>Ga0247730_1001207_pt1 | contig 14933 bp, 9 predicted proteins | sample UWRJL073202C2_FD_180959 | JGI IMG/M metagenome (GOLD analysis project Ga0247730, IMG submission 180959) | Plant litter microbial communities from Arlington Agricultural Research Station in Wisconsin, United States - UWRJ-L073-202C-2 | ecosystem: Environmental > Terrestrial > Plant litter >... | reverse complement strand
GCTCGTCCCCGGTGTCACGCCCGGCCAGAAGTACGGCTTCCGGGTGCACGGGCCGTACGAGCCCAAGACGGGTCTGCGGTGCAACCCGCACAAGATCCTGGTCGACCCGTACGCGCGGCGCATCAGCGGCACGATGACCGACCTGGAGGCCGCACTGGGGTACGCCGACGACCCCGAGGGCATCGAGCCGAGCACCGTCGACTCGCTCGGCAGCGTCCCGCTCAGCGTCGTCACGAGTCCCGGCGGGCCCGACACCGGCGTCAAGCCCGAGATCCCGTTCGAGGAGACGGTCGTCTACGAGCTGCACGTGAAGGGCTTCACGGCCCAGCACCCGGACGTCCCGGAGGCGCTGCGCGGCACGTACCTCGGCCTGGCGCACCCCGCCGTCATCGACCACCTGGTCCGCCTCGGCGTCACGAGCGTCGAGCTGCTGCCGGTGCAGTCGTTCAGCGACGAGCCCTCGCTCGTCCGCGACGGACGCCACAACTACTGGGGCTACTCGCCGCTCGGCTACTTCGCCCCGCACGCGGGGTACGCCAGTGAGCCGGGCCGCGAGATCGAGGAGTTCCGCACGATGGTCGCGGCGCTGCACGCAGCCAACATCGAGGTCATCGTCGACGTCGTCTACAACCACACCTGCGAGGGTGGCCCCGACGGGCCGACGCTGAGCTTCCGCGGCTACGAGGCGCCGGCGTACTACCTGCACGACGAGGACGGCCACATGGCCGACATCACGGGCTGCGGCAACACCCTCGAGGCCAGCTCGCCGGCCGTCATCCGCCTCGTCACCGACTCGCTGCGGTACTGGACCACCGAGCTGGGCGTCGACGGCTTCCGCTTCGACCTGGCCAGCACCATGGGTCGCCCGCACGGCGGCACGTTCGACGCCTACTCGGCGCTCCTGACTGCCATCACGACCGACCCGGTCCTGTCGCGCTGCAAGCTCATCGCCGAGCCGTGGGACGCCACCGGCGAGGGGTACAAGGTCGGCTACTTCGGGGCGCAGTGGGCCGAGTGGAACGGCATCTACCGCGACACCGTCCGCGACTTCTGGCGGGGCGAGAGCGGTGTCGACGACCTCGCGTACCGCCTGTCGGGCTCGTCGGACCTCTACGACCACAGCCTGCGCCGGCCGTGGCAGTCGATCAACTTCGTCAACGCCCACGACGGCTTCACGCTGCGCGACCTGGTGTCGTACGACGAGAAGCACAACGAGGCCAACGGCGAGGACAACCGCGACGGCACCAACGACAACCGCTCGTGGAACCACGGCGTCGAGGGCGAGACCGACGACGCCGCGATCACCGATCTGCGGGCCCGCCAGGCCCGCAACCTGTTCGCGACGCTGCTGCTGTCGACCGGCACGCCGATGTTCGTCGCCGGCGACGAGCGGTGGCGCACGCAGGGCGGCAACAACAACGCCTACTGCCTCGACGACCCGACGTCGTGGGTCGACTGGACCGAGACCGATGCGTCGGAGGAGATGCTGGCCTTCGCCCGCCGGGTCATCTTCCTGCGCGCCAACAGCCCCGCGCTCCGCCAGCCGGAGTTCTTCGACGGCCGCACGACGCCCACCGGTCGCCCCGACCTGATCTGGCTGAGACCGGACGGCGAGGAGTTCGACGAGGCGGCGTGGTCGAACGAGGAGTGCCGCACGCTCGGCATGTGGATCGACGGGTCCAACAGCCAGTCGCGCACCCGTGAGGGCGAGCTGCTGACGGATCACTCGTGGCTGCTGCTGATGCACGCGGGCGACGAGCCGATCGACGTGACGCTGCCGGGAGCGGAGTTCGGATCGACCTTCGAGCCGACGCTCGACACCACGACGCCCGACGGGGCGCCCGTGGTCGACCAGCCGCTGCCGGCCCGGGCCACCGTGACCCTCGCGGCGCGGTCGCTGCTGCTGCTGAAGGCTCCGCGCGCCCAGTGACCACGAGAGCGATGACACAGTGTGGTCCCGGTCCGATGTGGGTACGGAGACAGCCGTGACCAACAGCCCGCGCCTCATCGCCGTCTCCGAGCCCCGTCGCGCCGAGGCCGTCGTGCTGGTCCTGCACGGCGGGGCCAGCCGGCGCGACGACCCGCGCGTCAGCCCCACCCAGCTGTCCGTCCTGCGCATGATCCCGATCGCGCAGCGGGTCGCGAAGGCCGACCGGCGCCGCCTCGCCGTCTACCGGCTGCTGAACTCCACCCGCGGCTGGGACACCCGCCACACCCCGGTCGACGACGTGCACTGGGCCGTCGACCAGCTCCGTGAGGGCTTCGGCTCCGAGCTGCCGGTGGGCCTGGTCGGCCACTCCCTGGGAGGACGCGCGGCGATCCTCGCCGCCGACCGCCCCGAGGTGCGCAGCGTCGTCGCGCTCAACCCCTGGGTCTACCCGGCGGACGGGGGGATCGACCTCACGGGACGTCGGGTCCTGATCGCCCACGGCACCGACGACCGCATCGCGTCCCCGGCCAGCTCGGCGGCCGCGGCCCGGCTGCTCGCGCGCACCGCCGACGTCTCGTACGTCCGGGTCGAGGGCGGCAAGCACGCGATGCTGCGGCGTCACCGCGACTTCGACCGGATCGCGGCCGACTTCTCGGCCGCCACCCTCCTGGAGGACCGCACCCCGCGGGGTGTCGTCGCCCAGGCGCTGGCGGGGGAGTCGCCCATCAGCATCTGAGGCCGGACGCGTTGCGCCTGGCGTAGGGCGTGCAAGGCTGGGTACGACGCTTCTCATGAGCATGACTCGATCGTTCGACCTGACCCACAAGGAGCATGCATGACCGGCCGGCTCGGCATTGACGACGTCACCCCAGTGGTGGCGGGAGGACGCGATCCGGCGAAGGCGGTGGTGGGCGAGCACGTCCCCGTCACGGCGACGGTGTGGCGCGAGGGCCACGACGCGGTCGCGGCGACCGTGGTGTGGTCCGGACCCGACGGGAAGGAGCGGTCGACCCGCATGGCGGAGGTCGGACAGGGGCTCGACCGGTTCGCGACCACGATCGTGCCCGACGCCGTGGGGTCGTGGACGTTCCGCGTCGACGCGTGGGGCGATCCGTGGGCGACGTGGACGCACTCCGCGACGGTCAAGACGGCCGCTGGTCAGGACGCCGCTGAGCTGGCCAACGACCTGGAGATCGGCGCGCGACTGCTCGATGCGAAGGCCGGTCGTCGCAAGGGCGTCCTGCGGGACGCCGCCGCGGCCCTGCGGTCGGCGCAGCTCCCGCTCGACGACCGCCTGGCGCTCGCCCTGGGCGCCGAGGTGCAGCAGGCGATGCACGACGACCCCGTGCGCGAGCTGCTCACGCAGGGCGTGCCGCACACGATCGACGTCGACCGCAGCCGAGCCGCCTTCGGCTCGTGGTACGAGCTGTTCCCGCGGTCGACCGGAGGTGTCGACAAGGCCGGCAACGCCAAGCACGGGACGCTGCGCACGACCACCAAGGCGCTCGACCGGGTCGCCCGGATGGGCTTCGACGTCGTCTACTTCCCGCCGATCCACCCCATCGGCCGGCTCAACCGCAAGGGCAAGGACAACACCCTCACGCCGACCCCCGACGACGTCGGGTCCCCGTGGGCCATCGGCGCCGAGGAGGGCGGTCACGACGCGATCCACCCTGCGCTGGGCACCGTCAAGGACTTCGACGCCCTGCTGCGGCGCGCGAAGGCGTTGGGCCTCGAGGTCGCCCTCGACCTCGCGCTGCAGGCGGCGCCCGACCACCCGTGGGCCCGGGAGCACCCGGAGCTCTTCACGGTGCTGCCCGACGGGACGATCGCGTACGCCGAGAACCCGCCCAAGAAGTACCAGGACATCTACCCGCTCAACTTCGACAACGATCCCGACGCCGCGTTCGCGGAGATGCTGCGCATCACGATGGTCTGGGTCGAGCGGGGCGTGCGCATCTTCCGCGTCGACAACCCGCACACCAAGCCGACGAGCTTCTGGGCGTGGCTCATCGCGACGGTCAAGCAGACGCACCCCGACGTCCTGTTCCTCGCCGAGGCGTTCACCCGTCCGGCGCGCCTGTACGGGCTCGGCCGGGCCGGCTTCACGCAGAGCTACACCTACTTCACCTGGCGCACGACCAAGCAGGAGATCGTGGAGTTCGGCCAGGAGATCCGCGACCACTGGGACGAGTCGCGCGCCAACCTGTTCGTCAACACGCCCGACATCCTGCCCGAGCACCTGCAGGTCGGCGGGCCCGCGATGTTCGCGATCCGCGCCGCCCTGGCCGCGACGCTGTCGCCCACGTGGGGCGTCTACTCCGGCTTCGAGCTGTACGAGCACGAGCCGCAGAAGCCCGGCAGCGAGGAGTACCTGCACTCCGAGAAGTTCGAGCTGCGACCCCGCGACTGGGAGGCGGCGCTCGAGGAGGGCCGCTCGCTCGAGCCGTGGATCACCCGGCTCAACGAGATCCGCCGGGGCCATCCGGCGCTGCAGCAGATGCGGACGCTGCACTTCCACGACGTCGACCACGACGCCCTGGTCGCGTACTCCAAGACCGATCCGGCGACGGGCGACACGGTGCTCGTCATCGTCACGCTCGACCCCCACGAGGCCCGGGAGGGCACGGTCCACCTCGACCTGCCGGCGCTGGGCCTGGCGTGGGACGACCGGATCATCGCGCACGACGAGGTGACCGGTGAGACGTACGACTGGGGCGCCGCCGACTACGTGCGCCTCGACCCACGACGTGCCGTCGCGCACGTCGTGAGCATCCAGCGAAGGACCGAGTTCTGATGACCGACGAGACGGAGACCATGACCGACACGACACCCGCACCCGACGCTGCGCTCGACGGGCTCGACGACACCCCGCACACCGGCGAGGGCATCGAGGACGACGGGACGCTCGTCGAGCCGCAGGCCGACGACTTCGACCACGCCGAGCAGGCTCCCAGCGACCCCGCGTGGTTCAAGCGAGCGGTGTTCTACGAGGTGCTGGTGCGCGCGTTCGCCGACTCCAACGGCGACGGCACCGGCGACCTGCGCGGGCTCGCGGGCAAGCTCGACTACCTGCAGTGGCTCGGGGTCGACTGCCTCTGGCTCCCGCCGTTCTACGCCTCGCCGCTGCGCGACGGCGGCTACGACATCAGCGACTTCCGCGCGGTGCTGCCCGAGTTCGGCACGGTCGAGGACTTCGTCTTCCTGCTCGAGGAGGCGCACAAGCGCAACATCCGGGTCATCACCGACCTGGTGCTCAACCACACCTCCGACGCGCACCCGTGGTTCCAGCAGTCGCGCAACGATCCGGACGGACCGTACGGCGACTACTACGTCTGGAGCGACGACGACTCCGCGTACTCCGACGCCCGGGTCATCTTCGTCGACACCGAGTCCTCGAACTGGACGTACGACCCCGTCCGCGGACAGTTCTTCTGGCACCGCTTCTTCAGCCACCAGCCCGATCTGAACTTCGAGAACGAGGACGTGCAGGAGGCGATGATCGACACCCTGCGCTTCTGGCTCGACCTCGGCATCGACGGCTTCCGGCTCGACGCCGTGCCGTACCTGTTCGAGGAGGAGGGCACCAACGGCGAGAACCTGCCGCGGACGCACGAGTACCTGCGCAAGGTGCGCGAGGTCGTCGACCGCGAGTACCCGGGGCGCATCCTGCTGGCCGAGGCCAACCAGTGGCCGGCCGACGTCGTGGAGTACTTCGGCGACCCGGCCGTCGGCGGCGACGAGTGCCACATGGCCTTCCACTTCCCGCTGATGCCGCGCATCTTCATGGCGGTGCGCCGGGAGTCGCGGTTCCCGATCTCGGAGATCCTGCAGCAGACCCCCGAGATCCCGTCGGGCACGCAGTGGGGCATCTTCCTGCGCAACCACGACGAGCTGACCCTCGAGATGGTCACCGACGACGAGCGCGACTACATGTACCAGGAGTACGCGAAGGACCCGCGGATGAAGGCCAACATCGGCATCCGCCGACGGCTGGCCCCGCTGCTGGAGAACGACCGCAACCAGCTCGAGCTGTTCACCGCGATGCTGCTGAGCCTGCCCGGCTCGCCCGTCCTCTACTACGGCGACGAGATCGGCATGGGCGACAACATCTGGCTGGGCGACCGTGACGCCGTCCGCACGCCGATGCAGTGGTCGCCGGACCGCAACGCCGGCTTCTCGCGGTCCGATCCGGGCCGCGTGTACCTGCCGCCGATCATGGACCCGACGTACGGCTACGAGGCCATCAACGTCGAGGCCCAGCAGGACAACGCGGCGTCGTTGCTCAACTGGACCCGCCGCATGATCGCGATCCGCAAGCAGCACCACGCCTTCGCGGAGGGGGAGTTCGTCGACCTCGGCGGTTCCAACCCGAGCGTGCTGGCGTACCTGCGACGCTGGCAGCGCCCCGACGGCGAGGAGGACGTCGTCCTGTGCGTCAACAACCTGTCGAGGTTCCCGCAGCCCGTCGAGCTCGAGCTCGGGGCGTTCGAGGGATTCACCCCGGCCGAGCTCACCGGCAACGTGCGCTTCCCGCGCATCGGTGAGCTGCCCTACCTGCTGACCCTGCCGGGCCACGGCTTCTACTGGTTCCAGCTGTCCCAGGTGGGCGACGACGGAGAGCGGAGGAGCATGACATGAGCGGACCTGTCGACGTCACCGACCCGCACGAGGACCTGGTCACGGACCTGGTCACGGAGCTGCCCGAGTGGCTTCCGACGCAGCGCTGGTTCGCCGGCAAGGACCGCGCCATCACCGCGGTGCGCCCGGTCAGCTGGACCACGATCACCGACGGCGACCCGCTGCTGATCCACCTCGTCGTGGAGGTCGAGCAGGACGACCGGCGCGAGCCGTACCAGCTGCTCATCGGCAGCCGCCAATCCCAGGTGCCCGACGTCGCCAGCTCGGCGTCGATCGGGCTCGAGTCGGGGCTCACGTGCTACGAGGCGTCCGGTGACGCCGACCTGACCTCGGTGCTCCTGGACCTGATCGCCGCCGGCACGCAGGTCGACGGGCTCACGTTCGCGGCGGAGCCCGGCGCCGAGCTGACCCGGGGCCTGCGGGCGCACCCCATCACGACCGAGCAGAGCAACACCTCGCTGGTCTACGGCAGCCAGTACATCCTGAAGCTGTTCCGCAAGCTCAGTCCCGGCGTCAACAAGGACCTGCGGCTGCACCGCGCGCTGCGCGAGGTGGGCTGCGACCACATCGCCGACCCCCTCGGCGCCATCAGCGGCACGTTGGACGGCGAGCCGACGACGATCGGCATGCTGCAGCGGTTCCTGCCCGACGCGGCCGACGGCTGGGTCATGGCCACCACGAGCGTCCGCGACCTGATGGCCGATCCGACCGTCGCACCCGAGGAGCTCGGCGGCGACTTCGCCGGCGAGGCGTCCCGGCTGGGCCGCGCCGTCGCGACGGTGCACGCCGACCTGCGGACCGCGCTCGGCACCGAGACGGCCGACGCCGCCGAGCTCGACCGCAGCGCCACCGCGATGACCGACCGGCTCGACCGGGTCGCGGCCGACGTCCCTGAGCTGGCCCCGCACGTCGCCGGCCTGCGCGAGGCGTTCGACGCCCTGCGCGACACCCCGACGACCGTCGAGATGCAGTACGTCCACGGCGATCTGCACCTCGGCCAGGTGCTGCGGACCCTGAACGGCTGGTTGCTGCTCGACTTCGAGGGGGAGCCGGCCGCATCGGTCGCCGAGCGCTCCGCCCTGAGGTCGGCGCTGCGCGACGTCGCGGGCATGCTGCGCTCGTTCGACTACGCCGCCCAGCAGCTGCTCGTCGGCCGGCCCGACGACCCGCAGCTGACCGAGCAGGCCATGAGCTGGGCCCGCCGCAACCGCGACGCGTTCTGCGACGGCTACGCCGAGGTGGCGGGCGCCGATCCGCGCGACGACGCCGCCCTCCTGCGGGCCTTCGAGCTCGACAAGGCGGTGTACGAGGTGTCGTACGAGCACGCCAACCGGCCCGACTGGCTGACCGTGCCGCTGGCCTCCATCGAACGCATCATGACCGAAGGCAGCTGAGATGACGGACAACATCGAGTGGCCCGCCGCGATCGGCGAGCTGGACCTGCACCTCATCAGCGAGGGACGACACGAACGTCTCTGGGAGGTGCTCGGCGCCCACGTCCGCACGTACGACGGCCCCGACGGCGCCACCGAGGGGACGTCGTTCGCGGTCTGGGCGCCCAACGCCCAGCAGGTGCAGGTGGCCGGCGACTTCAACTTCTGGGGCGGTGACCAGCACGTCATGCGGCCGATCGGCTCGGGCGTGTGGGACCTGTTCGTCCCGGGCGTCGGCCCCGGCACGGCCTACAAGTTCCGGATCCAGGGTCCTGACGGGACCTGGCGCGAGAAGGCCGACCCGATGGCGTTCGGCACCGAGGTCCCGCCCGCGACGGCATCGGTCGTCACGCACTCGGGACACACGTGGAAGGACGACGCGTGGATCGCGTCACGCAGCTCCCAGCCCCCGCTGCAGTCCCCGATGAGCATCTACGAGGTGCACCTCGGGTCGTGGCGGGTGGGGCTGGACTACCGCGAGCTCGCCGACGAGCTGGGTGACTACCTGACCGAGACGGGCTTCACGCACGTCGAGCTGATGCCCGTCGCCGAGCACCCGTTCGGCGGGTCGTGGGGCTACCAGGTCACGTCGTACTACGCGCCGACGTCGCGGTTCGGATCGCCCGACGACTTCCGCTGGTTCGTCGACCAGCTGCACCAGCGCGGCTTCGGCGTCATCGTCGACTGGGTGCCGGCGCACTTCCCGAAGGACGAGTGGGCCCTGGCGCGCTTCGACGGCACACCGCTGTACGAGCACCCCGACCCGCGCAAGGGCGAGCAGCCCGACTGGGGCACGTACGTCTTCGACTTCGGCCGTCACGAGGTGCGCAACTTCCTGGTCGCCAACGCGCTGTACTGGTTCGAGGAGTTCCACCTCGACGGGCTGCGGGTCGACGCCGTCGCGTCGATGCTGTACCTCGACTACTCGCGCAACGACGGCGAGTGGGTGCCCAACATCCACGGGGGGCGCGAGAACCTCGAGGCGGTGCACCTGCTGCAGGAGCTCAACGCGACGGTCTACAAGCACCACCCGGACGTCATGATGATCGCCGAGGAGTCGACCGCCTGGCCCGGCGTCAGCCGTCCGACCGACGGCGGCGGCCTGGGCTTCGGCTTCAAGTGGAACATGGGCTGGATGCACGACACGCTCTCGTACCTGGGTCACGACCCGATCCACCGGTCGTACCACCACGGCGAGATGACGTTCTCGATCGACTACGCGTTCAGCGAGAACTTCGTGCTGCCGCTGTCGCACGACGAGGTCGTCCACGGCAAGGGGTCCCTGTGGGGCCGCATGCCCGGCGACGCGTGGAACAAGGCGGCCGGCGTGCGGGGCCTGCTCGCGTTCATGTGGGCCCACCCCGGCAAGCAGATGCTGTTCATGGGCGGCGAGTTCGGCCAGGAGGCCGAGTGGGCCGAGTCGCGGTCGCTGGAGTGGCAGCAGCTGGAGGATCCGCTCCACCTCGGCATCCTTCACCTCGTGACGGACCTGAACGCGTTCTACCGGGCGACGCCGGCACTGTGGACCGTCGACGACCGACCCGAGGGCTTCCGCTGGATCGACGCCAGCGACACCGCGGGCAACGTCATCGCCTTCCTGCGCATCGGCTCCGACGGCTCGCAGGTCGCGTGCGTCGCGAACTTCGCGGGGGAGCCGCACCACGACTACCGCATCGGGCTGCCCTCGTCCGGCACGTGGCGCGAGGTGCTCAACACCGACTCCGACGTCTACGGCGGCTCCGGCGTCGGCAACCTCGGTGCGGTCGAGGCCGAGGACGTCCCGATGCACGGGCTCCCGGCGTCGGCGGTCCTGCAGCTGCCGCCCAGCGGCGTCCTGTGGCTCACGCCGGCCACCTGACGGGAGGACGGAGGCGCGGGGCTCAGTGCACGTGGGCGGACAGGACCACGCGCTGCAGCACGCGCAGCGATCCCGTGACGGAGCGCTCGACGAACTCGCCGCTGTCGAGGGCGGCCCGGTAGATCCGGAACGGCGCCTGCCCGCCGTCCGCGGGATCCGGGAAGACGTCGTGGATCACGAGCGCCCCGCCGAGGCGCACGTGGGGCGCCCACCCGCGGTAGTCGGCCTGCGCCGCCTCGTCGGTGTGGCCGCCGTCGACGAACACCAGGTCGAGCGGCGTCTGCCACCACCGCGAGATCGCGGACGAGCGGCCGACCATCGCCACGACGCCGTCCTCGAGGCCGGACGCGGCGATCGCGCGACGGGCGAACGGCAGCGTGTCCATCAGCCCGAGCTCCGGGTCGACGAGGGACGGATCGTGGTACTCCCACCCGGGCTGCTGCTCCTCGGAGCCACGATGGTGATCGATCGTCACGACCGTCGAGCCCGTCACGGACGCGGCGTGCGCCAGGTAGATCGTCGACTTGCCGCAGTACGTCCCGATCTCCACCGCCACGCCGTCGTCGAGGTGCTCGAGCGCGGCGGCGTGCAGCGCCAGGCCCTCGTCGGCGGGCATGAACCCCCTCGTGGCCTCGACGAGCTCGACGAGGTGGGGCGGCAGCGTCACGGGTGGGGTCACAGGGGGCACGGGGCGTCGACCTTCCAGTCGCAGAGCGGGAGCCCGGCACCGCGGAACAGCCCGCTGCCGGGGGTGGTGCGAGAGAGCGCGTCGGCTGCGAGCACGACCGTCGCGGCGGTCCACGTCGTGCGCTCGACGGGCCAGCGGACGTCGTCGTCGTAGACCAGCCCGGTCCAGTACGAGCCGTCGTCCTCGCGCAGGTGCTGCATCGCCGCGAGCTGGGCGACGGCCTCGTCGCGGCGTCCCAGCACGTCGAGCGCCAGCACGAGCTCGCACGTCTCCGCACCGGTGACCCAGGGGTTCGTCGAGACGCAGCGCGAGCCGATCCCCGCCACCACGAAGTCGTCCCAGCGGCCGTCGATGCGTGAGGCGGCGTCGGTCGGGGGGAGCGCGCCGCCGAGCACGGGGTAGTACCAGTCCATCGCGTGCGCGGGCTTGGCCTCGAACAGCTCGGGGTGGTCGTCGAGGGCATGACGCAGCCGGGCGGCCGCCAGCTCCCAGTCGGGTCGGCTCTCGCCGACGGCCGCGGCCACCGCCAGGCCGCACCGCAGGCTCAGGTGGATGCTCGCATTGCCCGTGACCAGCGCGTCCGGCAGCGGGACACCGGCGGCGGACGCCCAGGCGACGGCGCCGTCGGCACGCTGCATCGTCAGGGCGGCGTCGAGCCCCCGCTCCACGACGGGCCACATCGTCGCCAGGAACGACCGGTCGTCCGTCACGAGCCAGTGGTGCCACACCCCTGTCGCGAGGTAGGCGCAGAAGTTGGAGTCGGTGTGGGGGTCGACGACGACGTCGTCCTGGTACCGGATCGCCCACGACCCGTCGTCGCGCTGCATCGTGCGCGACCACCCGTACGCGGCGGCCGCCGCGTCGTGGCGTCCCGCGGCGCTCAGCGCCATCGCCGCCTGCACGTGGTCCCACGCGTCGGTGTGCCCGCCGGGGAACCACGGGATCGCACCCGACGGCAGCTGCGTCGCCGCGATCGCGTCGGCGGTCTGCTCGACCTGCGCGGTGGACAGGACGCCGGGGACGTGGGGGACGGTCACAGGCTCAGAAGGGCTTGTGGAAGTAGAGCGCGACGCTCTTGCCGATGACGGGGTCGAGGGCCCGCTCGGCGAGCCGGGTGGCGGCCGGCGCCTTCATCATGTCCCAGACCAGGAGCCGGTGGTAGGCACGGACCAGGGGGTGCTGGTCGCGGTTGACGCCGACCGCGCACTTGAGCCACCAGTAGGGGGAGTGCAGCGCGTGCGCGTGGTGCCGGTGGGTCGTGGTCAGGCCGTGCGCCTCGATCATGGACTGCAGCGCGTCGGCCTTGAAGATGCGGATGTGACCGCCCTCGTTGGCGTGGTACTCGTCCGACAGCGCCCAGCAGATGCGCTCCGGGAGCCAGCGGGGGACCGTGACGGCCAGGATCCCGCCCGGAGCGGTGATGCGGACGAGCTCGGAGATCGCCCGTTCGATCTCCGGGACGTGCTCGAGGATCTCCGAGGCCAGCACGACGTCGAAGGTCCCGTCGTCGTACGGCATGTCCAGGACGTCGCCGACGGCGATCGCGCCCGATCCACCGGGCGGCACCTCGCCGACCTCGACCATCGCGCCGAACATGTCGTCGACGCCCTTGAGCTCGACCTCGTCCATGTCGAACGCGACGACGTTGGCGCCGCGTCGCAGCGCCTCGTAGGAGTGACGGCCGGCGCCCGCGCCGACGTCGATGAACCTGGTGCGGCGGCCGACCCGGAGTCGGTCGAAGTCAACGGTCAGCATGGCGGTCCTTCGTGGTCACGGCATCGATGGCCTCGGTGTAGGCCGCGACGGTCGCCTGGGCGACCGCCGTCCAGCTGTAGCGCTCGAGCGCCCGGCGACGGCCCGCGGCGCCGAGTCGGGCGCGGGTCGCCGGGGACTCGACCAGCGCGCGGATCGCCGTCGCGAGCGCCTCCGGGTCGCCGGGCTCCACCAGCACCGCGGCCTCGCTCGTCCCGTCGGCGTCGGCGCCGACGACCTCGGGCAGCGCTCCGGCCCGCGTGGCCACGACGGGGGTGCCGCACGACATCGCCTCGACGGTCGGCAGGGAGAAGCCCTCGTAGAGGGACGGCACGCACATGACCTCGGCGGAGGCCAGCAGGGCAGCGAGCTCCTGGTCGGAGATCCCGCTGACGGCATGGACCGCGTCGGCGATGCCGAGCTCGGCGATGCGACGCTCGGTGGCGCCGCCGGGCTCCAGGTGGGAGACGAGCTCGAGATGGACGTCGTGCTCGGTCCGCACCTTGGCGAGCGCCTCGAGCAGGTGCACGACGCCCTTGAGCGGACGATCGGCGCTCGCGATCGCGACGATCCGTCCGGGCACGCGCTGGTCGGACGGCGCGAACAGCTCGGTGTCGACCCCCAGCGGCACGACCCGCATCTGGTCGGGGTCGAGGTCGAAGTCCTCGACGGAGTCGGCGGCCGACGTGCCCGCCACCGCCAGGACGACGGGGATGCGGCGGGCGACCCGCGCCTGCATGGGCACGAATCCGTACCACCGCGAGACCGACAGCCGTCGCCGCCAGGACGTCGCGGCGGCCAGGTCGACCCGTCGGTCACGGCTGATGGGGTGGTGCACCGTGGCCGTCAGCGGCAGGCGACGTCGCATGATGGCGAGCAGCCCGTACCCCAGGCTCTGGTTGTCGTGCACGACGTCGAAGTCGCCGGCCCGGGCCTTGAGCAGCTTCGCGGCTCGCAGGCTGAACGTCAGGGGCTCGGCGAAGCAGCCCGTCAGCGTCAGCGCGTACTCGAGGACGTCGGTCGCGCTGTGGAACTCCGACAGCCGCGGCGTCCGGAACGGATCGGGCTCCCGGAAGAAGTCCATGCTCGGGACCTTGGTCAGCCTCACGCGCGGATCGAGGTCCTCCGGGTACGGCTGCCCGGAGAAGATCTCGACCTCGTGCCCGAGCTCGGCCAGGCCTTGGCTCAGGTGCCGGACGTACACGCCCTGGCCGCCGCAGTGCTCCTTGGTCCGGTACGACAGCAGTGCGATCCGCACCCGGCCTCCTCGGTTACTCGTCGGTAGACCTCCATCATGCCGCGTGGTGCCCGACGGCGCTGCGGCGGAGGGCGACCGTGCTCGTCCGCAGGTCGCGCGGGACTTCCAGGGGGGTTCGATCGTTGGACGAACTGCCCCGCGCGACAGGCGTCAGCCCGGTCGGATCCGTGCGTGCCCGAGCCCTGAATCAGGCGTGACAGGCGAGACGGATGGGGCATACTGATCCACGACGTGCCATCAGCGGTAGATGAAAGGGAGTCATGACCGACTCAGAGTCCAACCAGCCGGTCGAGCGTCGGCGGGCAGATCCCCTGCAGGTCGCTGCAGACATGATCGCGCAGGACGAGGGCGACGCCCCGGTCGTGCCCGCGTCCAGCTCGTCGTCGTCGGACCCCGCTCCCGCTCGTCGTGACGCCCTGTCGCGGGCCGCCGACGGCATCGAGGCCGGCACGACCACCCCGCAGGACGATAGTCCCCGCGCACGTCGTGCCGCCGCCCGCGCCGCCCGCCAGGCCGCCGCCGAGAAGCGCCGGGCCGAGCGCGCCGCCGCGAAGTCCTTCGCCTCGTCCAGGCGTCAGTCCTCGCGCGGCTCCGACGACGCGACCGAGGAGCAGCCCGAGGCCGCCGAGGCGCCCGTCGAGCAGACGCTCGCGCAGAAGCTCGACGCCGCTCGCGAGGCCGTCGCCACGCCGCCCGACCGCCTCGAGCCCGAGCCGCCCGCACCGACGCAGACCTTCCCGGCCGTGCAGGACGAGCCGGCGCCGGTCGAGGACGACGCCGTCCCCGAGCGCATCGTGTTCGAGACCAGGCCCGAGGCGCCCGCCGTCGAGGAGACGCCGGCCGAGTCGACGCCCAGCGCCCCCGTCGAATCGCCGTTCGGCCGGTTCGGCAGTGCGCCGACCGCGGCGGAGTTCTCCGGCGATGCGCCGTCGAGCTCCGAGCCCGCCCCCGAGCCCGAGGCCCTGCCCGAGCCCGTGGTGGTTGAGGAGCCCGTCGTCGAGACGATCGTCGATGCCGAGCCCGAGCCCGAGCCGGAGCCGGAGCCGGTGGCTGACGCCGCCCCTGAGCCGGAGCCCCAGCCGGAGCCGGTGGCCGCCGCCGCCCCCGAGCCGGAGCCCGTCCCGGATCCCGAGCCCGTGCAGGCCGATGCGCCGGCCGCCGTCGAGGCACCCGCTGCCTCGGCTGCTGCACCCATCACCTTCGCCGAGAAGCTCGCCGCCGCCAGCGCCGCCGCCCAGCAGCGTGTCGCCGCGGCGCGTGCCGAGGCAGCTCGTCTGATGGAGGAGGCCGCACGCGAGCGCGCCGAGGTCTCGGCCCGCCTGTCGGCCGACGAGGCCGCTCAGCGCGAGGTCACCGCCGCCAAGCTCAAGGCC
>Ga0247730_1001206_pt1 | contig 14939 bp, 25 predicted proteins | sample UWRJL073202C2_FD_180959 | JGI IMG/M metagenome (GOLD analysis project Ga0247730, IMG submission 180959) | Plant litter microbial communities from Arlington Agricultural Research Station in Wisconsin, United States - UWRJ-L073-202C-2 | ecosystem: Environmental > Terrestrial > Plant litter >... | reverse complement strand
AGACACGTTCATGTTGTTTACCTGTGCAGAGTTGGTTAAGTGTTACTGAAAGAGATGCGATCCGCCACCCATGTTCCGGCAAATAAAGTTTACGCACTGTAAAGAAATGCCCCATTTCGTCGCGAGCACTCAGGTGCGGTTAGTTGCATATGAACTATTTGGACAGAGGGGGTGGGGCGCTTATAGACCCGTCGCTGCCTCTGTGGGAGGGGCGGTATTCGGAGTCCGATTGTAAGAGTGTTGGTTATTGAAGTTTTGATTGCCGGATTTGGTTGATGGGTTTGCGTTTTGGGGCTTGGTCAGGGGTAGTACCTGTACCACAGTAGAAAATTTTGCTGATAGGTACCGACGTTAGGCAATGGAGGCTTTATCATCCGCCCATCCCAAATGTAAGGCACACAAAATGGACACTACCAATCGCGCTGCTGCAATCGAGACCTGTGAAGCCATCCTTCGGAAAGACTATGAGTACAACCAAGAGAAAGAGATCTGGCCCACAATCAATCGGCGCATTGAGGGCTTGCTTGCCCGAACCAATGAGCTTGCTGACGTTTACGTGGAGTTGCACGGATCGCTTGGTGAGGACTATAGAGCTCTCAAATCATTTTTCGATGTGTTGAGCCATACGGTGTATTCTTGGAATTCCGAAAAAATCAAAGAAGCTCGCCAAGATAGAGAAAAACTCACTGACTTGAATGTTCAAATTGCGGAGGCCTCTAAGTTACTATCCGGTTTGATTTCTCGTCGGACAGATGTTCAGGAAAGATCGAGTTTTCGGAGTGACACCTACTACCATATTGTTGATGTTGTGAAAGATGCTGCTGAGAGTAACGGTCTCTTTTCTTCTCACGTAGAAGAGAAACTGGAAAATCTAACCTATCAGTATGATCTTAAATATTGGCCGTCGATTAGCGAGGTAATATCTGCAGTCGGTGTTAATGCACAAGCTGCAACTACTGTCGCGCGATCTCCGGCTGCAAGTGCAGCAACTGACGCGCGTCGCCCTGGACTATCAGACTTCCTTAAAGCATTTGAGGCCGCTCTTGATGAAAACAGAGTAAGAAGGCACGGATTCATCCCGAACAAATTCTCGATGTCCAACAATTCAACTGCCTCTCTGATCAACTGCGCCCTTGAGGTGGAGGTTGATGATCTGATCGATGGCAGCTTTGTGAAGCGGTTCCGTCAGCGTGAGCGCGAAAGGAAGGCCAGCCAGCTGAAGGTCGATTGAGAATTTGGTGCGGCTGGGCTGCGTTGATTTTTTGGGGCACTGGAGGGGGACGTGGCTATCCCGTTCATACCCTGTCCACGAACGTAGCCTTAGCCTTTTGGGATGTATTGAGGGACTGCTGGGCTTGGTGGGCCTGTCGGGGCTGCTGGTTGGACGCAATCGACGGTGCACCAATTTTTTGGGCTTTTTTTAGGTTTTGGTGGGGCGAAGAGTACTGGCTGTGAGCTGGCTTTTACTGACGAAAAATCGGAGAGGGTATGGGCTGGAAGGCCCGGACATACTGGGGGGAGGTGGAGCGGGTAGAGGGAATCGAACCCTCAACTAAAGCTTGGGAAGCTTTCGTTTTGCCACTAAACTATACCCGCATTACGCGCTTACTCGGTGCACCAAAGCGGGTTGTCCAATAAGAACCCTCGTTATCAGCTTGGGAAGCTGATTAGCATGAAATATCACGCTATTCGATGTCATATCTATCAAGGTTAAAATCCTTTGTAAATCATGGCCTTAAAACCACCTTTCTAGTCTCACTCTGTATCAGGTAATCTGCTGTTAATTCCGGCTAACAGACACCTCAAACAGACACCATTTCTCATGCTAACAGACAAACAGATCCGATCATTGAAACCTGGTACAGCCGATTACACCCGTTCCGATCAGCGTGGGTCACGTGGGGCCGGTGTGTTGGTCGTCAAGGTCAAGACCACCGGCGTAAAGGAGCTCTATTTCGTTCGGTACGTTCAAAAAAAGATCCGCCGGAAGAAGCTTGGCAACTGGCCAGAGATGTCCCTCTCTGACGCGCGAACGGAATGCGCAAAATTAGGCGAGGTCGACGCTTCAGGCGGTTCACTGTCCCTGCTGCTGGATTCGTACGTGTCCAAGCTTAAAGAGGAGGGTGCCGCGACGGAGGGGGACGTGGAGTGGTCGTTCAAGAAGTACGTGACGGACCCGCATCCGGACATCGCGAAGCTGCCGGCAAGCTTGATTGAGCCTGGCCACATCAAAGATATCCTGTCGAAGATGATTCAGGACGGAGTTACTACCTTTACCAATCGGGTGCGGGCTCGGCTTCATGCTGCTTTTCAACACGGCCTGAACCAGGAGAACAACCCTCGGGATTATCTGAAGGATGGGGTTATGTTCGGGCTGAAACATAACCCCGTCGCCGGCGTGCCAGTGCAGAAGGATTGGGAGAAACCCGGTGAAAGGGCGCTGTCAGTCAAAGAGCTATCCACGCTCTGGAATTTGTTACCAGAGGAGCTGAGCATTGTAACGTCGGAGCTGATCAAGTTCCTGATCGCGACCGGTGGACAACGACCGACGCAGCTACTGACCTCAAACCGAAGCATGTACCACAAGGACCACCTGTTGATTCGAGACGGGAAAGGAAAGGAGGGGGAGCGCACGGTTCATGCTGTCCCGCTCAATGAGTTGGCCCTGGCATGTCTGGAGCGGCTAGCGATGGTTACGTCTGAGGAGCCTTACCCATTTGCAGGGAAGTACGAGAATGATTCGATACATGTCAACTCGCTCTCTCGTGCTATAACGAGCCTTTACAGCCGGCACGAGGATGAGTTCGACGGCCCGTTCGTACTGAGAGATATTCGGCGGACTTGCAAGACATTGATGGGTGTCGCCGGACTGAGTAAAGACATACGGGATCGAATTCAGGGGCATGCGTTTTCCGATGTATCGTCAAAACATTACGATAGATATGACTATTTTAAAGAGAAACAAGCAGCGTTAAATAATTGGTCAGCTTGGCTGGTTGAAGTTGCGAAAGTTAGGAGTTGCTAAGTAAATGGATAATGTACCTAGACGCAGATATATAGAAGGGCTTGTCGAGAACTTTAAGGAACTCCAGGCTGTTCACCTTGAGCTGTGCAACGATGTTGCGAACGTTGTTCCTGATCTCGTCATGGCGGACGCCAAGGATTTGCCGAGCAAGACAACTAGGCTGACCAGCTTTGAGCGCCGAAGCATATTGCGTGCGATCTTTTCTTGCATTGAGGCTTCTAGTTTTCACATGCGCAAACATCTGGTCCTTCACAACGGGGATCTACTGTCGTCTGAAGTGGCCCTTGCTTTGAAGGAATTGCAGGTGGACGTGAGCAGTTCCGGCGTGGTTACAACGAAACCGTTAAAGGTTGGCGCGCTTTCTCTATTACGACTTACGGTTAAGGTCTTCGGAGAATGCTATGAGCCTTTAGATGAATACAATCTTAAAGCCACCAGATGCGAAGGTGCTGATTTTGAAAAGATGATTCCTTCATTCAAGGTCAGAGATAGAATTACACATCCTAAAAACATTTTAGATCTCACCATAACGGACGACGAATTGTTGAATGCAGTGACTGCTTTTAGATGGTTCAATCGATTCGTTATTGACTCGATTGGTCTGATTGCAGGTCATACTTTGTCGGATGCAAAGAACTTTGAAGAGCGAATAAAGGTACTGAATAAACAGATTGCGCATTATGATGAAGAAAAAGCGCAACTTGAGTCACGCTTTAAGATTAGTGATTAGGCGGCGTTCTGTAGCGTCCACGCAGGCGGGTTGAGTTGCCATTGTATAATTTCCGAAGCACGCCAACCGACCCGACCTGGCGAAATCCGGACCTGCGCGGGAAAGCGCTTCGCCTTTACTTCTCGCCATAGCGTGGCGTGTGAGAGTGAAGTCACGGCCAGTACTTCAACCTCTTTGAGGTAGCGATCTAGTGTTGTCATGCTGCCTCCAGTAAAGCTTCAATTATCTTCTGACCCGCTAGCGGTGGCACCGCGTTTCCCGCCATATGCAATGTCAGTCTGTGACTGTCGGGGCGTTTCGTAGTTTTGGGAAAAGACTGTGCGGCAAGGGCTTCGTTTGCGGAGATCATGCGCATTCTGTCGCCGTCGACTATTGCCCAGCGATCAAGGGTCGTGATGGTGCCGATCGGGCGATCCAGGCTGCGGCCCGTCAGCCCTGAGCCTGAGCCGTAATAGGGCATAACGAATCGATCGCCGAAGCGCGCCCGGCCATTTTTTACCCTCGTCAGAGTCGATTCCGCACGACCAGGCTTTTCTATAGCGGCCCACTTTCCCGCGTCAAAGTCGATAAACGTACGCGCTGGCACATGTTTGTGCTGCTGTAGCTGAAGGTTGAGAGGAGCCTTGCTTTTGGTCAGCACGAGAAAAAGCCGGACACGATGTTGCGGCACTCCAAGATCGGCGCAGTCGACTATGTGCGGTGCGATTTGATAGCCGAGGGCGCGCACTGCAGCCTCCCATGCGGGGTACAGCGGCCAGTCCAAAAACTCCGGTACGTTCTCAATCCCGCCAAGTTCCGGGCGGTGATATTCGAGTGCCGAGACGACGGCCCAAGCAGTTGACCGACTTGCATCGTGCTGTGGGTTGCCCGACGACTTTCCCCGCGCCTTCGAATGGCCTTGGCAGCAAGGTGAGGCTAAGAGTAGATCATGGGCGGGGGCGTCTTCCCACCGAGCTTGCTGCAAGTCTTGGCAGATGTGCTGCGTGTCCGGATGATTAGCGCTGTGCCACTCCACTGCTACTGGCCAGTGGTTGGCTGCCCAGAGGACCTTCACGCCGGCGTCGCGTGCCCCCGTGGACCATCCGCCAAGACCGGCAAACAGATCTATTGCAGTGATCATGGCCGCACCTCGTCGCACTGCCGATGGCTCTGGTCGAAGGCGCGCATGGGCGAGCTGGTGGTCAGTGATCCGACGCGCGGCCCCAGGAACAATGCGAGAGGGAAGGACAGGACTGCCCAAAGAGTCAGAACGATGGCCCAGTTCATTGCGCACCGCCTTGCTTGAGGGTCGCAACGTACTCGCGATGGTCGGTTAGGCGGATGACTTCTGTGCCTTCTGAGACCTGAGGCGTGCCCACAAGCGCGATAGCGATCAGATCCTGGTCCAACACAAGAAGGCGACCAATCACCTCCGGCTCATTTCTTTTGTTGTTGAGGTGCGTATACCCCTGAGCAGGCTGCGCGGGCGGGCAATCCCGAGCGATTAGCGTTGCCTCAGTGGTCGCTGCCCGGCGCAGCTTTTCGTGGGGTATACGTGCGTCGTTGCGGGCACGAACAAGAGCAGTAATGCCTGCTGCTTCGCAGCAGAGACTCTTTGTTTCTTGCGCGTCGACGTTTGGAATATGAGGAAGCAAAGCGGCATCAGGTCGAGCGATCGAGCGCTGGACGTTCGTTGCCGCTTTCTTCCGGTGCTCGATGCTGAGTTGGTCCATCAGGCGCCGGAAGTATGTGTCCCGCGCTTCCTGAATGCTCCAAGGCCGAATCGCTTTCGGCATCGGTTCAACGCCGGTAAGGCAAGACCAAGCGGCCGGGTGGTGGGGCATCAGATCTCGGCGTTCGGTCGCAAGCGCAATCATGTCGGCATCACGCACGCATGGCGGCAGCTCCGAGTGGATCCAGAATCGGTTGCAGATGGCGAACCATATCCCTTCCTCGATCACCTGGTACTCGGGCATCGCCAGCTTCAGCGGACGAACCATGTCACCACAGTAAGCCTCGGTGGCGTCATGCAGCAGCGCCGCAAGCTTGTGCTCCTCGGGCACCAGATCGGCCACGATGCAGCTGTGCTGGGCAACGCTGTAGAATTTCCGGGTGTGTCCGCCGAAGCGGCAGATGTGAGCGAGTGCATGAGCAATATCGCGTGGGTCTATCAGATCGGCGTCCGGCGCGCTGAGGTCGAAGCTCTTGCCGAGGTAGGTCAGAATCTGAGTCATGCGGCCTCCTTGACCAGGTCGGCGAGTAGCAGGTTGTTCTCGGTGGTTTCGTGCAGCAGTTTCATCAGATCCTCGCCGAGCAGCTGCTTGAGCTGCCGATCAAACTCTTTGCGGTAACGAGTTGCTTGAGCGAGTTCGGTAACCGCGATGGTGTACTGGTGCTGCAGCGCGCCGGCAGTCTCAGGGTCGAGGCGCAAGGGTTTTGATTGGCTCCTCATGCTGCCTCTCCCTGCGTGATCTGGATCTGGGGATTCACAGCAACGGGCACGGTCTGGCCTGGCTCGACCTGGTCACGGATGCGTGTTGCAATTTTGTTCAAGGCAGCCAGTTGCGATACGACTCGGGCGCGATACGGTTCGGTGCCCTGCATCGGCGCCCATGTGCCGTGCGCAACCCGCAGCGTGGTCGCGATGGCCAGCAAGGTTTGCAGGTCGGCGGCGGTTAAACCGTCTTTTTCGAGCCTAGCTTGATGAAGGCCAGCAGCACGACCGTCGCTGTAGTGGCGGGCATGGTCGCTGGTGATCGCATAGACGGCGAGGAGGTACATGCCGTAGGCAAATCCCCCTGCAAGAATGATCGCAACAATGATCAGTCCAACGTTTAGTAATTGCATGTGGTGTGCTCCTGAGTTTCGGGTGGCTGGTGGTGGCAGCCGTGGGGTTAATCAGTCGTCGTCTGGATCGGGTGGGTCGGCCAGGCCGGCCATAAGCTTTGCTTGAAAGGGCATGTAGCCTTGCTCGCGTAGCGCGTCGTACAAGTGGTAGTCAGCTGCAAGCAGGTGGTGGTCCGCGCACAACCCGAGTGCCTGTTCGGATTGCTGCAGGCGGGCTTTGCACTCCCGGCATTCGCAACGCAGAGTCATGGCGAAGTCTCCGTGCTATCGACCTGCATGCCGGCCATTTCTTCGTCTGCCCTATACCCGCGTATATCAATCAGTGCGGCAACGTGACGGATGTGTACGAACTTCGGCGCTTTGCGGCTGGTGTCCAGCGTGGTAATGGGTAGTTGGATCCGACCGCTCTCGATTTCGGCAGCGAACGACCGCTCATTGAGGTTGCGGAAGTACTGCACGCGCAGCTTGTCCAGGGGGATGAGCACGTCACCAAAGGTGCGATAGAGCAGCTCAACCGTTACGGGGTCTGGCGCGGGCAGTAACCGCAGCGGGGCTTGGGTAGCCGCTGCCATCACGCCGCCTCCTTCGGTCGTGGAAGCTTGGCGTCTTTTTCAAGGCGTTGCAGTGCCTCTTCGGCGTTTTGCCCGTAGCCATAAAGCGCTGCATTGGTGTCTGAGAAAATGAACACGTTGAGATCTGGAGGGCAGCCCTCATGCGCATTTATGCTTACCAGGTACCTTCCGCCGTCAAGCTCGGCTGCCAACAACGCAGCGCTAGCCCGTAGCTCCACCCATTCACTGTGAATGCGGGTCGTTGCTTCAATCTCGGCCCCAGCTGCTGCGCAAATGAAACGGGCCCAGCCTTGAATCATTTCAGGCGTTCGGCACTCCGGCAAAGTCGCGGTCAGTTGCACCAATGCGCGATCAATCAGTTCGTGGTCCATGCTTTTTGCTCCCCTTGGGATGGTTCCAGGCAATCAAACAGTGCTTTTTGGTGAGCTCGCGCAGGTGCTCAGGAACCTCAAGGAGCGCTGCATTGCGCTCCTCTTTGGTCCTCATGGCGATGATCTGGCGAGCGTATTCCCTAGGCCACGTCACGGCGGTCGGCCGGTATTGGCGGGAGTTCAAGGCCGAGCTGGTTCGCAAGCCAGCGGATGCCAGCCTGTTTGATCCGCACGGACTGTGTGTACTGCAGCCCAAGCACCGGATGGAACCATTGGCCCTTCTTGATGCTTAGATACTCCCGATCGCGCGTTGGGAATGCCGGCAAGCGCTCTGCGTTGAGCAGGCCTTTATCACGCATCATTGCGATGAGCTTCGGGCGGGTTGTGCCCAGGTATTGGGCTGCCTGTTTAAGGTCGCGATCCATATCGCCCCCCTAGGCAGCGTGCGCGGCGGGTGTCGCCATCGCAGCCAGGTGGTTGATTGATTCCGACATTTTTTCGTAGATGTAGACGTCGTCGCCGGCGACCGTGAAGCACTTCGTGCGCGGCTGTTTGACACCTATGCTCATGAGCGCAGTGACACCTGTACGTGTGTTGCCACGGTGCATGGCGACGCAAATGGGCAGCTCGAACCCCATATTCAGTTCGAGAAATCCCCCGGTCCGCACCAAGTTGAATACCTGCTCGCGCTGCTCCTGGGTGAAATTCCCGTAACGTCGATCCGCGTGCAAAGGTGGTGGCTCTGCTGCGGTAATGTCGGTCGGGCCATTGGCGATTTCTTCAATGAAGTCGGCCAGCTGGAGGTGAGTCTTCTTGCCGTTGGGTAGGGTGACAGAGTGTCGCTGGCTACCCATGGCAACACAGAAGGCCGTTTCGTCCGGACCGCGTTCGACCGTGAGTGTGAAAAGCAGAGGCTTCCGAGTTGTGCTGTGGCGCAACGTGTGGTTGAACGTCTCGCTCAGGTTCACTTGGGCATTGAGCAAGGCAAGCGTGCGATTATCGAGTTTGAAGCGCTTCATGCCGCACGCCCTCCGCCGTTAGGGTCGAAGGGAGCCGGTGCTGTGCGGGCTATCAGTCTCGGTTTTGAAGGCACGAAAGTGCAGCCGACACGCAAGGCGAGCCGACGAACTTCGAAGACAAAAAAAGGAGAACCGACGGCAGGATGCGCGTGGACTGTTGCTGTGGTGTGCATGGTGTTGCCTCGCTCTGTGGTGGGAGAGTGAGGCAAGTAAACAATCTGTTTGGTTTTAGGTCAACACATTTTGTTTGGAATCACAAAAGTGAAGGCCCTTTCAACGGGCGTGTGGATGACCACCAAAACACTCTGCCGAGTATCACCACACGTTGAGCCATTATCTGGTCGAAATCGTAGTCTTCATCTGGATACTCAGCGGAATTAAAGCTCCGCATTCTGACGCCGCCGGCTGTGCGTTGAAGGAACTTGATTCGGAAATGGCCGTCGTGGTCGATGGCATATATTTCGCCATCGATTATACGAGTCATCCCTGTGTCGATGCCTACCGTAGCTCCGGATAGAAGTAATGGATGGTTGCTGTCCCCGCTATTCGTGGCAAACACAGCATTCGACGGGTCAACACCGCAAGATCTCATTGTGGACCGCGAGAACCGTAATTTGGGACCGGCGATTTCCTGAACCTCAGTGCGGGCAATCTTGCCAGGCCCCGAGGACAGCTCTACTTCCTTGTATAGCCTCAGTTCAACCTCGTCATCTTCCAGTGGTGTGTCGGAATCCCAAGGCGCCATTGGTTCCAGCACGTATAGCGGCGTTGCCTCGGGCTGCCTGCCCGGGCTATACCTCGCAGTGGTCTCAGTGCGCATAGGGACGTCCTTCCCTTCTAGCCATTCCCGCTCTACCACCAGGGTCATGGCGACTTGGGTGACCATGTAGGAGGGCACGCCGCGTTTCTTCCAGTTAGTAATATTCTGGTCATTGTCTAGCTCAAGCAGTCGGGCTAGTTCGGCCCCTGTCAAGCCGGAGTCTTCCAGTGCCTGACGAAAGCGTGGGCCTTTGAGGAATAGCGGAGATTTAATCATAAACAGGATGTTACAGGCCTTGCTTTCAAATGATAACAAACGTATTGTTTGCTTATGCCAATCACATTGTTTGCTGCGGGTAACATCATGAGTACGCCTAATCAGATCTTCGATTTGATCCTACTGGCCGCAGAGGCAGCTGGTAAGAACCCTTCTCAGCTTGCGCGGGAGTGCGAGATCAGCCCACAGAGGCTTTTCAACTGGCGGCGCCGAGGTGTGCCCGTTGCACAAGTTAGGCCGCTCGCCAAGGCACTTTCTGGTGCTCTCCTGCCGCATGAGCTGCGTCCTGACCTGCCGGAAATATTTCCAGCCCCTGAGAATATTGTTGCCGTGAAAGCTGCTTAGAAAAAAGGCGACCCAAAGGCCGCCCAGTTCCTCCCGGCAAACACCACCACAGTGCTGCCGGGTCGCAATAGGGTAAGCGCGCACACCACATGCATTAACGCTCGCCCTTACCGCGAACCAAGGCCCGGAAGCCTTGGGTTGCTGCCGTCTCCACCACAGATAGAGCAGCTGTTGCGCCAGAGGTGAACGACGGATCGTTCGCCTCGGCACGGTGCCGGGTTAGATCGTACAGATCGAGACCGGCTTTTTTGGGCCTTTCCAAGCCACGCCGCAAATGTAACACCACTACATTGCGTGCGGCACTGGCAACTTATAAGGATTAATGCCATGAGCCGAGTTGCTCTTAACTGTGTCGAGCGGTCAAACCGGGAGGTTCTGACCCTTGAACTCGCCCTTTACCATGCCGCCCGGGAGTACCCAGGCGGTGCCGCGTCAATAGCCGCCACCACCGGACGCAATGCCACCACCCTGCAACACAAGTTGTCGCCAACCCATCCCAAGCACGTCGTCAATGTGCAGGAATTCGGCGAGATTCTTGAGCTGACTAAAGACCGTCGCATCCTTGATGCGGTTCACGCCCTGGTCGGTGACACGATCTGGCAGGACCTTGCGGACTGCTACACCGATGACATGCCAGAGACGCTTACTGTTGGGATTGCAAAGTACTTCCACCAGGTGGCGGATCTGGCTGAAACATGGGCTGAGCACATCAGCGATGGTCAGGTGGATGACAGCGAGTTGGCAGAGATACGTCACCGGGTGTTTCGCTGTATCCAAGGTTTGCTTGGGATGTACAACCGCGCTTCCTACGTCAACCAAACGACGAAGGGGGTGCCTCGTGGCTGATGACATCGATCTCGCAAACGACATCATGCAGGAGCGGCTTGATCAGGCTCTGGCACAACGTCGTGCGAAAAAGCAGGCGTTCCCGGCTCACTCATTCCTTTACTGTGAAAACTGTGACGACCCAATCCCTACTGCGCGGCGTCTGGCTATTGCCGGTTGCACTCAGTGTGTGAGCTGTCAATCCATCGCTGAATCACGCGAGGCCCGCCATGCTCGATGATGTTTTGGCGCAATTCGCTGAGTATGGCCTTGAGCCTGCGCAGCCTTTGGTATTCGGCAAGCTGACTCGCTGCAAAACGACCCAAGACAAAGGCAAAGAGAAAAACGGCTGGTACGTGATCCACGAGCACCGGACCGAAAAGAATGAAATTCTGATCTTCGGCAGCTTTGGCGACTGGCGGTCAGGGGAAACCCAAAAGATCAAGGTCAAGGCCGGCCGCATGAGCCCTGAGGAGCGTGAAGTTATGCGTGCTCGTCAGGAAGAGGCCAAACGCCGTGCCGCCGAGGTTGCTGCCAATGCGTCACGTCGGGCTGCGAATCGTGCTAGCAGCCTGTTCAAGCGCATGCCCGAGACGGGTAGGAGCGTCTATCTCGACCGAAAACAGATTGTCGGTTTCCGGGTCCGCTATGCGCCTCGATCGGGCGCTTTTCTTATTCCGATGAGCAATGCCCGCGACCAGATCGTAGGCTTGCAAGTGATCTTCCCTGAAAAACAGCAGGACACCGGCCGGGATAAGTCCTACTGGCCATACGGAATGTCGAAGGAGGGCGCGTTTCATCTGATCGGTCCAGATCCTGAGCCTGGCGAGCCGCTGCTGATCTGTGAAGGCTATGCGACCGGCGCAAGCCTTCACATGGCGACATCGTTCGCGGTCGCCATTGCATTTGACGCCGGCAACCTTCTGCCTGTCGCGAAGTTGATGCGCGACCGCTTCCCTGGTCGCCCGCTGATCGTTTGCCGTGACGATGACTGGAAAACCAAGCGCCCTAATGGCGATGCTTGGAACCCTGGTGAGGAAAAAGGCAGTAACGCTGCTCTGATCGTTGGTGGCCAGGTGGTCAGTCCGGTTTTTTCAAGTGACCGACAGGATAAGTGGACCGACTTCAACGACTTGCACTGCTCCGAGGGGCTGGATGCTGTCCGGCGACAAGTGTTGGCGGTGGTTAAGCCTCCTGCAGCTGGTGGTTGGAAAGACCAGTTAGCCCGAGCAGAAAGCGGCGCTCTGATTGCGCATATGCAGAACGTTGAATTGATCCTCGGCAATGATGAGCGCTGGGCGGGAGTGATTAGCTTCAACGCGTTCAGCTCCAAGGTCGTGAAACTGCGGGCCGCGCCATACGGTGGCGGCACGGGCGATTGGGCTGACATCGACGACATGCGCGTGATGAAGTGGCTCGCACAGACCTACAACCTCCGTGTGAAGGCATCCAGCGTTATCGAGGCGGTGAGCATCGTTGCCCATGACCATTCGATACATCCTGTCCGTGAGTACCTCGATAAGTTGGAGTGGGACCGCGTCCCACGCCTTGATAGCTGGCTCACGGATGTCTTGGGCGTTACCCCCAACGATTATTCGATGAAGGTCGGTAAACGCTGGATGATTTCGGCCGTCGCGCGGGTGATGAAACCGGGTTGCAAGGCCGACTCTGTGTTGATTCTCGAAGGTGCTCAGGGCGCTGGTAAGTCCACGGCCATGAGCATTCTTGGCGGCAGTTGGTTCATGGATACTCCATTCGCCTTGGGCGACAAGGACGGGTTCCAGGCGATTCGAGGGAAATGGATTGTCGAGCTTGGGGAGCTGGACAGCTTCAACAAAGCAGAGAGCACGAAGGCGAAACAGTTTTTTTCGGCATCCACCGATACCTACCGTGAGAGCTACGGCCGAAGAACTAACGACGTGCCACGCCAGTGTGTTTTCGTCGGTACCACCAACCAAGAAGAGTATTTGAAGGATGCAACCGGTAACCGGCGCTATTGGCCGGTTGCCTGTACGCGTGTGGAGCTCGACCTGTTGCGCGAGATCCGCGACCAGCTGTGGGCCGAGGCGATGTTTTGCTACGAGTCCGGTGAAGTCTGGTGGGTGAATCGAGAAGAATCATCGATGTTCGCCGAGGCGCAGGACGAACGTTTCGTCGTGGACGAGTGGGAAGGTCCGATCCTCACCTGGTTGGAGGAGTCGCAGATCGGCGCGACCGCGTCAGGCGGCGACTTGCTAGGCACCGCGTTGAAGATCGATGCCAGTCATTGGGGCAAGCCAGAGCAAATGCGCGTAGGCGCCATCATGCACAGGTTCGGTTGGAAGCGTACTCGTCTGAGTGCAGCGTCAAAGAGTGGCCAGCGTCCTTGGGTTTATAAGAAGCCTGACGACTGGGGTGCAGGCAACATGCCGCAGTCAGCGCCTCGCGAGGAGCCCTGCTTTGATTAAGCGAATTGATGAAATGCTCAAGCTGTGGGCAGAGGATCTGCACTCACCGACTCGCTGCGGCGGTAGTGGCGGCGGCGGAAACATGATCGCGATGCTGATGGAGTGCAAGGGCGAACTCATACGTGGGACGCGGGGAAGTCGTGTGCTGCTCGATGAATCTGCCGATATCGAATTGATCGTGAACAAGCACCTGGCACCAGAGCTGGCCGTGGTCGTTTGGGAGCACTACTGCAACCATGACAGTTTCTTGTCACAGAAGATTCTGCATTGCGGCTGTAGCCGTAAGACTTACTACGATCGCCTGCACGATGCGCATGAAAGCATCCAAGGCATGTTGTGGGGGAAGGCAGCGTGATGTCTGAGCATTCTGTCGCCATCGGCACGGTGCTGTCCCACCTTGTCCCACCTCAATTTGCGGGAGTGGGACGGGTTTCGCCCCCGTTTGCGTTGGGCTGTCCCACCGTCCCACCTCAAAGTGTGTTTTGCACATGTGAGCGTAGCGGGCACGTTCGTGCGCGCTGTACGCGCCAGCGTGTTTTTAATAACTCTCTCTTTACACGGAGAAAGAGTAATAAAGGTGGGACAGTGGGACGGGGCTTTGTTTTCGGGCTCCGAATCCGTCCCACCTCATTCAAGCGGGTGGGACAAGTGGGACGGCTGAATAATGAGCAGATGGCCGTGGTGATGTATTCGCCTACGTTGCTGCGGTGTTGGTGCTGTATTGCCTACATATTGGTCGGTGGCGTTAAATCTGGCTTGCTGCCAGTAAACTCGACCTGTAAAAAGTACACATCTTCGATAGGTGCGACCGCATAGAGCGGCAAGCATCAACCAGATCAAACCCGGCCCTCGCGCCGGGTTTTTCTTTTTCTGCGTCAACACGGTGGGGTACGACTATGGCCGAGCCAGCGAGCACGACCGCATCCGTCGTGGTGCTCGGTGCAGCAGGGGCCGGGTTTGCGGGACTGCTTACAGGCATCGATCTGTTGGCTGCCATTGGCGCGTTCGCTGGAGCGTTGGTGTTCTTCACCACGACAGAGGAATTGCCCGTGTGGAAGCGCGCCGTCTTCTTCCTGGTGTCATTCGTGATGGGTTATCTGTTCTCCCCGGCGTTGGTCGACTTCGAGGTCTGGGGCATCCGCCCATTCAAGTACCCGGGTCCAGCGGCGTTTGGCGCGGCGGTGCTGGTTGTGACCCTTGCTCTAGCCGCAATCAAGCGGCGAGGGAGGATCGGCGCCGATCAGCCTGGAGGTCAGGATGGATAACCCACTGATTCCCGCTCTGCTCACGCAAGTAACGTTCTGGCTGTGCCTGGCGTTGTTCGTTCGCCTGTTCACCTTCCGGCGCAAGGGCGCGAGGTTTCGCCGCAACATGAGCTGCCTTGCGTGGCTGATGATGGTCAGTGCCGGCACTGCCATGATGTACATCAGCAAGGGGCTGCTGGTCATGCCGGCAGTCTCATGGCCGCTGGTGGTGATGCTCGGGGTGTTCGTCGGCTCGGTATGTCAGAGCAGCGGTAACCTGGCGCGCGTGTGGAGGGAAGGTTGATGGCAGCTGAACCGAGGATCTACGACAGCCGCTGGGAAAAAGCCCGCACGGGTTTCCTGCTCAAACATCCGCTGTGCGTAATGTGCGCGGAGCAGGGTCGAGTGGTCGAGGCGAAGGTGGTTGACCACAAGGTCAAGCACGGTTTGAAGGCTGCCTTGCTGTCCGGCAATGCTGCTGCGATCACAAGAGCCCGTG
>Ga0247730_1001205_pt1 | contig 14939 bp, 15 predicted proteins | sample UWRJL073202C2_FD_180959 | JGI IMG/M metagenome (GOLD analysis project Ga0247730, IMG submission 180959) | Plant litter microbial communities from Arlington Agricultural Research Station in Wisconsin, United States - UWRJ-L073-202C-2 | ecosystem: Environmental > Terrestrial > Plant litter >... | reverse complement strand
GGCCGGTCGCCGGCGACGCGGCAGCAGGCCGGCCGGTGTAGCGAACGCGCTGATATTTGGCATCGATATGCGCCAGCACCCATTCCAGATAGGGATCGATGAACGACCAGCTACCCATGTTCTTCGGCTCTTCCTGGCACCAGACCATTTCCGCATTGCGGAAGCGGCTGAGCTCGTTGATCAGCGCCTTGGCCGGGAACGGATAGAGCTGTTCGATGCGCAGCAAGTAGACGTCGTCGATGCCGCGCTTTTCGCGCTCTTCCAAGAGGTCGTAATAGACCTTGCCCGAGCACATCACCACGCGACGGATCTTGTTGTCCTTCTGCAGCTTGATCGGGCCGTCCTTGATGATTTCCGCGTCATCCCAAAGGAGACGGTGGAACGAAGATTCGCCGGCCAGCTCGGCCAAGGTGGAGACCGCACGCTTGTGACGCAGCAGCGATTTCGGCGTCATGATGATCAGCGGCTTGCGGAAGTCGCGTTTCATCTGGCGGCGCAGGATGTGGTAATAGTTGGCCGGCGTCGTGACGTTGGCCACCTGCATGTTGTCTTCGGCGCACATCTGCAGCCAGCGCTCGAGGCGGGCGGACGAGTGTTCCGGACCCTGGCCTTCATAGCCGTGCGGCAGCAGGCAGACGAGACCGGACATGCGCAGCCACTTGCGTTCGCCCGACGAGATGAACTGGTCGAACACCACCTGTGCACCGTTGGCGAAATCGCCGAACTGGGCTTCCCAGAGCGTCAGCGCATTCGGACGGGCCAGCGAATAGCCGTATTCGAAGCCGAGCACAGCTTCTTCCGACAGCATCGAGTTGATCACTTCGTAGCGGCCCTGGCCGGCAGCGAGATTGGACAGCGGAATGAAGCGGTCTTCGGTCTGCTGGTCATAGAGCACCGAGTGGCGCTGCGAGAAGGTGCCGCGTTCGACGTCCTGGCCAGACAGGCGAACTTTCGTGCCTTCGACGCAGAGCGAGCCGAACGCGAGCGCCTCGCCCATTGCCCAATCGATGCCTTCGCCGGTCTCGACCATCTGCGCGCGGTTTTCCATGAACCGCTTGATGGTGCGGTGCGCGTCAAAGCCTTCCGGGATGGTCGACAGCTTGCGGCCGATATCCTTCAAGGTCTTCATCGGCACGCCGGTCTTGCCGCGGCGCTGTTCGTCGGCATTGTCGGCGGCGCGCAGGCCGGACCAGACGCCGTCCAGCCAGTCGGCCTTGTTGGGCTTGTAGTGCTGGCCGGCTTCGAATTCCTGTTCCAGATGAGCGCGCCAGTCGGCCTTCATCTTTTCCAGTTCGCCGTCGGTGATCAGGCCTTCGGCAATCAGGCGGGCGCCATAGATGTTGACGACCGTGTTGTGGGCGCGAATGACCTTGTACATTTTCGGCTGCGTGAACGCCGGCTCGTCGCCTTCGTTATGGCCGAAGCGGCGGTAGCAGAACATGTCCACGACCACCGGCTTGTGGAATTTCATGCGGTATTCGGTGGCGATCTTTGCCGCGTAGACGACCGCCTCCGGATCGTCGCCGTTGACGTGGAAAATCGGCGCCTCGATCATTTTTGCGACGTCGGACGGATAGGGCGACGAGCGCGAAAAGGCCGGATTGGTGGTGAAGCCGATCTGGTTGTTGATGATGAAATGCACGGTGCCGGCAACGCGGTGGCCGCGCAGGCCGGAGAGGCCCAGAATTTCGGCAATCACGCCCTGGCCGGCAAAGGCGGCATCGCCATGCAGCAGCAGCGGCATGACCTTGGCGCGCTCGGCCGAGGGGATGGTTTCGCCCTCAAAACCCTTGGCGAGCTGGTCCTGCTTGGCGCGGGCCTTGCCCATGACGACAGGGTTGACGATTTCCAGATGCGACGGGTTTGCGGTCAGCGACAGATGCACCTTGTTGCCGTCGAATTCGCGGTCGGACGAGGCACCGAGGTGATATTTTACGTCGCCCGAACCTTCGACTTCGTCAGGCTTGAACGAACCGCCCTTGAATTCGTGGAAGATGGCGCGGTGCGGCTTGCCCATCACCTGGGACAGCACGTTCAGGCGGCCGCGGTGGGCCATGCCGAACACGACTTCCTTGAGGCCTTCCTGGCCGCCGCGCTTGATGATCTGCTCCAGCGCCGGGATCAGCGATTCGCCACCGTCGAGACCGAAACGCTTGGTGCCCTTGTACTTGACGTCGATGAACTGCTCAAAACCTTCGGCCTCGATCAGCTTCGACAGAATGGCCTTCTTGCCTTCGGCAGTAAACGCCACGCGCTTGTCCTGGCCTTCAATGCGTTCCTGCACCCAGGCCTTTTCTTCCGGATTGGACATATGCATGAATTCGACGCCGAGCGTCGAACAATAGGTGCGCTCGAGAATTTCGATCATTTCGCGCAGGCTGGCATATTCGAGGCCGAGCACGTTATCGATGAAAATCTTGCGGTCGTAATCGGCTTCGGTGAAGCCATAGGATTTCGGCGACAGCTCGTCATAATCTTCGACCGGAGCGGCCAGACCCAGCGGGTCGAGCTTGGCATGCAGATGGCCGCGCATGCGATAGGCGCGGATCATCATGATGGCGCGCACCGAATCGCGGGTCGCCTGCAGAACTTCGGCTTCGGTGATCGGCTTGGCGCCGGTGGTGGCAACGGCGGTTTCCGCCTTGGCCTTGACCTTGGTCTCGACCACCTTTTCGATCACGGCCCAGTTGCCATCGAGCGCCGAGACCAGATCGCCGCTGGCCGCCAGCGGCCAGTTCTTGCGCTGCCACGAGGCGCCCTTGGCGGCCTTGCGGACATCTTCCGGGCTATCGGCGAGCGCCTTGAAAAAGGCCTGCCATTCTTCGGACACCGAATTTGCATCCTGCTCGTAGCGGGCATAAAGCTGCTCGATATAGGCGGCATTGGCGCCGTCGAGGAACGACGTGATCTGGAACTGCTCGTTGGCTTCTTGACGTGCCATGGTCTCATGCGGGCGTTGCTGCCCGCCTCCTGACTTTGAAATTGAATGCCGGCATCTGGCACCGGCTTGCCGCTTTTAGATCTCCGTCCGAGAGGACGGCCTGCACTGCTTATCTGATGGGAAATCCGGGCAGGAACATGGCCTGCCCGGTAACTTCATAAATGGGTTCAGCCCTTAAGAACTTCAACCAGGGTCTTGCCGAGACGGGCCGGCGATGGCGACACGCGAATGCCGGCCGATTCCATGGCCGCAATCTTGTCTTCAGCGCCACCCTTGCCGCCGGAAATCACGGCGCCTGCATGGCCCATGGTGCGGCCGGGAGGAGCGGTGCGGCCGGCGATGAAGCCGACCATCGGCTTCGAACGGCCGCGCTTGGCTTCGTCCTTGATGAACTGGGCTGCATCTTCTTCAGCCGAACCACCGATTTCGCCGATCATGATGATCGACTTGGTTTCCGGGTCAGCCAAGAACATTTCCAGGATGTCGATGAACTCAGTGCCCTTGACCGGGTCGCCGCCGATGCCGACAGCCGTGGTCTGGCCGAGGCCTTCGTTGGTGGTCTGGAACACGGCTTCATAGGTGAGCGTGCCGGAGCGCGACAACACGCCGACGGAACCCTTCTTGAAGATCGAGCCGGGCATGATGCCGATCTTGCACTCGTCCGGCGTCATCACGCCCGGGCAGTTCGGGCCGATCAGGCGCGACTTGGAAGCGTCGAGGCGAGCCTTGACCTTGATCATGTCGGCCACCGGGATGCCTTCGGTGATGCAGACGATCAGCGGGATTTCCGCTTCGATGGCTTCGAGGATCGCAGCGGCAGCGCCAGCTGGCGGCACGTAGATCACCGATGCGTCGGCGCCGGTGGCTTCCTTGGCTTCCGAAACGGTCGCGAAAATCGGCAGCGATCCGCCGGCCGAACCGGTCCAGGTCTCGCCACCCTTCTTCGGGTTGATACCGCCAACCATCTGGGTGTTGTGATAGGCGAGCGCCTGTTCCGTGTGGAACGTGCCGGTCTTGCCAGTGAGACCCTGAACCAGGATCTTGGTGTTCTTGTTGATTAGAATGGACATGGATCAGGCTTCCTTCACGGCTGCGACGATCTTTTGCGCAGCATCATCCAGATCGTCAGCCGAGATGACGTTGAGACCGGATTCATTGATGATCTTCTTGCCGAGTTCGACATTGGTGCCTTCGAGGCGCACCACCAGCGGAACCTGCAGACCGACTTCCTTGACCGCGGCGATCACGCCTTCGGCAATGACGTCGCACTTCATGATGCCGCCGAAGATGTTGACCAGGATGCCCTTCACGGCCGGATCGGCTGTGATGATCTTGAAGGCAGCCGTGACCTTTTCCTTGGTCGCGCCACCGCCGACGTCGAGGAAGTTGGCAGGCTCGGCGCCGTAGAGCTTGATGATGTCCATGGTGGCCATCGCCAGACCGGCACCGTTGACCATGCAGCCGATGTTGCCTTCAAGGGCAACGTAGGCGAGGTCATACTTGGAGGCGGCGATTTCCTTCTCGTCTTCCTCGCTGGTGTCGCGGAGCGCCACGATGTCTTCATGACGGAACAGCGCGTTGCCGTCGAACGATACCTTGGCATCGAGCACGCGCAGGCGGCCGTTGGTCATGACGATCAGCGGGTTGACTTCGAGCAGCGCCATGTCGGTTTCGACAAAGGCCTTGTAGAGGATCGGGAACAGGGTTTCCGCATCCTTGGCCGCATCGCCTTCCAGCTTCAGCGCAGCGGTGAGGGCAGCGACGTCCTTGGCGGTGACGCCGGCGATCGGATCGATCGCGACGTTGATGATCTTTTCCGGGGTATCATGGGCAACGGCTTCGATGTCCATGCCGCCTTCGGTCGAAACCATGAAGGAGACCTGGCCAACGGCGCGGTCGACCAGGATCGACAGATAGAGTTCGCGGTCGATGTCGGCGCCGTCCTCGATGTAGAGGCGGTTGACCTGCTTGCCGGCATCGCCGGTCTGGGCCGTTACCAGCGTGTTGCCGAGCATGTCCTTGACGAAAGCCTGGACTTCCTCGAGCGACTTGGCGAGGCGCACGCCGCCCTTGGCTTCCGGCGGCAGTTCCTTGAACTTGCCCTTGCCGCGGCCGCCAGCATGGATCTGGCTCTTGACGACATAGAGGGGACCGGGAAGCTGCTTGACGGCGGCTTCGGCTTCGGCGGCGTTGAAGATGGCGACACCTTCGGCAACCGGCGCGCCAAAGCTCTTCAGCAGAGCCTTGGCTTGATATTCATGAATGTTCATAGGCGTATCCCTGATTGAAAGACCGGATGTCGGTTACTTGAGAGCCGGCGCGATGGTGGCGCAAACTTCGCAAAGACCGGCAACGGCGGCGACGGATTTTTGGAACGCTTCTTCTTCGGTCTTGTTGAGCTCGATCTCGATGACGCGTTCAATACCGCCGGCACCGATCACGGTCGGCACGCCGACATACATGTCGTTGACGCCGTACTGGCCGGAGAGATAGGCGGCGCAAGGCAGAACGCGCTTCTTGTCCTTGAGGAAGGATTCGGCCATTTCGATCGCCGAAGCGGCCGGTGCGTAATAGGCCGAACCGGTCTTCAGCAGGCCGACGATTTCGGCGCCGCCGTCACGGGTGCGCTGGATGATTTCTTCCAGACGTTCCTTTGTGACCCAGCCCATCTTGACCAGATCGGTGAGCGGAATGCCGCCGACCGTCGAGTAGCGGGCGAGCGGCACCATGGTGTCGCCGTGGCCGCCGAGAACGAAGGCGGTGACGTCCTGGACCGAAACGTTGAATTCTTCAGCGAGAAACAGGCGGAAGCGCGACGAGTCGAGCACGCCGGCCATGCCGACGACCATGTTCTTCGGAAGACCCGAAAACTTCTGCAGCGCCCAGACCATCGCGTCGAGCGGGTTGGTGATGCAGATGACGAAAGCGTTGGGGGCATATTTCTTGATGCCCGCGCCGACCTGTTCCATCACCTTGAGGTTGATGCCGATCAGATCGTCGCGGCTCATGCCGGGCTTGCGGGCGATACCGGCAGTGACGATGCAGACGTCTGCACCCTCGATCGCGGCGTAATCGCTGGCGCCGGTCAGCTTTGCGTTGAAACCTTCGACCGGGCCGGACTGGGCAATGTCGAGCCCCTTACCCTGAGGAATACCATCGGCGATGTCGAATAGGACGATGTCGCCCAGTTCCTTCAGACTGGCGAGATGCGCCAGAGTGCCACCGATCATGCCAGAACCAATAAGTGCGATCTTTTTACGCGCCATCGAAGTGCTTCCTGTTTGATTCGAACCCAGGTCGCATACCAGTCGATGCGCGACCATTGTCGGCACCCGCATTAACGCCAACCGTCTAAAATGGCAACCCATTCTTTTGGACGCAGCATTTTCAATCGGTTAGATCGTAATTTTCTTACGTAAACGTAAGATATTTTTACAAGGAAATCATCAAGCCGGGTGCTTTTCATGATGCAGGGCCAGATAGTCGGCGCTGCGCATTTCAAAAAGGCGGGAGATGGTTCGGTCGAATTCGAAACCCTCCGTGCCCCTCTTATGCGTCAGCAACTCCTCCGGCATGGCTGCAGCCGACGCAACGAGTCGAACCGCATGATCGTAGAGCGTATCGACGAGAATGATGAACCGCTTGGTTTCATTGCGCCGATCGGCATCCAGGATCGGGATATGATCTATGAAGATTGTGTCAAACATGTTGGCGATCGCTAAAAAGTCGCGCGCCCCGAGCGGTTTCTGGCAGAGATCAGCAAACGAGAACCGCGCTGCCCGGCCGGCACCGCGCGGGACGGCCACAGCGCGCCCCTTGAGGGCGATCTCCATCGGCTGTTCACGCAGCCCGCCTAGCGCATGCTTCCAGGCCTCGTCCATCGCCTTGTCCGCGCTGGCATCCAGCGGCGTCACATAGACCGGCAGGCCGTCGAGCTTCTCCATCCGGTAGTCGGTCGGCGAATCGAGGGTCACCACATCGACATTGGCTTTCAGCATGTCGATGAATGGTACGAACAGCGCCCGGTTCAGGCCTTCGCGATAAAGATTGTCCGGCTCGACATTGGAGGTCGCCACCAGCACGCAGCCGCGGGCAAACAGTTCGGTGAACAGCCGCGACAAAATCATCGCGTCGGCGATGTCGGTCACCGTGAACTCGTCAAAACACAACAGGTCGGCCTCGGCCATCAGGGCAGCCGCCACCGGCGGCACCGGATCGGCCTGCTTGGTCTCGCCGCTCTTCAGTTTCTGGCGATGGGCATGGATGCGGTTGTGGACGTCGGCCATGAATTCGTGGAAATGCGCCCGCCGCTTTTTTGCCGACGGCGCCATCTCGAAAAACATATCCATCAGCATGGTTTTGCCACGGCCGACGCTGCCGTAGACGTAAAGGCCTTTCAGCGGCGCGGTGTCTTTCGAGCGGCGGCCGAACAGCCAGCCCAACGCGCTAGTTTTTGCCGCTGGGCGGCGGGCTTTCAGTTCGGACAGGATATGGTCGAGCTTGGCGGCGACCTTCAGCTGCTCGGCATCAACCTGCAGCGTGCCCGCCTGGGTCAGCGATTTCAGATGTTCGCTGACGCTAAGCGCATAGTCAGGCATGGGCTGCATGGAAGGCCATTTAGCTTAAGAGGAAAGTGTCGTCCGCGAAAACCGGGAGTTAGCGGCTGAGGCTGATCGGCTGGCCTGAATTGGTCGAACCGTCAAAGCGCTTTTCGGCGCTCTTGTAGACGCGACCGATGACATCGCCGGCGCGGTTCTTCAGCAGCACCTGCTTGCCGGACACTTCCCACGAACCCATCGCCGTCAGATCGCCGGTGCAGCCGCGCGTACCTCCGCGCGAGCCACTGCCAAGATTGGTGAGCGTCAGGAACATGTCGCAGGAAGCGCCGCCATTGGACACGCGCCAGTTGCCGACCATGCCCTCCTTGGTGACATCCTGCGCGGTTGCCGGCGGTGCTGCAGCCATGCCACCTGCTGACGCCATGTCGGTCGCGGCGGGCGGCGGGGCCGACGGAAACTGGCTCGGGCTGTTGCTCATGCCGCCCGGTGCTGCGAGTTGGCCCGATTGGACGCCGGAGACCGGAGCCGCCTGCAAAGGCGCCGGCGCAGACGCGGACGGGCTATCGTAATTGCTGTACGATGTGCGCTGGCAACCGGCTAACGACATGACGATAGCAAGGCCCGTCGCAACATATTTGAACTGCATCACAAACTCCCGAAAAATTCCGCACGCTGACGTCTGGCATGCAAACACGGCGGGATTATCGCGAAAGACCGTTTTAAATCAAGTCAAGGCAGGAGAAATCACGTCGAATTGCGACAGTTTGGGTGCGATGCGGGACATATATGTCGTGACTTGCATCAGGCAGCAACAAAAAAGCCGCGGTTCGCGCCGCGGCTTTTACAGAATGATCGATCGAATCGCGACTAAACGCGGCGCTCGACCATCATCTTCTTGATTTCGGCAATCGCCTTCGCCGGGTTCAGGCCCTTCGGGCAGGTCTGGGCGCAGTTCATGATCGTGTGGCAGCGATAAAGCCGGAACGGATCTTCAAGATCGTCGAGCCGCTCGCCCTTGGCCTCGTCGCGCGAATCGATCAGCCAGCGATAGGCCTGCAGCAGAACGGCCGGACCGAGATAGCGGTCGCCGTTCCACCAGTAGCTCGGACAGGAGGCGGAACAGCAGGCACAGAGAATGCATTCGTAAAGACCATCGAGTTTCTGTCGATCCTCGTGGCTCTGCTTCCATTCTTTTGCCGGCGGCGGCGATACCGTCTTCAGCCAAGGCTCGATCGATCGGTGCTGAGCATAAAAATTGGTGAGGTCCGGCACCAGATCTTTCACGACCGGCATATGCGGTAGCGGATAGACTTTTACGGTGCCCTTGACGTCATCCAGACCCTTTGTGCAGGCCAGCGTATTGGTTCCGTCGATGTTCATCGCGCAGGAGCCGCAAATACCCTCGCGGCAGGAGCGGCGCAGCGTCAGTGTCGGGTCGATGTTGTTCTTGATGTAGAGCAACCCATCGAGCACCATCGGACCGCAATTGTCGACATCGATGTAGAAGGTATCGATGCTCGGATTCTTGCCGTCATCCGGGCTCCAGCGATAGATCCGGAATTCCCGCACATTGGTGGCGCCTGCCGGCTTCGGCCAGACCTTGCCTTCGGTCATCTGCGAGTTTTTCGGAAGAGCGAGTTCAACCATTTTCGTTTTCCAGTCCCAGGTTGAAGCCACCTTCGGTCGGGATGGCTTCCAATATCTGAATTTTCTTACCAAAGCCTGCAGCCACTGCCTTGGCCACGAATTTCATGTCCGCCGTTACCAGGATGCGGTGGTCCTCTGCCAAGGTAGCAGCAAGATAGATGCAATCGTAGACCGAGTGATCGAGTTGCGAAGACAAATTGAACGCACGCTCGATCAGGTCCTTGGACGGTATCAAACTCCCAAAACTGCGTAGCAGTGTTTGGACCGCCTCCGACGCCTGAAGGTGCGAAGCTATCCCGACGCGAACCTGTCTGCGCAGCGCATTGCCCACTTCCGCTAACAGAATATCTGGCGCGACGCGCTGCACATCATCTTTCGTCAGAGCCAATGCTTTCAGGTGGAAATCCTCCTGAACGAACCATTTGAGCGCAACCGAAGCATCGATGACATATTTCAACGATCCCGTTCCTCGCGAAGTATATCGACGCTGTCGATCTGTGGCCGATCCTTCGGAGTCATGGCCGCTATTCGCACAGCGGCCTCGTATAGCGTTTCGAACCTGCGTGGCGGGGAAGCCGCGGCTCCGGCGGTCAGAATGGCAATAACCTCTTCGTCGATCGAACGATTGTGCGCCTTCGCCAAACTTTCGATCCGTGTCAGAAGCGTTTCGTCAATCTTGATCCGCATTTCGCCCATGGCTCAGAACCCTTGCAAGCCGCCACTCAATTTCTCTACAGTCTGCCCAAACCCGCCTTTAGTAAACACGCGCCTTCGGCGCGATCTTGTTGATGTCGATGCCTTCGGCAATCAGCTCGGTGTGCACCGGACGGTAGTCGAGCTTGACCTCGCCTTCTGCGTTCACCCAGGCCAGCGTATGCTTGCGCCAGTTGACGTCGTCGCGGCCGCCGTACGGGCCATCGACAAAATCTTCGCGAGCATGCGAACCGCGGCTTTCCTTGCGGGCTTCGGCGCCGTAGACGGTGACGATCGCATTTGCCATCAGGTTTTCCAGCTCCAGCGTTTCCACCAAGTCGGAATTCCAGATCAGCGAGCGGTCGGTGACCTTGACGTCCTTCAGCTCCTGCCAGATCGCCGAAATCCGCTTGCAACCTTCAGCCAGCGATTCTTGGGTGCGGAACACGGCCGCCTCGTCCTGCATGGCGCGCTGCATCTTGTCACGCAACACGGCCGTCGGCGTCGAGCCGTTGGCGTTGCGCAGCCGATCGAAGCGATCCATGATTTTTTCGCAGGCGGCCAGGTTGAGCGCCGGAATCGGCGCTGCCCGGTCGATAACCTCACCGGCGCGGATGGCGGCGGCGCGGCCGAACACCACCAGATCGATCAGCGAGTTGGAGCCGAGACGGTTGGCACCGTGCACCGAGGCGCAGCCGGCTTCTCCAACGGCCATCAGGCCGGGCAGAATCCGTTCCGGATTTTCCGAATCGGCGTTCAGCACTTCGCCCCAGTAATTGGTCGGCACGCCGCCCATGTTGTAGTGCACGGTCGGCAGAACCGGGATCGGCTCGCGGGTCACATCGACGCCGGCAAATATCTTTGCCGATTCCGAAATCCCCGGCAGACGCTCGTTCAGCACCGCCGGATCGAGATGGTCGAGATGCAGAAAAATGTGGTCCTTGTTCTTGCCGACGCCGCGGCCTTCACGGATTTCCATCGTCATGCAGCGCGAGACAACATCGCGCGAGGCCAGATCCTTGGCGGACGGCGCATAGCGCTCCATGAACCGTTCGCCCTCGGAATTGGCGAGATAGCCGCCTTCGCCGCGCGCGCCTTCGGTAATCAGACAGCCGGAGCCATAGATGCCGGTCGGGTGGAACTGCACGAATTCCATGTCCTGCAGAGGCAGGCCCGCACGCGCCGCCATGCCGCCGCCGTCGCCGGTGCAGGTATGGGCCGAGGTGGCGGAGAAATAGGCGCGGCCATAACCGCCGGTCGCCAGCACCACCATTTTGGCGGCAAAGCGATGGATCGTGCCGTCATCGAGATTCCAGGCGACGACGCCGATGCATTTGCTTCCGTCTTCCGACATGATCAGGTCGAGCGCGAAATATTCGATGAAGAATTCCGCATTGTGTTTTAGCGACTGGCCATAAAGCGTGTGCAGGATAGCGTGACCGGTACGGTCAGCCACCGCGCAGGTGCGCTGCACCGGCGGACCTTCGCCATAATTCTGCATGTGGCCGCCGAACGGCCGCTGATAGATTTTGCCTTCCTCGTTGCGCGAAAACGGCACGCCGTAGTGCTCGAGTTCATAGACCGCCTTCGGCGCTTCCATCACCAGATACTGCATGGCATCGACATCGCCGAGCCAGTCGGAGCCCTTGACGGTGTCGTAGAGATGCCACTGCCAGCTGTCCGGCGTCATGTTGGTCAGCGACGCGGCGATACCGCCTTGTGCCGCGACCGTATGCGAGCGGGTCGGAAACACTTTTGTGATGCAAGCTGTCTTAAAACCCTGTTCGGCCATGCCGAGCGTGGCGCGCAGACCGGCGCCGCCGGCGCCGACGACGATCACGTCATAGGAATGATCGACAAACTTGTAGTCTTTGCCATTCGGGGCAGGAGGAGGTGTGGAGGCCATGATGAATTATCCTGCGAATGCGATTTTCAGAATGGCGAAAAGACAGAGCCCGCCGACGATGATCGCGAAAAACGTGTTGAGCATCAAAAGTGCGATCTTAGCGAATTCCGCATGGACATAATCCTCGATCACGACCTGCATGCCGATCTTCATGTGGATAATGCCCGACAGCATGACAAGGCCCATCAGCACCGCGACGAACGGGTTTGACAGCGCCGCCCGCACTTCGGCATAGGGCGCGCCGGCATAGATCAGCACGAAAATGATGAAGAACAGCAGCAGCGGCACATTCGCGACAGCCGTCAGGCGCTGGCGAAAAAAGTGGTCCGTGCCTTCCTTGGCCGAACCAAGGCCACGAACCTTACCCAAAGGGGTACGCATATCCATTGCATCTATTCCTTATCGAACCACGTAGCCGATCACCCAGATCAGCAAGGTCAGACAGATCGAGCCGATCATGTTGGCCTTGGCGAGCTTGGTGGAGAATTCTTTGCCGAACCCGTAGCCGAGGTCCCACATGAAATGGCGAAAGCCGCCGAGCATGTGGTGCACCAGGGCCCAGGTGTAGCCGAACAGGATGATCTGGCCGACGATCGTGCCCATGAACCAGCTGGCCCAGTTGTAATAGGCTTCGCCGGAGGCGGCCGCGATCAGCCACCAGGCCACCAGGATCGTGCCAAAATAAAGCGCGCAACCGGTGATGCGGTGCAGGATGGACATGACCATCGTCGGAATGGGCTTGTAGATTTGTAGATGCGGCGACAGAGGCCGGTTGTTCGTCACATTCGCCATCAAAACCTCGCGGCTGAATTTGTCGGGAGAACCCCTTGGGACAAGGCACAAATGACAAGGAAATGTGCATTGCATCAAGCGCGACGTTTAATCGCACTCGTGAGGCACGACAAGCACTATTGCGGCGGAAGTTTGAATTTAATCGATTGGCATCGGCAACGATTTCGGCGCGGATCGGCAAAAGCCCTGACCGGCGCCGCGTTTACCAAAGTCTTTGAACTAACGTGACTTTTGCGCTCATCTAATGCAGACTGCCGTTAACCTGTTGTTAACCACGCGCCGGAGGCCCGACATGATGTCGTCTCGCCCAAATTCCCTGCTGATTCTCGCCGCCTTGACCGTTGCCTTCACCGCGCCGCTGGCGAATGCCGCCGATTTCGGCCGCAAATCCAATCATCGCCCGCGGCCTCCGGTCGCCGGTTATTCCGGACTGCCGTCGGTCATTCCCGGCAATGGCACCTATTCCGGCTCGACCGCGGCCTTGCGCATCCGCGGCAACGGCACCTATCTCGCCAGCAACGGCTTGTATTTTAGCGGAAACAGCAGTTATGGCGCCCGCAGACATACGCCAGCGGCCTTGGCACCGAAAGCCAAGATCATCGACGTCGGAGCCATGAGCACAGATACCAACTGCCGCTATCAGTCCGGAGTCTGCATCATCCGCAACTGATGGAAATCAGAGAAACTGCCAAACGGTGGTCTTCTTGACTTCGCTGTCTTCCAGCATACGCGTCACCGGCACTTCATAGGTCGCGCGGGCAAACAGCCGGTCCCGCGGACAATAGCTGCGCCCGGGATCGCCGACCAGCACGGTTTTTCCTTCGGCCGCCAGCCGCGAAAACCATGGCACCAGCGCCTCGGCAAAATCGCGATCGTAAAACACGTCACCGGCCAGAATCACATCGGCCGCATGCATGTTGCCAATCAGGTTTTCACCGCAGAAGTCAACCACTGCGCCATTGGCCTCGGCATTCAGCGAAATCGCCGCCTGCGTCCAGGGATCGATATCGGCGGCGACCACGGATTTTGCACCGGCCATGACGGATGCAATCGCCACCAGACCCGAGCCGCTGGCAAAATCCAGTACATCCAGCCCCTTCACAGTCTCCGGATGGTCCAGCACATAGCGCGCCAAACCCTGGCCGCCGGCCCAGGCAAAGGCCCAGAACGGCGGCGGCAGGCCGATTTCCTGCAAATCCTCTTCCGTCTTCAGCCAGAGATCATGCACTTCGCTGGCCAGATGCAGCCGGATTTCCGGCACATGCGGCGACGCCATCAGGCTGGTATTGTGGAGGATGAAGGTATGGGGATCGGTTCTCATGGTCAGATAAAGCGCGAAAAATCGTCCAGCTCACCCATGCGGCAGACTTCGGCAAATTCCTCGTCCGTCACCGGCTGCACCGACAACCGCATCGACGTCACCAGCGACATTTTGGACAAGGCCGCACTGGCCTTGACGTCCTTGAGCGTCACCGGCTTCGGCATATCGCAGACGGCACGGATATCGACGCAATCCCACTTCGGATCGCCCTCGGCGGTCGAATCGGGATGCGACAGCGCGCAGACCTCGACGATGCCGACGATTTCCAGCCCGTCATTGGAGTGATAGAAGAAGCCGGTATCGCCGATCTGCATCGCCCGCATGTGGTTGCGCGCCAGATAGTTGCGCACGCCGGTCCATTCGGTGCCGGCCTTGCCGGCATCTTTTTGCATCTGCCACGACCATTTGACCGGTTCGGACTTGTAGAGCCAATGCGCCATGATCAAGCCTCGGGATTGTTGAAGACCCAGTTATAGGGCTTGATTTCGACCTTTTCGAACAAACCTGCCTTGGCGTAGGGATCCTGTGCCGCCAGTGCGGTGGCCGCCTCGATGTTTTCTGCCTGGACGATCACCAGGCTGCCATTCGGCTTGCCGTCGCTGTCGAGAAAGGGGCCCGCCATCTTCAGCGTGCCTGCGGCATTGAGGCCGTTCAGCCATTCGACGTGGGGCGGACGGGTTTCCATCCGCACATTCAGATGGCCGGGCTTGTCGGTGCACAGGAAAGCAAACAGCATTTTCTCGTTCCTTTGAGCTTAAATAATCATTCGGTGGTGATCGGCCGCGACATCAGCTGGTCCATGGCCGAGGCGACATCGAGATGGCCGTCGATGATGGCCGCCACCGCCATGGTCACCGGCATGTCGACCGACAGACTTTTGGCCAGCTTCGACGCCACGGAGGCTGCAAACGCGCCCTCCACCAGCCCGCCGCGCGAAACATCGGCCGCCTCGCCGCGTCCGAGCGCGATGCCGAAACGCAAGTTGCGCGACTGATGGCTGGTGGCGGTCAGCACCAGATCGCCGAGACCCGACAATCCGCGTACCGTATCCGCCTGCCCGCCGCGGGCAACAACCAGCCG
>Ga0247730_1001204_pt1 | contig 14942 bp, 12 predicted proteins | sample UWRJL073202C2_FD_180959 | JGI IMG/M metagenome (GOLD analysis project Ga0247730, IMG submission 180959) | Plant litter microbial communities from Arlington Agricultural Research Station in Wisconsin, United States - UWRJ-L073-202C-2 | ecosystem: Environmental > Terrestrial > Plant litter >... | reverse complement strand
AGTCCGCGACATAAAACAATCCTAGAGTAGAAGAGTCTGGTGATAAACAGCCTAAAACTATAAAGTGGGTAGCGTTTATATCTACAGTGACGGTGTTTATGATCCCCATCGATTCGTTTCAAGGCGTTCTCACTTTCGTCATGGCGGCGCGCTCCAATAGTTTTACCGAGGCAGCCGGACGGTTGGGGATCTCCAAATCAGCCGTAGGCAAGTCCATTGCGCGGCTCGAAGAACGATTGGGGGTGCAGCTTTTTCATAGATCCACCCGCCGGATCTCTCTCACCGCTGATGGCGACGCTTATTTCATTGCGTGTTCAAACGCCCTCGAAGAAATCGGTGCGGCTGAAAGTGGCTTGGGGCCTGGAACCCGTGAGCCCTCTGGCCGATTGCGCGTAGACATTCCCGTGGCTTTCGGGCGTCGGGTTGTTGCGCCCTTGTTATTCGAAATCGCTGACAAGTATCCCGCGCTGCAACTGAACATGACGTTTTCAGATCATCTGGTCGATCCGATCGAAGAGGGCATCGACCTGCTGGTGCGATTTGGTGAGCTCAAAGATACCAGCGGCCTGGTCGCTCGCCGACTTGCACGACAACGCTGGGCCATCTGTGCTGCGCCGAGTTACCTGGAGCGTTTTGGCGTACCTGACACCCTGGAAGATCTGAACCGTCATCACTGCATCGTCGGTCATCGACGAGGCCAGCCACTGTCCTGGCGTGTAAGGGAAGGGCAGAAAAGCGTGCGCTACTCTCCACCGACAACCCACCAGATCGGCGATGGCGAAGCGATGATTCTCGCCGCCGTGGCGGGTATTGGCCTGTGCCAGATGCCACGCTGCCTCTTTAAAGACGATATTGACGCAGGCAGGCTGGTAGAGGTGCTGGGCGGCTATGAGCCAGAACCTGTTGAGGTCCACGCGGTATGGCCCAAGGTTTCGCACTTGCGACCCAAGGTAAGGTATGTGGTGGATGAGTTGGTCCGGCTGTGTGAACACTGGCAGTAGCGTGCTGGCGTGGTCGCAGTATGGTGGCTGTCTGTAGACCTGGAGTCTACACACTTGATCTTTAGCGATTATTTATCGAGCCAGGTTTCCTCTATAGGATTGTGGCGCGCGGTCTGATGCCCGAATTTCATCCGGGGCAAGCCGACGGCGCAGTCCGAATAAGTCATCGAAGAAGACCGCCATGAAAGATATGAACACCTCCGGTTACACCAGCCCCGCCAAGTGGCTGCATTGGGGCATGGCGCTGCTCTGGATCTGTAGTTGGGGGGTGGGAATCCTGGCGACACACTGGCGTGACGAGCTCAATGCGCATCATCAACTGACCATCCTGCACAAGGCCGTGGCCAGTACACTGCTTTTTCTTATCGTTCTGCGCGTGACCTGGCGGTTGATGAATCGTCCGCCCGAGTTGCCGGCGAGCATGAGTCCGCTGATGAAGCGCGGAGCAATGATTGGCCATGTTCTGCTCTATGCCGTTGCTCTGATTGCCTTGCCCCTTTCCGGCTGGTATTGGAGTTCGGTGGCGGACAAAGCCATTCTCGTCGCCGGGCTGTTTATCTTGCCGCCTTTGGTCATGCCTGCCCCTGAACTTTACGACCTGGCCAAGTACATCCATACCTGGACGGCCTGGTGCTGTGGTGCACTGGTCGGCGGGCATGCGCTGGTAGCGTTGAAGCACCACTTCATTGACAAGGACGAGACACTAATCGGCATGTTGCCCCGTCACAAAAATTAATTGATCCCAGCGTGTTGAGTTCTGCGTCAGTCATACCGTTTTGATGAGTGCGCGTTGATAACCTGCGCTCTATCTCCGCCATTGCTGGCACCATAGCAAACTTCGTTCATCCCTCTCGATTCCCAGGCTGGAGCAGCATCCGGCCTGTCGTTTCCTTTTCTTTTGCCGGCATTAAAGGCACTTTCATGATCAAAAAAATCTTTGCCTCTTCGTTAGTCGCAGCCGTGGTTTTTGCGCAGACTCCTGCAAGCCAGGCCGCTACCCTTAACGTCGAGCAGGGTGTGCTTGTAGGCACGCGTGTCAATGGCGTCGATGCTTATCTGGGAGTTCCCTACGCGGCGCCGCCCGTGGGCTTGAACAGATGGCGTATGCCTCAACCACCAGCTTCATGGCGCGGCCAGCGCGCAGCGACCAAGTTCGCCAACAGCTGCCAGCAAGATCTCAGCGACGGATTTGGGCCTTACACCAAGGAGTACATGGTGTCAGGGCCAGTCAGTGAGGATTGTCTGTATCTGAACATCTGGCGACCCTCGAAAACGACTGACCAACCGCTTCCCATTGTGTTGTGGATCCCTGGTGGTGGCTTTACTTCAGGATCCGGCTCGGTGCCCATCTATGACGGCAGTCCGATGGCCGCTCAAGGCGTCGTAGTGGTCAATCTCAACTATCGTCTCGGGGTTTTCGGTTTTCTCGCCCACCCTGAGTTGACCCGGGAAGGGCAAGGCTCCGGTAATTTTGGTTTCGCCGATATCGTTGCGGCACTCAAGTGGGTCAACACCAACGCAGTGGCGCTCGGTGGCGACCCAGGCAAAATCACCATTGCGGGCCAGTCTGCGGGCTCCATGGCTGTACATGATCTAATGGCAAGCCCCGCCGCGAAAAACCTGTTCGCCCGGGCAATTTCTGAAAGCGGTCCCGGTATGGGCCGACCACCCGTGACATTGGAAGCAGCCGAATCGGTAGGGCAGCAGTTGCTGGATGCCGCAGGCGTCAGTTCGGTTGAACAATTGCGAACACTTTCAGCTGATGAAATCATGCAGGCCGAGAAAAAACTGGGTCCCGGCCTGTTACGTTTTGCTCCGGTGGTTGATGCACTTTTGTTGCCACACGATCCATACAGTAATGCGCCCGGTCAGTATTCCGATACGCCCTTGCTTGCCGGGATGAATGCCGATGAATCCTTCACTCTCCCTGCCAGCGATCTACCTGGATTGCAGGCTGATATGCAGACACTTTTCGGCGCTCTGGCACCTCAGGCACAAGGTTTTTATGCGACTCATGAAGCCTTGGATATTGTGTCTTTGAACAGGACCATTCGCCGTGAGCGAGGCATGGCATCGACCCTGATGTGGGCGAAAGGCCGAGCACAATCGAGCGCTCACCCCACCTATCTTTACCTGTTCAATCATGTGGAGCCGGGGACCGAACAATGGGGTGCGTTCCATACTTCCGAAGTGCCTTATGCATTTGGCACTCTGGATCGGTCTACGCAACGCACGTTTACCAGCGACGACCGGGCAGTCACTCGCCAGGTTTCATCCTACTGGCGGAAATCCCAACGGCGAGAGCTTGCCCGAATGGGCTGTTTTTGATCCCCAGTCACCGACTTTCATGGTGCTGGATGTAGCGCCCCGTATGCAGTCGCGGCTAACCACTAGGACGCTTGAGTTTTATGAAGAGCTCATGTCTAAAGGTGCACAGCTGTCACTGTTCTGAAGGGCCTCTGGCGAGGTGGTTGGTCTCAAGGCGTCAGAAACTTGCTTGTGCTTCGGCGGGCTTCGCGGGGTGGATGGCCATAATATTTCTTGAACGCGGTGGAGAAACTGGCTTGATTGCTGTAGCCAATGGCCTTCGCAACTTCAGCGGCTGATACCCCGTCCTTTGCTAGCAGGTTCATGGCATGCGCCATTCGTTGGCGCAGTCCGTAGTCGAAAACCGTCATGCCATAGATGGCTTTGAAGCCGGATTTGAGTTTGTTGGTATTGGTACCGACCGCTCGTGACAGCATATCCACGGTGGGCGCCGGATTGAATTGCGACTCAAGAATTTGCCGGGCCTGATCGAACATCTTCAGGTCTCTTGCATTGAAGCGCAGATCGACATCCTTGAAGTTCGAAGACTTTATGATCTCCTGGGTGGACAGGCAGAGCAGTTCCCAGCACTTCGCATGGTAGAAACGCAGGCGTGAGCCTTGTTCGAACTGGTTCTCGAGGATCAGTTTGACCGCGTTGAAGATGTCCACGTGCATGGAGATTTGCTGGAAGACGATCTGATCGGCCTGGGTGACGAACAGGGCTTTCTGTTGTTCGTCCAGCTTTTCAAAATCAATATCGAACTGGCTGAGCAAGATCGCGGGGTGAATGTAGATACTCACCAGCCGTCGTGGTCCCGGCGGGCAAAAAACGCTGTAGTTGGTGCCTCGATCCTGACGACACAGCAACATCAGGGATTCACCGAGCTCAATGTCATCGCTGCTGGTTTCATCAACACTCAAGCGCGTTTCGCCGCCAATGTTGTAGTGGAACTCCAGGAAACTTTCTCCGGGAACCACCTCTTCATGCGCCTGACCATAGACACAGTTGGTCACGACCATGTGCAGGCCCGGGCCGAAGGTGCACATTTCCCAGAATTGATCTTCTCTCTCACCGGGCACGGGGACTTCAACACACAACAGATCGCCCTTGCGGATGATGTTGGTGCAGCCGGAAATATGCACGGACTCCAGATTGGCAAAGGCGTTTGTCAGTGTCGAACCCTTGCCACCTACGGCACTTCTAAACAAACCAGGTATCGCCGTTGTTGGGCCAAGCATATTTCCGGGGCTCCTCAATATTTAAGCAGTGCAATCACGAGCGAATGAGCGACCACATCAAACCCGCGATGGCCAGTGGTGAGGCGTAGCATAGCGCGAATCGCCACAGCGGGTAGACGCGACTCGAAGGGCTGAATTCGGCTCGGGTGCTGGCTTTGTTGATGACCCAGCCCGCAAACAGCGCGATCAACAGACCGTTCAACGGCAACATCACGTTTGCGATGCCAAAGTCGAGGATATCGAAAACAGTCTTGCCCTTGAGAAACGGGATGAAGTCCAGTGGAAATACATCCCTGAGTACGTTGAACGACAGCAGAGAAGGCAGACTGACCAGCCATACAGCCAGAGCTGCTGTGAAGGCAGCGCGACGTCGGCTCCACTGTGTGCGCTCCATCACCCAGGCAACTACTGGCTCCAGCAAACCTACGGCACTGGTGAATGCGGCCAAAGCGAACAGGCAGAAAAACACAATAGCGATGAAGTGGCCGCCGGGCATTTGCGCAAAGGCAATGGGCATGGTGACAAAAATCAGGTTTGGACCTTCAGCTGGTGCCAGCCCGAAGTGCAGGACAGTCGGGAAGATCGCAAGCCCTGCAAGCAGAGCAACGGCCACTACCGCGATAGACAACAGGATGCCTGACTGTGGCAGCGATATTCCTTTAGGCAGATAGGCGCTGTAAGTCATCAGTACGCCGACCCCGATCCCTGTCGAGAAGAGCGCCTGACCAAATGCAGCCAGCACGCCCACACTGGTCATTTTTGAAAAGTCTGGCTTGAACATGAACTCGATACTTGGCATCAGGCCGACCGAGAAAGCGTTATAGGCAACGATGCCCAGGAGTACGATGAACAGCGCGGTCATTTTGATACGCGAAATGCGCTCAATTCCGGCATGCAGTCCTTTGCCTACTACCCACGCCACGGCGACGATGAATAAGGACTGGACCAGTAATTGACGAGAGGGCGTAGAAACCAGATTAGTGAAAATAGCTTTTGAGCTTTCAGCATTTGCACCGTCAAAGCCCTGAAAAATCGAAAGCCGTGCGTACTCGACGCACCATCCCGCAATAACGCTGTACATGCTCAAGCCGAAAAACGGAATCAGCAGGCTGATCCAGCCGATAGCTCTCCATTTGCCATTGGCATTTTCACTGGCCACCAGATTTCTCAGGCTGGCTACCGTGCTGCCGCCACCTTTTTTACCGATCACCATCTCCGCAATGATGATCGGTGCGCAGAGCAGTGCGATGAACAGGATGTAGAGCAGCACAAAGGCGCCGCCACCGTTGGTACCCGCAACGTAGGGAAACCGCCAAAGGCTGCCTAGCCCGATGGACGCGGCCGCCGCCGAAATCAGAAAAGCGAACCGTGAGGTCCATATGTTTACTTCTTGCTTCATGTCATTTTCGCTCTGCGTTGTCGATTGCGTGTGCCTCGCCTGATAGCGGTGAGGCATTCCGTAGGCATAGTTATTTTGAGGTTGTTGACACCCGCTCAGATTTCAACGGGCATAACTAAACTGTCGCTGACGTTTATCCATCCTTCATATTGCTATATGTTGGGGCGTCAGCTAAAGTCGTGCACCTTCATTGTGCTTTTTTAATGTTTTATCGACTGTCATGCAGGGCGCGAAGTCTAAACTGCTGTTTGTACTGCGAAACTCATTCCATCATTCACTCGCCCCCCTTCTTTTATGTGGGATGCCGAGGTATAGCCGCAAGGCCTGAGCTACGAAATTACCTATTTGAAAAGTAATTTTGCAGATTACGAAACTCAGACGGCTGTCTAATCCCTAAAAATCCCTTAGTCTGAACTCGCCGCAACTTGAGTGGTGATCTCGCCGAAGAGCGAGCAACGTTTTATAAATTAATTGTCATGTTATCTGTCGGAGCGTGATAGCTATTTTCGATCTCTGCCGTATTTTTCTTATTTGATGGGGATGCAACACATGAAGATAGACCGCAGACACTATTTACTCTCCCTGGCCGTTGCTTGTGCTGTTCCTTGCGCAGCTCAGGCCGACCAGTCAGAAGCCAAGGGGTTCGTAGAGGACAGCTCGCTCAGCGTGCTGGCCCGAAACGCCTACTTTGGCCGGGATCGTAAAGGCGGTGCGCAGGACAAGGCGGAGTGGGGGCAGTCTTTTGTTGGCAAGTTCCAGTCGGGGTTCACCCAGGGGCAGGTAGGTGTGGGCCTTGACCTGCTAGGGCAATATGCACTGAAACTGGACACCGGCCGCGGGCGGAATAACAGTGGTATCGCGTTCTTCCCGGTGAAGGGATACGACCCTGCAACGGGTACCAACGATGGCTCGGAGTCCGATATCGCAAAAGCCGGGGCCGCTATCAAATTCCGGGTATCCAATACCGTATTGACCTATGGCGATCAGCTTCCTGCGCTGCCTGTGGTGCATTACGATCCGACGCGACTGCTTCCAGAGACCTTCACGGGAACTTCGGTAAAAAGTGATGAAATCAAGGACTTGCACCTGGATTTCGGCCGGTTTACCCGTGACTCCGGCAAGAATGCCAGTGGCCGCGACAGTGTTCGCCTCAAGAGCATCAGCTTTGCTGGCGGTACCTACAACTTCACCCCGAATCTGACCGCTGCGCTGTACTTCTCCGACATCGAGGATGTGGCCCGCAAGAAATACGTCAACGTCAATTACGTCTATGCGCTGGATAAAACCCAGTCCCTGGTGTTCGACTTCAACATGTATGACACCCGCTATGACAGCGAGTACACCAAGGACGGCTCGCAGAAAAATAATATCTGGAGCATGGCAACCACTTACAACCTGGGTGGCCACTCCGTGTCGGTGTCGTATCAGAAAAACACCGGCAGTCGTGGGTACGACTACAGCATTGGTGATGGTGGCACCATTTACATGGCCAACTCGTATTTCTCTGACTTCAACCTGGAAGACGAGCGCTCCTGGCAGCTCAGTTACCAATATGACTTCGCGGGCCTTGGGCTGCCGGGTCTGATTTATAAATCGGCTTTTGTTCGGGGCGACAATATCACCACTACCAATGGGACGGGTGGACGCGAGCGAGAGTTTTATAATCAGGTCTCCTACACGGTCCAGAGCGGTCCGGCAAAAAATCTGGCGCTTCGCCTGCGCTCCTCGATATACCGTGCGGATGACGCGGTCAATGGCTATTACAGTCCTGACATGAACGAAGTTCGCGTATTTGCGGATTATCCAATCAATATCTTCTAAATAATGATAGGCCGTGGTTGCAGGGCCGATAAATGGTCTTGAGTAATACGCGATCATTTTCGTAAACGGTTTAATTTCTTTTCAAATTGGCACTATCCGGCTCCACTGACCTGTGTGTAGAAAAGGCTGTGGTAGCCTGCCGGCTATCACAGTTAGGTGAGCAGTATGAAGACATATCTAGAGACGCTTAAAGATAATAATTGCTTGTCGGTAGTTGATCGGGAAGTCGATCCTCAGCATGAGTTGGCGGCAGTTATTGTGGCTTCTCAGCGGGCCAATCAGCACGCGCTATTATTCAACAATGTGCGCGGTAGTGCTTTTCCAGTACTGGCCAATGTGTTTGGCAGTCACGAACGTTTGTGCCAGATGGTCGGTGCTCAGGCTCAGACTTTCGTCGAGCGTTGGCTCGCATTGACCGAGCAGGGCGCCAGCAACCCGGCGCAACCGATTCCGGAATTTGTCGAGCATGAAGAGGGCGTTCTGAGTGATCTTCCACTCATTACCTACCACACTCGCGATGCCGGTCCGTATTTCACCTCGGCTATTTATCTGGCCAAGGACCCCGACAGCGGCGTGGCCAATCTGTCGTTCCATCGCTCCATGTACGTTGATGATAATGAGCTGCGGGTCCGACTGGGTTCTTCCCATGACCTGGCTCGTTATCAGCGTGCTGCGGAAGGTCGTGGTGAGGCTCTGGAGGCTGCGCTGATTCTCAGTGCGCCACCGGCGGTCTTTCTGGCTGCCTGTGCGTCTTTGCCTATCGAAGAAAGCGAGCTCGATCTAGCCGGCCGGATCGCCGGACGTCCATTGCCGATGCGTCGCTGTCGCACCATTGACCTTGAAGTGCCGGAAGAAGCCGACATCGTGGTCGAAGGACGTTTTTTGCCCAATGTTCGTCGTGAAGAAGGTCCGTTCGGCGAGTTCATGGGCAACTACGTCGAAGCAGGTCTGAACCACGTCTTCGAAGTGACTGCGGTTACTTACCGGCCAGGCGCCGTGTTCCACGGTCTGGTGTGCGGTTCGCCGGAAGACCTGCGGCCGCTGGAAGCCACTACAGCGGCACGCATCTATCGTCACCTAAAAAACACCGTGCCGGGGGTGCTGGATGTTTGCTGCCGGCCCAACGTGATGATCACCATCGTGAAAATCAAGAAGTCCTACGACGGCCATGGCAAACACGTGCTGCTGGCGGCGCTGGGTTCATACCTTGATTACAACAAGGTGGTGTTCGTGGTCGACGAGGACGTCGATATCTACAACCTCGAAGACGTCATGTGGGCTTACATGACCCGTGGCCGTGCTGATACGCGGGCAATGATTCTGAACGACATCCCGGGGTTCTATCGCGATGACAAAAAGGATCACTGGGGACGTCTGGCCATCGACGCCACCTTGCCCTGGGGCCGTGAAGATGAGTTCGCCAGGAAGTCTGTACCAGGCGTGGATGACATCGACTTGGCGGCGTACATCGTATGAATACCAGCCGTCGTGTGATTGTGGGTATCAGCGGTGCCTCCGGTGCCATTTACGGCGTACGCATGGTCGAAGCACTGCATGCCCTGGGTTATGAGTCCCATGTGGTGATCTCTGATGCGGGCAAACGCACGCTGGCTGAAGAGACCGATGACGGCCTCCTGCGCATTCGTGAAGTCGCCACCAAGATCTATCCGACCGGCGATATCGGTGCGTCGATTGCCAGCGGATCATTTCGCGCCCTTGGAATGGTGATTGCCCCCTGTTCGATCCGCAGTGCTGCTGAGGTTGCGACGGGGACCACCTCGACCTTGTTGGCCCGTGCTGCAGACGTGACGCTCAAGGAGCGTCGCAGACTGATCATGATGGTCCGCGAAACGCCTTTGCATACCGGCCATTTGCGGACCCTGACCACGCTTTCCGAGATTGGCGCAATCATCGCGCCGCCGGTTCCAGCTTTTTACATTCGGCCAGGCAGCCTAGACGACATCATCGACCACAGTGTCGGTCGTGTGCTGGACCTGCTCGACATCGACAACACGCTGGCCCATCGCTGGCGTGACCAACCTTGAATCTTTGATTACACCTTTTTCACCGACTTTTTTCGAAGGAAGCAAGCTCAATGACACATCTCAATGCAATCAACCCAAGGACCGGTGTGTCCGATTATTCGTTCGAGGCGGCCAGCGTCGCTCAGGTCAAGCAGGTCGTACAGACTGCCCGTACCGCGCAGAAAGCCTGGGCTGCCAGCAGCCTTGAGCATCGTGTACGGGTGATGAACCTGTTTGCAGACTCTCTGGTGGTTTTCGGTGACCGCATTCGCGAAGCACTGACCATCGACACCGGCCGCAAGAAGATCTCCGCCGAAGAAGTCGATGCGGTTTTTCACATGACCCACGGTCATGCCGCCAACGCGCCGAAGATCCTCGCTGAAGTCAGCGGCCCTTCGAGCAACGTTGCAAACGTCGATTTCATTCAACAGTACGTTGCCTATGGCGTCGTCGGCGTGATCAGCCCGTGGAACTTCCCTATGGTGCTGTCGTTCATCGATGCCCTGCCAGCCTTGTTGGCAGGCAACACTGTCGTGATCAAGCCCAGCGAAGTCACGCCACGTTTTGTCGATCCGCTGGTTGAGGCGATCGCCTCGGTGCCTGAGCTTGCCGGTGTTATTTCCGTAGTTCGCGGCGGTGCCGAGACCGGCCAGGCCCTGATCGAGAACGTTGATCTGGTGGTCTTCACCGGTTCGATTCCAACCGGACGCAAGATTGCTGAAGCAGCAGCGCGTCAGTTGATCCCATGCTTCCTGGAGCTGGGCGGCAAAGATGCCGCCATCGTACTTGAGGGCGCGGACCTGGACCGTGCCGCGACTTCCATCGTGCGCAGTGCTGTCTACAACACCGGGCAAGTCTGCTACGCCATCGAGCGCGTCTACGTCGATGCCAAAGTCCACGATGAGCTGGTGCAGAAACTGCAGGAAAAGTGCGACTCGTTGACACTGAACTACCCGAGCGTGGCCAGTGGCGACATTGGCCCGTTCATCTTTCCGCAGCAGGCGCAGATCGTTCTTGATCAGCTCAACGATGCAGTATCCAAAGGCGCACGTATCGTCACTGGCGGCGAATTGGTCAATCATGATGGCGGCACCTGGATGGGCGCCACTGTCGTTGCCAACGTCGATCACAGCATGTCGCTGATGACCCAAGAAACGTTCGGCCCAGTGATTCCGGTCATGAGCTTCAGCACTGAAGCCCAAGGCGTTGAGCTGGTTAATGACACCGTATTCGGCCTCAGCGGCGCGGTGTTCGCCAAGGACATCGAGAAGGGCACCGAGATTGCGTCGCTGATGAATGCCGGCGGCGTCAGCATCAACGACACTGAACTGCCTCGGGCTATCACCCTGGACGCAGAAAAGAATGCGTTCGGCCAATCCGGTATCGGCGGTTCACGTTATGGTGCAGGCACCATGCTGCGCTATGTGCGCAAGAAAGCGTTGATTCGTAACCACGGCGAAGTCAAACCCCTGACTGTGCTGGCAGAAGAGTAAGCCGTACATGTCCAGCACCATTAGCACGAAGAAAGTAATCGTAGTCGGCGGCGGTATCGCAGGGCTGACATCGGCCTGGCATTTGTCCAAGGCAGGGTTCGATGTCCAGGTGCTGGACGCCGGCGATACGCCGGGAGGGCGGTGTCGTGAAATCGTTCTTGATGGCGTGCCGGTGCGTGCCGGTGCGCGGATGCTCTACAGCTTTTACGGTGGGGTGATGGCACTCATCGACGAACTGGGCATAGCTGACGAGATGGTCAAGCTCGGCCACGCAAGTATCCAGTGCGAATCGACGAGCAAGCGCTATCCGATCACCTTCGGCCCCTCCAAAGATCTGCTTTTTGGCGGTTCGATGTCCCTGCGCACATTGCTGCGCTTGCGCAAACTGATTCCGGATCTGGTTAAAGCGCGTCGTTCCGGTAACCCGGATGACGTGGCTTCGCTCAGCGAATTCGATCACTTGACGCTGGCTGAGTACCTGCGAGAAAAGGGGCTAGAGGAATTTGATTCCAATGTGGTTCAGCCCTTGTTCCGCGGGGCGCGGAACTGGAATACCAAAGACGTTTCACCTAGTTTCTTCCTGTTGACCACGGCCTTCATGGCTGGTCACTACGCATTTACCTTCAAACAGGGAATCGGCTATCTGGCTCAGAAGCTGGCTGAGCGGTTACAGGTGCGTAGCGGGGTGCAGGTGTCGGCCATCGAGGAAACTGCAACCGGCGTGCGGGTGCTGGCCAATGGTGCCGCAGGCGAGACCTTGGAACTTGAGGCCGACCTGGTGGTGTGTGCCACAGAAGGAGACGCAGCTCGGCGTCTGTTGAAAGGGCCGCAACCTTACGTAACAGAGTTCCTCGGCGGAGTGCGTTACAACCCGCTGAATATCAATTACGCCGTGCTGGAAAGCGCGCCGGCCAGGACCCTGGATTTTTATGGGGAAGGTCACCCCTGTGGCCTGGCGATCATGGAGTGTGTGCCGGGATCAGGCCGCGCCGGAGATCCGCCCAAGATTTTCTGTGAGTCGGGCCCGGAACAATCCAGGGCCCGTCTGGGTGGCCAGGAAAACAGCCGGTTGCTCCCAGGCCTTCAACAGCATATCGGCAAGGCCGCACCGGGAGCGGTCGTGAAACGCTGGGTGAATCAGTGGATTCCTTCAATGTTGCCAGTGCCGTATCCAGGTTATATCGCAACGCTTAAAAAGTTTCGTAGCGAGCAGGCTTCACAACCGCGCAAAGTTTATTTCGCGGGGGATTATCTGGGTACCGCGTTAGTAGGAGGCGCTTGTGCAAGCGCCGGTGACACTGCGCAATTAATTAAATCGCATTGGGCCTGAGTGCCCGGTGAATATCTGGAATATTAGTTATGTCTGAAACATTGAAAGTGAATGGCGCGCGTCGTCGTGCCAAGGACTATGTACACCCGAATATGGCCAACGCCTACACCTTCGCCCATTGCCCTTCGGCGATTGAAATTGATGGCTGGGTTTATCTGACTGGCGTCGTGGCAGCACCCACCGCAGAGGAGGGCGCAGACCTGAAACCCGCGTTTGAGCGCGCTTTCACGCAGATCGGCGAAGTGCTGGAGCTCAGCGACTGCACCTGGGATGACGTGATCAAACTGACCTCTTTCCATCTGGACATCTCCGCCGAGTTGTCGGCGATGGTTGAGGTCAAGGACCGCTACATTACCCAGGCACCGTACCCTACGTGGAGTGTGCTCGGCGCGGGCAGCCTGGCCAATCCACTGGGTGTTTGCGAAATTGAAGTGATTGCTCGCAAGACGACTGTTTCCAAGTAACGGCACTGTTGTAACCCTGCGGTAGTTATCTGGTTTACACCTGAAAGTTTCACTGTTAGTGCGGTGCAAAGTTGCATCGGCGAGCCCCTGTGCCCGCCGATCGTGCTGACGGCTGGGCGGAGTATCAAAGTTGACGGTATTCAACGAATTAAATTTATTACCCGATGATCCCATTCTGGGACTGATCGATTTGTACCTGCGCGATGAGCGCGCGCACAAAATTGACCTTGGCGTAGGTATCTATAAAGACGCCGAGGGCAATGCCCCAGTCATGGCCGCCGTGAAGAAAGCCGAAGCATGGTTGCTGGCAAGTCAGAAGAGCAAAGCCTACACGCCCACTGAAGGCGCGCCCGGTTTCACCGAGGCGTTGTCAGCGCTGGTATTTGGAACGCCAACGACCCAATGGTCGACCGAAGGCGTGCAGACACCCGGTGGCACCGGTGCCGTTCGCCTGGCTGCAGAGTTTGCCCGCCGTGCCGGCGTACGCAATGTGTTGATCGGTACGCCAACCTGGGCCATTCACCAGAGCATCTTCGCCAGTGCATCAGTGGCCACACCTGGCTATGACCACCTTGACGCGCAAGGGGCTTTCAATCTGCAAGCCTTGCTGGCCGGCATGTCCGACTTGAAGCCTGGTGAAATGGTGCTGCTGCAGGCGTCTTGTCATAACCCGACGGGTATCGATCCGACGCTGGAACAGTGGCGGGCCATCCTCGCCCAGGTGCAGGCCCAAGGCCTGGTGCCGGTCTTTGACCTGGCGTACCAGGGCTTCGGTGACGGTCTTGTCGAAGACGCCGAGGCAGTGCGGCTGTTTGCTGCGCAACTGCCGTTGGTATTGGTCGCGGTGTCCTGCTCGAAAAATTTTGGTCTGTACCGCGAGCGTACCGGTGCGCTGTTTATTGCGGGCAGCAATGCACCTCGTATGGCGGTCATCAAATCCCATCTGGTGGATTTGGCGCGATGCATCTGGTCCATGCCACCGGCTCACGGTGCCGAAGTGGTTAGCCTGATCCTGCACAGCGCGGAGCTGACCAGCATCTGGCGGGATGAAGTCGAAGCCATGCGCCAGCGCATTGTCATGCTGCGGGCCGCGCTCATCGAAGCACTGCATAACCAGGGGGTGGATGCGTTCACTCAGCTGCCTTTGCAGCGCGGCATGTTTTCCAACCTCGGCTGTGCCACGTCGCTGGTCGAGGCCCTGAGAAAGGAACATGCCGTCTATGCCGTGGGGTCCGGACGTTTGAATGTTTCGGGACTTTCAATGGCCAACGTGGATGTGGTCGCCCAGGCATTGCGCGATGCACTTCGCGGTTGATTCAGGCAGACATGCGGGAGGCCTCTGATATGAACACAGCAAACAAACGTCGCGTGTGCATCGTCGGTGCGGGTGCCATCGGCTGCACGCTGGCGGTACGCCTGAGTCTGGGTGGTCAACACGTCAGTGTGCTGGCACGGGGCGAAACGCTGTCTGTGATCAGGCAACAGGGCATCACGCTGCACGACCTTGAGGGCACCCACTGCGTTCAGGTCAACGCCAGCGATGAACCTGCCGCGCTCGGGATTCAGGACGTGGTGTTCATTTGCACCAAGGCCGATGCCCTGCGTCATCTGTTACCTACCCTGGCTCCGTTGCTGGGCCCGGACACCATCGTTATCCCGGCAGTCAATGGTGTGCCGTGGTGGTATTTCAGCTACCAGAGCGGTCGGTTCGCCGGTCAGCACATCGAAGCGGTGGACCCGGCCGGTGAACTCACCGCGGCAATGGATGCGCAACACCTGATCGGCGCAGTGGTGTTCATCACCGCCCAGGTGGAGCTCCCGGCTGTGGTTCGATCCACCAACCCTCATCTGATGATTTTCGG
>Ga0247730_1001203_pt1 | contig 14954 bp, 17 predicted proteins | sample UWRJL073202C2_FD_180959 | JGI IMG/M metagenome (GOLD analysis project Ga0247730, IMG submission 180959) | Plant litter microbial communities from Arlington Agricultural Research Station in Wisconsin, United States - UWRJ-L073-202C-2 | ecosystem: Environmental > Terrestrial > Plant litter >... | reverse complement strand
AGCTCCGACTACTACCTCCGTCTCGAGCAGGGTCGCGACCGTCACCCGTCGCATCAGGTCCTCGAAGCCTTGGCGTCCGCCCTGCGCCTCGACCAGCCGGCCACCGCTCACCTGCACGGTCTGGCCACGCCAGCGCCCCGACGACGACTGCGTCGTCCCGCGGAGCGGGTTCCGGCCGGGGTAGCGCAGCTCGTCGACCAGATGCCGATGCCGGCCTACGTCGTGGGCAGGTACTTCGACGTCCTCGTGGCCAACCGCATGGCGCGCGCCCTGTCGCCCGGCTTCTCGCCCGGCAACAACCTCCTGCGTCGGCTCTTCCTGGATCCCGGCGACGTCGAGCTCTACGTCGACTGGGAGCGCGTGACGGTCGGGATGGTCGCCGGGCTGCGGTCCCGGACGTCCTCCGACCCGGACGATCCGCGGCTCGCGGAGCTGGTCGGTGAGCTGTCGATCCACAGCGACCGCTTCCGCGGCCTGTGGGGTCGAGCCGACGTCGGACACGGGCGCGACGGCGTCACCCACCTGCAGCACCCTGAGGTCGGCGAGCTGCGCCTGCGGCACGAGAAGTTCGACGTCGGTGACCCTGGTGGGATGCAGCTCGTGGTGCACCATGCCGACCCCGGGACCGACTCGTCCGAGGCGCTCGTCCTACTCGGCTCGCTCATCGCAACCTCCGACCGTGACGATGTCTCACGTACCCGGCAGGACCGGTAGGATCTTGGTCAGTGAGAACCCGCCGACCTGACCTGCCGTCGGCACGACTGCTGAACCGCGAGGCGCTCGCCGGCGTGCTGACGGCCCTGGCCCTGATCCCCGAGGTCATCTCGTTCTCCGTCATCGCCGGCGTCGACCCGCGCTCGGCCCTGCTGGCGTCCGTCGTGCTGACGATCTCGATGTCGTTCCTCGGCGGTCGGTCGGCGATGGTCACTGCCGCCGCGGGCTCGGTGGCGCTGGTCGTGGCGCCGCTCGTGTCGAGCGAGGGCGTCGAGTACCTGCTGCCGGCGATACTGCTGGCCGGCGCCATCCAGATCCTCTGCGGCGTCACCGGTCTCGCGCAGCTCATGCGCTTCGTCCCGAGGTCCGTCACGATCGGGTTCGTCAACGCGCTCGGCGTCCTGATCTTCGTCGCGCAGGTGCAGCACGTCGTCGACGTGCCGTGGCAGGTCTACCCGCTGTTCGCCCTGACGGTGCTGGTCGTGCTGCTGCTGCCTCGCGTGACGCAGGTCGTCCCGGCCCCACTGGTGGCGATCGTGCTGGTGACGGCAGTGGTCGTCATCACCGGGCTGGACGTGCCCGATGTCGGCGACCAGGGCGACCTGTCCGGCGGCCTGCCGGGGCTGACGCCCTTCGACGTCCCGTTCACCCTCGACACCCTCCAGGTCATCTGGCCGACCGCGCTGAGCGTCGCGTTCGTCGGCCTGCTCGAGACGCTGCTGACCGCCCGAGTCGTGGACGACCTCACCGACACGCGGTCCAACAAGACGCGGGAGTCGTGGGCGCTGGGCGTCGCCAACGTCCTGGCCGGCTTCTGGGGCGGCATCGCCGGGTGCGCCATGATCGGCCAGAGCATCGTCAACGTGAAGCTCGGCGGGGCGCGCACCCGCATCTCGACCCTCGTGACCGGCGTCTTCCTGCTGCTGTTCATCACCGCGCTGAGCGCCGTCATGGCGCTCGTGCCGATGGTCGCGCTGGCCGCCGTCATGATGATCGTGGCGGTCAACACCGTGAGCTGGCACAGCCTGCGCCCGGCGACCCTGCGCCGCATGCCCGTCTCGGAGACCGCCGTCATGGCCGCCACGATCGCGACCGTCGTGGCGACCGAGAACCTCGCGATCGGCGTGGCGGTCGGCGTCGTCCTGGCGCTGATGCTGTTCGCCCGACGCGTCGCCCACGTGTCCGACGTCCACCGGACGCTCGACGCCGACGGCTCGGTCGCCCACTACCGGATCACCGGGCCGCTGTTCTTCGCGAGCAGCAGCGGGCTCGCGGATCGGTTCTCGTACGACGAGGACCCCGCCACCGTCGTCATCGAGCTGAGCGAGGCCCAGGTCTGGGACGCCTCGTCGGTCGCGACCCTCGACGCGATCCAGGCGAAGTACGCCGGTCGCGGCATCGCCACGACGATCACGGGACTGGACGGTCGCAGCACCACGTTCCACGGTCGCCTCTCGGGCCACCTGCCGTGACACCCGCGTGCGGCCCGAGCGGGTTCGCCCTATCGTCACGACCATGAACATCGTCGTCACGTCGCGCTCCGGATCACCCGATGCGGACGTCACGCAGGAGATCGAGGCCGTCGACCAGGCGCTCCGCCAGAGCTTCTCCGGCTTCGAGCCCGACGTGATCGTTCCCGAGATCGAGCGGTCCTTCGCCCACCTGCACGTGCGGCCGTCCGGCGACCAGGTCGCCGGATACGCCCGCGCCATCAGCGAACGGGTCGATTTCGAGCTCGTCATCGACTGACGTGAGGAGACAGAACTTCACGGTTCACGCCCCGGTGCGGGGCACGTCACGCGCCGTTCATACCGTCTCCTCAGGTTCTCCTCGTATTCTGGGAGTTCTGCCAACACCAGGAGACTGTCTGTGACGACCCCCGACGTGGCGCCCAAGCGCAAGCGCGAGCCCTCACGCCGCCGCAAGATCGTTCGTCGATCGCTGATCGGCCTCGGCGTCTTCGTGCTCGTGCTGGGCGTCGGCGCAGCCGCAGCGATCTGGAAGCTGCAGGGCAACATCGAGACCGCCGAGATCGGCGAGTCGGTCGTCAAGGACGACACCCCGAAGGGCGCCATGAACATCTTGTTCATCGGCTCGGACTCCCGCGACCTCAAGAGCGACGAGTACGGCAAGGGCACCGGCTCCCAGCGCAGCGACGCCCTGCTGCTCGTGCACTTCGCCAAGGGCAACAAGCGCATCGACGCGGTGCAGATCCCCCGCGACACCAAGATGGACCTTCCTGCCTGCGACGACACCGGCAGCGGCAAGCTCGCCGGCGGCCCGGGCCTGATGATCAACTCCGCGCTCGACGGCGGCCCGGCGTGCTCGGTCCGCGCCGTCGAGACGCTCAGCGACGTGCACATCGACCACTTCGTCCAGCTCGACTTCGACGGGTTCGCCTCGATGGTCAACGCCCTCGGGGGCGTCAACGTCTGCCTCGACGAGGCTCTCGTCGACCCCCTCGCCAAGCTCAACCTCCCGGCCGGCGAGCAGAAGATCAAGGGCAAGGACGCCCTCGCGCTCGCGCGCACCCGCCACGCGGTCGGCGACGGTAGTGACATCGGCCGCCTCGGTCACCAGCAGGTCGTGATGTCGTCGATCATCAACGAGGCTCGCAGCACCAGCGTGCTGACCCGGCCCGACAAGCTCTTCAAGTTCGTCAACGCACTCACCAAGTCGATCACGGTGGACACGGGCATCTCGTCGATCCCCGAGCTGACAGGCCTGGCCAAGCGTGCCCGAGCGGTTCCCGAGAAGGGGATCACCTTCGTGACGATGCCCAACGGAGCCGCCCCCGGCGACCCGAACCGCGTCGTCAAGACCGATGACGCCGACACGATCTTCGAAGCCGTCGCCAAGGACCAGGCGATGCCGGTCGAGGGCGAGGAGGAGCCCGCCGACACTGGCGACACGGATGCCACCGAGACCGTCGATCCGCGCTCGACGCCGGTCAGGATCCTCAACGCCGCCAACACCGAGGGACTCGGCACGGCCGCGCAGAACTCGATGACCGGGCTCGGCTACACCGTCACCGGCGTCGCCACGGCCCAGAAGCCGGCCACCGCGACCCGCATCTTCGTCGACGGCACCCCCGAGGCGCAGGCCACGGCCGAGGCCATCAACGCCGACTTCGGCTTCAAGGCCGAGATCGTCCAGCAGGACGTCACGGGCGTCTGGCTGATCATCGGTGCCGACCGCATCGAGGCCGGCACCGACCCGGTCAAGCCCGAGCCCGTCAAGGCCACGACCCGCAACGCCGCCGACTCCATCTGCGCCTGACCGACTACGGCTTCTCGGCCGGGTTGGGCGGCGTCACCGGGTTGCCCTCGGTGTCGGGGTCGGTCGGCGGGTTGGCCGGATCGCCAGGACGAGGCGTCGTGGTCGGTTCGTCGGGCTGGTTCGTCATGGGATCTCCTTCGGTCGTCGGTCGTCGGTGTACCCGCATCGCGGCGGGGTACGCCCCCGACATGACTGATCCACTTCCCGACCCCATCCCCGAGCCCGACGAGTCCGGCGATCCGCTCGACCAGCCGGAACCGCTCGAGCCCAGCGTGACGAACCCGGACGCTGACGGCATCGACGACGTCCCGTCATGACGGCGATCGGCGTCGTCCGGTCGATCGTGCTGGAGTGCAACGACCCGAAGCCGGTCGCGACGTTCTGGTCGGCCGTGCTGGACGTCCCGATCGCCCAGCGCGAGGACGACTGGTGGTCCCTCGAGCGCCGTCCCGGCGGACCCCGTCTGGCCTTCCAGGTCATCGACCACCACGTGCCGCCGCAGTGGCCCGGCGCCGACGGCGAGCAGCAGATCCACCTCGACGTCGAGGTCGACGACCTGCCTGCCGCCCGCACCAGGGTGCTCGAGCTGGGCGCGAGCCAGCTGTCCGGCGTCATCGACGAACCCGACGACGGGGTCTGGCAGGTCTTCGCCGACCCGGCCGGTCACCCGTTCTGCCTCGTCGGCTAGCTGGAGAACACCAGCCGTCCGTCCACGTAGGTGCGCACCACGCGTGCCGACGCGATCTCGTCGGGCGGCAGGGCGAGGACGTCCCGGTCGAGCACCGCGAGGTCGGCGGCCATGCCCACCGCGATCCGGCCCGACGAGTCGTCCAGCCGGCTGATCCACGCACTGCCGCGTGTGTAGGCGTCGATCGCCTCGGACAGCGACAACGACTCCTCGCCCTGCAGCGGTCCGCGCGTGCTGCCGGACCCGCGACGGTTGACCGCGACGTGGATGCCGAGGAGCGGGTCGGGCGTCGACACCGGCCAGTCGCTGCCGCAGACCAGGGTCGCGCCGGCATCGACCAGCGAGCGGAACACGTACTGCTGACCGCGGGCCACCTCGCCGAGGAACGGCAGCGTCAGCTCCGTCATCTGGTCGTTCAGCCGCGCCCAGAACGGCTGGGCGTTCGCCGTGGCGTCGAGCGCGCTGAACCTCGGGACGTCGTCGGGATGCACGATCTGCACGTGCGCCAGGTGGTGCCGGTTGCCACGTCGTCCGTTCACCGCGATGGCGTGCTCGATCGCGTCGAGCCCGTCGCGGACGGCACGGTCGCCCAGCGCGTGCAGGTGCACCTGGAAGTCGAGGGCGTCGAGCTGCTGCACGTACTCGGCGAGGACGTCGGGCTCGATGAACGTCAGGCCGTGGTTGTCGGTGGCGTGACCATGCCCGTCCAGGTAGGGCTCGATGACGGCAGCCGTGAACGTCTCGCAGACCCCGTCCTGCATGATCTTGACCGTTCCGGCATCGAGCCCGGCGGCGGCCGCGCGGGCTCGCCGGTCGACGAGGTCGGCGATCTGCTCGGCGCCGCGCGTGCGGTCCCACCACAGCGAGCCGACGACCTTGGCCGTCAACAGGCCCTCGCCCGCCGCGGCCAGGTACGTGTCGAGCGAGTCGGCCATCCCGAGCCCGTCCCCCACGAGTGCGTCCTGCCAGCCCACGATGCCGAACGCGTGCAGGTGCGCCTGGGCCGACATCAGCGCGGCGTGCTGCTGGACCGGGGAGGCCGGGGGGATCAGCGCACGGACCAGCTCCATCGCCCCCTCGTGGAGGGCCCCGGTCGGACGTCCGTCCGCATCGCGCTCGATGCGCCCGTCGTCGGGGTCGGGCGTCGTGCTGTCGATGCCGGCCAGGTCGAGCGCGACGGTGTTGACCCACGCGCTGTGGTGGTCACGGTTCGGGAGGTACACCGGCCGGTCCGCCACCACCGCGTCGAGCGCGGCCGCGGTCGGCACACCGCCCGGGAAGTGGTCCATCGACCAGCCACCCCCGAGGATCCACCCGGCGCCGGGATGGGCCGAGGCGTAGGCCGCGACCGTGGTCACGTAGGCGGCCGCGTCGTCGCACCCCATCAGGTCGCACGCGTTCATCTCGAGGCCGGCCTGCACGGGGTGCACGTGGGCGTCGTGGAAGCCCGGCAGGACCCAGGCACCCTCGAGGTCGACGACCCGCGGCCCCGGGGGGAGATCGCGCCCCATCGCCACGATCCGTCCGTCCTCGACCGCCACCGAGTCGACGTCGGCGAGCCACGCCCCGTCCGCGTAGAAGTGTCCGTTGACGAGCAGGAGATCGACCGGCATGTGATCAACCTGCCAGACCGCTCCCGAGCGACTGCTACCGACATACCGGCACACTTGTGTGGTGAGCCCTCGTGATGCCGTCAACGGAGCTGACGCGTTCACCGCGTCGGCGAAGCGGATCGTCGACTACCTGAACGCGCACACGCCGATCGCCGACTGGTCGGTGTCACGCGTCGCCGGCGGCGAGCAGGTGCACCTGCACGTGCACGACGAAGGCGTCCTGAGTCGCGGCCGCCGCGTCCCGTGGGAGGACACCCTCTGCGTGCGGATGCTCGACGGCGGCGCCCAGGTCGTGCCAGACACGCAGCTGGACTCCGACTACGCGAGCCACCCGGACTCCTCGGTCGCCCGTGCCTACGTCGGCTTCCCGCTCGTCGACGACGAGGGCAACACCTTCGGCACGCTGTGCGGCGTCGGGACGAAGCCGCTCAGGAGCGCCGACGAGGTCGACGACGAGCTGGTCAGGCTGATGCGCGACCTGTTGTCGTCCCAGCTCAGCCTGTCCCGAGTGGCCGACCGCGAGCGTCGCGCTGCCGAGATCGCCGAGGCCATGGCGCACACCGACGCCCTCACGGGGCTGGTCAACCGGCGCGGCTGGGACCTGCTCCTGGAGGACGCCCAGGAGCGGGTCTCCGCCTACGGCGACCCCGTCGCGGTGGGCGTCGTCGACCTCGACGGCCTCAAGCGGGTCAATGACGTCGAGGGGCACGAGGCGGGCGACCGGCTGCTGCGTCGCGCTGCGGGGGCCCTCGCCGTGGCCGCCGCGCCCGGCGACCGGGTCGCGCGCTACGGCGGCGACGAGTTCGCGATCCTGGCCAACAACGTGCCCCTCTCCGGGCTCGACGACCACTTCGACCGCTTCCTGGACGCCCTGAACCGGGTCGGCATCGCGGCCTCGATCGGTCACGCCGCGACCAACGCCGGCGTCATCGGCGTGGCCGATGCCTTCGTGCAGGCCGATGCCGACATGTACCAGGTCAAGCAGGCCCGCAAGGCGTCCTAACCAGCCTCGACGATGTCCCTGACCCGGTCGAGCAGCCAGCCGGTGCCGTGCTCGCGGCCGGCAGCGGCCTCCGGGCCGGGACCGTGGACGCCGTCGAGGTGGACGCCCTGCTCAGTGAACGTCAGGTGCGTGCCACCGTCCGTCGGCTCGAGCACGATCGTGGTGATCGACGTCGAGGCGTGGACGCCGTCGCTCCACATGTCGTAGGCATAGACGATGCGTTCGTGCTCGACGATGTCGGTGTACGTCGCACGGAACTCGCTGCGACGACCGTCCATCGTCCCGTTGTTGATCGCGATGCCGCCGATCCGGAAGTCCTCGGACACCTCGGGGTCCACGATGTCGTCGGGGCCGAACCAGCGGCTCTTGACGTCGGCGTCGGCGAAGGCGGCCCAGACGGCGTCGACGGGTGCGGCGTAGTCTCGCTCGAGGACGAAGGTCGCGTGGGTCTGGGTGCGGGTCGTCCGCGCGTGATCGATCTGACTGCTCATGTCGGTTCTCCTTCAGTGGTGGTGTGACCGGCGAGGACGTCCCCCAGCCGGTCGAGCTGTCGCTCCGCCGGCAGTCGCTGCCGGCCGATCCACTCCCCGCCGACCCCGAGGGCGTCGGGGGCGAGCTGGACCGTGCGCACCCGCCCGACCTTCTCCGAGGTGACGATCCCGGCGTCCTCGAGCACCTTGAGGTGCTGGACGACGGCCGGCATCGACATCACGAAGGGGCGGGCGAGCTCGCTCACCGAGGCGGGGCTGCGCACCAGTCGTTCGACCATGGCGCGTCGCGTGCCGTCGGCGAGCGCGTGGAACATCCGGTCGAGATGTTCCGAATACTTAAGCATGTGCTTAAGTATTGTCGGAACTGGCCGGATGTCAACCCTCGAGCGATACCGTGACGCCATGACGGCCATCCGGAGCCCCTGGCTCATCGCGTTCGCAGTGGTCTCGGCCGTGCACCTCGTGCTCAACGGCGCCGGCGCGGAGCCCTGGGACAGCATCAGCAAGTGTCTCGTCGCACCGCTCCTGGCGGCCTGGGTCGTCGAGCAGCACGGTCCACGGCTGCTGGTCGTCGCACTGGCCTTCTGCTTCCTCGGCGACCTGTTCCTCGAGCTCGACGACCTGTTCGTCGTCGGCATGTCGGCCTTCGCCGTGGCGCACATCGCGTTCATCACGCTCTTCGTCCGACGCGGCGCGCTCGACCGGCTGCGGGCCCGGCCATGGATCCTGGCGGTCTACGTGATCGCCGCGATCGGCATGGTCGCCTGGTGCTGGGGCGGCCTCGAGGCGGGCCTCAGGCCGCCGATCCCGGTCTACGCCGCGCTCCTCGTCGGCACGGCCGCGACCTCGCTGGCCTCCGACGTGCGCGCCGGCGTCGGCGGCGCACTCTTCCTGGTCTCCGACGGCATCATCGCGCTCGCCGAGGCAGGCCGCATCGACCAGGACGCGACCATGACCGGTCTGGCGATCATGGTGCTCTACATCCTCGCGATCTTCCTGCTCGCGACCGGCATCGTCCAGCGCGAGAGCCGCACGGCGGCTGCCGGACCCGGGTTCGACCCGACGGTGCGCACCGACTGCTGGCCGCGGCCGGTCACGTAGCCTGACCGGGTGCAAGGACGCGACCGGACGTACCGCTTCGCCATCCGACTGTTCGGCAGGCTCTTCCGGCTCATGGACTACCGGTTCGACGTCCGCGGCGTCGAGCACATCCCGACGAGCGGGCCGGCCGTCATCGCCGGCAACCACATCGGCTTCCTCGACTTCACGTTCATCGGGTACGCCGCGCGTCCCCGCGGCCGGCGCATCCGCTTCATGGCCAAGCGGACCGTGTTCATGCTGCCCGTCGTCGGCCGGCTGATGCGCGCGATGCACCACGTCCCCGTCGACCGGCTGCACGGCGCGAGCGCCTACCGCCGCGGCCTGAACCTGCTGGACGACGGCGAGATCGTCGGCGTCTTCCCCGAGGCGACGATCAGCCGGTCCTGGCTGCTCAAGCCGTTCAAGCGCGGCGCGGCCGGCCTCGCCGTCAACCGTGGGGTGCCGCTGATCCCCGCGGTGGTGTGGGGCGGCCACCGCATCTACACCGTCGACGGTCACCGGTCGTTCCGTCGCGGCATGCCGATCACGATCGTCGTCGGTGAGCCGTTGCTGGCGCAGGACGGCGAGACCGTCGACGAGCTCTCCGCCCGGCTGCACCGGCGGATGGAGGAGCTGCTCGCCGAGGCGATCGACACCTACCCGGCCCTCCCGCGCGACGAGCACGACCGCTGGTGGGTGCCGCACGACCGCGGCGGAACGGCCCCGGACGTCGAGACCGCCGCCCGGCTCGACCGCGAGGCGGTTGCCCGTATCGGGGACACTTTCGAGTAGCGGGCACCACGAGAGGACACCTTATGACGTTCGAGACCACGATCCCGGTCGCTGTCGGCGACCTGACGTTCGACGTGCACACGCTCGGTCCCGACGACGGCGTACCGGTCATCCTGCTGCACGGCTTTCCCGAGACGTCCCTGTCGTGGAACCAGGTCGCGCCACGGCTCGCCGACGCCGGGCTGCGGGTCGTCGCGATCGACCAGCGGGGCTACTCCCCCGGCGCACGGCCCAGCGAGGTCGCCGCCTACGACACCGCGCTGCTGGCCGGTGACGTCATCGGCGTCGCCGACGCGCTCGGCATCGACCGGTTCCACCTCGTCGGCCACGACTGGGGCAGCGCCGTGTCATGGATCGTCGCGGGCGCGCGTCCCGACCGGGTCCGGACGCTCACCGCGATCTCGGTGCCGCACCTGGCGGCCTACAACGCGGCGCTGCGCAACGACCCCGACCAGCGCGAGAAGGCCTCGTACATCTCCCTGCTCCGCCAGGAGGGCAAGGCCGAGGAGCTGCTGCTGGCCGACGGTGCGCGCCGTCTCACCGCGATGTACGGCGACACCGTCCCGGTCGCGCTCGTCGTCCGCTACGTGGCCCACCTCGCCGACCCGGGGGCCCTGACGGCCGCGCTCAACTGGTACCGCGCCATGGGTCCCGACCTGGCCGACACGCCCCGCACCCAGGTGCCGACCACGTTCGTCTGGGGCGCCCTCGACCAGGCCATCGGTCGCGTTCCCGCCGAGGCGTGCGGCGAGCTCGTCGACGCCGACTACCGGTTCGTCGAGCTGGACGGCATCGGGCACTGGGTCCCCGAGCAGGCACCCGACTCCCTCGCCGAGGCGATCCTCGTCAGGGCCCTGTCGGACTAGGAGCCGCCCCCGCCGAACCTGTTGCCGAAGAACTCCGAGCCGTGGTGCTTGGCGCCTTCACGGGAGGCATGTCGATCGGGGCCTGCCTCGCGGTTGCGCATGACCTCGACCTGGTCCTCGCGCGAGAGGTCGTCGAACGCCGGCCCGGCGCGCCGCGCGCGCCACTTCCGGAAGGTGCTGACGAACCACACGATGGAGCCCCCTGACGTGGAGTGACCTGACCGTACCTCGACGGCGACGGACGAGCCAGACCCCGACTCGTCAGGCGGTGCGCGCGGCGGGGACGGCGAGCCGCTGCAGCGGCCAGCCCCCGGGGTCGTCGAGGCTGCGGCCGACGGTGCGGGCGTACTGGTTCCAGTCGTCGGCGCGGCCCGCGAACCAGCCGCTCTGACGGTGCATGAGGTCGTCGAGCGTGCCGGCGCCCACGTCGGGGTGGCGCCGTCCGATCTCGTACGCGATGTCGCGGGCGGCCCGGGCATCCGCCGTCGCGTCATGGGCGTGGTCGAGCGTCACCCCGTAGTAGGCGGCCACGTCGGTGAGGCGACGCGGGCCCAGCGCCCCACGCTCGATGCCCCAGTCGATGACGAACGGGTCGACGACCAGCAGGCGGTCCCAGTCGGGCTGGGCCAGACCCCAGCGGGTGGCCTCGGCGCGCAGCATCGTGAGGTCATAGGCGGCGTTGAAGACCACGAGCCCGACCGCGCGTTCGATGAGGTCCTGCACCCAGCCGATGACCTCGGCGAGGGCGTCGGCAGGGGCCGGGGCCCCGGCGAGGGCCGCAGCGGTGAGGCCGTGGACCTCGGCGGACGCGGGCGGGATCTCGACCCCCGGGTCGATCAGGCCGGAGAAGTCGTGACCACGGTCGTCCAGCAGCGCGAAGCTGAGCACCCGGTCGGTCAGCGGGTCGATGCCCGTGGTCTCGAAGTCGAGCGAGGCCAGGGCCGTCAGGTGCCAGCCGTCGTGGTCGCCACGCGGCGGCGGGGCCGGCGCGCAGCCGAGGCAGATCGTCCGCCATTCGCCGGGGAGGCCGATCAGGTGACCGGCCGCGACCTCGACGTACATGTCGCACTCGGCGCACCGTCCGGCGTACTTGTTGCTTCTCACTCGTTGCCTCCTGACGGACACGCTAGACGCCGCCCCGGACACGTCCCGCCGTGACACGCGCCCCACCCCGAGGCCGTACGCTCGGCGCATGCGTCGGACGATCCTGCTGGTGGCCTCGTGCGTCCTCGCTCTCGCCGGCTGCGGAGGGTCGGACGGCATCGGCAGGGTCGACCTGACGAAGCAGCAGGACGCCGCCGACGACCTCGCCCGCGTGGTCGTGTCGACCCTCGCGACCGACCTGGGCGGCCTCGCGCCGTCCGGCGACAGCCTCGGTCGCGGGCTGTACGCGGGGTGCGACGGCGGCGATCCCGACCAGGCCGCCTACTTCATCGACACGTTCGTGACGTACGACGTGCGTCCCGCCGCCGATGCCGCGGCCGAGATCGTGACGGCGCTCGACGGTGCCGGGCTGTCGGCGACGGCCGACGCGGCGACCAATGACGTCAGCTCGTCGAAGGGCGGCGTCACGGTCGACCTGTCGTCCCAGGAGAAGGGCGGCGGGTCGGCCGGCCAGAACATCTTCGTCAGCACCGGCTGCCTGGAGATCGGCAAGGACGCGATCGCGACCTTCAACGCCAAGAACGGCCGCCCCGTCGCCCGCTGACCGAATTTTGGCGTCTCAGCAACCGTTTTCACGGTCTCAGGGGGACCGAACGGTTGCTCAGGCGCCAAAATTCGGGGATGCGGCGGCGACCAGGGCCCGGAACAGTCCCGCGTCCTCCCGGGTCTCCGGGTGCCACTGAACGGCGAGCCGGAACCGGTGCGCCGGGTCCTCCATCGCCTCGAGCGTCCCGTCGGCGGCACGGGCCGCCGGGACGAAGCCGGGGTGGTCGCGCACGGCCTGGTGGTGGTGGCACCGCACGTCACCCTTGTCGCCGATCGCTGCGGCCAGCCGTGTCCCCGGCAGGACGTCGACGTCGACCTCGCCGAACGTCCCCGGCCGGGGCGAGTGCGAGTCGCCACCGACGACGTCGGGCACGTGCTGCTCGAGCGATCCGCCCGCGTGGACGGCCATGAGCTGCATGCCCCGGCAGATGCCGAGGACGGGCAGGTCGGCGGGCGCCGCCTCGAGCAGGGCCAGCTCCCACGCGTCCCGGTCCTCGCGCCACGACGTCGTCCGTTCGTGGGGCTCGGCGGCGTAGCGGGACGGGTCGACGTCCGCCCCGCCGGCGATCACGAGGCCGTCGAGCCGTGCGACGACCGACCCAGCGCCGGCCGGATCGCCCGGCGGCAGCAGCACCGGCACTCCCCCGGCCCGCTCGATCGACTGGGCGTAGCCGACCGGGAGCAGGTCGGCGGGCTGGTCCCAGACCCCCCATCGCGCCTGCTCCCGATAGGTCGAGATGCCGATGAGCGGACGCATCACAGCGGCGTGACGTAGGCCCCGGAGATGCCGCCGTCGACCAGGAACGTCGATGCCGTGATGAAGCTCGACTCGTCGGAGGCGAGGAACAGCACGGCATTGGCCATCTCGACCGGCTCCGCGAAGCGTCCGACCGGCACGTGCACCAGCCGGCGGGCGGCCCGTTCGGGGTCGGACGCGAACAGCTCCTGCAGCAACGGGGTGTTGACCGGGCCGGGGCACAGCGCGTTGACGCGGATGCCCTCGCGCGCGAACTGCACGCCGAGCTCGCGCGACATCGACAGCACGCCGCCCTTCGACGCCGAGTACGAGATCTGCGACGTCGCGGCGCCCATGACGGCGACGAACGAGGCGGTGTTGATGATCGACCCGGACTTCTGCTCCAGCATGTACGGCAGCGCGGCCTTGCAGCACAGGTAGACGCTGGTCAGGTTGACGTCCTGCACGCGCTTCCACGCCTCGAGGTCGGTGTCGAGGATCGAGTCGTCCTCCGGCGGGCTGATGCCGGCGTTGTTGAACGCGATGTCGACCGATCCGTACGTGTCCTTGGCGGTCCTGAACAGCGCGTCCACGCCGTCCTTGTCGGTGACGTCGACGTGCACGTACGTGCCGCCGACCTCCTTGGCGACGTCCGCGCCCTTCGCGTCGTCGAGATCGCCGATGACGACCTTCGCGCCCTCCTCGGCGAAGCGGCGGACCGTGGCCAGCCCGATGCCGGAGCACCCTCCGGTGACGACGGCGGTCTTGCCTGCGATGCGTCCTGCCATGTTCTCCTGCTTCCTGGTCGTCCAGCGGGGACTACTCGTTCGAGATGAAGACGTTCTTGACGTCGGTGAAGGAGTGCGGGGCGTCCGGCCCGAGCTCACGCCCGATGCCGGACTGCTTGAAGCCACCGAACGGCGTCCAGTAGCGGACCGACGAGTGCGAGTTGACGCTCAGCGCGCCGGACTCGACGGCGCGCGAGACCCGCAGGGCCCGTCCGACGTCGCGGGTGAAGATCGACCCCGACAGGCCGAACTCGGTGTCGTTGGCGAGCTCGACGGCGTGCGCCTCGTCGTCGAACGCCATGACCGCCACGACCGGGCCGAAGACCTCCTCGCGCCAGATCTGCTGCTGCGGGTCGTCGGCCAGGACGACCGTCGGCGCGAACCAGTAGCCCGGACCGTCCGGCTTCGACCCGGTGAACGCGACCTCGGCGGCGTCGACGTACCCCTTGACGGTGGCGTGCTGGCCGGCCGAGATGAGCGGACCCATCTCGCTGGAGCGGTCGGACGGGTCGAGCACCTTGATGCCCTTGACCGCGGGCTCCAGCAACGACACGAACTCGTCGTACGCCGACCGCTCGACGAGGATGCGCGAACGGGCGCAGCAGTCCTGCCCGGCGTTGTCGAACACCGCCGACGGAGCGGACGCCGCCGCCCTGGCGAGGTCGGAGTCGGCGAAGACGATGTTGGCGCTCTTGCCGCCGAGCTCGAGCGTCACGCGCTTCACCTGGTCGGCGGCACCCGCCATGATCTTCTTGCCGACGGCGGTGGACCCCGTGAAGCAGACCTTGCGGACGGCCGGATGCGTCACGAACCGTTCGCCGGTGACCGAGCCCTTGCCCGGGACGACCGTGAAGACCCCCTCCGGCAGCCCTGCCTCGAGGCCCAGCTGGCCCAGACGGATCGCCGTCAGCGGCGTCAGCTCGGCGGGCTTGAGGACGACGGTGTTGCCGGCAGCGAGCGCCGGGGCGAATCCCCAGCCGGCGATCGGCATCGGGAAGTTCCAGGGCACGATGATGCCGACGACGCCGAGCGGCTCGTGGAACGTGATGTCGATGCCGCCGGCCACGGGGATCTGGTGCCCGAGCAGTCGCTCCGGCGCCGCGGAGTAGTAGTTCAGGACGTCGCGGACGTTGCCCGCCTCCCACGTCGCATTGCCCCACGTGTGACCGGAGTTGCGGACCTCGAGCTCTGCGA
>Ga0247730_1001202_pt1 | contig 14956 bp, 14 predicted proteins | sample UWRJL073202C2_FD_180959 | JGI IMG/M metagenome (GOLD analysis project Ga0247730, IMG submission 180959) | Plant litter microbial communities from Arlington Agricultural Research Station in Wisconsin, United States - UWRJ-L073-202C-2 | ecosystem: Environmental > Terrestrial > Plant litter >... | reverse complement strand
GTGATGGTTGTTCACAAACAAAGGGTGGCGCAGTGACAGGTTATAATTGATTGTGACTTCTGCGTGACATCACACCATAATATTGTTGCAAATTCGATTCAGTTCTTCCACTCGTGTAGGTATCCTGGATGGCAACTCACAGCTATTCATGGTCTTATTCCCTGGCTCGTTTTATCACATCTCAAGACGCTTCAGCTAGTACATGCCATCATTCACCGCCGTCAATACCAATTTTGGCATATTTTGACAGCTGGCAGGTCTTTCCCCAACGATCAACCACGACCGTGACGTTGCTATGGATTTTGTATCCGAAGCTCAGAGGCTGGTATGGCCCCAGGAGACGAGACCACCGTCATTGTTGAGCTGACAGAACTCTGCCACCTAGATTACGGATGCTGATCAATCCCGAAAGGAAGCTCAGCAGGCTAATGCTAGACGCGACTTGGCGCTTAAGGAGCTTCAAAAAGCAAAACTGCAGCACGACATAGAGGTGAAGAGATATGAAAAAGAGATAGCCACGCTCAAATCATCTGTGGTAAGTACTTGTCGGCTTCCTGTGGCGTGTTGGCGTGTTCATTTCATATTCTGCATTAGGAACAGCACAAAAGTATCGTCGTTGCTATTAGCGAAGCTCACACCGACCACAAAAACGCGTATACAAAGCAATTAGAGAATCTGAGAAGCTCGGTGCGTTCATCTTAATGCTCGAACCTTCTGAAAAGTGTTCAAGTTTTCCACTAACTCTACTACTTGGTTCGCTTGTGTAGCTAGGGGATGTGACTGAGAAACTGGATGAGCTTCATATTCAAAACAACAAATGCGAAGAGAAGCTCGCAGCTGCTGAGAAGGCTGTCCAGACTCAGCATGCGTTCATTGAGGAAGCAACAGGGCACTGGGCTTTGATGATGACGAAGTGGGTCGATATCAAGGCAGAGACATATGTATGTCAATCCCGCTTTCCTCCCTGCGTTTGGTAGTTAAACAGAAATTGTCAGAATATCTTAGCTAGATCTTCTGATTTACCTTCAAAAGTAGGCGAAGAATGCCACGATAAATCACCGGCACTGCTTGCATGTGATCGTTTACTTTTTCTGATTTTTATTATCTGACTTCGCATCACGATACAGGTGCCACACAGTCAATTCAGGGAGCAATTCAGGCTCAATCAAAGCACAGCCAGCTCTCAGAGCGAGAAACCGGTAGTGGCATCAGCGATCGAACCCAAAGGCCTCGGCCAAATTGACTCAAAGAAAGACGCAGTTGCTTTTCCGTCCAGTCATCTTGAGATCAATAGGATGAGTCTGAACAAAGTCGCTGCAGCTCCTTCGACCGTTTTGCAGTCCGAGATCAATACAGAGGTATCCGAACGGAGAGTGAGTAAAATCCCTTCTCACCATAGTGCTACTCTGATCGATACTGATGCTGTCAGACTCAAACAATGACACCTACTGTGGGTATCAAGCGCAACAACTCGACGAGTCCAGATATCTCGGACCGCCCTGATAAAAGGCTCCGTCAGACAGAGGACGTAACTGACACTGAAACCGAGTCGGAGGAGATTGGGGCTCTCAAATACCCTGTTGAACCAAGTTCAAATGAAAGTCAAGTACGTCCATATGCCATTTTTTTTATCCTTCTTCCTTCTTACATCTCTCATCCTCCTCTCTCGTCTCCGCATAATATCAGGTCCCTCAAAGTTCATTCCATATCGGGACCACAAGACCACACAATCTTGTTCGTGTAAAAGCAGACGATATGCAAAAGGCTTTGACGCCTACCGTCTATCAGTCCATGTGGGTACGCGCCTCTCTTTTTTTACAAGTCGCGTATATGATACTCTTGACTCAAAAGATACTGCTCTTTCTAGAACGCAGTCAGAATAATTTGTGACACTACCAAAGTGCCACTTTCATCGTTCACGGAATTGAATCCTGCTGTCGTCGCGGACACAATGCATCAAGTCAGTCATTTCTTTTTTTTAATGTTAGGGCTTATAGGCAACTGCTTATGTGGACTATGCTGTAGATAAAACAAACGTTCCCACATGCGTTCGTGTCATATCAGGACAACTGGCCGTTAGAATGGTTTCTGGTCAAAGTTCTTATGTCACGTAAAAGGCAGGCTACACAGACGATAATAACGGCGGCTTGATGCACATTGAAGTATCCCACATGCAAAGGACTCTTTATTCTAGCTAGTTACTAATTCAATACATTCTGGTTTAGACAATTGGACAAGGTGTGATGTGGGTCCAGCTAGTATATAGAGCAGGTAGGATGAAAGTATTTGTCAGTGAAGGAATCCAGGCGCATCACCACATACATTAATCCTGCTGCCTAGTTTGGACCGATCTCACTACGATACAATGTTTCTGGTGTAATAGTATTGAAACAGATCCAGATGTACTACAGCCAGAGGGAGTCTTCGTAGTGTTCCCACATGTTCGCATGCTCACGTGCTCATCTTGAACTTTCAGAGGTACCACCACATCTGGTTCTTTCTTTGATATTTCCCCAGGGTCTTATTCCTACTCTCAACGCTGTTATACTATGAGTTTTTCACAAAATGTTTGCTGCAAAGGTTTTGGCAGGTAACTGGACTTCGTCTGATAGCTATATTTGCAGGCAGAATCGGACGTCATAAGTGAAGCGTGGAAAGAGGAGGCTTTGGACGCCCTTGCAGAACGAGACGCGGCATTGATAGAATTACGAATGCTTCAAGAAAAGCATCAGGATGATATAGTGCAGCTCGAAGCTTCTCTGGTAGGCAACCCCCTCAGAACTTCGATGCACTGCTACTGAGAACAAGTGCTTGTGCACGGCAAAAAACAGACTTTGCAGCAATATGGAATCAGTCGAAAGCTGACTTCGATGATGCTCTAGAGAAACGAGAAGAGAATATACGCAAGTCGGCGAGTGCTCATATGCTCATTCCTCTAACTCTTCTTTTCCAACCAAGCACATAAATACTTCAGGTGGAGGCCTCTAACGAAGCTGCGCACCAAGCCAAAATCAACGATCTGAAATCAGAACTGAACCATTGGCGCTCGAAAGTTGCTGAGATGAAAGAAAACTTATTAGCGACACGCAACAGGACGCAGGAGGAGGTTGAAGCTATAGAGTCGGCAGGTTCCGGTGATAGCAGGACATTTTCGGTATGTATAACATTGAGACACTCAATCATTTGGATTGTGTGATTCTCACAAGTTTTACTACTGCAGCCGACATTGTCTTCGAATGTTAATCTGCGGACAAGTGCGAGAGATGATGTGAGGACTGTTAAAAGGCGGAAGATTGATGTTGGCGAGAACGTGGATACACAGAAATCTGAGGGAGAGGATGAGGATGAGGGAGAAGAAGAAGAAGAAGGGGAAGATGACAATGAGGGGGGTACAATGGCATGCGAGTACGTGCTAAGATTTCGAAGCATTTCTTGACTCTTTCCATTGATCTCTTTGAAGCGAACTGTTTTGGATATGTGCAAGAAGAATAAACTCCCCTTACGCATCCTTCAGCAAATTACAGAAAAACATGCAGGCGGAACTAAAAGATGAGGTCAACAACTTTTCCTTTATACAACTCATACTTCCTCCGGCTTACACTCAGAAATGTATAATATACTGTAAGGAAGTTCAGAGAACGAATCCAACTATACGAAAACAACTGGTCCTCGGAATGGATCATCAAAGACGTGCTTCTTCGTCGGATGAGTAGACACCAGACATTCGAACATCGGTAAGAACACACGCCACAGTGGCGCAAGCACGTGCCCTGTGGATATGCCGACTTCCGCCGCGTGGCGTCATAAACAGCATTCGACTCCTTGGAAACACCTTCTCCTTTCAAACAACGACTTGGAGTTTATATCTATCTTTCTGTCTACAGTACACTACGCTCCTTCACTCGCCTTTGGAATTGCAGGCTACAGAATAGCAGGAGACGCGATAGAACGTTCTGGAGCATTTGAGTGAGCGACCAAATAAGGACAGCCTTGCTCAGCCATCACCGGCCCACAATCCGCACGCACTCACGTACCGCCATCATCCCCAGCCACCGCGACCTATCACCTACACTCGCGAGGACACCACCACTACAGTTATCCATGAGCGACAACAACAACAACCGCAACGCAGGTCATCATTCACATAGGTCATTCTGGAATATCTTCCATCGGGGTTCACGAAGGCGAGATGCGCCTTCCGGGCAGCCAGGTGAGTTGAGATAATGCATTTGCCTGACTCGTATAACGACACTAGCTGATATGCCTTTCTAATTTCTGTAGACACTACTTCCACGCCTGACGTAGAGATGAATGCTGCCCCAAACGCAGGCGAAGCATCGTCATCGTCTGGCTCGGCGTCGATGAGTCGAAGGCGAGCACGCTCAGAAGACGACGAAGATGGCGGCGAAAGAGACCATCGACACCCATCTGCGCGCGGCACCCCTATCCCAGAACGAACCCCTTCTTCCTCTCGCTCAACGCCAGGAGCCCCCACAAACCCTCCGTCCAATCCCAATCCTACGCTCGTCGATTTCGCCACTGGCTTATTCGCCGGAACGCCTCTTCATCACCACATACACCGTCGTCCCGCTCGAGCTCGCCAACCGCAACCGCAACAACACGGCCAGCCTCAGCCGACACCACTCGGGTCAGGCTATGTCAGGGCACAAGATGTTCCGAATCTGTTGAACATGGTGCGGCAGATGGTCAGCACAGCTACTATCAATCTTAACATGGATAGCCGGGACAATACCGACGTTCGTACCTTCTCTAATCTTCCCCTATACTAATCACTAACTATGATGTTTCTATTTTAGGATCCAGAACGCGCAAAGAAGCTTGTAAACGCATTAGAGGAGGTCCCTCTCGGTCTACTTCTACGCCTGGAGCATGCCTCAGGGAACGATGGCAGTGAAGGGAACTGTGCGATATGCTGGGAACGTCTGTTGGACAGCGATGGATGGAAGGCTACAGATGCAGAATCGTCTTCGGATGTACATCAAGACGCTGTTATGGATCCACCATCCTCATCTGACGCGAATGCGAACGCGGAAGAGGAGCCTATGAAGCCTAAGATCGTGACAATGCCTTGTGCACACATCTTTCATTCCGCTTGTTTACTGCCCTGGTTCACTCGTCCAGGCCACACGACCTGCCCTAGCTGTCGATTCGATCTAGACCCAGATTCGCTTACCTACAATGCAGCTACATTGCGCCATCGACCTCCTCCACCTCAACAGCAACAAGGAGATGAGCACGGAGAAGGCGATGGGATAGAGGAAACTGAACAACCAGAAGATGCGGGTGATAATGTACCCACGAATGCGTGGCACCATACATTTCAGGATGCGATGTTATCCGCCGCTGGTCGGCAGCAGCCTTCTCCTAGCCTAGGTTCGTATCTTTTCTTAATACGAAGTTTTTCGTTTGGGGCTCATGCTGTTTATTCAGACGCGAACAACAATACTTCCCAGTTACCTTCGTTTGCAGATATATTGGATGGGACATACGACCCGTTTGCGCTTCCTGGAGACGCACCTCGTGCTCCAAATCCTCCTCTTCCTACCCCCCCTTCAGCAGCAAATGCTACAGCGAGTCCATTTCCAGCTCTGCGACAGAGTCCTCCTGCTACTGGTGATGCTCCACCGCCGCCACCGCCGCCTCCTCGCACCGCAAATCCTTTCCCACTACCTATGAGTGGAATGGCACATCAAGGCGGCTTGCTAGGGGAGCACATAGGAATGGGCGAAGGACAGCAGAATCCTAGAGGAACCACGATGAGGATCGAGTCGGACGGACATGGGAATACGGTGATGACGTTCGGATTTGATGTGATTGTGGATGAGCACTTTATGCCGCCCATGCCTGGTCCTCTCCCTCCTCAGGGTGGGGATGAAGAGGGCAACATGAATATGCCATTTAATATGCGTATTGGGGCTGGTGCTACGATGCAGGAAGCGATGGGCAGTCTATTGGCTGGGATGCAGGGCGGTGGTGCTGCTGGATTTGGTGGTGGGGGCGGATTCAATGCTGCTCCTGCTGCGAATGATCCAGGTCAGACGCACGCTGCTACTGATGGTAACGGTGCTGCTCCTGCTGCTTCGCCGCCACCACAGACGCCGCAGAATCCTGGGCTCAATGCATCTGGGCTGTTCACTCGTGTGATTGAGAATGCGATTCTGAATGCGCTACGAAACACTCCTGCAGCTGGTGGTGCTGCGCGTGGACCCGATATTGCTACTCCTCCGCCTCCACCTCTGCCTCGAGAACGGCGCGTGTGGGTTCTGCCTTCTCCGCCTGGCCTATCTCTGCGACAGCGTGTGGAGAAGATGGAGAGGACAAAGGGGTGGAGGTGTTATGATCCGTCGTGTGGATTGGGTCCTACTGATGAAGAACCTGAGTCCAATACGGTGTCGCCTCAATCTGGAATTTGCAAGTCAGGAAATGGGGAGTGTGCTGTTTGTGAGCATACGTTCCATCCTGCTTGTTTAGTTTCTGCGGAACGGGTGCGATGCGTGTTGAATAATCAGGAGGTCCCTAGTGTCGGTGCCAAAGAGGATGCAGCAGGGGGGGTGACAGTGTCGTGTATCGTGTGTAGGCAGGAAGGTGCGGTACCATGTCAGGTGTGGAAGGATGGGGCTGAAGCCTTAGCATGAATGATGGATGATTCATTCTCTTTCTGTTCACCTGGAACTTATTCGGATGGTGATTTCGTAGTATTTATCTGACTCTTTGTTCTATCGCTCTTAGTATCCTTTACGAATATTTTTAGTTACGTCAATCCAATTGTAATTTCAGCTGTCCGGTTCCATTATGTTGAGAGACTCAGAGCGTATCTTGGCTTGGGAGCTTCTCTCCCCTCCTCTTCATACATTTTCAATCCTCCTTCCCCCATTCGTTCGTAAATATCAAGAAATACTTCCTCTTCCACTCTTCCACTCCTTCCTTTTCCATGTACCTCCTCTGTTTTGGTCCAGTCTCAGGAATAAAATCTAAAACAGCAACAGCTCTCCCACGGCTTGATCTTGTCACGTCCGTCAATTGGACTTTTCCCGATGGCTCTTCTGATTCCTCTTGACGTGGGGTATAGGTGTATACAATTCTGATATTCTCATCGTTCAGAAGGTTAGAGCGATCGTGCTTCTGTGGCGGCTTTGGCAGAACAATGTCAGAAGTCTCTTCGAAATCCAAAAATTGCACTTCTCGTTCCCCAGATGCTTCAAGCTCTTTGGACGCTTCAAGTTGTTCGTGAGGCTTCAGAGTGGTTTTCCTGTATACTCGAGTCGTTTCTTAGAACCCTTGTTACATTCAGACACCACTTACACTTTCTCAGCGACCTCTTTCAACACTTCAACGATTTCTTTCGGGTCGTACATTCTGCTGAGAAACTGATACGCATAATATGCTGCAAACTTTCGGATGTTCGATCTACAGCCAATGCTTTATCAGAACTTGGACCTTATGATCGTACTATATCACCACTCACGCTTTGAAGTCTTCCGACTCATAGTTCCACGTAAACATATCTTCTAACCACTGCATGCATGCTTCGACATCATTCCATGGGTTGCTCGTCAGATGCGTCGGGAACGGCCAATCCAGAGCTGAAGCTTCCTTGTACATGTTGGCATGCTCACCCTTTTCTTCACCTCTTGCTTCATCTCTTAGCTTTTTCAATCGCACACCAATGTCTTCAGTGGAAATAGCCCAGTGAAACAATTCCTCTACTAGCATGGCACGTTTGGATAAGATCTCGCGCACGGTGTGCACACGATGACCACGGCCGCTAGGGAGTGGCACACCAGAATAGTGTGTCCGTTTCGGAAAGGGCGGTTCCATGATATGATCGCTAGCGGTAGTGTTTGGCGAACTCATAATCTGTGTCTGTGTTCAGTGTATGGAAGAGAGGAGGGAAGAGAGAAGTTACCACGAAAAATGCCACTTCTAAAAGCAGGGGGCCATGTGCGAATTGTGGCCCAGTAGACCTTTCACGCTCGGCGTCTCCTATTTTCTGGCCTTTTTCTCAGTGGGTCCGCGTTTCAAAAAGGCCAGAAGGTCCAAGAGAGGCAGCGCAATAGACTCAACAGCTATATTCATTTCTTGGCATAGTACTACTCTTTAATAACTTCCAAATCTGCACCGCTGACTTGCAAACCAGTAACCAGATACACTGCTGTCTCCGCTAATATGACCAACCTCCCATCTCCCGCAAATGCGAAATTGGCGGTATTCGACCCGACAAAGAATTTGCCGATGAGAACTCCCGACGGGTTCCACACCTGCGACGAATGAACAGTTTAACAAAAGAAAGGTAATAGGAGGAGATTTTAATAATCAACGTACATGTACGCCGTCACCGCATGCGCCGTAAATATATCCCTTTGCGTCTGTACCGATACCTTTTTGGAGTGTCAGATACTCTTATACGGCGGGCGAAGAGAGATTCACGAACCGTCAGCAGCGCCAGTATCGACATACGCGAATGTCCTTCTATTTCCAAATGCAAGTGTATCTTCCTCCACATCGTATTTATATCTAAATAGCGGAGGAGATTCAAATTCAAATTCAAGCTTTGATCGTATGGGAGAGAAAAGAACATACATGGTAGCAGGAAGCAACGGGTCAGCTCCAAGTGTACCTGTATCTGTGCTACAGATTGCATGGTCAAGTAAGTTCAAGCGAAGAAAGGAAGGGGCACAGGAAGAGGAAAGACGGACATGTAAACGTGCTTAAAGTCAGGCGAGAACGTGAGCCCGTTGGGCTTGTTCAATAGATCCGTTGCCACTCGAACTGCGCCTGTATTCGGGTTCAGCCGATACACCTGGCTTGCGATCTGCGGTTGTGGTCTAAAGTCTATATGTAGTATCTTTAATGAACAAGCTGTATCCTGAAGATGACGACGAAAGACGTACGTAGAGCATATGCATATCTGTCATATAGCTTAGATGAGTATACCAAACAAACAATTCCAAGAGGAGGAGGAGACACGTACGGAACATCCGTGAAAAAGATTTCACCTGAAGAATGGACTTTCACATCGTTCAGAGAAAGAAATTGACGTCCGTAATAATTATCCAACAGAACCGTCTACAACACGTCAAGAAGCGCCCTATAGCAGAATCAACATGAACAGACAGACACTCACAACATCGGAAGGATCCTCTGGGTTTACGAGAACCACATTTGCAGGAAGATTACCCCTGCCTTGGTTCACGAGCAGTACTTTTCCTTTGTAAGGCCCAGTAGCCCCATTCGTCATCTGCACTACGTCAGGCAAGTCAACCTATTCAGCATAATATCAGCATTGAAATTTAAAGATAGCATAGAAAAGGCTTATCAATGTACCTTGGTGTGAGTGACGTTGACCTCAGTGGCACCAGAAGATAACGCATCCTGCACGTCTTGCAACGAAATCTTCGCTACTTGATTATTCGCATTAGCCCCCGAGTGACTTAACGCTCCTCCCGCATTGGACGCGAACCACACTTCATCCGTATCCTACCACCAATTGCCAATAAGGGACACTCAACAGCGAAGACAATCAAACACATACAGGAATCCACACAGGCGCCTCATGCGCAAACGCAAAAGACGGGTCAGACGAGATGGAGAAGAAGGAGGAGTCCTCTCCTAGAATACTATAGAACTCCTCATCGAAAACCTGGAAAAACGGCGGCGTAATGTTCTCCGGTTTCCATATCTGCACTCCCGTACGAAACGTTCCGTTGCTGCCTAGAACAGCAAAGGATGCCGGACTGGTGAACTAAGTATACCCCATCATCATCCAATATAAGGAGCGAATACAACAGGATGAAAGCCCTGCTTACGATAGTGGGAGTGCTAACGTTCATCGCAAAGAGTTTTTCCGTTATTGATTCGGTGAGAGCAAAATCAACAAAGGACGTGAAACGAGAGAGCAAAAACAAGGGGAGAGCCATCTTGTCTTATACACATTTTGCGCGTGCAAAACTCCGAAGTTTATACAACACTGTAGCGAGTGACATAGAGAGTGGGGGCACACAGTAATTCAGGTGGTAGGTCATTTGCCCCTTTGTACTGATTAGAGCGAAGGAAGAAGCAAAGACACGAGTAACATCCCGATTCATCATGCGAGCAGCTATTTTACGCTGAGTGCTGGATTTAAATAGGCTTAACAATTGGAGATGGCAAGGAAATTCCGGAGGCAGACAACGCCACCGCTTCAACTGCCATTTCAAGAGAAACGGCCTTTTGTCGGCTGTGAGAGGTCGACTACAAGGCCTTTCCACGGATTCAGACAGCGAAGAGGGTCCATATGAGATAAGATAACCTTGAAAGTTCCGTGCCCCACCAGTCAGACATAAGATCTCGCGCACAGTGTGCTCACGACGGCCATGGCCGCTGGGAAGAGGTACTGTGTCAGTCTCGGAAAGGGTGGTTCGATGTCTTGATCGCGCTAGGATCTCGAAAGAGTCAGCTATGGCTACAATAGTCTTCAGATGACAATCTGACCTTGACAGTGCCATGCTCCCGAATGAGCAAGCATCAGACACGGTTGTACGTTGCAGAGGGAAGACACCAGACGACTACCAATGGTATGCCGATTTGTTGTGCTGAGAGAAAAGGAAGACAGAAACTGCAGAGAGGCAATGTTGGCAGATAGCTCCTCTATATCCGCAACGGTGTGGGGAATAGAGTGAGCCAACGATGAAGGCAGCTGCATTGGGCCGGGACGAGATGGTATAGTGAGTTTTGACTCATCGATCGGATGAGCAAGTGAGATGGACTCCGAAGCTAGGATGAGCTATGCAGTAACGCAAATTTAACGAGGAGAGTGGCCTGCGAACGACGCAATGATGCTCTGTAGAAGAAGAAGCCACATAGGAGTTGGTAGATGCGGCCTGCGAAACGAAGAGTGGACAGTGCGTGGATGTTGAATTATGGGCGCGTTTCGTCGTACGTGAGCTGCGAAGCCATGTTGATCACCAGAGAAAAGGGAAGTAGGGAATCAAGATCCTACCTTGGCTATCCTCATCCTACATGCGCTATGTACTCGTCCATCAACTTGACTTCTCTTTCAGCTCCTAAAGCTAGAGGAAGAGGACTGAGATAAGCCTAAGCCTAACGGCGCGTAAATACACGAGCTATTCACCGATGCACGTCGCGGCCGCTAGTCAGCCGCCCCACGAATGCCAGGTTAAGTTTCCGTATTTGACACCAAGAAACGCGTATTCCAGCATCCAACATTCAAAGGAAATAAGGACCTGTGGCAGAGTTAGCATACGCCTCAGCTGCAGTGGATGAGATAAGGAAACGCGCCTGAGAGATGATAGTTGGGAACAGAGCGACCTCAGCCCAAGTCGGGCCGATGCACGGTTCACACGCTGTGGCGCATCCATTTCTTCCTCTTCCTTTTGCATCCTGGCTTGATATTTCACGAGGCTACACAGTCTCATCTCTCATGGGGTCCTCATATTCTGAGACCTGCTTTGCGCCCACTTCCGACCTGTCTTCGCCGTTGGATTCACTTGGCTTTTAAGGGATGCTGTATGCCCTGCTTACTATTCGCCGCTTCGTTCTCACTCAGACTCTCGCCTACTGCTACTCTGATCATTCTGGGGCAAATATGACTGGATGAAATCCTTAGCTTGTTATATACTATACAAGATTTGAGGCGGCGAAAGCAAGGAACAATGTGGACGCTTTGAAACTGCTCTCCTGTGTTCGGTGACGTCTCCGAGTCCGACCCCCACTGGATCTGGAAATAGCCACTACTTCTCAGCAGCTTTCACTGCGAATTCTGATTTATAATCTGAGACTACTTATGATACGCCACCCGTTTTACTACATTTCGCCGCTAGCTACTGGTCTATGCGGGTCTGGCTCATTGTAGGCCAGGGACCAATCAATTTATTCAGTCATCCAGGCGCCTCTTCCTTGTCTTCTACCTCCATCATTCTTATCATCCCATTACGCTACCCTAATATGAGATTCTCTACGTCTAGCGGACATGACGAATCAGGCAATGGCACAGCTGTCCGCACAGCCATTGATACTGCCATCGAGACTGTCAAGTTTGTCAAGGGAATTGTGCCCTTTGAACCTGCAAGCGGAGCTCTCGAGTCACTGGGGGTTCTTCTACAGATGGCGCAAGTATGTTGATTGACTTTTAGTATGGAACCACGGTCCTGATTGGCTACCTATCCTCTAGACGCACTTTCGCAACAAGGACGAGCTTTCCGAGATTGCAAAACGTTGTCAGCGCGTGGCCTACATCATCAAAAAGGGCGACAACAGCGAGAGAATGTCAGAAGCACAGCAGAGATTGAAGAAGTATGTCGACATATCTGCAATCTGTCCTACAATATAGCTTTTATTGACTAACATCGAACTAGTCGGGTTGACGAGACAATCGCAATCATGGAGAAGAAGCAGGCGCGATCCTCATTGCGCAAAGCGATCAGCATTCATGGTGACGCAGAAGAAATCATTGCTATGAAGGAAGCGCTAAGCGACTTCATCGCAGAGTTTACCGTAAGTTATGTCTTCCTTGTTCTACTGTTAGATAGAACTGATTTGGATACAGATGGAACTGGGAATCATTGGGAATAAGGGCGTGGAAGAAATCCTTGAGCTCATCAAGGTGTGCTTATGCCACTATATTGCAACGTCTCACAAACGCTGATTTGAGTAGACCTCTCAGGTGCTATCAGTACCGCATGCAAAGAAAGCGTCAGTTACTATTGGTCACATCAGCTACCGCTATTAATTGACCACCTGCCATAGCGAAATCACATTCTACACTCCTCGGAAGCCTACGATATTCTTTGGTCGAGAAGAAATGGTCAAAGATGTTGTCGACACGATTTTGAATGGCCAGCATGTGATGTTAATTGGGACTGGCGGCATGGGCAAATCCAGCATCGCCAAAGCTGTTCTAAACGAAGAGTCTATCGCATCGTCATTCGAAGCCAGACTGTTCATCACTTACGATGGCGTCGCCTCTTCTGCAATGACATACCAGCTCTTTCTCGACCGTATCGCCACACAATTGAAGTTGCCCAACCCTGATTTAACGTCCATGATTCAGCGTCTAGAGAGTATCACTGCGCTATTAGTGATCGACAATGCAGAGACTCTCTTGGAAGCGGATGAGGTTGACAGCCGTCGTATCGCAGAAGTACTTGATATGCTGGGTGGTCTCACAACCACTCGCATCATAGCCACTACTCGAAATCACGCCAGCGTCTCTCCCAATTTCTTGTGCAAGCGCGTAACCGTTCTTGGGATTCCGATGGATGCTGCCTGCGATGCATTCTCTGCTGTCTACAAGATAGCATCCTTCAATGATCACATCAGAGCTATCTTCACAGCGCTCGACTACCATCCTCTCTCCATCAACATCCTCGCAAATGCTGCTACAATGAATCAGTGGAGCCTCGACGATATTGAGCAGGTTTGGTCCGAGCGGCAGACTGGAGTACTGGACAATGCGAACGACAAATACCGTAGTCTCCGTGTCGCAACCGAAATCTCCATCGACTCTTTCAAGAACAAGACCCTCGTGTTGCAAATCTTACGTGCTATTGCATTCTTACCTCAAGGCATTCATCGTAGCGACTTTTCATCCCTTTTCCCATCTATCCCGAACATTTCACGCGAGGTGGAGGGCATCCAGCGGTCATCGTTGATCTATCGAAACAGAGATCGACTGACAATGCTTGCGCCTATCCGCATGTACATTGCAGACCAATACAATCAAAACCTTCCATATGATGACCATGCTCTCTCCTGCATCCGCTCTTACTACCATAGCAGACTCTCTCTAAAAGCCCACGGCTTTGTTGAGCGCGAGCACGGGAACATTGATCGTCTCATGCATTTCGACATGACATCCTCCCTCTACCAATCCGATATCAAAATTCACTTTGTCGTCCTGTACAAAGCCGGCGAATTCCTGTTTGTCACATCCGTGCAGCCATCATCTCTTTGGCCACTGCTAGTCGCCGAGTCTAGATTGGATACCTTCAGCGATGTGGACTCACTAGCACAACTCACTAGTCTATGTCTATCTCATCTGTGTTGGATAGACTACAGGCGGAATGTCCACAACGAAGCCCTGGAGAAGCTCGAGGTGGCAGAATCCTATTGCCGCAATCATAGCCCAGGCTGCAACAAACTGCTGGTCAGATGCTTACAACTTAAAAGTCGCATCTTCCAAGCTCGCGGATATCTCACACGTGCCAGCAAGGTGCTCGAGGAGGGGTCATCAATTGCACGAGCGTTGCGTGACCCGTTTAATGAAGCACTTCTGCATCAATCTCTAGCGGATGTCTTCCTTCTGCAGGGGAAGATCACTAGAGCTTCCTCTCTCTTCCTCTCTGCTGAGAGATTCTACGAAGCAAACAATCAACATTCTTTTCTCGTCGCTGTTTTCATTGCTCGATCATATGTCTTCATATCCCAGAATGACTTTGCCAATGCACGTCGTCTCCTCGATAACGCGATGAAAATAGATCAGTCCCATAATGAGAGAAGAATGCATCTCAACCTTCTGTTCTGGAAGGCCAGCTGTGAGGGATGGGCAGCGGACGTCGTAGCAGCGTTGAGGATATTGCAGGAAGCGACGGATGTAGAAGTGTCTCCAGGTACATCACAGTTTAGGCATTACCTGACGGCGATAAGGGGAAGGGCTTACTATGAGGCAAGAATGGGACGATACGACGATGCACGAAACTCTAATGCTTGTAGGATCGAAATAGGGAGGGAGAGTGGAAAGGATTTCAATGATGACTTCGTATCTGCGCTCATCACTAACTTGGCTGGAGAGAGAGCGACAGCGATATCCATGATTCAGAAAATTCTCGACCAACAGAGCGGAGAGGACAGGCAGATCACAGCCATTTACCACCGAGCGCTTGGAGAAATTATGCTACTCACGGGCAGAGATATGGAGAGCAGAACACATTTTGAGCAG
>Ga0247730_1001201_pt1 | contig 14964 bp, 18 predicted proteins | sample UWRJL073202C2_FD_180959 | JGI IMG/M metagenome (GOLD analysis project Ga0247730, IMG submission 180959) | Plant litter microbial communities from Arlington Agricultural Research Station in Wisconsin, United States - UWRJ-L073-202C-2 | ecosystem: Environmental > Terrestrial > Plant litter >... | reverse complement strand
GCCCTCAAGAAGACGCCACCATGCTCTAGCACTTATTTGTCAGTCCCACTCACACTCTTTCTTGACCTCCACGCTGTCCTTTGATATGTCTATTGGAACTCTTTTCTCTGCAGGCCAGCGCCAAATCAAAGGAGTTCTCGTGCGTGTTCTCGTATCCTGCACGAGGAGGTCACCGCGCTGATTCATGACTGTTTTACTGCATCTGTGTACTGTCTTTGCTACATTTCCCAACAGATCAAAGCTGTTGCGGCCTTCGGCGGTCTCACTATCGACGATGACCTTGATTATAAGCACTATGAAACGAACTACACTCCCGAATTTAAGGCTAAATTTCCCCACTCAAAGATCCCTGCTTTTGAAGGCAAGGACGGCTTCAAGCTCTTTGAGGGTATACCCATTGCTCTATATGGTGTGTGCTTGTTATGGCTCTGGAAATACAGATATCAATAACTCATTGGCTAGTCGCTTCGTTGGCTCCCAATTCTGGCTTGCTCGGCACCACGCCACAAGAGGCAGCGGAAGTGAACCAGTGGACACACCTTGCCGAACTTGAGATCGATATCCCCAATACACTCATCAAGCAGATGTGTATCTATGGCAGATTCCCCTTCTCCAAGCCTGTATGTCTCTCCGGGCATTGCTCACACATGATCGTACCGCTGATATATCAACACTTCAAGACTCAAATTTACTTGACTGACCGTTCCACTCGCGCTCTTGGAACTATCGACAACCATTTGAAGACGCATACGTATATGGTCGGCGAGCGCATCACTGTCGCTGACATTGTTGTCGCTTGTTTCGTGGCTGAGGGTTCTGCAAGCACTTACGATGCTGAGATTCGGGCGAAACATCCTCATGTGTTCCGACTTGTGGACACTATCCTCAATAACCCCAAGATGAAGTCTGTCTTCCCCGAATTTCCTTACACAGAGAAACAAGTCACGTTCGTCCCTAATCCGAAGGACCCACAAAAGGAGAAGAAAGCTGCACCACAGAAAGCGGAGAAGAAGAAGGCAGAGAAGCCCAAGAAGAAAGATGTCGAGGAGGATGACGATGATGATGCAGTTCCAGCGGAGCCAAAGGTCAAGAACCCTCTCGATGACCTACCAAAATCCACTTTGAACTTGGAGGACTGGAAGCGTGCATATTCCAACAAGGAGACCCGAGGTCCTGGAGGTGCCATCGAGTGGTTCTACGAGAAGTAAGTCGACTTTCAGACACACCGTTCTTCTTATCCATCATGTTCTGTTCAGCTACGACAAAGAGGGATACTCAGTGTGGCGTGTCGACTTCAAGTACAACTCGGAGCTCACACAGATTTTCATGTCCTCCAACCAGATCACTGGCTTCTTCAACCGTCTCGAGGCGTCTAGGAAATATCTCTTCGGCTCCATCGGTGTCTTGGGAACTCCCAACGACTCTATCATCTCCGGAACCTTCATCCTGCGAGGTAAGGAGTTCGAGCCTGTCGTAAGCGTGGCACCCGATTGGGAGAGCTACGAGTACAAACCTCTCAACCTTGAGGATGCCGACGACAAGAAGTTCTTTGAGGCTGCGCTGGCTTGGGATCTGGAGATTGACGGAAAGGCGTGGGTTGACGGCAAGAATGTGAGTTTCATTTGTTCTCAGTTGCTGAATGCGACTAAGATCTCTTGCTATAGTTCAAGTAAATCTCTGTTTTCGTAGAAATAGAGGCATTTCTTGTCGCTTTCGTATTGTAGTGCGTTATGTGTAGGAAGATTTGAAGAAATAAATGTGTTTGTACCGTACACTGTACAGTCACACCATTGACCATTGTGCAACCGAAGTGAGTTTCAATCAAATTCATCAAAGCGATTCTCATGCTGCTCCAACATCCTCGTTCCGAGCTCGCTGCCAACAAGGGCACGACCTACCAGAGGAATGCTCGTGAATATTACACAATCGAAGGGGACCAGCAAGCCGCCGTCCTCGCCTAAGCGCACAGCCAGTCTGTGATTCTTCCCCAGTGTGCTGCTTCTCGTCGCTCCATGCCTCCATGCGGTCTATTCGCAAATTGGAACAAGGGGATTCCTGTCATGGCCATTTCCATCCTTGTTCTTCCCTACCATCGCGACCATGTTCAAGGCGCTCTCTATCGCCCTCTCCCTAGCGAGCTCAGTTCTTGGACTGTCAGCCGCCACGGACTACACCTCCAAATATGACGGTGTCAAAGTTCTTCGTGTACCCACAGTAGACCAGGCTGAAGCCCTTGACAACCTCATCGACTCGTTGTCGCTTCAGCGGTGGCAGGGGACTCGTACACATGTCGACGTGGAGGTCACTACAGACAAATACGACGAGTTTGTGGACGCTGTGAACTCGCTGTACCGCAGCTCCAGGACCTCACAGAAGGTGCAAGTCACTACAATGCACGAAGATCTAGGTGCAAGTATCAAGGAGGAAAGCGCGGGGCTGTTTGAAACTTTCTTTGCTGGTGCGTCTGCTGCATCTACCTGAAGCATCACCCACTAATATCGGTTTCATTGCAGCGCAGGAAGGCCAAGCTGGCTTTGCAACCGATGCTTGGTTTCAAAGCTATCACCCCCTTGCAGATCATGTCCAATTCCTCTACGACTTAGTGGATGCATTCCCCAATAACTCCGCCATTGTTTCCAGCGGTATTTCTGGGCAAGGGACAGACATCACCGGTATCAACATTTTTGGTTCAGGCGGATCAGGCAGCAAGCCTGCTATCGTGATTCATGGAACTGTTCATGCGAGAGAGTGGATTGGAACTATGGTTAGTCCAGCTACAGTTCTTGTGCGTTTACGAGCTCAAAGAATCTGTCTAGGTTGCAGAAAGTTTTGCCTATAACTTGTTGACCAACAGTTCGGACTCGGATCCAGAAGTCTCACAGTATGTCGAGGATTACGATTTCTACATTTTCCCATTTGTCAATCCCGATGGTGAGCTTCGTTCTGTTGTGATCTAGTTGCGGAAGAAATCTTATATAAACGATAGGCTTTAACTATACTCAGACTACTGAACGACTCTGGCGCAAAACTCGCAGTGCACCCCCCAGCGGCAGCGACGGCAGCGACTGCTATGGCGTTGACATCAACCGCAACTGGGCCCACTCTGCTTGGGGTCAGGCAGAGGGTGCATCGACAGACCCTTGCTCAGAGGCTTACAAAGGCCCATCTGCGGCTAGTGCTCCTGAAACTCAAGGACTCGCAGCATTCTTAGATGAGAAATCGAACTCATCGGCAGGCGTGAAGTTATACATGGACCTTCATTCCTACAGCCAGCTCTTCATGTCGCGTGAGTTTGACGTTTCTGTGAGAAGTCTTCTAAGCTAATCGTCGAGGGTGAATAGCCTATGGATACACCTGCGACAAGGACGCGGCCGACCTCGCAGAACACAACAAACTCACATCTGGATTCGCAGAAGCTCTTGCAGAGGTATATGGCACACAATATGAAACTGGTCCCATTTGCCAGACCATCTATCCCGCCTCAGGGAGCTCTGTCGACTACGCCTATGATAATGCGTACGTGCCGAATTGTTGTTTCTATTTTACAGCTGAGGCTTACACCTCTCTTCTCAGCAAATTCAAATACTCTTTCACGCCCGAACTAAGAGATACCGGACGCTACGGATTCGTTCTTCCCGCCAAGCAGATTCTGCCCACTGCTGTCGAAACTTGGGCTGGATTCCGGTATTTGTTGGCCAATATCAATTAAAGCAAAATGTATTCTGTGGTATGAATCTCATTGACAGATTCAACATGAATGAGGTCGTTTCCTCCGTCAGAATATTGCCATATTGGAGACTGCTTGGACTAGGAGGCCTGTTTAGTCTCCCTATAAATCTGAAGATCATTTTCTACAATGCTGCTCTGTCTCTGGCTGCTACTTCTCTGCAGTTGTTCCAGCTCCCTATCGTTTTCATTGTGCAAAGTGCGTCGCTAACAGCTAGTTTCAACACTCTGCGTCGATTGACGCGTGTTTTCCTGGCATACTATACGATGTTGACATTATGGTATGTTTGAAAGTCCGTCGACCTTCGCTCCATGTGTAGATGCTGGCATGGGGGCCGGTGATCGCTCGTTCAAGATCCTGGTAGCGATATTCCCAACAAACTACCCCTCGATCGCTTCCCATCCCGGATGCCGTTCGAGAAACATCTCCTGAGGACTCAGAAGCTATCTTTGACGTCACGAGAGTTCCTTTCAAAGAGGTGAAGAAAAAAATGGCAAGCCTCTCGTCTCTGGTCTAGTCTTCCTCTTCTTGCTGATGGCGAGGACATGGGTGGATCGGATGCTGTGAGTGCTCCTCGATCATCCCACTAAATCTCGAACTGACATGCGTTAGGCTTTACACAGCACTTCACTAATCAATATGTTTGTTTTGATCACAACTTTGTATCTAGAATTGCAGAAAACCGTTCAGGCCGAGTCGGGCAATGTTGTTGGCCCCAGTCGACTACCAGACTGCGGTAGTACTGACCGCATAAACATCTCTGGAGGCTGTTATCCGGGAATCTATTCGATGCTAGTGTGGTCTCGTTGCTCCAGTGATGTTGGGATATGTATCAACTACGGACGACGACTACAATGGTTGTTTCATTGTTCCCAAAGGCACAATTATCATCGCTAACATATGGTAAGTGCTACTCATCATCGGCTCACCAGATCCTCATTCTCGTACAAATCTCGTAGATCCATCAACAATGACGAAAAGCAACATCCTGATCCATTCAAAATTCAATCCTTCGAGGCACCTTGATGTGAAAGGGCAGTGTAAATACAACATGAAACCAACAGATTCTGACATGTTTGGATATGGAAGAAAGCCTTTCTTTTCCTTGCTACATCACTCAATGTTCTATTAGCGATTTGACCCGTGTTCTTTCTACCAGAAATATCCTGGCCCTACATGGGAGGAGCACCGCTCTGGCTGATTATGTCGTATGTGCTGGCTACTTTCAACATAAAAGGCAGCCAATCCCAAGGACACACCTGTTGTTGGCAATCTCTAATTTTCAGGGGCAATTGTCTAGTCTAAGTAAGCATAATTCTCATGGAGTGAGCAAGCTGGCTTCTCTCAAAAATTCAGCCTAATCCGTTCGACTGCACGTTTACCCCACGTTCCGAAAGACAAAAACATTGGCTATAGAGGCTCCTGTTTGGGACTTCAGTACCCGCTTTTAGGCGCTCGACGTATTAGGGCTACTTTGAAACACATATTGAGAACATATGTTCAAGATAACCCAAGTCGGCAAAGGTCAGGAAAGGAACAACTCCGAGCCAGATTACAGTGGTTGCTTGTGTTCATGCAGCTGAGATATGCTCTGTGTATAACTCTAGACGATATGTAAGTTCAAGCTTAGCAGTGTTCGGAGGATTCACTGAGAACCATGATTGAAGCAGACGCTGGTTCCAGCCGCGGATGTCTTCGCTCCTCGGAATTCGTTTCAATGCCTTGGTACTTGTTGGAAGCGATCCTATAGCATGCTCATGTTTCTCTATCCTTTGAGTGTACCGCAAGAGACTCGAAATTCCTAATGGATCACTGCCTCGCGAAAATACAGAACACGTGTGGACACATACGGAAGCCTTCGAAACAATATGCGATCAACGTCGAAATTTATCGCCCAGTGTTGGGGGTAATATCAAGATAGTGCCTTCCCCTCGGTGCCTCTCGATATTGAAAGCAATTATCTGAACCATCTGACCACTGGAAGCACGGTGTGGTCGTATTCGAAGTATATTTGGACAGAAAAGACATCTAAACTGAATAGATACAGGAAGGTGACCTGCACGACACCTGCTGTATAGTGCATAATTCTAGACCTCTGTACATCAGAGCACGACACCTGCACTGTGCTGTAGACTCTAGCGGAAGCCCACTGACAGATTTTTGTCAAATGGAATTGAAAACCAAGAACGTCTCCCGAAAGATGGAGGCCATGACGCTTAACTATGATAGTCCGTGTTAGAGCTTGACATGGCGATATATGCCAAGATCATATGGGGCGGCCTACATTCCCGCGGATGGTTGATGGTTAACTTGTTGGATATAAATACTTCAACATGGGACCCGAGCCCCCTCGCTGACAGTGGGGGTGTGCATTATCCGCGTGGGGAACGTTCTGAAACTTTCATGACATCCAAGTTGGCGAAGAGCAGGCTAGCTCCCGCGAGTACTGCAGCGAGCACCTTTTAGGCAAGGCTTGGGACGGAGACCGTGGTCCACGGTGCATAGCATAATATGCGTGGGCATGTCAGCTCCCAAGAGTAGGAGCCTCGTAATCCGGGTTTATCTTTGAAAAGCCCTTCCGCCGGCGAGAGCATGGACTAGTTGCCCGCTTTAAGTTTTTCAGAAGTAAGACTAATGCAGCACTAGTTGAAAGTCACCGGATCGTGTGAAAGACTATCCATGAGAGGAAAGTTCCAAGAAAAAGGAGAAGCCAATGGCTGGGAGAAGGAGCGAGTCCAGATCGGCTCCTCTGCATTACTTACTTGTTCCTCACAGAGTGTTGGCCACCACATGTGTAGTGCGGTTAGCATTGAATAGTCTCCAATGCGGGGGGCCCCGTGCCAATTCCTGTTGCAGCTTCTACCGCGAGCACTTGTTAAGATTGTTACTGTTTTACCTCTAAGTGGACACCGTGGAAAGATTTCCTACATAAGGTAACTAGCCCACAATAATCTTAGCAGCAGGCCGTAGTCCGACATCACGGACTCTGAGATGCGAAGCACCTCATGACGATTCCATATATCTATCTCCGTTATTGAAGGCCAATGAGGAGTCGTATCTACAGCCAAATCGATCCAGAATCTTTAGATATCGAGCTAAATAATGTCGTGCCGAGCAAGTCTGCAGCTTATCCTCGTTCATAATATGTAGCATTATTTTTTGGGATAGATAACCGAGAACCACTATTGAATGGCTGACTCGCTGAGGGAACACTCTGGTAGAAATCCGACCATCAAGGAACGGTTGTGTTTAAGCTAACTGGTAGTAGGTCAGATCTCTCTCCACTTCGAGCGTGGGAATATCAAAAATAATATCGCGCGAGGCCGATTTGGATAACTTACTGACTCATTTTGACTCAGATCATGCCTCATTAGGATACGGGGCCGGGTTTTGTCTCATGGAACGGATCATCGGATCATCAAACGGACTTTCGACTTAAAAACGTGATCATGTTCAACCTTGAACGCCACTGGCCAGTGCTAGACAGTTGTCAGACTCACTTATGAGCATGGCCTCAAGCATTATTTGCGCATTGGAGTTGTCTTGATTGATGATCCTTCGTGCGCATGAGATTGTCAGAGTGACTAGTATCAGGCTCAAAGCGAGACTAAGATCGAGTCGCTGTAACCTCAAGTTTTTCACTTTCCGATTGCTTTCCTAATTCAATAGTGCCTTACAACGAATCGTGGTGGGATTTCAAAAGAAGGAACGCTTCAATTCGATTCTTATGTGATGATTTACTGGCCACGAGCTGCTTAGAGGCATTCAACTCCTGAACTGTACTTCCCGCGAGTGGAGGCTAGCCGCGACTCCGAGTCTGTGCTTCCCGCGAGTTTGCTGTTATTTTGAATCTGGATCTTAGCGACCAGGCTGCGTTTCTTCGTTTCTTGAATCACGCTTCCCATTTTTCCGCGATAGCAAGCAACAGATGACCAGATTTACAGGCCGCAAGAGCAAAAAGAGTCTAGAGAGTATGCAGAGGGTAGCTATCTGCCTTTCTTCAATACAGTTGCTGATATCTCTGCGGGATCTGAACAGCTAGCGAGTTTTAGCGGGCAGTGACGCTGTCCGACCAGAGTCCGATGATGGCTTCTTAGCAAACATATAAATCAAAGTGTTATGGAAGCGATGCCCCAGAAATTGCTTGCTCAACATGTCTCTCACACTCACAGACAAGCTCGTTTTCTTTGTATCCCTCGCTCTCGTTGTATTCGTGGCTCGCTGGCGTCAGACCAAGAAGAATCAAGCCAAACTTCCTGGTCCTCCAGGTCACTGGCTGTGGGGAAATGTGTTTGATTTCCCCAAAGTGAAGCCATACAAGGCATTTGCGGAAATGTCCAAGAAATATGACAGTATGTGATATGTCTTCTGTTGCGCAGTGCATCTCTTACTGAGATTGTGTAACTTCAGGCGATGTCATTCATCTTGAAGCCTTTGGCCAGCATGTCTTAGTCTGCAACACCCTACAGTCAATCAACGATATCTTTGAGAGACGTTCGATGATTTACGCTGACAGAGCCCTACCCCCCATCATGAATGCGTTGCGTATTTATTTATTTTTGTTCTTGTCCTCCGCTTCGCATACTGAATCATGTTTATCTATCAGCACTAATTGGCCTCAGTGGAGTATGGCTTTCATTGGGTACAGCGATCATTGGAAGGAAATGCGCAAGATGGGCAATGTTTATCTGAAAGAGGAGAACGTCGTCAACTATCGATCCACCCAGACTGCCAGAGCTGCTGAACTGTTGCACAACCTCGTTTCCACTCCCAAGGACTTCTACAAACACTTGAAGACGTGAGTTTCGGGCTCTTTTACGCAGAAGCCCAACTCATCTAAACCTGGACAACAGAGAGAGCGCAGGAACTATTGTTTCAGTTGCTTATGGGTATGAAATCCAACCAACCGGAGACTCTTTTGTCCCCTTGGTGAACGATGCCATGACAACCTTATCTACGACCTTGTTCTTCCCTGGTAGCGATTTCCTTAACCAGTTTAATCCTCTTCCATTCCTTCCCTCATGGCTCCCTGGATGGTTCCCTTACAAGAACCACCTTGAGAGGACTTCAGGTCTATCGATCGGCACTAGACTTACCCCCTTTGCTACTATGAAGAAGGACGTGGTCAGTTGCTCTTCATATCCCAGGATGCAATAATTTCTCACGCGACTTGTTCACTGCAGGCTGCAGGACGTGCCCATGACTCAGTTTTGATCGACTTGTTGCAGAAATTCGACGGAGGCTCTGATGAGCAACTGTCTGCGATCCGCGATCTTGGGGCATCTATGTATGTTGGTAAGTAAAGCCTTGATTCTCTCAGAAGTCCAGGTATTGAATACGAGAAATAGGCGCTTCAGATACTGTAAGTGTTCCTCAATCTCGAATTGATATCAGATCTTGATTCTTCGCGATCTTAAAGACTCCTTCCCTCATTTGCACATTTATCATGTACATTTCTACCCACCCTGAGCTCCTGAAAACGGCGCACGAGGAGATCGAACGAGTTGTCGGCCATGACCGTTTGCCAGACTTCTCAGATCGTCCCAACCTGCCATATGTGGAGGCCGTTGTTCGGGAGACCGTCCGTTGTGCGCTTGTCATGCCTCTCTCACTAGGCCATACATCCCTCAGAGATGACGAGTACAACGGAGTCTTCATTCCAAAGGGGACCCTTGTGGCTAGTAATGTCTGGTAAGTTTACATTGTTTGTTCTACGATATTATCCTCACTAATTTCATCATCTTAGGGCTGTCAACAATGACGAGAAGCTGTACCCGAATCCTTCCAAGTTCGATCCCTCCAGATATATCGATGCCAAAGGGAAATTCAGAAACATTGGAATCAAGAAATTGAGCGAGGCGCCTATTTGGGGCTACGGAAGACGGTCAGTGCTTCCCTATGTACACTTCTTACTATTTACTAACTCACTCATATGTCTTCTAGGAAATGCCCTGGTCGTTGGATGGCAGAAGGAAGCATCTGGGTTACCATCGCTCATTTGCTCGCTACGTTCGACATGAAGCCTGCCGATCCTAACTATGTCTTCGATGAAATTCCTTACTACGAAGGCCTTGTATAGTGAGCTCATGTCTTCCGCATCCTATTAGACAATGACTTACGCGCTCAACCACAGTCAACCCTTGCCTTTTGAAGTCAAGTTCACTCCGCGTTTCGAGAACACAGTAGCTTTGATCGAAGAGGCTCGTGCCGAGTATCCTATCGGGTCTTAGATATACACTCTAGGGGCATATGAGCGCCGTAGAACCAATATTGTCCTTTGTACAACCAATCGATTTTTATCAATCTTGCCACGGAGAGCGTTCAAACTGTACAGAGCCGGAAGCCAAGGAAATCAATCATGGTCACGAGACCAATTCCTCTTACGCTTCAAGACGTTCAACCACCACCTTGTTGAATTTCAGTTGACTGTGTTGTTGCTGTAAGTCACAGATATTGTCTGTTCGTCTCTCATTAACGAATTCAATATTGCATCAGCAGGTTCGGTCATGATGAATGAGAAAGCACTGGCACAACCCGCACCAATCGACCGCCTTCCCCACGAGCTCCTCGAACGAATTTTCGAGGATGCTGGATGTGCCCACTGCGCTGTAACAGTACAAAAAGCATGTAGGAAGCCAGATACGCATGTGGTCTCCATGGTTTGCTCTCGCTGGCGCGACATAATTCTCAATTCGCCCGTTTTCTGGAGCAACATTGCTGCAGGTTCGGACGTAAACGGCCGGCTTGCCATTGATGAACGAAACTTACCTGACATTTTGGAGCGTTCTGGAGATTCAACTCTACATGTCACTCTTGATATGCGTGTTGGGCCAATTAACGACTCTGTGAAGAAACTGATCCCTCTGCTGCAAGAATGCCCAAGATGGCATAGCCTGGGAATTCATATTCCTGGAAGGGCTCTTGGCAGACATTCCAATGACAAGGCTTTCATTGCGCAAGCCCTTGGATTAGGATCAGGAGACAGCAGGCTTAGTTGCTTAAAATCGTTGACACTGGGAACAATCGCTGACACAAGCATCATCCGAGCTCTTCAGCTGGCACCCAACCTCGAAACCCTGATTGTCATAGAATGCGTTTCTGAAGATAACAGGAGCGTATTGCAACTCCAGGACTGCTGGCCGATGCTTCGTGAGGTCGCTGCCTCCCCTTTCGCACTTTTGCCAGGAGAGCAACGGCTGGGATGGATGACGAGCGTGGAGAGTGTGTCTATGAGAATAGACCGATATCGACACCAGCCAATTTCTCAGGTTTCTGGCCGATTCTACTTTCCTTCTGTCAAGGACCTGTCACTGTGCTGCATTAGTACTAGCAGTTCCTTCGAAGAAATTCTCACAAATATCCCTAGGCATGATTTGTCCAATACAGTGCTGCCACCCGACAGCTTCCCTTCCTTCATCAACGATATTCTTACACGCTTTCAGGATACGCCTCTGCTCGAGTCGCTGTCTATAGCGTGGCTCGATGTGTACGCTTTCCGTTCGGACCGTTCTGCACCCCACCTGTGCATTGGTCCACTGCTCCAGTTCATGTACCGCAATGGGCACCACCTCTCCCGCCTCTCCATTTCCAATCTACTGTTGGAACCTGCAGAGCTACAAGCCTTACTGGGGGCGACTCCCACTTTGACGTCACTGCAAATTGATGAAGCAGACATGGGAGTTGTCGTGGCAAGACCATCGAAGGTAGCCATGGTCACAGAGGCCTTCCTCATGTTCCTCACCGCCAGTCCAAAGAGCCCACTGCCTCACTTGAAACATGTGAACTTTACAGTGAACAGATTTCATGACGAGGCATTCACTAAGATGGTCTTATCTCGCCAGAAGACCAATGGGCATGTTGCTGGCCTCTCGGCCGTAGCACTGACGCTTTCCGGGATCGGAGACCTGTCGGAAACAGATTTCTTCAAATTGGTACCCTCTCTAGTAAAGAGCGTGAGGCTGCGGCTGCGGGATCTCAAAGGTTGTGCACTGACGCGCGTCTACCCTCCTAGCATTGCTCTGTAGGATCTGGTTCTGCCGAGGATAAACTTTGGCATAGTGCAAGTTGACGGGCTGACCGTCTAGAGCAATTCCTCACCTATATCCAGTGGTAATAGAAAGTGTGTGAGAGCGATAGCCAAATTGCGTTCCGCAATTGTACTTCCTTCCAAGCTTTCTCGAACATAGCTATATATCTATTAGAGGGGAAGTCTCGACACTATCTAAGATACTGGATTTCTATAACGCTGAGCGCTTGGACTATTCTTCGTGCAGCTTTTGTATTTGCGCTACTGAGACGCGCTGGGCTCTCTTACGTTTCCTCCGGGGCTTTCATAGAGCAGGGTTCACGACACTCTAGGTTGATATACTATCAAGTTATGAGCTACGGGCAAACCAACCATGGAGAGATTTCTACTTCATATCCTGCTGATTTCCCTGTATACAGGGTGCTTGTCCACCGCATCTGCTAGATACCCCTGAAGAAACGTTCACCGACGATTAACGGCGTTGTGCAGCCGCTGTGGTCAATACTAATAATTGACAGAGAATGTCTGGAACTGCTGTCCTCCCTCCATCGACGACATGATCTCGGCGGGCTTTGAGTTGTTCATCTGAAACCCATCGCTATAAGAAATGAAGATGCGTATGATATGCAGGTCGATGTCACTGAGCCCAAGAGTTGCTCGCGCTGAGCACTACCACGTAGACTCCCTTGAGGCTAATGTATACTGTTGGGTTTGCTGATCGTACGGATTGCTATGCATTTCATCGACTCTTCAGTCAGCCTCTTTCGTCATTGGAAAGTAGATAGATCTTTTATTGGAGCTGAGCGCAGTAGCTCGTAGGCTGCTCCGAGATCAGAATGCAGTAGGACGGAAGGAAGTGGAACCATTGGAAGGCGAGGGACGATTGAGACGGACTTTTGCATGCAATTCCCACGTAGCTGGCAGTGACGCCACACGACAGCAGAGATGACCCTCCACAGACTACAGGCGCTGTTGACGTCAAATGCGTTTTTCGTCGTCAGCATTTCGCTGTTGTTGTCAGAGATAAGGCATACGGTGTCTCGCCATTCGTGAGGTTGAAATGCGTCCGGTCCATGAGTTCTCAATCGCATAGAACAATAAGAACAACTTTAAGACACGGGGAGTAGTCAATGAATACTAGGTGGAGACAAGCCAGATCACGTCAAGAAATGCATGCTGACCCTTGCACGGAAGAGCTTGGAGACGGAATTATAAATGGTCCAATGGCAATCCATAGTGGCGTCACATCCCCATTCCTCCTTCACCATGGAACTTCCTCCTGAACTCGACCGCGAGATATTCGAGCTTGCTGCAGTCGCCACTCCGACAGACATTCCACTATATATGACTGTCAGTCAGCAAGTGAGAGCATGGTATGTCTGTCTTGCATAGCCAACTTCCCAACTTCAGAAAGGATAACAAACAGACATTGCAAATAGGGTAGAACCGATGCTCTACAGAACTATAATCCTCGATGTCCAAGACTCTCACGTGTCCGGGCTACTCACAGCCAGGAGTGCCGGTTGCCTCAACGCCCTCACACGGACCCCTCCTTCCCTCATCCAGCTCTACACAAAGCAACTTCTCCTAGATGGTCGTTTGTGTTCCGGCATTGTGCTACGACTCCTCTCCTTATGCAAGGGAGTTCAAAAGGTGGGGACATATATCAGCGCCATACAAAGCTGTCCCGAACAAACGGCTATACTGGCCTCGCTGCCGGACCTGCGAGAAATCTCGTGCCCTCTAGGTCAACTGGCCGAAATAGCACAATATCAGTCGTTGCGCGAAGGCATATCGCGCTTGGAGCTTGAATGGAACGGATGGATACGATGTAGCGCATGGAAGGATCCTGGAGAAGTAGATGCACTGGTGCCGTTGCAGCATTTCCAGTGCTTGACACACTTGTGTCTTCGGCCACCTGCATATCAGCAAGAGGATTGGTTGGTGGGAAGCCCCAAACTTGCATGGCTTATCCGCGCATGTAAGAGTTTACGATTGCTGGTCATAGCACCGGACTATGGCGAGTCAAAGCAAAAGTTGCACTCGAAGACGAAGGTCAGTCAGGCGAGCAAGCAGCATGGAGTCGGTGTGGTGGTGATTGGACAAAGCTATTGGTGGAAGAACGACTGGGAAGAGAACACGGTAACGATGTGGGAGTTTGCTGAAGCTTGTCTAACCACGTCGTGAAGTTAGCTAAAACTACTAAAGAAGTATATAATGAATAGCTTACAGTCAATCTCTAGTTGGGTTTACCATTTTAGCGGCAGCGACACTCCACACCGTATCCTGTCCGACTTTCCAGCCAGATTCCCACCACGGGCAGTCGTACACAACAACAATTGGGACTCCAGTGACCTTCGACGCTGCGTCTGTCCCAACGTGAAGACTCTCATCCACTGCGCGGTACCCGTCTGGAGCTCCTATGACGAGCATCTGAATCTGAGGGCCACACGCTTCGACGACACCTGCAAGTTGGGCCACCGAGCTTTCCGTATCCCCTAAGACCCACTTTTCGAACAGTCTCTTCTTGGGACGAAGGCTCAAATGAGTCAAATTTGGAAATTTATCGAACAGGAAGGCAGGTGATGCTGCGCTGACTCCTGCTGAAGTAGAAAACCGGACATCCAATCGAGTCAAAAGAGGGAAGTGGTTACTCGAAGGCAGCAAATCCGCAAACTCTAGGAAATTCGAAACTTCGATCGATAGCTCTTCAAGGTCCTTCATGGACATGATAGAAGCGAATGCTTTAGAGCGATATACATCGTGAAGACTAGGACACGAAAGTCTTCGAGTACCCGTGCAAATCTGCAGAGCCCGCAAGCAGTCGTCAGGAGGAATCTTCGCGTCAATGAGAAGACTATGGACTGAATAAGGAAAGAGCTCCCAGCAATGCATAGCCCGCATTGCATGGAGAATTGCTAGTGTGTCTTTCGGCATCGCAGTCGCTCGTCGAGAGAAGGGCGAGTGGAGATTAATTGCCATCTCGAGTGCGGTCCTCTCATAGAGGATAGGTTCGATCCTGTTGCGCATTTAAGAGAGATAATGTCAAGCTGGGAGCACGCGTTGGACGTACCAGGTCTTCACTTCGCGAGATAACACCATGAGAACCACAATGCCAGATGGATTTGCGCGTGCTGCGAGTTCAAGAATCTTCCTATCGAGTTCAATAGGGAGATCCATGGTAGTTTGAGAGCCTAAGTGTTATTTGTTC
>Ga0247730_1001200_pt1 | contig 14964 bp, 13 predicted proteins | sample UWRJL073202C2_FD_180959 | JGI IMG/M metagenome (GOLD analysis project Ga0247730, IMG submission 180959) | Plant litter microbial communities from Arlington Agricultural Research Station in Wisconsin, United States - UWRJ-L073-202C-2 | ecosystem: Environmental > Terrestrial > Plant litter >... | reverse complement strand
GCGGAGCAGCCCATCCGGCTCGACTCCGACATCGTCATCCCCGCGTACGCCGTCAGCGACGACTGGCACGAGGCGCCGCCCGCCACGCCGGACGTCGCCACGGACGAGAAGCCCTCGCGCCACTGGGGCCGCTACGTGCTGCTGGCCGTCATCGTCCTGGCCGGCGCAGCGTACGTGACAGGGTACGTCCTGACCGGGACGCGTCTGCCCGCCCACACCACGATCGGCGGGGTCGACGTCTCCGGCAAGAGCCCGTCGGCGGCGCGCGAGGCCGTCGACGCCGCGCTGACGCCGAACGCCGACCGCGAGATCGAGCTGACCTACGGCAAGAAGTCGTTCCCGATCACGCCGTCGGACGCCGGTCTGGCCCTCGACGTCGACCGCTCGGTCGCGCGGGCCGGTGGCGAGCGCAGCTGGGATCCTCGCGACATGGCCGCGCTGTTCGTCGGCGATCACGACCACGCCCCGGCGCTTGACGTCGACGACGCGGCGCTCGACAGTGCGGTCGCCGCGATCGCGGAGGCGATCGACCGGGAGGTCGTCGAGGCGCAGATCACGTTCCCCGACGGGGCGCCGACGGCTCGCCGGCCGAAGGACGGTCTCGTCGTGTCGCGGTCGGACACCGCCGCGGCGATCCGCGCGGCGTACCTCGTCAGCGACGAGCCGGTCGAGGTCCCGACGGCCGCCGTCGAGCCGACCGTCGACGCCGAGGGCCTGGCGGCCGCGATGACGTCGATCGCCGAGCCGGCGATCAGCGGACCGGTGACGCTGAAGGTCGGCGACAAGACCGTCGCCCTGCCCGTCACGGCCTACGCTCCCGCGCTGTCGATCCGCGTGCAGGACGGCCGGCTCGCGCCGTTCCTCGACCCCGAGAAGCTGGCCGGCCCGCTCACGGACTCCACGACCGGCATCGGCACCGAGGCGGTCGATGCGTCGGTCCGGATCCAGGACGGCAAGCCCGTCGTCGTCCCCGGCAAGGAGGGGCTCGGGCTGCAGGCCGAGGACATGGCGACCAGGCTCGTGCCGGCGCTGACCCAGACGGGTGATGCGCGCGTCGTCGAGGTGGAGGCCACGGTCGTCGAGCCGCAGTTCACGACGCAGGACGCCGAGGCGCTGAAGATCACCGAGAAGATCAGCGACTTCGAGACGCAGTTCCCCTACGCCGAGTACCGCAACGTCAACCAGGGGCGGGCGGCCGAGCTGATCGACGGCACGATCATCAAGCCGGGCGAGACGTTCAGCTTCAACGACGTCGTCGGCGAGCGGACCGTCGCCAACGGCTTCACGACGGGCACCGTCATCAACGGCGGCGTCTTTCGCGAGGAGCTCGGCGGGGGCGTGTCGCAGGTCGCCACCACGATGTACAACGCAGGCTTCTTCGGCGGCATGGACGACACGGAGCACCATCCGCACGCCTTCTACATCGACCGCTACCCGGTCGGGCGCGAGGCGACGGTCTACTTCGGCAGCCTGGACCTGCGCTGGAAGAACTCGACCGACTACGGGGTGCTGATCCGGTCGTACGTCAAGAAGAGCACGCCGTCGTCGCCCGGCGAGATGCACGTCGAGCTGTGGAGCACCAAGGTCTGGGACGACATCACGGCCAGCTCGTCGCCGCGACGCAACGGCCGCACGCCCGGGACCCAGTACGACGACACGGATGCGTGCGTCGCCCAGAGCCCTGTCGCCGGGTTCGACATCGACATCGTCCGCACGTTCGTCAAGGACGGGCAGAAGGTCAAGACCGAGACCGACACCGCGACGTACCAGGCCGCCGACCGGGTCATCTGCGGCAAGAAGCCCAAGGACGACTGACCCCCACCGCTGACGCGCGGCTTTCGTACCCCTGACGCGTGGCTTTCGTACCCGTGAGGCGTGGGTTGCGCACCGGAGACGCGCGAGGTGCATGACGGAACCCGCGCGTCAGCAGGGCGGAACCCGCGCGTCAGCAGGGCGGAACCCGCGCGTCAGCGAGGGGGTGGCGGCTGGCGGTAGACGTAGTCGTGGTGGTCGACGAAGCCGAACGGCTCGTAGAGCCCGAGCGCCGCGGTGTTGGACCGCATGGTCTGCAGGTAGGCCTTGTCGGCACCCCGCTCGACGGCCCAGGCCAGCGACGTGGCCACGATGCGTCGCGCGAGGCCCTGCCGACGGGCGTCCGGGCGCACCTCGACGGCGGACAGCCCGGCCCACTCGCCCGTGACGACGACCCGTCCGATCGCGACGGCCGGCGACCCGATCGCCACGAAGCCGACCTGCGCGGGGGCCTGCATCACGGCTCGGGCGGCTGCTGGGTCGTCGACGCGCCCGTAGCGGGCCAGCCACTCGTCGTCGGCCACGTCCAGTACCCGCGCCTCCGGGTCGACGTCGTACGGCGGACGCAGGTCGGCGACCTGGACCACCGCGCCGCCGTGATGTCCCGTCGTCGGCAGCCAACCGGCCTCCGCGAACCGACGGTCGTCCTCGGAGCCGACCACGACCTGAGCGAGCGACGGGGCGGAGCGCTCGGCGTAGAACGCCGTGACCCGGGCCAGCGCCTCGTCGAACGGGAGCCCGGGGGAGCCGGTCACCGCGACGGAGTTGGCGCGCCCGGTGAATCCTCCCGACGACCGCAGCTCCCACTCCCCGAGGGCGACGGACTCGATCGCCGGCCAGCCGCGCGACGTGATGCGGGTCAGCTCCTCGGGATCGACGGCGACGGCGTGGCGTCGGCGCACGGGACGGTCGGGCACCCGCTTCCAGGTCACGATCCGACCGAGCGGCACGACCCGCACGTCGCCGTCCCGCAGCTCGAGCGTCACGGACGTCTCGTCGACGGCCCGGACGTGCCCGATGACGTCCGTCATCTCGGGACCGCCGGACGGTCCGGTGCCGCCGGTCTCATGCCGCACGACGATGCGAGCGCCGACGGCTGCAGCGTCTAGAGTCATGGGGCAAGACTTCCACGTCGTTTGAGGCGAGCCTAAGTGGCTGGTCCCGTCGCCCAGGCGGGATACTGGAGTCTGCTCGTCGAGGAACTCAGCTGCATAAGGAGAAGTGCCCGTGACGTACGTCATCGCCCAGCCGTGTGTGGACATCAAGGACCGCGCATGTGTGGACGAATGTCCGGTCGACTGCATCTACGAGGGCAAGCGGATGCTCTACATCCACCCCGACGAGTGCGTCGACTGCGGTGCGTGCGAGCCGGTCTGCCCCGTCGAGGCGATCTTCTACGAGGACGACACCCCGCCGGAGTGGAAGGACTACTACGGCGCCAACGTCAACTTCTTCGACGACCTCGGGTCGCCGGGTGGCGCGGCGAAGCTCGGCGTGATCGACAAGGATCACCCGATGATCGAGGCGCTCCCTCCGCAGAACCAGGAGTAGTCGCGCGATGGGCCGGGTCTCCGAACGCTTCCCCGACTTCCCGTGGGACACGATCGCCGGGGTCAAGGCGCGCGCTGTCGAGCATCCCGGCGGCATCGTCGACCTCTCGATCGGCACACCGGTCGACCCGACGCCCGAGGTCGCCCGCGAGGCCTTGATCGGAGCCGCCGACTCGCCGGGGTACCCGACGGTCTTCGGGCCGGAGTCGCTGCGGCAGGCGGCCGTCGACTGGCTCGAGCGACGTTTCGAGATCACCGGCCTGCGCCCGTCGCAGGTGCTCCCGACGGTGGGGTCCAAGGAGCTCATCGCCCATCTGCCGATGCAGCTGGGGCTCGGTCCGGACGACCTCGTCGTGATCCCCGAGCTGGCCTACCCGACCTACGAGGTCGGTGCGCGCTACGCGGGCTGCGAGGTGCTGGCGACCGACTCGATGGACGTGGTGGGCTCCCGCACCCCGGCGTTGATCTACCTCAACTCGCCGGCCAACCCGCACGGACAGATCCTCGGCCCCGACCACCTGCGCGCGGTCGTCGAGTTCGCGCGCGAGCGCGGCGCCCTGCTGGTGTCGGACGAGTGCTACCTCGAGTTCGCGTGGGAGGACACTCCCTGGTCGGTCCTGCACCCGGACGTCTGCGGGGGCAGCTTCGACGGCCTGCTGGCGGTGCACTCGCTCTCGAAGCGGTCCAACCTGGCCGGCTACCGCGACGCCTTCGTGACAGGTGACCAGGCCGTCGTCGACGAGCTGCTGGCCGTCCGCAAGCACCTGGGCTTCATGCTGCCGACGCCCGTGCAGGCCGCCATGGCGGCCGCCCTGGCCGACGACGTCCACGTCACGGCCCAACGACAGGTGTATGCCGCCCGCCGTGCCGATCTGCGGGCCGCGCTGGAGTCGGCGGGCTTCACGGTCGAGCACTCCGAGGGCGCCCTCTACCTGTGGGCGACGCGTGGCGAGCCGTGCCGCGACACCGTCGCCTGGCTCGCCGAGCGCGGCATCCTCGCGGCGCCGGGGGAGTTCTACGGCTCGGCCGGTGCCCAGCACGTCCGCGTCGCGTTCACCGCGACCGACGAGCGGGTCGCCGCGGCGGTCCAGCGCCTCACGGCCTGACGGCGTGGTCCTGCGTCCACCTCGGGCACCTGCAGGCGGTCAGTTCGTCGAGACCGTGACGACGTTCTTCGAGGCGCCCGGGTCCTTGGTCCAGCCGTCGTCGGACTGCGATGCGGTCCACGTGCGCCCGTCGAACGACACTGCGCTGACGCCGAGCGTCGATGCCTGGCCGACGAGGTACTGGGCGATCGCCCAGCCACGCGCGTCGACGTCGGCGGCGCGACCCGTCAGCGGGTACGAGGCGTCGTCGCCGTCGCGGGTGACCTCGATGTCGCCGAAGGCCTGCGCGACGTCCTCGACGACGGCGGTCGTGCTGCCGCTGCCGCCCGGGTTGACCTGGCACGTGAAGGCGGCCGGGCTGTAGCCGCGCAACGACGACGCGAGCGCGCGGGCGTACTCCTCGTGCTGGGCGTACGCGCCGGGGTACCCGGAGCGCTGGACGAGCTGGGCGGCGTCGTTGATGACCATCTGCTCGTAGCCGTCGATCGTGACGAGCGCGTCGTAGAACGCTCCGATCGAGTGGTGCGGGTCCATGATCTCCGCGACGCTGCCCCACCCCTGCGACGGGCGCTGCTGGAACAGGCCGACGGAGTCACGGTCGCCGTAGTCGATGTTGTGGATCTTCGACTCCTGGAACGCCGTCGCGATCGCGATGGTCGTGGCCCGCGGCGGCAGTCCGCGCTGCTGGGCGATCGCGGCGATCAACGACGCCCACCGGCCCTGCTCGAGGTCGAGCTGGGCGCGGGTGTCGCCCACCTGCGCGACGCAGAACTCCGCCCGCATGGGCGCCCGGTCGCGCACCACCGTCCCGAACAGGACCGCGGCCACGACGAGCCCCAGCACGACGAACCAGCGCAACCTCACCCGGCGACCGACTAGTTCGCGTGCAGCGCCGCGTTGAGCTCGATGCCCGTGCGGGCCCCACGAGGACGAGCCTCCAGGACGCCCGTCTCGCTGTTGACCAGGAACAGGATGCCGTCCTGGCCGGACAGCTCGGAGGCCTTGACCACGGCTCCGTCGGGCATCGTGACCTTGGAGCCGGCCGTGACGTAGGCGCCGGCCGCGACGACGCAGTCGTCACCCAGCGAGATGCCGATGCCGGCGTTGGCACCGATCAGGCAGTTCTCGCCGACGCTGATGACCTGCTTGCCGCCACCGGACAGCGTGCCCATGATCGAGGCGCCGCCCCCGACGTCGGAGCCGTTGCCCACCGTCACGCCGGCCGAGATGCGTCCCTCGACCATCGCGGTGCCGAGCGTGCCGGCGTTGAAGTTCACGAACCCCTCGTGCATGACGGTCGTGCCCTCGGCGAGGTGGGCACCGAGCCGGACCCGGTCGGCGTCGCCGATGCGGACGCCCGACGGGACGACGTAGTCGGTCATGCGCGGGAACTTGTCGACGCTCGTGACCTGCACGTGCTGCCCGGCGGCGCGCGCTCGCGCCCGGGTGGCCTCGAAGTCGGCGACGGCGCACGGGCCGATCGACGTCCACACGACGTTCGCGAGCAGACCGAACTGGCCGTCGAGGCTCAGTCCGTGCGGCGCCACGAGGCGGTGCGAGAGCAGGTGCAGCCGCAGCCACACGTCGTACGCGTCGGCGGGCGCGGCCTGCAGATCGGCGATCGCGGTGTGCACGACGGCCTTGGTGACGCGGCGCACGTCGTCCTCGCCCTCGAGCACCGTCAGGTCGGCCGGCTCCAGCTCGCGCTCGGGCGCCTCGCCGAGCTGCGGCTCGGGGTACCAGACGTCGAGCACCGTGCCGTCGGGCGTGAGCGTCGCGAGGCCGTAGGCGTGCGCGCCGGGGTGTTCCACAGAAGTCATGCCGACCAACCTATCGAGCAGCCCTAGGACTTCGGCAGTCCGTCCTTGGTGCACAGCGAGCCGATGTCGTCGGTGCGGTCCTTGGCGATCAGGTCGAACATCTTCGGTGCCCGCTCGGGGTCCCACGTCACGGCGAAGTCGCGCAGCGGGACCGTGCAGTTCAGGCCCTTGCCGCTCATCGCGGACGACAGCGACAGCGCGAACCGGCCCAGCGAGACCGGACCGACGTTCTCGCCGATCGTCAGCGAGCCGGATGCGCCCGATGCGACGTTGAGGTAGCGCAGCGGGTTGATGACCGTCCACGGCGACTTGGCCTCGCTGGCGATCGAGCCGAGCACCTCGCGCTGGCTCTGGACCCGTTGGATGTCCTGCGTCGCGTAGGAGTGCCGGTTGCGGGAGTACGCGAGCGCCGTGGCCCCGTCGGCCGTCTGGCAGCCCTTCTTGACGTCGAGGCCGGAGTCCTTGTCCTTGACGTCCTCCTTCGGGCAGATCTCGACGCCGCCGAGGGAGTCGACGACCTTGACCAGACCTCCGAAGCCGACCTCGACGTAGTCGTCGACCCGGATGCCCGTGTTGTCCTCGATCGTCTTGACCAGCAGCTTGGGTCCGCCGTATGCGTAGGCGGCGTTGATCTTGGTGCGCCCGTACCCCGGGATCTCGACGAGCGAGTCGCGCGGGATCGACATCAGGACGCTGGGCCCGCTGCCGGTGTGCAGCATCATGATGGTGTCCGTGCGGCCGCGGCCGCCGCCGTCGCCGCCCGTGGACAGCTCCTTCTGCTCGGCCTTGGTCAGGCCGCGGCGGCTGTCGGAGCCGACGAGCAGGTACGTGGTGCCGGCCTGGTCGGACGGGCGGTCGCCGCCGGGCTCGGCCTCGACCTTGGCGATCTTGCCCCACGCCCACACCGGGACGGCGACCAGGAAGATGATCCAGGCCAGCACGAGGATGCCGAGGACGCGCAGCTTCGTCCTGCGCTTCTTGGGACGGGGCGGCTCCGCGCCGTCGCCGCGCGTGCCCCGCTGGCCGGGGGGCGGCAGGTTGGGCGGCGGGAGCTGCGGGGGAGGCAGGTCGGACCCACTCGTGCGGGGGGTCTGACGCGTCGGCTCGTCCTCGCCGTAGAGCCACCCGTAGCTGCCCTGCGGGCGTTCGTCTGACATGGGGACGACCGTACCCGACCGGGTCACGGGTCGGACGCACCTCGGTGGCGGGCCGCGCCCGAAAGATTCGTCGCAGAAATGACGACCGGTGCGGCGCGCCCTCAACCTCGGATTGAGAGTTTGTGTGGATACTGAGAATCGCCTCAGCCTCTTCCCCAGTGAGGACCTCATGTCTGACCTTCGCTCGAGCGTGATGGGTGGGTCCTATGCCCGTCCGGCCGACACCTCGGCCCGCATCCAGTTCCGCCGTGCCCTGACCCTCACGGCCATGACGCTCGTCATGCCCGGCTCCGCGCAGCTCGTGATGGGCAACAAGCGCGTCGGCCGCATCAGCATCCGCATCTGGCTCGGCTTCCTCGCCGCCGCCGCGGTGCTGCTCGTCGTGTCGCTGACGTCGCGCACGGGCCTGTTCTCGCTGATGACCAACCCCCGCCTCCTGACGATCGGTCGATGGGTGCTCATCGCCGGCGCCATCGCCTGGGTCGCCCTGATGATCGACGCCTGGCGGCTGGGCCGTCCGCTGGAGATGGCGCGCAAGCACCGCCTCTGGATGGCCGGCGTCAACAGCGCCCTGTGCTTCGTCACGGCCGGCGTGATGTTCTTCGCCGCCCACCTCGTGGCCGTGCAGAGCTCCTTCATCGGCACGGTGTTCGCGTCCAGCACGACGTCGGCACCCAAGGAGGGGCGCTACAACGTCCTGCTGCTGGGCGGCGACTCCGGTCCCGACCGCAGCGGCGTGCGGCCCGACTCCCTGACGGTCGCCAGCATCGACAAGGACAGCGGCCGCACGGTCCTCATCGGGCTGCCCCGCAACCTCGAGGACGTGCCGTTCAAGCCGGGCTCGGTCATGGACAAGGAGTTCCCGGACGGGTTCACGGGCGAGGGCAACTACCTCAACGCGGTCAACACGTGGGCCAACGACCACGCGAGCCTGTTCGGCACCAAGAACCCGGGCATCAAGGCCACGATGGACGCGGTCGAGGAGATCACCGGCCTCAAGCTGAACTACTACGCGCTGGTCAACATGCACGGCTTCTCCAAGCTCATCGACGCCGTCGGCGGCGTCACGGTCAACGTGCGCGAGCGGACGGCCATCGGCGGCATCGGCTCGCCGATCCGCGGCTACATCGAGGCCGGCGAGAAGAAGCTCACCGGCGACCAGGCGCTCTGGTACTCCCGCAGCCGGGTGCAGAACAACGACTTCTCCCGCATGGGCCGCCAGAAGTGCGTCATGAACGCGATGCTGCAGCAGCTCAGTCCCAAGAAGGTCCTGCTCAACGTCGAGAAGATCGCCGACTCGAGCAAGGCCCTGCTGACCACCAACATCCCGCAGCAGGACCTCGGCGTGTTCATGGACCTCGCGCTCAAGGCCAAGTCGCAGAAGGTCTCGACCGTCTCGCTGGTCCCCCCGGTCATCTACACCGGCAACCCCGACTACGCGAAGGTCCGCGACATGATCGGCTCGGCCATCGACAAGGCGGAGGGCGTCAAGGACCCGAGCTCGGCCCGTCTGGTCACCGCCACGCTGGCGATGCCGCAGACCGAGGAGCAGAAGGTCGAGGAGAAGGCGGCCGTGCAGAAGAAGGATCCGCTGAAGGCCAACCAGACGACCGATCTGGGCTCGTCCTGCTGATCGGTCGCTGAGGAGTCGCTGAGATCGGGCCACTCGATGCCATGGGTGGCACCACCATCAGCGATACTGGCAATTCCGTCCGGCACCACCTCGAGGAACCATGACGCATCGCGCCAGCCTTCTGGGCCGCGGCTACCAGGATCGACACCTGGACTCGCCGCGTGTCCGGTTCCGTCGTGTCCTGACGTTGTGCCTCATGACGATCGTGGTGCCGGGATCGGCTCAGGTCGCCCTCGGCAAGCGCGCCATCGGCTGGACCGCGATCACCGGCTGGCTGGCCGCCATCGCGGGCGGGGTCTACGTCTTCTCGACGTACCGCTCGGACCGGGCGCGGGTCCTGGGCTGGTTCACCGATCCTGACGTCCTCCTCGCCACCCGGGTGGGCATGGTCGTGGTGGCGCTGCTGTGGCTGGCGCTGTTCGTCGACGCGTGGCGACTCGGCTCGCCCGTGCGGCTGACGTTCGCGCGCGCCGCGGTCGTGACGGTCGTCAACCTGGCCATCATCGGCAGCGTGGCCGGCTCGACGGCCTTCGCCTCGCAGCTCATCCAGGTGCAGCGCAGCGTCGTGCAGGAGGTGTTCCCGGAGACCAAGACGTCCACGCCGCTCGCGGGCCGCTACAACATCCTGCTGGTGGGCTCCGACGCCCGCGAGGACCGGACCGGCGTCCGTCCCGACTCGCTGACGGTCCTGAGCATCGACGCCGACACCGGCAAGTCGATCCTGGTGTCGCTCCCGCGCAACCTGGAGAACGTGCCGTTCCCCGACGACTCGCCGATGCACGACCTGTACCCCTACGGCTTCAACTGCGGCTCGGAGTGCCTGCTCAACGCGGTGCACACCACGGCGCAGAACCGCACGGACCTGTACCCCGACAGCAAGGACCCGGGGCTCGACGCCACGATCGACGCCGTCGAGGGGGCCACCGACCTCAAGGTCAACTACTACGTCATGGTCAACCTCAACGGCTTCAAGGGCCTCGTCGACGCCGTCGGCGGGGTCGAGATGGACGTCAAGAGCCGGATCGCGATGTTCGGCCACGACGACGCCTACAAGAACGTGTACATCGAGCCGGGCCTGCAGAAGCTCAACGGGCAGAAGGCCCTCTGGTACGCGCGCAGCCGGGTGCAGTCCGACGACTACGCCCGCATGGGCCGGCAGAAGTGCCTGATGGCGGCGATGGCCGACCAGCTCAGCCCCGGCAAGGTGCTGACGAACGCGACCACGATCGCCCGGTCGGGCAAGGAGCTGCTGAGCACCAGCATCCCCCAGAAGGAGCTCGGCCGGTTCGCCGACCTGGCCCTGAAGGCCCGCGGCAAGCAGATCCGCACGGTGTCGATCGTGCCGCCGCAGTTCAACACCGTCACCCCCGACTTCGACGCGATCCACGCCGCCATCCAGACGGCCATCGACGAGTCGGAGGGCGACGCCAAGGCGCCGGCCGGTGGCGGGTCCGCGACCTCAGCCGCTCCGACGACCTCGACGCCGACCGCGCCGACGCCGGTCACCCCGACGACCCAGTCGCCGACCGAGGGTCGCTCCGCCAACAACGCCGAGGACCTCACCAGCGCCTGCTGACGACGAGCTCCGGAGCTGCGGGGCCTACTTGTCCTGGGCTCGGTGGTACGCCTTGATGACGTCGTCGGGGGCGCCGTCCATCAGCAGCGTCCCCTGGTCGAGCCAGATGACCCGGCTGCACGTGTCCTTGATCGACTGCATCGAGTGGCTGACCAGGAACACGGTCCCGGCGTTGTCGCGGATGTCGCGGATGCGGGCCTCGCTGCGCTGGCGGAACGTGCGGTCACCGACGGCGAGGGCCTCGTCGACGATGAGGATCTCGTGGGTCGCCATGCTGGCGATCGCGAACTTGAGCCGCGCCGTCATGCCCGACGAGTAGGCGCGCATGGGCAGGTCGATGAACTTCTCGAGCCCCGCGAAGGCCACGACGTCGTCGTAGCGCTCCTCGATCTCATCCTTGGTGAAGCCCATCGCGAGACCGCCGAGGATGATGTTGCGCTCGCCGGACAGGTCCTTCAGGAGGGCGGCGCCGACGCCGAGCAGGCTGGGTCGCGACTGCGAGTAGATGGCGCCGCCGCTCGTGGGCGTCAGCCCGGCGATCGCGCGCATGAGCGTGGACTTGCCGGAGCCGTTGGTGCCGATGACACCGATGCTGTCGTTCTCGTACGCCGTGAACGAGACGCCCTTCAGCGCGTGGACGCTGCGCATCTGCTTGCCACGCTTGGGGAGCTTGATCGACTTGCGGTCGGCGGCGGTGGGCCGCTTCCCGGTGGCGAAGACCTTGTACTCGACGTGCACGTCGTCGACGATCACGACGGGCTTGCGGTCGCCCGTCGGGATGACGACGGGGGGCGGCGGAGGGCCGACGTCGTCCAACGACCTGAACTCGTTGCCGGGATCAGTCGACACGTCCGTACCTCTCCTCCGCGCGCCAGAAGAACCACACGCCGAACGCGAGCAGGCCGATGGTCCACAGCGTCGCGTACAGCCAGTAGGCCTGGTTGGTCTCGTAGGCAGGTCCGTCGAGCAGAGCCGCGCGCACCAGGCTCAGGAACTCGTGGACCGGCTGGTAGTCGGTCAGCGTGACGAGCCACGGGTGACCCGCGTAGCCGTCGGGCTCGACGGGGGAGGGCGGCCGAGGGCCGAACCGCGACTCGATGCTGAAGAAGACGCCGGTCGTGTAGAAGAAGAACCGGGTCACGAACGGCAGGAAGTTGTTGAGGTCCCGCCAGTGGACGCAGAGCCGCGCGGTGACGAGCACCAGGCCGCAGGTGAACAGGAAGAACAGGAAGAACGCCGGGACGATCAGGAGCCAGTGCCAGGTGATGGGGCTGCCCGTGCCGATGAGGAAGACCAGCATGATCACGACGGTCGGCAGGAACTTCAAGAAGCGCTCGACGACGGCCGCCAGTGGCAGCACCATGCGCGGGAAGGCCAGGCTCTGCACCAGCGCAGCGTTGTTCGTGATGGCCTTGCCGCCGGCGGTCCACGACTGGGCGAAGAACTCGAAGACGAAGATGCCGATGATCAGGAACTCGACGTAGTGCGGGGGACGGCCGATGGCCCCGATCAGGACGCCGAAGACGGCGCCGTAGATCAGCGCGTTGAGCAGCGGCTTGAGGATGACCCAGAACATGCCGAGCGAGCTCTGCTGGTTCTCCGACTCGATCCTGAACCGCGCCATCGAGTAGATGAACGAGCGACGTCGCCACACCTCGGCGACGTACTCGGGCAGCGGAGGCCGCCCTCCGACCTTCGTCAGTCCGGCGCGCGCCGCGTCATCGGCGGTTGTCATTCGTGTGATGTCCCTACTGTTCAGACGGTCGTGGCCTCGGGGACGCACCGCGTCGGCCTCGTCGAGTGTAGAGGATCGGGCTACCTGACCTCGCCGCCCTCTTGCGTGGCCACGCGGGAGATCTCGTCGGGCCCGGCCGACGCCACGACCACGAGCGAACCGCCCCCGAGGCAGGCGGCGACGATGAGCTCGGCGTCGCGGGAGAGGGGTCCTGCGGGCACGACCCACCGGGCCGGACTCGGCGGCGTGCCGGTCAGCAGGTCGGCGTGGGTGCGGGTCGTGCCCTCGAGGTCGAGGGCCGTCGTCGCGGGCTCGGGCGGGTCGAGCGCGAGGAAGCGGTCGCCGTGGCCGGGCACCTCCGCGCCGATGTCGAGGAAGCCCTCGGGCGCCGTGGCGAACCGTCCGCCGAGGGGCCGCAGCGACGCGGCGAGTCGGTGGGGCTCGTCGGCCGCGAGGTCCGGCCCGCTCAGGCCGATGTCGGCGGCGTGGTCGACGACGGCGGCGCCGACGTTCCAGGCCGACAGGAGCCAGACCGTCGTGAGCCAGTGGCTCGGCAGCCCGATGCGGACGCGGGTGCCGGGTCCGGCCTCGAGCTCGTCGACGAGGAAGTTGCTGGTCTTGGCGACCCAGTTGGCGGTCGTGACGGTGCTGAGCTCGACCCGCTCGCCCGTCGACATGTCGTAGTACGTGATGAGCGGCTGGCCGGGATCGGGGGCCGAGCGCAACAGCTGGTCGAGCGTCCTCATGAGGTCGCCACCTGACGCGCGCGGGCGAGCACCGTGACGGCGTCGGCCGCGACCGGCTCCGCGACACCGGGATCGTCCGCCCGGAGCCCCGCCACCCGGACCAGGTCGGCCGGTGCCGGGTCGGTGTGCTCCACGACCAGCACCGGCAGGGCGTCGGGCACGACGTCGAGCAGGCCCGGGGTCCGCAGCACCGGGTCGATCGCGAGCGTGCGGCTCGAGGGGCCCAGCACCAGCACGTCGGTCTCGGCGAGGACCGCCTCGACGGCCTTCGCGACGGTCCACGACTCGGCGACGAGGACCGTCTCGGACGGCTCGTGGGCGCCGGGCTCGGCCAGGTACTCGCCGACGTGGATCGCGCGCGGCTCCTCGCCGCCCACGACGACGTGCAGCTCGGCGCGGTCGTCGCTCATCGGCAGGAGCCGGTACGGCAGGCCACCGCGCGCCGCGGCGGCCGCGGACGCGTCCGACAGCGTGTACCCCGTGCCGACGAGCTCGCTGCGCACCAGCCGGTGCGCGACGGTCTGGTCGGTCGGGCGCTGCCACGCGGGGGAGTAGTCGATCGCCTGCAGCTGGTCGGCCACGGCGTAGGTCGTCGGTGCGCCCGGTGGGCTCAGGAGGGCGTCGAGATCGGGACAGGCCTTGAGCCACGCCGACCAGTGGTCGCGAACCGTGGGGGCGATGACCGTCAGCTCGCCGGGCTCGAGGAGCGAGCCGAGCTCGTGGGCGAAGGCGGCGCCGTCGGCGCCGGTGATGAGCGTGATCCGCATCCGGCCATTGTGGCGCGACACGACAACGCGACGTGCAGCGGGCCGACACGCCGGGAATTTCGTGAATCTTGCCATTCGGCTTGACATGTGAGACGTCCAAGACTGTAATTCCACGTATGTCATTCGATCTGGAACTGTCGCAGGAGCCCGATGAGGAACTCATGTGGCAGGAGCGCGCCCTGTGTGCCCAGACCGACCCGGAGGCGTTCTTCCCCGAGAAGGGCGGATCCACCCGCGAGGCCAAGCGCGTCTGCCTGACGTGCGACGTCCGCGGTGAGTGCCTCGACTACGCCCTCGCCCACGACGAGCGCTTCGGCATCTGGGGCGGGTTGTCCGAGCGTGAGCGCCGCAAGCTCAAAAAACGCGCTTAGCGCGGCCCCGCATCCCGCCTGGCGGCGTCTTCGTCGGTCGACGCACACAGAACGTGCGCCTTCCCTCCTCATCCTTGCCAGCCGGGCGCGGATGCCACGCTAAGTCCGGCACGGGAGCGCAGCATGTTGCGCGCTCGACTAGGGTGGCCCGTTGTGGACGGGGCAGGTGAGGACGAGGCTCGGGCGACGCGTCATTGGCTCGACGACCCACCGACCGTCGGCGCCGTGCTCGTGGCCCACAACGGCGCCCGATGGCTGCCGAAGGTGCTGGCCTCGTTCGCCCACATGTTCCACGCCCCCAGCTCCTGGCAGGTCGTCGACGTCGCCTCCACGGACGGCAGCGCGGAGCTGCTGAAGGAGTCGTTCGGCCCCGACCGTGTCATCTCGGCCCCCGCGGGCACGGGGTTCGGCGACGCGGTCCGTCTCGGGCTGGCCGAGCTGCCGGAGACCGACTGGATCTGGCTGCTCCACGACGACGCGTCCGTCCTGCCCGGGACCCTGTCGGGACTGCTCGACACGGCGACGTCGGCCCCCGACATCGCGATGGTCGGCCCGAAGATCCGCGAGTGGCCGTCCCTGCGGCGCCTGCTCGAGGTCGGCCTGACGATCACCGCCACCGGCGTGCGCGAGACCGGCCTGGAGACCGGCGAGCCCGACGCCGGCCAGCACGACCGGCCGCGCGACGTGCTGG
>Ga0247730_1001199_pt1 | contig 14965 bp, 17 predicted proteins | sample UWRJL073202C2_FD_180959 | JGI IMG/M metagenome (GOLD analysis project Ga0247730, IMG submission 180959) | Plant litter microbial communities from Arlington Agricultural Research Station in Wisconsin, United States - UWRJ-L073-202C-2 | ecosystem: Environmental > Terrestrial > Plant litter >... | reverse complement strand
AGTCTGTAGAGACGAAGGGTCAATCAGGTCAGGCGCAATAAATAAAGTGTGCGCTTACGGCTTTAAGATAAGGAGGGTCTACAACTGCGATGTCTACGGAACCTTCTAATTCCGGAGGAACAGATTCAGGCTCATCAACATCGTAATGGATATATTGAGCATTTGACAATGCCATAAATCGCTGATCATATTCCAGCAGCCGTGTCTCTTCGAGATATTTGACATGTTGGAATGCAACGTAAGCCGTTGGACAGCAGAGAAACGCTACTCTGGTATCAGATGCGCACAAGGAATGGAGGTGATGAGCTAAGCGCATCGCAAATGGGGTCGAATACCTTTCAAACCATAGGTCAGCATGCAGTTCTCCAGGACATAGAGTTTCAGAATGTTGAGGTGTTGTCGGAGGCAGGTCCTGTTGGATCCTAGGCGTCCTCGGTACTTACCAAAATTGACTGAGTTGCCAGTCCTCGCCGAAAGCCTTGCGGTATTCGTCAACGGATATCATCGAGCCTTCTTTCTGGTGTGCCGCATTAGATGAAATTTCAGAAAAGAGAGCTTCTTCAGCTGCTTTCTCAGAAAGGAATGAATTAAGCAGCATCATTGTGCTTGAATCCAGCACAGGAGGCGGAGACCCTGATCTATCCGAGAAACTGCTGGCCACGGAGCGAGGAGATCCAGGAAGGTCAGTGCTTTCTGCCATGTCTGTGCGTCTTTGATAGCATTCAATGGCGGTTTAGGAGCTGCAGGGCACACAAACTCACGAAATGTGCGCGATGATGATCGTCGAGTGGAAAAAACGAGTTGATGAGTCATACACCAAATCGTGGTCAATCGTGTTGTTGAGCGCCATCGCAAAGTATTGCAAGAACCGCCATGTCGCAGGATCCAGTAGACCCTCTGCTACCGTCCACACTCATTAAGGACCTTCTTCCAAAGCTTGCCCGTGTGATGGAAATCGGAAAAGGAGAGATGGACTCTCGACAAGGCTCACAGCTTATCTTTGAGGCAGTCAGTGCATATTCCATACCGGATTCAGAAGGAGGTGACCCTCATGTTTGGAACAGACGAACGATTTCAGAGCCTCTATGGCTAAAGCAAGAGAGCTAGCGGAAAGTCTTCCGGGCGGGGATATGTCCCTTTCTGACCAAGATGAAGTTTTGGAAATGCTCTTTCAGCTGAAAGAAAGCAAGAGGTCTGTTTGGTGGTGATTGATGTTAATAATGTCTAACGTGAGATTTGGCGTGGTAGAGCCCAATTGGCACTGTTCGCCGAACTCATACCCGTTAGGCAGAACAGTACCTCTGCTACGAACCATATGGACGTCGATTCAACGGCCTCGACCCCAATGCCTAATCAAAATGCATGAATTTATTCGTCAATCAACGGAGTGTTAACTGTCGTTGGCGCTAATCCTGGGTCTATTCTTCTTTCCCAGTATCACACACAGCATATCAGAATCTTCTGAAAGTCGTTGGGAAGTCTCAAAGTCAAAGGGGTTCGAAACGATCAATGTGTGCAACTGATGGGAAGTCAAAGATATATATTTATGCAATTTAGCCCTATAAACTACGCTGTCTCACGGCAAATCCAGATGTAAATAACCCAATGCAGTTTGCTCTATAGGTCAATCAACAAAGCCTCTTTCCGCTCTTCCTGTGGAGGGGGCATCGATGGTATGGATGGCCCATACATGTCAAATGCTTGCGGTGCAGATGTAGGTGCAACAGGGAACTGCGGCATTGTCGACTGTTGAACCGGGGGCTGATATTGCTGACGCGCTGGAGGATGCTGAGGGGGTGGCGGCTGCGAATATTGTTGTTGCTGAGGTTGTTGATGGATCTGAGGCGGCGGAGGCTGAGAATATTGCTGCTGCTGAGGTGGCTGGTAATGCTGAGGGGGCGGAAGTTGTTGAGCTTGCGGCGGCGGCGGAGGGGACAAGTACTGTTGTTGGTATGCTTGCAATTGCGATTGTTGCGGTTGTGGTGCTTGTTGCTGGTATTGCTTCTGGGGCTGCTGATACGTCAACTGTCGGTTCTGAGAAGGTGGAATAGGCGACTGTGACGAGGACAGTGTACCACTCCGCGATACGGAGGCAGAAGGCGACTGCGTGCCGTAGTTCAGACTGCTCGTCCTCTGAGGAACACTTATATTCGGTGAGTTATACTGAGGGATGGAGACAGGGGGAGGAGAAGCAATTGGAGGTGACATCGGTAGAGAAGGAGCATAAGCCGCCTGAGTGGCAGCGTTATAGGTGGACAAAGATGGCGACAATGGAGGCTGCAAACTCATAGCAGAGAACTGCTGCGCGACAGGATGAACTGCAGTAGGAGTGTAATATTGTTGTTGCTGTTGCTGTGGGCGTGGCGTGTCTGACTCGCGGGCAGGAGCATGCTGGGCATATGGATCCTGCGGTGGAACAGGAGTTGTATGAGCCCATTGTTGTTGATACGGCGCATGCGAAGCAGATGAGACAGGCTGAGAGCGCCATTGCGGATGGGAAACTTGCTCGGTCAACAGATTGTCATACAGCTTGACAATTTGAGACATCTTTTCATGCATGTCAGTTAACATTTCTGGCCAATGGCAGTATTAGTCGAAAGTTTTCTTTACCAAGCAAAAAAAGAACGCACGCTCTTTCCTGCCGGCATCATCCAAACTCATGGCCAGTTTCGGTCGCAGGCTCGATGCTTTGTCGTAGAGCTCGTTGACAGCTGGATAGCGTGAGATATCTCTGCCTCCTTGCCCATGCACTTGCTCTACCGTCTGACTGAATGTCATAATCACATCTGACTCCAGTGGCTCCAAGTCATAGGTAGGGACTTTGGGTATTGGCGCAGACTGCTGGACAGTACTGGGAGGATATGATTGAGAGTAACCCGCGCCTGAATACGAGAAACCCGGTTGTTCTGTGCGTGGAGTCTCTACAGACACTGGGGCACTCGCTTTCGGCGCTTGCGATTCCCGAAGGCTAGCCTCTATGGCAGCCTTCAAGTCAGGATCTTCCTCGTCGACAGGTCGGGCGGGATGGCTTGATCGATCAATAAGAGGTGGTTCCGAGTACTGCCAAGCAGGAGGCTGAGAAGGTGTATACCCAGAATGGTTACCATTCACTTCCTGTAGCGAGAGCTGGATGGCCCTCTGAAGTTCCGCATCAGCGAGCTCCTGTGCTCCCCGATGCCTAGGAGTATGAAGACTATTTGAAGAGCGGTGCCGCTTGTCACTGTGAAAAGGTTTAACAAGTGGGAAGAGGTCCCAAAGGCGTACGACATACTTCTTTTGTGAACTCTTGTGCACTTTAGAATAACAACTTTCACAGACTCTGACATCCTGCGTAATTCCGAAGTGAGGTAAGGGAATTGCTTTGGACGAGCATTTATTGTCGAAGACAAGCCCACAGTTGCGGCAGTGATGTTTTCGATTTGTGAACGAGAACGCGTCACGACATCGCATGCAGACCTCGGAATCAATCCATTCTGGCGCGGTCTGCGTATCGACCATGGCGGAATTGGCGACGCTCATGTCTTTCGGCGGAAAGTTGAACCCTGTGGAAAGAGTAAGGGAACAGACAACAAGATCTAAGAGGACTGGTTGCATACCTTCCTTCGTGAGATTGCTATACACCGTCCCCACATACGTCAACGATGGCTTGCCCTCGAATGCCACACTCCAATTCTGTACGACTCGCAGTATTGCGTTCTTGACGTCTATATTGAGGCCGGGCATCTTCAAGATGGAGACCAGGTTGTCCATAAACTCCCGAGAAGCGACTTCAACTAGGAAATGGTCGCCTCCATTCTTGACACAAGTGTCTGTCAATGAAAGGGCCAGTAGTTGAACATTGGGATTCTTGTGGTTCAGGCGTCGCTTAATGGCTCGCATAGAATCCTTTGCCGGCGCAGATTTGGAGCGTATTTGGTCGCATATCTCCAAGTTCAGTGCGATATCCTCAGAACCCGCTGGCATTAGCTCGGATGTAGCTTTGTCTGGGCAAACTGTAAGGCCAAAAATCACGGCAGTGAAGACATGACCTACCAACTGCATCGTCAATCTGCGATGCTCCCCAGAGCCAACTGCTTATTGACGCCATGACGGTCAAGGGTGAAGTGCTGTACTGCGGTTAAAGCTCCAGTCAATGCACTGATTGGTGTTGTTGATTGGCCCGAGCAATCGTCAGAAGCCGCTTCTTGGCTCAATAGTTTCTTGGGAGAGAACGTAAAGACGTGTCGCGAATTCTCTTCCCTCAAGATATATCGTCGAATTTATTCTGTAGTGATACTTGGAAGTGCGAGCGAGAGTGAGCAATGTTCGGCATTACATTCGGCAAGATGATTCAGCTGCGGAGTTCGAATATCGGACACCCGAGCCAAGAGTCACTCACCCAACAAGCGCCTCCCTCTTCGAAAACCACGACGCCGGTCACAGACTCTGCGTCTTCCTTCCTCCCTTCCTCCCCGTGGACATTAGCTTTCCACTTGCGGGTCTCTTGCCGGGTTTATTTCACCTGTGTAGGCTTCTTCGAATCCAAATTCGACAGTTTTTGTGTCGCCGAACCGCGTTGCCTAGAGCGTGTATCGGAGAATCAGGAAGACAAGGGCTAGAGAGCTTGGAAGGATACTTTATTCTATCACTAATCACAGATCCACAATTGTTCTCTTGTGTTCATACACTTCCCATACACCTTCAGTGCGCGTCCGTGAATCCACGGTCAAATTCTCTGCAATATGTTAGGTCATCAATTTGCATTCTCTGCGGCGCCAATCCGGAAGGTGAAGGAGGTTCAGTTTGGTATTCTCTCACCAGAAGAAATCGTGCGCACTCGTTCTATCATACTCATGTAGCCGCGTTCTTACCTCCGTTGTAGAAAGCGTACTCCGTGGCTAAAATTGAACACCCCGAAGTCATGGATGAAGCGACGCATAAACCCAAGCTTGGTGGCCTGATGGACCCGCGGATGGGTACCATAGACAGGAACTTCAAGTGTCAAACATGTGGTGAAGGTATGGCTGAGTGTCCAGGGCATTTTGGCCATATCGAGCTTGCTCGTCCCGTATTCCATCCTGGTATGTTTCCATTCTTGTTCTACTCCTAAGACCTCAATGTTTACCGCCTTCGACAGGGTTCATTGTAAAAGTGAAGAAAATCTTAGAGTCAATATGCGTGAATTGCGGGAAACTTAAAGCTGACATAGTGAGTCGCCCTTTGCTCCTCTAGCTCGTTTTGTACCCCACCATCCCAATTTCTGGGGGCTCTCTCCGTCATAGGGGAACCCCAAGCCCATATCTTGTGCAGTTGCTTTTTCAAAGCCTCCCCCGGCATGGAACAGAGAGCACCGCGCGTTTTCGATCGCTTGATCGCCGTGGATGCTCTCGCTATTGTTCTGTTGCTGTGGGACACGAGACGTGTGGTGAAATGGGGGCTCAGCGAGATAGTGCGAAGAGCGATCACCTTCGCATTTGCGAAGTGTGCATTAAGCTCAGACACCTTCGTGTGTTCTCCTCTTCTCCCGGCTGTAACGCAGCTCGGGCACGGAGGCTCTGGCACTTGGTCTTTTTCTCTTGCCCCCTTTTGTTGCTGTACATCTATATTCCATTTCGTGTCCTATGAATCTTACCTTCTTTTTCTCGGTGCTTCTAAGTCCGATCCCAATTTTGCCGACAAGGTCCGCCATTTACGGGATCCAAAGCAAAAGATGAGCGCAGTTTGGGCGCACTGTAAGGGTAAAATGGTTTGCGAGCCAGATGAGCCGAAGGAAGATGGAGAGGACGCCGACGAGCCGAAGAAAGGTCATGGCGGTTGTGGACATATTCAGCCCCTCGTTAGGAAGGAAGGGTTGAAGCTGTTTGTGCAATACAAGAAAACGAAGGATGATGACGATGTAGGTCATATTTCCAACTCACTATTTCACAATCTTGCTTCACAGTCTTCTTCAGGAAATCAAGTCCATGCAGCCAGACAAGCGCCTCATAACAGCTTCCGAGGTTTACACGACTTTCAAGAAAATGAGCGACGCAGACTTATTTACGTTGGGACTGTCAGAAGAATATGCGCGCCCAGAGTGGATGATCCTAACTGTTTTGCCGGTTCCACCCCCTCCCGTCCGACCCAGTATTGCTGTAGATGGTGGAGCCATGCGTAGTGAGGATGATTTGACATACAAGTTGGGGGATATCATCAAGTCATCGGCGAGCGTGCGGAGGTGTGAACAGGAAGGTGCACCTGCGCATATCGTAACGGAGTTTGAACAGCTGATGCAGGTTCGTGTTGAGCCCAAGGTGTTGAACTAACGCTTATTGGTTCACTTAGTTCCACGTTGCAACATACATGGATAACGATATTGCTGGTGTACCGCAAGCATTACAAAAGTCGGGACGTCCAGTCAAAGCCATCCGAGCGAGGCTGAAAGGCAAGGAAGGTCGTCTGCGTGGCAACCTAATGGGAAAACGTGTTGATTTCTCGGCGCGCACTGTTATCACTGGGGATCCTAACCTGGAGCTGGATGAAGTTGGTGTACCGAAGACCATTGCAATGAACTTAACATTCCCTGAGAGAGGTAAGGAATTTGACGAGTCAAACAGCATTGGGCTTATATCTATTTCAGTGACGCCATACAATATTGCCTATCTGCAAGAGCTCGTACGAAATGGTCCGCAGAATTATCCCGGAGCTCGATATGTTGTTCGTGATACTGGGGAGCGAATCGATTTACGATACAACCGAAGGGCAGATGCTTTTCTGCAGTATGGTTGGATTGTGGAGAGGCATTTGAAGGACGGAGAGTGAGTGACGGCGCCCCATAACTATTGCCAGGACTAAATGGGCTTGCCCTGTACAGCTTCGTCCTATTCAATCGGCAGCCTAGTTTGCACAAAATGAGTATGATGAGCCATCGAGTACGCCTGATGCCATATTCAAGTGAGTTCGCCTTTTCTTGGTTTTGCGCAATTTTAATCAGGGCCTCGCATAGCTTTTCGACTGAATCTCTCGGTGTAAGTAATGGAATGATGACACTTCTCACGATATTGAACAATCTCTCCAGTACGCCTCCGTACAATGCCGACTTCGATGGTGATGAGATGAACATGCAGTAAGCCATGTCAAGCAGTGACGCTAATACATGGTCACTCATTCGTGTTTCCAGCGTTCCGCAAAGCGAAGAAACCAGAGCAGAGCTTAGTCAGATTGCTTGGGTACCACGTCAGGTACGTTTCCTTGTTGTGCGGGTACTTGGTTCATACTCACATTGTGCAGATTATCTCACCTCAAGCCAACCGACCCGTTATGGGAATCGTACAGGACACACTTTGCGGTATCAGGAAGTTCACCTTGCGCGACTGTTTCCTAGACTGGAATATAGTTCAAAATATTCTTCTATGGGTTCCCAACTGGGATGGTACGATACCAACTCCCGCCATTCTCAAGCCGAAACCGCTATGGACCGGAAAGCAGATGATCAGTCTCGCTATTCCTCGCGGAATCAACATTGAGCGGAAGAAAGGAGAGAAAGCGACGCCAAACCCCGTCAAAGATGACGGTATTCTTATTGAGAATGGAGATCTCATATACGGTATTGTCGACAAGGACACCGCTGGTGCGAAACAGGGTGGTCTAGTTCATGTCACCTTCCGTGAGAAGGGTCCGGAAGCAACACGGACTTTGTTCACTGGCCTACAGACAGTCGTCAACTATTGGCTTTTCCACAACGGGTTTTCTATTGGCATTGGTGACACCATTTGCGACGCGCCTATCATGACTTACATCACCGATACCATCACCAATCACAAGAACAAAGTCGTGCAGATTATCGACGACGCCTACCATGACCGTCTCAAGCCTGAGCCAGGAATGACCATTCGAGAGTCGTTCGAAAGCAAGGTCGAGCAGGAGCTCAATCGTGCCAGAGACACAAGCGGTCGTTATGCTCAGGATAACTTAAAGGACGACAACAACGTCAAGCAGATGGTTGTGGCTGGCTCGAAGGGCTCATTCATCAACATTTCCCAGATGTCAGTTTGTGTAGGTCAGCAGAGTGTGGAAGGAAGACGAATTCCGTTTGGCTTCCGACATCGAACACTTCCTCATTTCACCAAGGACGACTTCAGTCCCGAGGCTCGTGGTTTCGTCGAGAACTCATATCTGCGAGGGCTCACGCCGCAGGAGTTCTTCTTCCATGCAATGGCTGGTCGAGAAGGTCTCATCGACACGGCTGTGAAGACGGCCGAAACCGGTTACATCCAGCGGCGACTGGTCAAGGCCCTCGAAGATGTCATGGTTTGTTATGATGGTACTGTCCGGAACTCTTTAGGCGACCTGTTGCAATTCGTCTACGGAGAAGATGGAATGGATGGAGCGTTCATTGAAGCGCAGGGTATGAACACATTCACACTGAACAACAAACAGTTCGAGCACGACTATCGTGTCGACGTGACCATCCCACAAAAAGGTTTCCTGCCTGGGGTGCTTCAAATCGGCATTGACTCTACTTCTCTTGACCTCCAGATGAAGCTCGACGAAGAGTATCGAATGCTACAGGAAGATCGGCGACTCCTTCGAACGTTCATATACCCTGGCCAAGCGTCTGTATCCCAATATCTCCCTGTCAACCTTCGTCGTATCATCCAAAACGCCAAACAAATTTTCCACATTGACCGCAGGAAACCCAGCGATCTCGATCCCGTTTATATCATCGACTCCGTTCAAAAGCTAGGCGAGCGGTTGATCGTTGTGCGAGGCGATGATCCCTTGACACATGAGGCTCAGCATAACGCCACCCTTCGTTTTGGTATGCATCTGCGAGCTACACTTGCTTCCCGTCCCATTTTAGAACGAGAGCATTTGACGAGGGAAGCATTTGACTGGGTATTAGGTGAAGTGGAGTCCAAGTTCAACGCTTCCCTGGCACATGCCGGCGAGATGTGTGGTACTCTGGCTGCCCAGTCGATTGGTGAACCCGCAACGCAGATGACGTTGAACACCTTCCATTATGCTGGTGTGTCGAGTAAGAACGTCACGCTAGGTGTTCCTCGGCTGAAGGAGATTATCAACGTTGCGACGAACATGAAGACACCATCCCTTGCTGTCCGGTTGACCCCTGACTTTGCCAAAGAAGATGTCATGGCGAAAAAAGTACAACAGCAACTAACCTATACTTCATTGCGCACTGTCACCGCTGCCGTCGAGATTTGGTATGACCCAGATCCCAGTTCTACCATAATCGAAGAGGACCAGTCCTTTGTCGATCTCTTCTTCTCCATCCCGGACGAGGATGTAGAGGCGAAATTACATCTGCAGTCGCCGTGGCTATTGCGTCTTGAGCTCGACCGGGCCAAGATGATTGATAGGCAGCTTACTATGCAGTATGTTGCTGGCCGCATTGCGGAAAGCTTCAAGACGGACCTGTTCGTTATCTGGAGTGAAGACAACTCAGACAAACTTATTATTCGTTGCCGAGTGTTGGGCAGCATGGATAAAGATGACGATGGAATGGGCGTGATCGAGGAGGATATCTTCCTGAGGCAACTGGAGAACACCATGTTGAACTCTGTCAGCCTCAGTGGAGTGAAGGGAATTGAGAGGGTCTTCTTGCTCAAACAAGACAAGGTCGGCATTGACGAAGAGGGGAATATTCTTTCCAAGCACGAGAGCGAGTGGGTTCTAGAGACGTCGGGTATCAACCTAAAGACGGTGATGACTATTGACGGTGTTGATTTCAAGCGCACTCTCTCAAACTCCTGTGTTGAGATCTTCAACGTCCTCGGTATAGAGGCTGCGCGAGCCTCTGTCTTGAAGGAACTGCGCAGTGTTATCGAATTCGATGGTTCATACGTCAACTACCGACATCTCGCTATCCTCTGTGACTTGATGACCCAGCGCGGGTCGCTCATGGCTATCACGCGACATGGTATCAATCGTGCCGATACTGGAGCTCTCATGCGGTGTTCGTTCGAGGAGACGGTAGAGATTTTGATGGATGCTGCTGCAGTAGGGGAGAAGGATGACTGCCACGGAATTGCAGAGAACGTGATGTTCGGGCAAATGGCACCAATGGGTACTGGAGCGTTCGACGTCGCACTCGACATTGACATGCTCAAGGATGCGATTGTTGACCACCGTCTCCCTGTCCAATCTATCCTTGCATCGCAACTTGATGGAGGCATGACACCCGGACAAGTTGCAATGACGCCATACGATACTAACTCGCCTGCATGGCAAGATGGCGTATTCAAGGCTGATCAAGCTGCATTCTCCCCGCTCGCTGTTAACGGTAGCGATACTGCCGAATCAGGGAATTTCCCGTGGCTTGGTTTTGGTCAGAGTCCGATGGGTGCTGGAGGAATGTCGCCAGGGCCTGGATATACACCTACGTCTCCCAACGCTTACACACCTACGTCTCCGGGCTATGTGCCACAATCTCCATTTGGTGCATCGAGCTCACCGTTTGGTGCAGGAGGTGCGTCGCCATACTACCGCGGCGCGACTTCGCCAACGTACTCGCCAACGTCGCCTGCTATCAACATGACGTCGCCTGGATATTCTCCGACTAGCCCGAGATATTCGCCCACCTCTCCATCATTCTCCCCAACGTCGCCTCGCTACAGTCCCCAGTCTCCGTCATTCAGTCCAACGTCTCCGAGATACTCTCCTACGAGCCCATCTTTCAGTCCGGCTTCTCCCAGATGTAAGTATCCTCGCTTTTTACTATTGTTTCGTTCGTTGAACTAACCAACTTACTCTGCAGATTCTCCGAGTAAGTTCTATCTTTTCGCTTTCCTGGGTCTTTTTACTAACCTTTTTTCTTTTTTCTTCCTTTCCCTTAGCTTGTGAGCATTGTTTCCTTCTTCCTCATACTTTCACTGACAATCCCCACAGCGCCTGCGCAAATGTCGCCTTCCTCACCGAAATACTCTCCCACTTCTCCGATGGCCTCGCCTTCGTCTCCCAAATACTGTACGTTGAATTTGCTGCTTACTCTCGCGCTCTTTCTTATCATTTCTCAGCTCCTACCTCGCCGACTTACTCTCCTGCATGTGAGTTGTCGCTTCTAGCTTCGATGTAGCCTCTCTGACATTTTCAATTTATAGCTCCTGCATATTCGCCAGCATCCCCCGCTTACAGCCCTGCTTCGCCATCTTGGTCTCCTTCGAGTCCTTCCCACCAACAACAGACGCCAGAGAGCCAAGCGAAGAGGGGTGCTAGCTCGTACCAGGCTTCGCCGTCGTGGGATTGATTTCGCGGATTTTCAGTGGTTCCTTGTCTTCGGTGTTCATGATTTATCTATCTAGTGCATTTCTGACTACTTCGCATACATTCGTCTTGTCATATCTACATAGAGAGCTATATGATCAGTTTCTCTGATGTAATTCTTGTATGGGAGTCACGTGGCTAGCTCTGCTTTGCTGCTTGCACTTGCACTTGCACTTGCACTTACCGTCCCCCACCATGTCAGCCGCAGAGAAAGCCGCAGCTCGTCGCAAAGCAATCCTCAGCAGAGGTAACGACCGTCTTGCCAAACTTACGACTTCTGCCAGAGGCGAAAATGCACCAGCGTACATGCACGATGGTCAGTCTTCACTATTGCACGCTGACGTTTACCATCTTAACATGCGTATGCAGACCCGCCACTTCCCAGTGTCGGTACCAGTAAATTTCTAGGCGAGACCACAGATATGCCCACCCCAAGACGTCCCACTCCATCTGCCCATGCTACCATGTCTGACCCTCTTGCTGGCGGGCCAGATCCCTCCCTCTGGTCAAGCGAACAGCAGAAGATGCTCATGCAAACCCTTATGGGAGGTAACCCTTCTGCTAGCACACCTCCATTTCAGCCAGAAATAGCACAGCCTGGCGCCATGCCTGCTCTGGATGACAATCCCTTTGCTGCGTTGCTCGCCAATATGCCTCCAGAGATGCAAGGCGCCTTTGGTCCTTCTATGGGTGGTAATGGCGCTACGAAAGGTTTTGAAAAGTCGCCTGCGGTTGCAGCTCCAAAAACTCTCCTGCAGAAACTACTTCCTCTGCTCCAATTTGTGGGCATCTGGACATTGCTAGCATACTTTGTCTTCTGGCAAGAACCAAAAGCAAAATCAGAACTCGGACACGAGATAGCTACGCTTCCTCGGTGGGGTCGCTTACTCAGTACCAACGTTTTCACCTACTCGTCCGAAGTGTTAGCAGTTGTGCGTAGCCGTTATATTCACCGTTGATATGTGCCATGCTGACTGTTTGCTCACATAGCCATTTGCATTAGCATTCTTTACTCTTCAAATAATCTACCATTCATATCGCCTATTTTCTGGAGTGGTGCGTCTTCTCTGTGCATTAACTGTTCGTAATCGCTAATACTGTTGTTGCTTACAGGATCCTATTGCTCTGCCCAGCCTCCTGGCTCTTGCCCTCCCCCATCTGCCACCTCCTATACCTACCGTTGTCACGACTGGCCTTCGATATCTTCGAATGGGTTCATTATTCTTGGACGACATTTCTGCGTTAGTGTTCGGTGTCGGCCTGCTCGTCTGGATAGGCACTTGGTGGTCCCTGGACTCAAATTTCCTGTACACGTAGATAATGAATGGCATTCGCCTTGAATTCTTCTGCAAATCAGTCGTAGTGTAGACATGTTTTGGCATGAAAAGTGTATTCTATCAATGCTGCCATCTCCTCAATCTCACGATTAATGTGTAATGCTCCAATGCAGTTAGTTCCCACTGCGGTGTCATTTTGATTGCCTCAGGTCTATGAGAGCCAGTCAGCTGGCATCGAGATTTACGATGTCTACGCGAACTAGATGTTTATATATCCTTGGGCTTGGAAGCGGCGTAGCACTGGCCGCAACAATGTAACCTAATGCAGATTCCACGAGATGAAAGTAGGGAAAATTAACACTTGAAGCGCAGAGACGGTGGTGAAAGTTGGGACCAAGTTGGAAACCGGCGCAGCAGCTAGTGTTTGGTTTCGTATCGCAGAGTGCACAGCCACCATTACATTGCTCTCCTCCCCCTTCCTCCATCCGTGGCTTTATTGAAGCGACAACGGAAAGCCTCTGCTGCCACTAACGCCATGGCAGCTTCACCTATTGTAGAGGAGGGCAAAATGCTCAGCGAGGCGCTGAACACCGTGAAGATACAGGTCCAGCAGATGAAGAGGAATCTGGTACGCAAGCCAAATGCAATGGCGCATGCGCGGCTGTTAACGATGCTTCACTTGTAGGAGCTGGATCAGCTTATGGACGCCTTGAAGAGTGCAAGCTTGATGCTTGCTGAGCTCCGAACCTCGTCCCTCTCTCCAAAGCAGTACTACGAATTATGTGTGTCTTGCGTCAGGTCAATGCGGAAACCGCAGCATTTGTTCTCATATACTCTCTTTTTCTTTCCCTTGCAGACATGGCGGTTTTTGATGCTCTTAGACATCTTTCCAACTATCTCTACGATGCTCATACGCAAGGCCGACACCACTTGGCTGACCTGTACGAGCTTGTGCAGTACGCGGGTAACATCATCCCTCGACTCTACCTCATGATCACCGTCGGCTCAGTCTACATGTCCATTCCCGACGCTCCTGTGAAGGAAATCATGAAGGACATGATGGAGATGTCCAGAGGTGTGCTGCATCCCATCCGTGGTCTGTTCCTGCGCCATTATCTTAGCGGTCAAACGCGGGATCATCTGCCAGTCGGTGACGATGAAGGTCCAGGCGGTAACTTGCAAGATTCCATTTCTTTCGTCCTCACCAACTTTGTCGAGATGAACAAGCTCTGGGTCCGACTGCAGCACCAGGGCCACTCTCGTGATAGGGAAAAACGCGAACTCGAACGCAAGGAACTGCGTATTTTGGTGGGCACCAATCTCGTCAGGCTCAGTCAACTCGATGGCGTTGACTTGGACATGTATCAACGATTGATTTTGCCTAGTGTTCTGGAGCAAGTAGTGAACTGCAAAGACGTGATCGCACAGGAGTATTTGATGGAGGTCGTCATTCAGGTTTTCACTGATGAATTCCACCTTCATTCGCTTGGCCCCTTCCTGTCTGCCACTGCACAGTTACATCCACGCGTCAATATCAAGCAAATTGTGATTTCGTTGATCGACCGACTAGCGGCGTATGCTGCACGGGAAGCCGAAAGCGAAGATCCAGAGGAGACCAAAAGACAGGAGGAAGCTGCTGCAAAGAGATTGGCGGAGAAGGTGAAAGAGCGGAAGGCAACAAACCTGAAAGTCAATGGGAACCATGAACACGATGTCGAAGCGACAGGTATTGAAGCCGACGAGTGGGCCTCTTCTGCTGACACAACACAAAGCGATACTGCTGTCAATGAAGAAGCAGAGAAGCCTTCTCCTTCCACCTCCGATAAGGGCAAAGAGAAAGAACTGGTGCCCAGTACTGGCCACAAGTTCAGAGGAATCCCAGACGATGTTCAGCTCTTCGAAGTGTTCTGGAAGCAGGTCGTCGAACTGATCAAGGTGAATACCCTCATAAGGCGCATTTCTTAGTCTAACTTCTTCCAGGCAAGGCCAGATCTATCTATCCAAGATATTACAGCTTTGTTTGTCTCCCTCACAAACTTATCACTCAGCTGCTACCCCGATCGGCTCGAGTATGTCGATCAGGTCTTGAGCTTCGCCGCTGAAAAAGTGCAAGAGTTTACGGAAAGGTAACTTTCCACTGCATACACCTTGAATGTGTGCTCATGCATTCATCAGTCCCGACCTACATTCACCCCAGACCATCACCAACCTCGCATCCCTTCTTGTTGCCCCAATTCATTCCTACCAGTCTGTTTTGACCTTGCTCGCCATTCCCAATTATGTCCCACTGCTGACAAAGCAGCCCTTCAACACTCGACGATCTATCGCGCATTCTATCGTATCCTCGGTATTGAAGAACGAGACGATCATGGAGACGGTACCAGACGTAGACGGCGTTCTGGAGCTGTGCCATGTGCTGATAAAGGACCAGAATGATGGCCTTGCAC
>Ga0247730_1001197_pt1 | contig 14968 bp, 19 predicted proteins | sample UWRJL073202C2_FD_180959 | JGI IMG/M metagenome (GOLD analysis project Ga0247730, IMG submission 180959) | Plant litter microbial communities from Arlington Agricultural Research Station in Wisconsin, United States - UWRJ-L073-202C-2 | ecosystem: Environmental > Terrestrial > Plant litter >... | reverse complement strand
CCCAGTTTTACGCCACTACTCGCCAGCCGAGGTCTCGCACCATTGACAGATCCGTCGTCTCTGACTCGGCTGGCTCAACTTCAGTTTCTTCGGAAACCTCTGTCTCCGGTCTTGGAAGAGGCTTGGCAACGATCTGGTTGTATGCTGGGTCAATGGTTTGGACAGCGGATAGGTGGAGCATAATCTCCGGGGAGAATGTGGCTGGATTGAGAGCCAATGCTTTCCAACCGACGATAGCCCCGACGGCAAGCTGTTCGACGCCTGTGACCAGAGGAAGAGCATCGAATGTGGATTGTGCTGACGCCCACAAGTCTGCGTTGGAATCAGATGGAGGTTGTGGCTCATCATCGTAGGGCAACGTGACTTCCTCTTCTTTGGGATCGTATTCTTGTTCTTGAACAGGTTGTTTCTTGGTTTTCTTCTTTTTGCTTTTCAACGGCCACATTCCTTCTTCGACGTCGACACTCGTGACAAAGACATTACTAGGGAGCTTTCCTTGAGTTTGTAGATCTGAGGGGAAGGTGTAGACATAGCTGCTATGTGTTGTGGCAGCAGGTGTAGAAGTCGCTTCATCAGGAGCAAGGAGGGGCGTAGGTAGCTCAGGTTCAGAGAATACGATCTTCTGTGACGAAGGAGGTCGAAGAGCCTGCTTAAAGCCCTTCTTCTTGTTTTTATTTCCCAGAGAGAACATGGATAGAGCTAACGAGTTAGAAGGTAGTGATGCTGTCCCTAATGGTACTGCGTTTGCTTCGGACGTGGATTTGAGTGGAGGGGCTAGGGAAGCAGGATTTGCTTCAGAACGTCTGGCAGCGCGCCTGCGGAGATTCCTCGAGCGAGTTCGTGTCGTTCCTTGGCCTGGAGGCACATTTCGCCTGCGGCACAACTCTTGAGGGTATTATGAATTTTGAAAGGGGGCTGTACTCACTGTGCTTTACTCTTCTTGACTGGTCGCTCAGATGGTGCACCTGAGGAGGATGAAGACGAGGAAGAATCATCTGAAACTGACTCCGAATCCGAATCTTGGCTCGAATCGGACTCTGAGTCTGACGAAGAGCTTGAGGAAGAGCTGTCTGAATCAGAAGAGTCGGAGTCAGAGCTCGTGGATGGAGATGGTAGTTTTCGCTTCTTAGAGACACTCCTGCGCACAGCTAAACACAGAAATTAAGCATAGGTCTCGCATAGATTTTTGATCAACGTACTAGGCTCGACGACATCGTCTATTTTCCTCTTCTTGTTTTTCTCAGGGTTTATTGTTTCCGGACGAGAAATTGCTACGAGGAGGTCATTTTCATGCAGAAGCTCTGTCACAGGTGTATCGTCCAACAACTCGAATCCGTCCAGCTCAAACTTGACTTGCGCAGGCTGTACACGCGCATCTTGCAGAGGCTGCAATGTGGTACAAATGTAGACTTTCAGTCCGTATATCGTTTCATGGCCAAGAGAGGGAAATGCAATCCATGCTTTGACCAAAGGAAGTGGTGGGGAGGTTTGCAAGCGAAGACGCATTGGACAAGATGTGAAGAAATCACGTGGCGGCGAATACTCTTGTCTTCCTCCTCCGATGAGCATTATGTCTGTTTACACCTTCGAGCATCTGAATAGGACTGTCTACACAGCACTTTATACGTCTGTCGCTGAGCTAGCTACACTACGAAAACGAATTATAGCAGCTGCCACGGCTACTGGATCGGAAGGAGATACAGAGCGAGATGCGGTGAATTTTGCTTTCATCGACGCGTCGTTGGTGCGTGTATCCACTAAAAGTACTTTGAATCTAGAGCTCAGTGTGTAATAATTAGATCACAAGCGAACTTCATGCTCAGACCGCTGTACATCAAGCAATACTAGCAGAATCTCAGGGAGCTCTACGAACGAAGACAGTGCACTCCGAGATCTTGTGGTGTCTAAACCCGACAAACAATGTGCGCGAACGAACGGTCAGAGGGATTTGAGCAGCTAATCTAGTCTTCATGTCAGATTACTGAATCCATTCGGCGATACGGTGTGTCAGATACTTGCACTTCACTCCTAGTGGTCCATGTCGCGGACGCTGCTCAAGAAGATATCAGGACTAGAATAGAGGCAGCTGTAAAGGGGACAGAGAGACGCTTGTCAGATCTCAAGAGTGTTACGGACTGGACGAGAGTAAAGAAGGTTAGCAACCTATCATTTTCCGAACTCGACTTGAAGGCTTGACCCCCTACTTCAGTATCATAAATTGCCTAGCGACATGACAGATCCAGGTGTGATAGACAACATTGTCACAAGTTCTGTTGCAATGAAAAGTGTTCTATAAAGTACAATGGGAAGATTCAGACAGCAGAGTGCAGAACAAATGAAGGGTTTTTACAGATCGTTACGAAGCCATCACAACATCTCCTCCAGAACCCACCGCAGGCAATCCGGTACCACGACTTCCTTCCAACGGAGTTAAGGTCAGGCCAGCAACGGCTGAGCGTATTGCACGATCCCAAGATTGCTCTACCATATATCCACCGCCGCGCATGACACCATCTCGATCTTTCCGGACAGCAGTGCTGTACATGTCGTTGTAGCCCTGTGGCTGAAGGGTGTACAAGTCTTCGTACGCATACCACTCATCCTGCATAGGAACGTGTGGCTCGTCTTTGATTGTCGCATCCTTTGTAGTACGAGTACGTAGCAGTCTAGACATGTCTGGACCCACAGATTCTTGAACACGAGCGGAGGTTCGTCGAAGTGCAGCTGCACGAGATTTGGCGACGAGTTTGCGAGCATCTGTCTGACTGGTTTCCAACTTGTCGATAATTTCACGTTTGCTAGTCAAGATTTCCTCTCGTTCTGCATCCTCCATTCTCTTGATCTCGGCAGCACGCTCTTCTCGTTCTTTCCTGTCAAATTCTTCCTGCTCTTTGAGGGCAGCTGCATACGCTTCTTCCCGCTGCTGATTGGCAGCGGTTAAAGCAGCATTTGCAGACCGGTATGCAGCAATCCGTGCTTCCGTAGCTGCAACGTCGATGTCATTTATGAGATTGAATGCTAAAAATAAAGCATTAGTCAGGCAGGAGTGGCATGGACCCGACACGAACCGATATCTTCGACCTCCTCTAAATAGTCATTGTAGGCTCGTAGATCGTCAAAGTCCTCCCTGCGCTTGTTGAATCTGATAGGTTTGGTCAGTGGATAATATTAGAAGAGCAATGAGGCATAACGCACTCTTTCGCAGTTCTCCGCCGAATGGCAACTTCCTTCTCTACGCCCAAATCCTCGAATGTCTGGGGCGTAAAGGCAAGTTTTCGAAGCACCTGATTGCATATTGGACATGGTGCAGGCCCAAGGGTAAACAGACGGTCTATACATGATTCACACCTGTAATATACGCGTCAATGACTTCGCAATGACTGTGGAAGAGCTGCACGATACACACATCTTATGATAGCATGCACTGACAAGCAAGCGAAGCTTTGGATTCAAGTACCTGTCACTCTTGCATACAGGACATACATCATCCATGGACTGTATACAAATGTCAGTATTATGTGTCAAGTTATAGTTGAAGGAAGCACGCACGTAGAATTCAGACGTTCGACCTGAGGGGTCTTTCACACCTCCACCAAAAATGGTGGTCGAGGTACTCTGAACATGAGGAGTAGATGTCCTGCTATTTGATGAGGATCCTGCGCCGCCTTTCTTGACCGTCTTTCCTTGCAGCCATGCTGCAGGTTTCCGTGAAGCCATAAGGACAGTGGAGGTATGAGGCTGAAATGGAATGGCCACGTGATTACTGCCTTACGCTTCAGATCTGACCAGCAAGACTAATGTTGCTTGCCAATTCCTACGATTCTGAATAATGGTTTTGGCAAGTGCGACCCTCGTAAGCTTCCGGGTTTATAACCGACTGCCATGATGGGCGCATAAAAACGACGATGCCTCTCGCGCTTAGACTCTCTGTGTTCATCGTACTACTGGCCATTCTAGCACTCCCATTCCGACATCTCCTCCTTTCTACTATGTCCTCACAAACATTTCCAACGTCGCCTTCTCAATGGCGGGCCGCACTTGACGCGCTTCCTGATTCTCCTAGCAAGATTCCCAGCTTTTTCTTTGCCCACGGATCACCCATGCTAGCCTTTCCGGAAAATGCTACTAGGAGTGGAGCGGGTGCAACTGCAATGGAGCACCAAGGCCCTCGGGGCCCGCTTGCTGCTTTCTTGAAAGACTTTGGTCCAGCTCTTTTGAAGAAATACAAACCCAGAGCCATTGTGGTCTTTTCTGCACACTGGGAAACTGCGGGAGAACGACTGGGTTAGCCATTTTATTTCCCTTTTGCGACAAGACCATGACCACTGAATTGTATCACGAATTCCTATAGTGACCGACTATGGAGAGGAGAATCCTTTGCTCATGGACTACTACGGCTTCCCTCCCGATTTATACAAGCTCAAGTTCAAGTCCACAGGGGACTCTGCGTTATCTCACCAGATTGTCCAACTGTACAAGGAAGTAAGTCGTATTTTGCTGAATAGCACAGATGGTCCGATGTTCTAACGTCTTCGTTATTCACAAGGCCGGACATTCGTCCCGAACCACTAGCAAGATGGAGTCTCGGGGCGAGGATGGTAGAGGATTCCCAGGACCTGGACTAGACCATGGGGTGTTTGTGCCCTTTCGCCTCATGTTTGGCGAAGAGCTAGAGGGAATACCTGTCGTGCAGGTGTCCATTGACTCCACCTTGTCGCCAGAAGCCAACTGGAAATTAGGACGGGTGGTATCTTCGCTTAGGTATATATCCATCAATTCACTGCGTCATCCTTTTTTTCTGCCATTCTCATTTCCATTGTACAGGGAAGATGGAGTGCTTGTCTTATCCGGCGGTCTTACGAGCCATAATCTGCGGAACTTTGACTCGTTCAGTCCGAAGACCGCTAGCGACGCTCACAAAGAGTTTCACGACGCAGTGCTTGTTGCTGTGTCAAAAGCTCCGGTAACTAAAATGCCGTATTGCGAAGCTCTCGAAAGCGTGCTAATATTCATCTTTTCTCTGTTTTATCAGCTAGAAGACAGGAAAGAGGCGATGTTCAACCTGGTCCGACATCACGGGTTCAGAGCTTGTCATCCTAGAGAGGACCATTTTGTGCCGATTTATGTGGCCGCCGGCGCAGCGGAAGAGGGGGACGTGAGGGTTTTAAATGGTGAATTTGGAATTATCACAGCAGCTTTTGGTGTGTAGTCTGGACCACTGCCCTGGTCTGTGAGATTACTATATGGAACTATATGATATGGGCGTATCATCGAAGAATGAAAAATGTACGCGTTCAAAAGAAGGAGAAAATGTTCTTAGTGAGAATGTTGGAGATACCAGTCGCAACGACGCTACTAGCCGACAACACCGGTCTCCTTCGCCCACACCAAACCCCTCATGACCATGAGAAGAACCTACATAGAATCGACCTGGTTTGAATGTGGTATTGAGAAAGGAAGGAGCTATGCGTTCAATAATGATAAATGTTGATCAAGTTGAAGTAGTACAGTAATATTGCTATCACCACGTGGTCGCGCCTCTCTGCCTTGACTTCCACGTCCCAGTGCCACTCGCGTCAGTTTCGGCGTCATGGCACCTAAACACAAACCTGAATTTCTTGTGGCGGAAGCTGAGCTTATCCTTGCCAAAGTCAGCTTCCAATCTCTCGCATCTTGCGATAGTGGCCTCTTTCTGAACACGATGTCCAAATCCAGAAACGAGAGGAGAAAGCAGCTCTGACGAAAGATTTGGGATCTCCTATTCAGCTCCCTGGGAAAGCCCTGGACATCTTGATTCGTGATGGACACGCGTGGGTTGCCGAAAATACTCATGTCGCAAAGAAAATTGACCTTGAGGTGTGCTGAATTGCCTGTCGCGAGAAGCATCACCGCGATATTGACGATCTCAGTCGGGCAAGGTTCTCCTAACATTCAAGGGCCATATTGGCCCAGTCACCTCGCTCGCTCTTGCTGAGGATCGGCTTTTTACTGGTTCTTGGGACAAGGTTTGAACTTACTCCTCCATAAGATGCTGTGTGGGCTGTATCGCTGATTCGGCCATTCAGACTATCAAAGTGTGGGAATCCAAAGTCGGTCACCATTCTTTCCTCCTCGGACGCTCGGAATGCTTAGCGAGCGGTCTGATAGACGGGAAAATGCATTTCAACGGTAGAAGCGCATACTGATTTTGTGAAGCGCCTTCTTTTAGTGTCGTCTGCTGGACTTCTGGTATCCACAGGCTCAGATAAGACGGTGCGGCTATGGTATTTGGGGCTATTACTAGACCATCTTTAGCTTCGTTCTTACCCACTTGGTCCAGGGACACATCGCACTCTCCATCCTTAGCGTTCGCCGGGAACATAACTGCGCATACCCGCCCTGTTGAGGCGCTTGATGCCCGTGTTATCTCGTCGTCTACGGTTGAGCTATGTACCGGCGATACGATGGGGATAATCAAGCTTTGGGTCCTCCAGAGGGAGCCGGGAGCCAAGACGACTGATGTTCATTGGAGAAGCACTCTGAAAGCAGAATATAATCATCATCGGACGCGAATTAACGATCTTCGGCTGGGTGCAGAATACTTATGGACAGGTCAGTTTGACAGTTACTTCGGGTGTCACCTGGAAACGAGATTTCCTGACCGAAGTCCTTTCAGCGTCTGCGGATGAGTTTGTGCAGGTGCTTTCATTAGCGCGCCCTGATGCTACGCCCACATCTCTCGTTCACCCGACTGGCGTCCGAGCGATCTTGCCCCTTAGCCTAACCGAGCTAGGGGAGCCATATCTCATCACTGGAACGGGTGATATTATCCGTGTGTACGATGTAGCCTCACTAGAAGACCCAGAACTTATCCAAGAAATTGACGCCCATTGGCATGATGTCACGGCCATTCAGCTGTGGGACCGCAAATATACTGGGGAGGACGGAAAACAGAGAAGAGAACCTTGGATCATCAGCACAAGTTTGGACGGCACTTTACGTAAATGGAGACTCCCAGGTAGGCTACTACTATCTTTTGCTCCCACCTGCCAATTCGGAATGAACGTCCACATACAGACTTACTGGTCTCAAAACCCCTGAACCGTGTGGTACCAGCGTTTACGGCGGAGATGAAGGGATCTACAGTCGCCTCTACCTCCGATCTCACTGAAGAAGAAGAACGAGAGCTAGCGGAACTTATGGAAGACAACTGAGTCTCCTAGCGTCCTTTTCAGTTGTGGTCCTGTAGACCGTTCTATGTCTGGATGTATGCGTTCATTTTCAACAAGATCTCTACTCACTTAGGCTCCATACCATTCTGCGGGAAGTGCTCCGACATGCGGAAACAAGTTCTCACTTTCCGCGCATCTAATCCTATCCAGGTTAGCTGGCGCAACGCTGCTACGCATCTGACAAATGACACGCAATACCCGATAGTGATAAATTTGGGCGGTATACGAGAATCCCCGAGTCCGGATCTATTGCAGGTCAACACTAAGATATCTCGATTTGTATGGGAGAGTTTGCAGGATTGATTTGGTGGACGTGTCCAGCGATTATCGATATCGAGGGCCTTGAGGAACATTCAGTCAGCTTTACTATTGGAAATCGGTATGGAGGAAACTTAGGAAATGAACTGACTAGGCTAAAGGTTATTGATCCTGCTGGTCTCCTGAATTTAGAGGTCGCCAACCTGTTAAGCTACGGGCAGTCTCCTGACAGTGCCCAAGCGCTTGTTTAGTGGCGAGGGCGTGTTGCCTGACTTGCATAACACTCTCATACATCCCCAATTGGTGTGACATTGTGCGCTGCCGCGGCATCAAATAATCGAAATGGTGACGATTTTAACAGATGCGATTCCCCTGGAATTCCCCATAAGTAAATTTACCGTTTTAGAAGCCCATCCAGGGAAGCCAGATACCAACGTTACAACCCACTTATGAACTAGTTTGTCGACCATCAGGAGGGATCGCTAAAACCATTGGGAATAGACCCTCGTGTAAACTATAAAGAGGTACAAACGAGGGCGGTCATCTTCAGTACTTTCATCCCTCCTCCCACTACTACTGCTACCATGCCTGCACCGTTTGCCTTTCCCCCGAGTTTCTGTCTACAGGTATGCTACCTGCCTTGCTACTCATTGGCGGCGACTCTCCTGACTGAGGATGTTAGAACATTTGCGATATCACTAGTCCTCACTTCGAACTGAAGGAGAACCCACACCGCGAAGGAGCCAACAAGGCAATGCTGAAGTGGTTTGAGAGGTACTAGCCTCACCAACACTGGCAGCCTTATGCTTTGTTAATGTTGATGATTAGGTTTGACCTGTACGACGCCAGGAAGGCCGACAAATTTCTTAACCACGGCCGCTTCGACATCTTCGCAGCTCTGAGCTTTCCGGACGCGGATCCCGTCCACCTGGAGACGTGCCTCGCGTTCTTCTTCTGGGCATTCTCCGTTAGTCCATGGGCTAATTCCATCGTTGTACACGAGGCTGATTGAGTACTTTGCCTAGACCGATGACCTTTCTGATGAAGGCGAGCTTCAGAGCAAGCCAGACGACGTTGAGAACGGACACAAGATCTCTAGGAGTATTCTCTACGACGTAGACGCCCCGGAGCCAAAGTATCCTTACGCTGGCATGCTATGGCAGTAAGTCTCGAATCATATTACGCCAGGCCGCGGCCTCTGACCGCAACGTGTATGTAGCTTGCTACGTCGGATCAGGGCAACTGCCACGGTCGGAACCGCTAGAAGGTGAGATTTTCTCTTCCGACGAAGGGCACTCATATTCTAACGAGAAACGTATTTCGAAGATTCATCAAGGCATTTTTGGATTTCAGCGAATCGCAAGTGAAGCAGTCGCACAATAGGAACGTTGAGCGCCTTCCCCCTGTGTGAGTCTCCTAAGTGCCACCTGGATCTGCTACGGATTGCTCATGATGTTGATGATAGCGAGGAGTTCATTTTGATGCGTGCGTCTGGTGCTTTATGTCTTCTTTCGTGTCGCCTCATGTCGTTGATTAGGTCGTGCCACTATTGGAGCCGCTCTTGTTGAAGGTACACACCATCCCCGACGGTAGTGTTTTTTTTTCAGCTGCTTATCCTTTTCATTTTAGCTATGGTTGAGTATTCACTTGACTTGGATATCCCCGACTACGTCTTTGAGGATCCCACCTTCCAAGCAATGTCAGACGCAACTACCGATATCATGACATGGCCAAACGTAAGCATTGATTACCCTTCGCTCCTTTTAACCCCGCTGACAAGACTCGTGTATTAGGATTTGTGCTCTTTCAACGTGTGTTCAGTTTATTCCGTCCGTATCTCCGCTCCTAACGATCTCCTTTACAGAAAGAGCAAGCCGATGGGGATTATCAGAACCTCGTCTGTATCTTAATGGCGGAGCATGACATCGATTTGCAATCCGCCGTGGACAGTCTCACTGACATGATTTCGCATCGTGTCGAAGAGTACGCACAACTGAAGAAACAGCTGCCGTCTTGGGGTCCAGAAGTGGACGCAGTCGTCCAGAAATATCACAAAGCTCTTGAACACTTCGTCCAAGGCTGCCTGGTGTGGTACTACTCGAGCCCCCGTACGTTGCCTCGTCTATCCCATCGATTTCAATTTCGGCTAACGTGTTCGCTTTCAGGATACTTCCGGGATATAAACCCCCTAGGAAAGGAGTACATTATTTGGGACCTATTCAAGCCCACGAACGAGGAGGAGGAGGCCTGAGCTCTTCTGGCGAGTTGATCAACCGACGGTCATGTTGTGCTAATTGTGGGATACTTTCCCTGTGGATATGTCACTTGTATAATGTTATGGCTTATGTAGTGTGTGTACAGTTACCGAGTTTGTCATGTTGTGGATAATACCTACTTAATTTTGTACTAGTGAATTCATCGATTGTCTTGATGCTACTATCTGGAGTTGAGCCGAAAGTTGTCCATGCAACGGGTCCAGACCGAAATCTACCGAAATGCCCTAGAATGCCCTAAGACTACTGATCGACAACCCATCAGGCCGAGCATGTCGGGGAGCATATTGGTGATCTGCCTACGGGTCAAAACCTGCAACAAGTTTAAGTAATGCAATCAAGCACCTGTAAGCTAGGCGTAGGTAACGATGGGCAGGATAAGAGGGATTTGCTCGTAAGGCCATTTGTCACATAAGTCCAACCTGTAGCGTTTCGGAAAACGCGTGGAGGAACTCCTGTATATCGATTGAACGTGTACACCAAAATGAAGTTGTGCTGAACTCGTATTCTACGTACGTGAACCCCATTTGCTCTCCCTTGAATTGCTCGCAAGCACTTGAACATTGGCGCCGAGCGTGCTGTGCGTTGATCCTACGGCACCGAATCGAGAAGGCAGCGGGTGGAGCAGCCTGTCTTCTACCTTTCAAGGTTCGCGTAGCATAGCGGGATCGCGACGAGCTTTAATTGAGGTAGAAATGCTTACGACGACATGAGTGCCTGACAGATGACATCCTTGAATGAAGAACGGCCATTGTGTTGCGCTGAACGCCACCTGACATCGTTAAGCTAGGGTGGCTTGATAGGATAGATCTGTATCCCCGCCTCAAGAAGTTGAGAATCGGGTGTGTATACGGACCCCATGGCAAAGAACCGTTATTCTAGTGCAGGCTGCGGAGTTGGTATCGAACTGGGACGGACCCTACAGAAACACTGGATGCAGGGCTATAGATAGCTACTGCATCCTAGGCAAGATTGAAAGAGTCCGCATTACATTCGAATGAAAGAGTAACTTGTTCCATAGGTGGCGCTGAGAACAGGGGACGAACTTTGAGAGAATAGGAGAAACAGTTCCACGATATCGCGGGCTTGGGCCTATTGCACGCAGCGAATGTCCGCCGAGATCTGGTGAAAACAGTTTTTTCGTGTCTAACAGTCAAGCGATCCCCCTGCAATGACAGAAAGGGGCTTAGGCATTATTGGCGCATGTAAAGATCCTGCAAGGGTAATGGAAACTGATTTTCGACCGCCAATGAAACGGGCTTTCTGTGATCGTGGTATTATGTCAATAAGGCCGAAGGAATTATTTCAAAGGAAACGCACTGTTTATAGGCGCACTTGGTCGAATACATGCCCATATGCCGTCTTGATATCGAAAATTTTCAAATAATTGGGGAAGACGCCGGAAATAGTGTACATACAGCTATGTGGGGTTTTTTCAAATCGAAGAATGTCTGGGGTCCAGGCTATAACGTCCGGATCCAGACGAAACGCACAGGTAGGGCCTTCCTATATAAAACTCCAGCGTCAATCTTGCGAAAGCGACGTCTATCTAGTTCCGAAGCGGCAAGAAGTAAGACAGAAGTTCGCTTATCTAGCAGAAGAGACCAAAGTATTAGGAGGACACAGCACTTGAGCGCAACAAGTAGACAGTTTCCATGCATACAGGGGATTCAACAAAGCTTGGCTAAAGCTCATCTTCGTGATCTGAGAACATTTCAGTCAGTTTGCAATTATAATCGCAGCTGTTAGATGCAGGGGCTTGCCATTTCCCATGCCTTTGGCAGAGGAAAAGGCGTAAAATCAGTGTTCATGTCGGAGGCAAAGGACCACGCGTCACAAAACTCACATTGTGACTGTGAGATTGTGACTGAAACATGATCAGATCATGTCACATTACTGGGTCTTGGGATAGCACCCATAGTGTGTTGAATGGCATTATTATCTATATTCGGCCAGAGCAGCTTTAGTTTAGACAACATCGAGAGACGCAAGAAGAACATTCCTGCCATCAAACCGATGTTGGATGATCCACAATCTAGACTAACATCGCAGAAACCACCCACAGATAAGAGATAATGGCCATATTTCCAATCTCGACACTCGTGCAAAAAAAAAACCTATCCGCGTTCACTCTATATAAACGGCTACATTGACAACTCCGAGTGCTACTGCCTGATCAGAAACCTTAATTCGTGACATTTTCTTCGTGAATGATGCTTTGTGAGCCAATTAGGTGTGTGCCCAGGGCAAGTATTCAAGGTTCAACGATGCGAGACAGACATGGGAGAGGCAAAGCCAGGTCTATTCAGAACATTGTCTATTAGCACGAGCGCAAAGAGAGGAGTCAATTTACTCACGTTGTAATAGTACAAGTAAGAGTCGCTGTCCTGCTTTTGTGTGCGCAATACCATGAACCTAACGCTCGTGATAAGGGCAAACGCGGCCAGGGCGGCTTTGGCGTAGATGCTCGATTCCGAAAGGAAGAAGAGACTGGCGGTCGACGAGAGCAGGACCAAGGGCATCGACAACCTGGAAACTTCAGGCGCCAGGATGGGGAATGTCTTGCGTCCTTGCTTCGCGTCGCCCTCAACATCACGGAAGTCCTGAGCATGAACAGTGCTGAGAATCAAGAAAGCACTGGCAGCAGCCGCAGCTAATTGGTTCTGGTTCAATGAATAGATATCAGGACCTATTAAAGGTACCAGTTAGTAAACGTGAGATCTCCGTTCGGAAAAAAGGTTACTAACCAGCAACGGCGGTGGCACCAATTTCGAAGAAAGCATAAAGGGCTGCAGTGCATGATTGTTTTCCAAACCAGTGGTTTCCAGTTCCGACCTCGTTATGCAGGATGGTGAATGCGGTGATGCCTAAAGCAGCAGGGAAGACGTTGAGGTAGAGGGCGAGGCCAAGGTTGAAGATGGGCATAAGCTTGCGCAGAATCTTGGCGTTCTCAAGGGTAATGAGCTTCGAGGGAATGGGCCGATAGGGCTTGTTCTCGGCATCTTCCTCGGGAGATGAACCTGTGAATGATGACAAGGAACATGAGTAATTATTCGAGGACAATGTGCATGACAGCCTACTACTAACCGTATGTCTGGTTGGAGATAACAAATTCCAAAAGCTCCAGCCAAATCCAAAGAAGCATGACACCGAATTTGACTGGAGAGGAGGTCCAGTGCACCAAAGACTGAGCAAATACCGACTATAGATTGATGTCAGTGACTGTAGCGTTTGTGAACATGTCCCAGAGACTTACTATGGGGAACATGATAGTCTTGATATCGGATTTGTTGAAGTAGTAAGAAGTCACTGCGACATTTCGCACACCTCGGATGAGTGAAGACATTGCGAGCAGAGGATAGAAGATGGGAGGTTGGATAGTGAGGATGAGGCGAATGGAAGTCCCTTTATAACGTCTCGAGGTTGCCAGCTAGATACCGATGTGAAAACCCGATTGACTGGCATTCTGCATGGATGGGAGATGAGATGAAGCAAATGTAGATTACTCAGAGAGACCAGAGTACAGAACCAGACATGGTTTCTGCAATACGGAGGCAAGTCGGGGCTGGCCGGTCCTTCTTTTTCAGCATGTATCTGTGCGCCAGCCTCGCCCATGTCAAGAAGACAAGCCGAGATCGTAGAATTGAAATCTGATTCTTTTGGGTGCAACCAACGGTGGGAATGCATGATCAGGGGAGAAGCAATCGCACACAGTATGTGCTTCACGGAAAGGTCCCAGTAAGCAGACCCTCTACGTGTGCACAGTCAAGTTTCAGGAAGGGCTCCAAAGAGGTACATAAAAGAATCCCGGGCTTGGTAATAGCTCGCGTATAGGAAGATTTGTCTCGGTGAGCCTCCTACCCGAATGTTTCGCATACCCGAAGATTTAACTAAGATTGCGACAGACAAGCAAGAATAAGCGTGCAGGAGAGTGCAGTGGATACAGCTTCACCCAAAGTCTGTAATGTCAAGGCCATGGTGCTTCTGATTAAAGTAACGAGGCGGTTCGACGCAGGACGATGGCTTCGCAAGAGTTCGCAGTTCGACAGAAAATTGTCATAGATTCCTAAGATTGGACGCATGATAACACGGTATTGTGGTGCAGGTTATTCCTCTCAAGACTCTTCAGCATCCGAAGGCACGTTCACTCTTGATGGCGGCTGTTGAACCATTGTTCGTGCCTTCAGAGGGAGCAAATTTGCTTCCACGGAGAATAATTTGAAGGTAGCCAAGTACTTGTTGAGATGCCGCGATAGTTGAAGACCGTTAGATTTCGTGAGATTGGGGTCGAAAGCTGGCGAACAAGAGTCTTCAGACCAAGGGGTCTGCCACTCCGAGCAGATAGGGATTCAAGGTGCAGAAGTTCATAATACGCATGCTGGTCTGCAATCGGGAACGTGAGCGCACCGCGGTGGCAATAGTACGCTGACGATTCGAAGACAAGCCTTAAAAGAATTTTGTAGCCTCTGTGTTTCGGACAATGAGTTCCGAAGAGCAAGCCAGGGTTAAACCGCCACAGGTGCCATCTGTCAAAGTGGTGCTCGAGGACTTGTGCGGAGAGCCTTTTCGTTCGGAGTGAGGCCTTGTCCTGCATAATCTATTATCTGACCGATACAGAAGCGATCCAGGGGAAGAGAGAGATAGAAAGCGAGAGCTGCCCCTGCTATTCTCCGATTGAACATATTTTGCGCTTCATGATGTGGGTGAGGGCCTACTCGTGTGTCGGCGTATTCGATAGATGGGCAGTCAGCTTCAAAGTTCTCGCGTCCTTACGAGAACCTGCGGGGGAGGTCGCCTTGAAGAACCCGCTATCCGGCGGGGACGAACTTAGGACTCCGTTACCAATTCAGACCGCTTCCCGCGAGCTTTTCAAGCATATTAGCGTAGCCGAGGAGTTGTAATTGTCAATGGTCAAGACCCAAGATGCGTTTTACCGTTTAGTGTTTGTTGATTGGAGTCAAGTTCGCCAATTGAAAGGTCCCCCTAGTTTGTGATTCTGTGATTAGATGACTGTGCCGAGGGCGTACATACGCGTCCACACTATTGTCATCATTCTCCCCATGCTTAGTGGTACTTGCATCTCGAGCTTATTCATAAACACGTACTGCTATACATGGGCTGCTATAAAACGGTCTATGTCGGTACCCGTACATCATACACCATATTCTACAAAGGCCTCGCCGAAGAGGATTACGTGTGAGCCCAAGGCAAGGACTGGATATTCAG
>Ga0247730_1001196_pt1 | contig 14978 bp, 19 predicted proteins | sample UWRJL073202C2_FD_180959 | JGI IMG/M metagenome (GOLD analysis project Ga0247730, IMG submission 180959) | Plant litter microbial communities from Arlington Agricultural Research Station in Wisconsin, United States - UWRJ-L073-202C-2 | ecosystem: Environmental > Terrestrial > Plant litter >... | reverse complement strand
ATAGAAGATTTCCGCGTACGCCACGCCGCTGCGTTCTTCGCCTTGACGGAATTTGACCTGCGGCGCCAGTCCTAAGCGGAAATTATTTCTGCTTGCCCGATGTCGATCCCATCCGACGCCTTGAACGAAATCGAACCGCCGACCCAGTTATTGGAAGAGGCTTCGTGAGAACAATTCTGCACGACGGCATGCTCAGGTACTTGCGGCGGGCCAGTCATTTGCCGGTTCATCGATAGCGCTCTCCGACACATCATCTGCAGGATCGGGGTCCCGTTCGTTCGCAATTCGCAAGCGTTCGATTCTTCAATCGCAGTTTCAAAGACATCGGTCTGCATGGCTCCGGAGACGACTGCTTGACCGGACAGGTTCGCCAAACCGGTTCGAAACTGTTCTCGCCAGTCATCAATCATTTCGTTTCCTCCGCTTAATCTTATTGTCGGAAAGCTCGATCCACACCGGCGCATGATCGCTAGTGTGCTCCCAGCCGCGCACGTTTTTATCAACCTCGGCCTTAATTAGTCGTTTCGCAAGGTCGGGACTGAGCAGGAAATGGTCGAGCCTCAAGCCCGCGTCGCGCGCATAGGCATTTCGAAAATAGTCCCAAAACGTGTAAATGCGCTCTCCCGGATGCATCTCGCGCAGCGCATCCGTCCAGCCCTGAGAAACAAGATTCCGGAAGGCGTCCCGCACCTCAATGCGGAACAGCGCGTCGTCTGTCCAACGCTCCGGTTTGTATACGTCCAACTCCGTCGGCATGACGTTATAATCACCGACCAGGACCACGGGCACTTCAAGCTCCAGCAACTCGGCGGCATAGTCGTGCAGACGCTGAAACCAGCGGAGCTTGTAGTCAAACTTTGGGCCAGGATAGGGATTGCCGTTTGGGAGATAGAGGCCGCCAATCACCACCCCGTCCACGATGGCCTCGATATACCGGCTTTGCTCATCCTCCGGCTCTCCTGGCAGACCTTTACGGGTCAGGCGCGGCTCTTGCCCGCGGGCAAGGATGGCGACGCCATTCCAAGATTTCTGGCCATGCCAAACTGCGCCATAGCCGGCAGCTTCGATGGCCTTCGCTGGAAACTTCGCATCCGGCGCCTTCAGTTCCTGGAGAACGACAACGTCCGGCCGCGCCTCGTCCAGCCACCGTAGCAGGACATCGAGGCGACCGTTGACGCCGTTGACATTGTACGTGGCGATTTTCACTTTGATTTGTGGTCGCCCTTGTCGCCCTCGCCGGGCTTGGCGTCGCTCTTCGCTTGGTGGCGCTTGTCAGCCGAGAGGGATCGGCCGACGTCGACGGATTCCTTGAACTTACCGTCTTCGTCACGACGGACGTAGCGTTTGTCGGTTCCAGTATCGATGAGTTCGCGCTTCGACATGATGATCTCCCAAAGTTTGCGCAGCGGAAACCCACAAGACGTCGAAAAGTTTCAGATTGGTGCCAACGGGCCTTGAACCGGTCTCAGCCGACTCTATTACATGAGGAATGGAGTACATTCCCGGTCCGAGAACCCTTTCTGAGCATCCCGATCACTTTCTGAAATGTCAAGAGGCAATTGCCGACGCATTCAGACAGTTGGCCGGACAAGCAATGATGGCCGGTTGGGGGGAGACCGAAGTCGCCGGCGCACTGGTGAATATTGCCGACTGCCACATGCTTTCGCTGGCATCCATCTGGAAACAGAACGAATGTTACACCAGGCGATCAAAGGCGGGCGCTAGGAGAATGTCGGACCGATATCCTGAGACGTCTGATGGGCGATATTTCGACGTCCGCGGGCGGTTGTGGCGCAAGAGCGATCCCGCGCTTGACGAAGCCACACGGGAAAGACTGGTCAGGGATTTATGTCCGCAAGAAGGGCTGTCGCGACGCCAAGGGCGACCCCGATGCGATGGCAAAGGCCCGGCATCTGGTCGATGATGCCAAAGTTGCTCTCGGCGAGCGCGGTGCGCCCTGGTGGGAAGATGGCGCACCGGATTATAATCGGCACATGGCGAAGAACACGCCCTATGCCGAGTGGTTCGCTAACTTCGGAAAATAAGCTGGCGTCAAAGCAGCAGCGGTGCCTCGGGTGCAGAGTCCTTTCTCGCCCACAGCTCGCTGGTCCGCTCCATCGTCACCAGCTCAAGCGGAAGGCCGATGCGGCTCGGTGGCTCGCCTTCACGCCTCCCTGCGGACAACGAGGCCCATGGTCCCGGTTTTCTCAGCAGCCAACTGCAGCCGCCGGGATGCCACCATCGGCAATCGCACCAGTTCGCCCACGACAGCAGCCAATCCCCCAAAAGAGAGCCCCTCTTCCATGGAGGCAAGGACGTCCTCTTCCTTGTCGCCTTCGCAAAAGATTACCCGGTCGGGATGCAGGCCGGCCTGGGCGATAGCCGGGAAGAACAGGTCAGGCCTCGTCAGGCACCAAAGCACCTTTCCCTTCGGGGCCAAAACGCTCCGCAGGTCTTCTGCCTAGGCAGCGTCGCTCATGGCGACCCGTCCCAGTTCCGCCGATAGCCATGGATCCACCGACAGATCGTTCCGGATCAGCCCATGGCTCCAGCGGTTGCGGGATTGGGGCGCATGCCAGGGCGGACAATCGACAATCGGGTACCAGCATATGCCAACGACATTGGCCCCGTGGAACCTGGCGATGTCGACCTGCTCGCTGACATGCCGCAACCAGGTGCCTTTGTTCAGCCCGGGATAACGGCGGTGATGGACGGGGTGCCCATCATGCCAGCTGGTTTCCGACACCATGATCGGCTTGCGGTAGCGGCGCCAGGTCGCCATCAACACCTTCACCAGCGACGTCCGCGCCGTATGAGGATAGTAGTTCACCCCGACAACATCGACATGAACCGCCGAGACGATCGCGTCGGTCGCCTCGAACTGACGGTCGCCCACACCGGTAATCGGATCGTTTGTCAGGATGCCGACATCGGGATGATGATCGCGAGCCACGCAGGCCATTGTGACCGCCATGTCGATCGCCTCGTGCCGCGGCATGCCAGCGATTGACGGGTAGAGCGACGGCTCATTAACAGGACAAAGCCATAACCTGCCCGGGCCATTCACGCTCAATGACGCCTCGGCAGCAATCCTCGCGCAGCGAACCGGGTCCTGGTTACGATGGTAATGCGAGAGATCCCAGATGGCCTCGACACCGGCACGCCTTGCAGCAGCAAGATGCTCACCGGCGTGATGACCGGGCACGAGCCCGTCGCGCACGGTCGTCATCCGATGTTCACGAGCGATCCGGTAGTGATCGAGCATGCGGGATTGTGCGATGTGTCGCGTTGTAACGAGGAGATAGTGGCGACCGCCTTGGACCAAGCCGCACTCGAACCCCGCTATGGTCGAGCTCTGGAAGAGCGGCTTGGCTTGAAAAGGAAGGGAATGCTGCAGCGACGTAGTACCTTGCGTGATCCTCATTTCTCGAGGTCGGAGTGATCAAGATTTCAACATAACTCCACCGCACAAACAAGCAGACGGCGATCTAAACATATGATGTGACTTTGACTGAATGAGGTAAAAGTCTCGAAATCTGCCCTCCGTGTTTCGCCCGACCGAACTCGAGGAAGAGGGCGACGTCAGCACTATCGACTACAAAAGCGTCCGGCGTCTAAATTGAAGCGCCCTGTTGGCGCCGTTGAGTGAAATGGTCTGGCCGACCCTTGGCTCAATGTCAATTTCAACCTGGTAACCGGCCGCCCTGAGCTGTCCGGCTGCGACAGTCGATGCCATCGACGGGATGGTCCGGTCCTCTGCTCCATGAACGAGAAGGACCGGGGTCTGACTGCCGGACCGGGAAATTGTCGTTGATGGTAGCAAACCGGAAAAGGCTACAAGCGCTCCAACTTTCCAGCGGCCGGATGCGACCGCCTCAAGCGCGACAATTGCACCTTGCGACACACCAACAAAGGCGATGCTGCCTTTCTTTCCATCGAAACCTTCGCGCCGAATAATGCCGCCGATCGTTCTGTCGAACGCGTCACGCGCTTCCTGAATACGCACTGGGTCGAGTTGCATACCATCGACTTTGAACCATTGATGGCCACCGTAGCTTCTTTTAAGCGGTGCATCGGGCGTCACGAGTGTCGCATTCGGAAGATGCCGGCGCCATGAATCGGCGACTGGCTTTATCTGTGCGCCCGAGGCCCCGAGACCATGGAGACAGAGAATAAGGTAGGACGCTGCCATATGCTTTGGATCCAATGACTGACAAAAAAGGGCGCTCAACCCTCTGCGGGGGAGCGCCCTCGTCATCCCGTCACAGTGCACGACCATTGATCGCTGCGAGCTGTGGCTTGATCGGGAAGTGATCGTTAAATGCGGATCCTAGCCGGGATCTTCAAGATCACATTGCATTGGCCGTCGTTTCCATCCAGGCACGATGCCGAAGCTCATCTTCATGGGCCTTCATGAAGAATGCCTTCGACTTGGGAATGGCATCTTCGTGGCGCGATGCGCGCTCGTAAGCGGTGACGGTATCATCTTCGTTCGTCTTCATGGCCTTGAGAATGGCCGAGTCGCCCATGAGATCTGCCAGTGCAATCTTGCCTGTCGTCAGCATCTGTTTCATATCGCCTTCCGTCGGCGCTTCAATGCCAAGCTCGCGCGCCATGTCGTTGAGCACGACCACATGCTGGAGGTGGTCCTGCTTGAATTCGGCAATTTTCGTGCTGAGCGCCTTATCGTCAAGCCGCTCTATGCAGGAGTCGTAAGCTGCGATTGCATCATGCTCCAGATAGAGCAGGTCCTTGACGAGCTTTTCAATATGGCCTTCGTTGCCAACCATCGTGACCATTTCAAATACTCCAGTTGTTTCGAGACCTCGAAAACGTCAGCTGGCTTATGTTGTTCCCGAAAGGGTGCAGGATGCCCATTTCTGTCGCCTTGCATCATGACCGGCTGAACCTATTTTAGCCGCATGATCTTCTTCACGAGCGACACCCATTTCGGCGATCCCAGGGTCCTGAGGATCGACCGACGTCCGTTCCCTAATATGGCGAAGCACGATGCCGCTCTCATCGGAACCTGGAATGCCGTGGTGGGTGACGACGACGATGTCTGGCACCTCGGCGACTTCATGTCAGTCAAGGACGGCGACTGCGACGAGCTTCTGGGCAGGCTCCATGGTCGTAAACATCTGATCGTCGGGAATAACGACCCGGAGACCACGACGTCAGCCAGCCACTGGACATCGGTTCAGCATTATCGCGAGCTCGAAATCGACGGCTTGCATCTCATTCTCTGCCATCACGCGTTTCGAACGTGGAATAAGATGGGTAAGAAATCCATCAATTTGCATGGGCATTCGCACGGCAAGCTCAAGCCGCTTCCACGCCAGTTCGATGTCGGGGTCGATGCGCAGGGGCTAAGGCCCGTCACGTTGGCGCAAATCATCAGCAAGCAAAGCCGGGCTCAGGCGTCCGCGCCGCACTAACCTTGGGACGGCAAGGTAGATTTGTCGTCATTGGACTTGTACGATCGATCCTTCGCAAAATTACGAGCATTCAACCGCTCCCGCCTCGGTTTATGGCTGACCTCCGGGCGCCGCGAAAGGACCTCGAAAAAAATTCGGCGGAAATCTTGAAACCGTTTTTCGCCGAAATTAGATCATTTTCGTCAGCCGCCGACAGGGACTGGCAAAACCGGAGACCCGAGTTTCAGCGTCTCCATTCCATCTCGCTTTACGGAGGATTTGGTTATGAGAAACGATCTTGATTTTGCACCGCTCTATCGCTCCAGCGTCGGCTTCGACCGCGTGTTCCATCTGCTGAACAACGCCCAGCGACTGCAGGCGATCGACACTTGGCCACCCTATGACATTGTCAAGACCACTGACGACGACTACCGCATCGAAATGGCGGTCGCGGGGTTCGGTGATTCCGATCTGGACATCATCCAGGAACGCAACGTGCTGGTCATCAAAGGTCAGAAGGCTGAAGCGAAGGACGGCGAATATCTCCATCGCGGTGTTGCTGGGCGTTCGTTTGAGCGCCGCTTCGAACTAGCCGACCATGTGAAGGTCGAAGATGCCTCCCTGGTCAACGGTCTCCTGACCATCGCATTGAAACGCGAAATCCCGGAAGCCATGAAGCCGCGCAAGATCGCGATAGGCACGGGTGGCGGACAGGCCGCGCCGCTGCAGATCGAAGCGGAACGTCAGGTCGCGTAAGGCATCCACGATGAAAAAGCGTCAAGCGAAAACTTCGTCGTGGAAATCAGGAAGCGACGCGGCCGGAAAGCAAAAAATGCAATCGGGGACGTGATAATGCGTGCTTTCGAGAGATTGCATTCCCAGCCATCGTTGACTGCCAGAACATGATCCAAGCGGGGAGCGTTTCCAGCGCTCCCCGCCTTCATCCAACCACACGTTCGGGCGACGGAAAGGAGCAGCCCATGAAACCCGATATGTTCGAGAAGCCCGTCACCATCCTCTTGGGCCTCGGTATCCCAACCGAGGTCAAATCAGTCATGCATGCCTACCAGATCCTGATAGATTGGCGAAATGCCGCAGATCATTCGCGCGAGTTGGCGCTCAAAGCGTGCAATGCCGCGATAAACGGTGAAATCGACGCGCAGACGGCCCGCGCGGTTTTTGTCGCGTTCGCTGAGCGGCACGATCTGCTCGCGCCCGATATCGGCAGTTTGATAGCCGCCAATAAGAAGCGTAACAGCAACCCGCATATCCGATAAGCAGTCTAGCTTGATACGGCGGAGCCGGTTCTGCCGTACAGGTTTGAAGCCGAACCGAGACCTGTCTGCCAGGCTTGTACAGGCCCTCCTGTGAACTCCGAGAGGCCGTCGGGAAGCAACCGCTTACCTCGCAGCCACGACGACGCGGTTACGTCCGCCAGCTTTGGCCTCAAGCAGGGCAGCGTCGGCGCGTGCTATAACGGTATCGACCAAATAGCCTTCAGGGGCATAAGCGACGCCAACCGAAACCGAGACGGTTCCAATCAATTGACTCGCGTGCGACAGCGCGGAACTATTGATTTTTTGACGGATCTCGTCCGCCAACTCCGCCCCGTGGTCATAGTCTAGCTTCGAAAGCAGAACGGTGAATTCCTCACCACCGAAGCGGAAAGCACTACCCGCGTTTCCCACAGTGTCTCTAAGCACCTGGCCAACGTATCGCATAACCATGTCTCCGGCATCGTGACCAAACTGATCGTTGAAGCTTTTGAAGTGATCGATGTCGATCATCAAACAGGTCAGGGTTTGTTCGCCATGGTCCGCTCGGTGCATCTCCAGCGTCGCTTCGAGGTGACGTCGGTTGAACAGCCCGGTGAGCGGATCACGAATGGCAAACTCCGTCAGTGTTTCGCGAAGCTGAAGGTTGGCGATCGCCAGCCCGACATTTTCGGCTATCAGTTCGAGATAGAGTTTCGAAGCGCTGAGTTCGAACTGGACCTCACCGCTCTGCTCGAGATAAAGAAGTCCGATCACCTCGCCTTGCGCGGTTAGCGGAACACACAGTGATGTGATGTCGGCACCATCAAGATGTGGGCATGGGACGTCGGTGTCGTGGGCGCCGCTTGTATGCGGGCGACCGCGGCGCAGTCCCCAGCATGAGGCGGCTGGAAAACTCTCATCTGCATGCCGCGGCCGCTGCCAAACCGAGGCCCGATGCAGCGTCGTCTTGCTCTCGTTGAGAATGTATAGGCCGCCAGAGAGGCCGGGAAAAATTTCCGGCACTAGACGAGCGATGACGGCGGCAAGCTCACCCTGGTTTTGGCAAGCCTGCAAGCGGTGCATCATTTCTAGGATGAGGTCCTTCGTCCGCTGATCGGCCAGCCGTTCGGCATCAAGACGTTCTCTCTCGATGCCGTTCGAGCGAAATATTTCGATAGCCTCGTTCATCTCACCGATTTCATCCCGACGGCGATCAGCAACAATTTCGACGGTGTAATCCTGCTTCGCCAGTCGCCCGACAATTCCCGACATGCGCATCAGCGGCATGGCAACACGCCGCCGCAAAATGAAGTACAAAACAGAAAGGAACAAAGCGCCCGTCAGCCCAAGGATGATCTTCGCGATCAGGTTCCACCTGTCGCTATTTGCTCGTGCCGCTTGTAACTGTGTCCCTGTATGGCTTGCCGTCATGTCGCGGAAGTGGCTGACAGCCTGCAGCAGCGAAGTTTGCAGCCGCTCATGGTCCGCGCCGAACAGCATCTCCTGTGCCTGCACTTTCTCTCCGCTCTGGTAGGCCTCAATAGCGGCGACTTCCACCTTTTCGAGTTCTTCTGCGTCGATCTCGATTTCTTTAAGCACTTTTGCCTCTGCCGGAGGCAGTCCTTGAGAGAGAAGCTTAGATGCCGCGGCTTCGCGGCGGCTCTCCCCTTCTTCTTCTGCGCGAAAAGCTTGCAGATGCCGCTCCTCATTCCGCATGACATAAAGCCGAGCCTCGTCGCTCCTGAGCTCTGCGCCTATGGCCAGCTCTTCAGCAAGCGTGTCGAGCGTGAGGTGCTCCTCGACTGCGGCACGCTCCTCGTCAGCGCTTTGCGACGACATGATGAAGGCCGCCCCTGATAAAGCGGTCAAAACGACGGTGACGGCGTAGGCCCAGTTGGTAATGGTGCTTATTCTCATCCCATGACCATATCAGACGCTAGTTGAGGCGGAATTAAAGCAGCATCTAACGTTATATTTCTTCTAGGCCATCATGCGCTTTAGAAATGTAGGATGACGCGTCTTGGCACCGATGAAATTAGCGTATCCTGGACGTGGTCGACAATCGATCAAGCAAGCATGATGTTGTAAACGTTCGAAAACCGGCGTTGCGCTTACCGACAGGATTGCATAAAAAAGGAAAAGGCGGCGGTACGACATTCGCGCTGATTTGTGTTGATTCGCTAGTTGCAAGGTCTCGAATATTGGTGGAGCCGGAAGGGCATCGAATGCGCAATCATCACCTGGCCACCCCAGATCATGGCTCGTTAGCTGACCTGATACGCGATTATGATTGGGCAAGCACCAGTCTCGGCCCGATGTCGTCATGGCCGCCGCAGTTAAAGTGTGCTGTCGATATCGCTATTCCGTCAGGTGCACAGATCGTGCTGTTTTGCGGTGATGACTTCACAGCCATCTATAACGATGCGTATGCCCCGAGTATCGGTGCCAAGCATCCCAAAGCTCTAGGGCGACCGGCAAAGGAAAACTGGGCCGAACTTTGGGAGGATCTGGAACCGCTCCTTGTTAAGGTTCGGGACGCCGGCGAGACCGTTGTCGCGAAGGACCGGCCGTTTTACATCGAGCGGTTTGGCGCGCCGGAAACGGTCTATTTCGACATCTCTTATTCGCCGGTAGCCGACGAACATGGTCATGTTCTCGCCGTGCTGTGTATCGTCAACGAAACAACAGGGCGGGTTGGCTATGAGGCGACACTTAAACGCCTGGCTTCAATTATCGCTTCTTCTGAAGATGCGATCCTTGGTATCGATCTTGACATGACGGTCACCGATTGGAACCTGGGCGCAGAAAAGCTGTATGGCTTCACTGCTGCTGAGATTGTTGGTCAGCCGGTCACGCTCCTTGTTCCAGATGACCGGATTGACGAGGAGGCTCACATCATTGCCCGCATCAAGGCGGGAGAGCGCGTGGACACCCACGAGACCGTCAGGCGCAACAAGCACCGGCAGTTCCTATACGTTTCGCTGACCGTCTCCCCAATCCATGATGCTGATGGCCGGATCGTTGGCGCTTCCAAAATTGCGCGTGACATTACGGCTCGAAAGGAAGCGGAGCGTGTCCAGGATCTCCTGATCGGCGAGCTAAATCATCGCGTCAAGAACGTCCTGGCGACGGTCGCCGCGATTGCCCGTCAAACCTTTGCCGGCACACAGGATATCGAGGCAGCAAAGACAGCATTCGACGCCCGCTTGCAAAGCCTCGCCAGAGCCCATGATTTGCTCGCACGCGGAAATTGGGAGGCTGCAAGACTTCCCAATGTAGTCTCCGAGGCATTGTCCGCCTATCCATCCGAACAATTTAACATAACCGGTCCGGATATCGATGTTCCGCCGAAGACGGTGTTGGCGATGGCACTCATCGTGCACGAGCTTGCCACGAATGCTGCAAAATATGGCGCCTTGAGCGTCGGTTCCGGGAAGGTGGGAGTGTCATGGGACTTCACAGCTTCCGGAGATCAACTGACGATTGCCTGGCGAGAGACTGGCGGGCCACAGGTTAATCCACCAGGTCGAAAAGGCTTTGGATCCCGACTGATCTACGCGCTTTCGGCCGGCCAACTCGGTGGAAAGGCTGAACTCGCGTACGACGCAGATGGCGTCAACTGTACCATCGTCGCGCCACTCGACAGCGGATGGAGCGACCACGACCATCAGTCCGTCCGGCTATAGTCTGACGGGTGTTACGTCCTTAAGTTTGCGCGCTACAGGGTAGATCGAACCCTTTGCCTTAGATCATCTCACGTATGGTATGGATGACACGAGATGAATCATATGGTTTGCTGAAAAACCGTCCGACTACCGGGAGTGCACTGTCACTCATCTGACGATGACCAGATGTTACTATAATTTTCACCGGCGGCCACCGGTCGCGAACCGCGGCTGCGAGTTTCAGACCGTCCATGCTCCCGGGCATATCAATATCGGTGAACATCAAACGGACTTCGGAATGGGCGTCGAGAAGCAAGATAGCATCATCCGCATTCGAAGCTTCCAGCACGACGAAGCCCTGATCCTCCAAGGACTGTACAATATCCATTCGGACAAGGACCTCGTCTTCTACAACGAGTACCGTAATGCCGCCGTAGCTCATCCCCGAAGCTCCATCGTGGTCCACTTACAAAAACAATCAGAACGGGAGTAACGAGTCTTGTGCGATAACGATCCATCAGCTTCGGATTGTTTTCACCTATCGGCCCCGGCGCAGCTACCGGGCAGGGCTGGCACAATACAAATGCGAAGTACGCGCCATTGCGAAGCTGACACTAGCGCTACTGGTTCCGGCGCAAGGTTTGGCGACGCATCAGGCAGTCCGGCGGATTTCGTCCACAGTCCAGCGGCCTAGAGTTTGACGACGTTCTCTCAGCCGCACCGGCACGCGGCCAGGAATAGCCCGAACTGCATCAGACACAGCGGCAAGCTCTCCCGTTCCCATCGCGAGATAGGAGAGCACGACAAACCCGTACGCGACGGCCACTCCGCCAGCCAGACCCGGTTAGGCGTCGAGCAGTCGCTGCGAGGAAAAAGAGGTAATCGCATATATTTGAAGCTATTTCGCATCGAACCACTCGTCGTTGTCCACGCAGCACACTGTCACCTCTGCAGCCTGGGTTCGGGAGGAGATACACGTGGTACCGCTAACTACGTCCTCTCTACGACAACCGAGGTCACGTTACGCGAGGTCGGCGCATCGCAGACGGCCTCAATGTTATTGCCATCCGGATCGAGCACGAAAGCCGCATAGTACCTGACGTGATATGGCCTTAGACCAGGGGCGCCGTTCGACCGGCCTCCGGCTTCGAGCGCGAGGCGGTGAAAAGTGTCAACATCTTCTCGGGAGTGTGCTTGAAACGCGAGGTGGATACGAGAGACGTAGTCATCTGCAGCATCGACGTAGATTTCATCAATGACGAAGTGGTCGGTAGCATCCTGAAAAGCTTCTTCCAAGCCCAGCGCTTTACATATTGCCCTATAAAAATTGCGGCTCGCCTCTAAATCGGAAACTCGCAAATGAACATGGTCGATGACGCGGCCTAATTTATACATTGGGATCCCTTCCAAGCTATGGAGACAAGTGGACTTGGCACGAAACTGATCTCTCTGCATTATGCCGTCCCTTACGATAAAAGTGGCTAGCTCACGGCGCTTTCTTTCCGTTTTTAAGAACACTGAGGGGTGCCGCCACTGTCGTGTGGCCAGAAATGCCTGATTATGTCGTCTTACTGTGGCTGCGCCATGAGATATTCCATTGCCTTATTCCTTCCTGAGCCTGGTCTCATGTTTCCATCATTGCGGGTTTAGTCGCTGTGGTTTCGGCCATGGCCAGATAGGCGCCGCTCAGCATGACGATAATGCCGATCACGTCGAAGACGGTGACTTGTTCGGAAAAGAAGAGTGCCCCGAGTGCGACGGCGATCACTGGAGATACGAACGCATAGCTGCCGGCACGCGAGGCTCCAATGTCTCTCAGCAGCCGCATATAGGTGGTGTAACCGATCAACGAGCCAAAAATCACCAGAAAGAGCCAACTGGCCCAGGCGGTTGTGCCCCAGTTACCAGATAGAGCGGCAAGAGCACCTGGCTCGAACGCCAACGCTGCAGCGATCAGGGCGATACCGCCGACCAGTGTCGTAAGACCGGCGACGAACAAGGCTGGATAGGATCGCAACAGAGGTCGAGCCAGTACCGAGCCATACCCATAGGTGAATGCCGCCGATGCCACCGCCAAGCCGCCCCAAAGGCTGGCTCCAGCAAAGGGCTCTGGCGTCGAGACTTGTCCATCAGTTGCCGAAGGCCAGAAGAGGACGATCAGCCCTGAGACACCAAGCACGATTGCCACGATCCGCCTCACGTCGAGCGCCTCCTCGTGCAACAGCAGAGCGAAGCACAAGAGCGCGATCGGCGTCAGCGACATTTCCAAGACGGCGGCGGTCCCGGTATCGATATACTGCATCCCCCAGAACAACGGCCCGTAGCACAGCGTGATCATCAACATGCTGACGACGGAGAACCGCCCACAGTCTGCGACTTTGAAGCCCGCCGTTTCTCCTTTCGTCCAAGCATAAACGAGCAGCAGCGCGCCTGCTGCCGTAAAACGCGTCCCGGCAAACAGGAGGGGTGGCACGACTTGGATACCGGCCTTGGTTCCGATCCACGTGCTTCCCCAGATACCGCATAACATCAGAAAGCGGAGCTGGTTCTTATTGAGGGCGAAGGACATAATGGCTCCAATACTGTAACGCTTAAAGGACCAATAGACCGTTACAACCCGCTATTGCTTAAATCGTTCCGCCATCCAATATTCAAAAGATGACCAGTCAGAAAACCATCGAGGACATTAGCCTGCTCGGCGGACACCCCGCGCTCGATTTCGTCAACACCGTCGATAGTCGAGGTGAGCGCTGGGGGCCGGAGTTTCTGAACACCTACGGCGATCTAGTGACCTGGGCAGGGCGTCTCGACGTGATTGACGACGAAGAGCGAAACCTCTTGCTTGCGAAGGCAACGGAACTTCCAGTCCAAGCTCACAGGGAACTGATCCATGCCAAGGAGCTGCGCGAGGCATTGCACCGCATTTTCCTGACCGAGTCTGGCGATGCCCCCATCGGAGAAGACGATTTGGCACTTCTCGACCGCGCGGTACGGCCTGCCCACTCACAACGAAAATTGGTCAGTATCGCAGGCACCATCAGATGGCGGCACGCACCCGCGGGACAGCTGGATGCGATCGCCCATCGTGTCAGCTGGTTGGCGGCGGAACTGCTCACGTCAAAGACCGAGCGTCGTCCAATTCGTGCATGCCAGGGACCGAACTGCGGATGGCTGTTTCTCGACCACTCCCGTAATGGCCATCGTCGCTGGTGTTCGGACAGAACATGTGGATCGCACGCAAGAGTGCGGAAGTTCCGGGCTTTGCAGTCCGATTGATGCCTGACGGGCATGGATCGCGTCACTGGAGGCGCGTGAAAAAAGGGCCGGAGACAGTGTCTCGCGGCCCAGGTTTCATCGACTGAGGAGGGAGGAGAACCACGTCGAGACGATAAGACTGGCACGTCATGGTTAACAAACCGTAACCCCTGATCGGGCCAGGGTGGGCCTAGCCGCAGAACTCATCGAGCAGAGTGCAATCCGTCTACCTCTTGAGAACTGAAACCTGCCTCTCGAAATCGCCCAGATCGAAATAGTCACGCCAGACAGTGATCACTCCATTCTCCACTGTTACGGTACCCATAACCGGCAACGTGATCATCCCGCCGCTTTCATGGGAGAACACATCAATGCGCTCGTTGAGGACAACGTTTCCTGATGCCGCGAGGTTGGTCACGGTCCAGTCGACCGTGAACGCCGTTCCTACACCGAAATCCTGATGAAATTTCCGGACGTTGTCTCGGCCCGTGATGCTGGGCAGAGGCACGTTGTCGTAGAGGACGTCATCCGCCAGCATAGCGAGGGCATCCTCGATGCGATTGGCCGTCCAGTGACCGAAGAAAGTGGTGGCGATATCGATCGGGTTGGTGGACATGCTTGTTCTCCAGAGGGTTTAAGCGAACTTGACGAAATTGTTTGCGGGCAAGGGTCCGCCTGGAAACTGCGTGAGCCGACCGCCGGTCGAGAGAGGTCCAAGATCAACGCCGGCGAACCCGAGCTTTGCAATCAAAGCCGCCACCTCCGCCTTCGCGGTCTCGTCGTCTCCCGAATAGAAGAGCACACGTTCCCCACCTTCCGCATGCGGGTCAGCGGACAGAATGGCAGCAAGGAGATGATTGAATGCCTTTACCACCCGCGCGCCCGGCACCAGGCTGGCGAAGATCTCGGTCGAAAGCCGTCCATGGAGATCAGCAGGCTTGAACAGCGGCGCCTCGATCGGGTTGTTGGCATCGATGACGATTCGACCATTCCAGTTCGGCAGCCCCGCGAGCGCCGATGGTAGTTTAGACCACGGAACGGCAATAAGTACGATATCGGCTTGTGCCGCAGCCTCGATGGTATCAGCTGTGACATGAGGAGCGAGCTCCTGTGTCAAGCTTGCAAGCGTTTCCGGCCCGCGACTATTGGCTATGGTGGCTGGGATACCGTTTCGGGCGAGGATTCTTGCAAAGGCCGCGCCGATGTTTCCAGCGCCGATGATGCCGATGGTGGTCATGTCTTTCTCCTGTTGGATTGGCTGAGGCTCAAGCGGACTGGCCGCCATCGACGTTGAGGGTGGCGCCGGTGATGTAGCCGGCGTCCGGTCCCACGAGGAAGGCGACGGCCGCGGCAATATCTTCCGGCTGTCCGTAGCGACCGAGTGC
>Ga0247730_1001195_pt1 | contig 14993 bp, 14 predicted proteins | sample UWRJL073202C2_FD_180959 | JGI IMG/M metagenome (GOLD analysis project Ga0247730, IMG submission 180959) | Plant litter microbial communities from Arlington Agricultural Research Station in Wisconsin, United States - UWRJ-L073-202C-2 | ecosystem: Environmental > Terrestrial > Plant litter >... | reverse complement strand
GCTCAGCTCGTCGATGATCGAGATTCGCGTCATCCGCGCGAAGGTCGACATCGAGATCGCCCCGAGCGCCACCGAGGGCATGATCATCGAAGCGAAATTGCCGGAGCCGGACGTCGGCAGCCAGCGTAGCGTTACCGCGAACACAAAAATCAGCAGGATGCCGGAGAGAAAGGTCGGCACGCTCTGGCCGGTAACGACGATTGCCGTCAACACCCGCTCCAGCCAGCCGCCGCGCCGCGTTGCCATCAAAATACCGGCCGGGATTCCAATGCCGACGGCCACGATGATCGCACCCGCTGCCAGCTGCATCGTATAGGGCACACGTGACCAGACGATATCGATCGCCGGCACCCGCTGGACCACGGACATGCCGAAGTCCAGCTGCAGCAACCCGCCGAGATAGTTCAGATACTGCACCCAAAGCGGCTGGTCGAAACCGAGCTGGCGGCGCAACTCGTCGATCATTTCCTTGGAGGCATCCGGCGGCACGAGCAGAAGCGTCGGGTCGCCGGAAAAATGCATGACGACGAACACAATGGTGAGTACGCCGAAGATCGCTATGATCGCTTGAACCAGCCGTTCAACGGCGTATTTCAACATTATGTTCTGCCTCGCCTTCCTGGGTTACTGCTGCCAGCTCATGTCGGTGACGAACATGGCTTCGTTGGCGGTCGGCACCCATTTCAGCTTGGCGCTGGCGCCGTAGATCGCATAGGCCTGATAGAGACCGATGCCAGGCACGTCGTCTTTCAGGATCTGGTAGGCCTGCTCATACTTTGCCAGCCGCTCCTTGGTGTCGAGCGTCACGCGGGCGCCATCAACAAGAGCGTCATAGGCCGGGTTCTTGTACTTGGCCCAGATGCTGCCGCTGCGAAACAGCGGGAAGATGATGCCGTCGGCATCCTGGCAAGCGCACGACCACGCTCCAAAGGCCAAGCTGCCTGCTGTCGCCGGTTCGCCCTGGCGACGTTTCAGGAAGGTTGCCTGGTCGCTCGACTGGATTTCGACGTTCAGACCAACCTCGTTGACCATTTGCTGGATCGCCTCGATCGTCGCGCGGTTATAGGCGGGAGAAGTCAGAAATTCGAGCTTTGCACCCTCGGCACCGGCTTCCTTGATCAAGGCCTTGGCCTTTTCCGGATCGTAGTCGTAACCCTCGACCTTGTCGGTATAACCGAAGATCGGCTTGGCGCCGACGATGTTGACCGGATTGCCGTAGCCGGCAAGCAGCGCCTCGATCAGCGAGTCGCGGTCGATCGCATGCGCAATCGCCTGGCGTACCCGCACATCCTTGGTCGGCCCTGCTTCGGCGTTGATGTAGAGATAGCCGACACGCTCGGTCGGGGCAGACAGTACGGTGACTGCCGTCTCGCTCTTCAGGCTGGCTGCCTGGTCCGGCGTTACGCCACCGACCAGATCGGCTTTGCCGGTCTTCAAATCAGCGATGCGGGTCGAAGCGTCCGGCACGGTGCGGAAGGTGACCTTGGCAAACGGCGGCTTTACGCGCCAGTAAGCCGGATAGGCCTCCAGCTCGGTCTGAACGCCCTTCTGCCAGTTGGCCAGCTTATAGGGACCGCTGCCGAGCGGCTTGACGTTGAATTCCTGGTCGCCGACTTTTTCGACATAGGCCTTCGGCACGATCGACAGTTTGACGAGCTGCGCGAGCAGTGCCGGATAGGCCGACTTTGTCGTCATCGTCACCGTGTTCGCCGCGGTCACTTCGGCCTTGGCGATCTGGTCGAACTGCGTCAGCTGCGGGCTTTTCAGCTTCGGATCGATGATGCGGTTGATCGAGAAAGCAACGTCCTCGGCGGTCAGCTTGCTGCCGTCCTGGAAGGTGACGTCGTCGCGGATGTCAAAGACGATGGTCTTGTCGTCGGCATATTTCCAAGCCTTGGCAATCTGCGGCACGATCTCGCCGGCCGAATTGCGGGTCAGCAGATTGTCAAAGATGTTGCGGTAGATGCTGTAGCTGTTGGTGTCCCACTGCAGATGCGGATCGAGCGTGGCGGCATCGCCCGACAGGTCGATGGTCAGGAGCTCTTTCGGCGTCTGGGCATAGGCAGCAGACGCCATGAGGCTCGCGGCGAAAACGGTGGCGGTTGCAAATCTGATAAACATGGTTCCCTCTTCTCTTTTCAAGTTATCTGTTTGATCCGACGGCGAAAATGTCGCGAATCTCAGCGGGCGGCCAATCCGCCCTCGGCGGCACAATAGGCTGCCAGTTCCGCGTGAGTCAGGAACCAAACGTCCCCCTTTGCCTGAGCTGCGCGAATAATTTCCTCCAGAATGAAGATTCTCGAGCGATGACCGACATGGTGCGGATGCAGCGTCACCTGGAACACCCCGCCCTCCTCATAGGCAACCTCCATTTCGCGCAACAGAATGTCGAGCACCATTGCCGGGCCGCCATAGGGCCGCGCCCCGGTCATCCGGTCCATCGCCACATAAGGCGCGTCATCGCGGATCCATTCCACCGGAATTTCCACTACCCCGGTCGGCTCGCCGTTCTCCAGCAGTTCGTAGCAATCGTCGTCGGCCATCAGCGAGGAATCGTAGAGCAGACCCATCTCGCGAATAATCTTCAGCGTGTAGGGGCTGAAATCCCAGGACGCCGTGCGCATGCCAACGGCGCGCTGGCCGGTGATCTTTTCCAAAGCATCGGCGGCCCGCAAAGCAAGCGTGCGCTCGGTGTCCTCGTCGAGGCGCGAATTGAACTCGTGGATCCAGCTGTGCAGCGCCAGTTCGTGGCCCGACGCCACGACAGCGCGTGCCTCCTCGGCATTCAGCATCGCTGACACGGCGGGCATAAAGACCGATGCCGGCACCGCATATTTTTCCAGCAGTTTAAGAATTCGGGGCATGCCGGCACGGGCGCCATACTGGCCCTGACTGATGCGGCTGTACGACTTGCCGCCATTGCGCAACTCAATCGTCTCGTGGTCAGCATCGAACGACAACGCCACTGCCATCCGCGCGCCATTCTTCCACGCTTTTGGCTTCAGCGACTTGCCGGCGCGCACCGCGCTGACATTGGCACGCCAAACCTCTTCTGGCCAAAGCCATGGATCAATTGCCGGGTCGGGAGGTGTGAAAGCCGTCATTACATGCCCTGTTCATTCGGAAAGCCTTACGATCGCAGGTTGCGAAGTTTGGCCATGTCGCTTTTCTAGGCATAAGTGGTATAAGCCTTGCAATTGGACAGCAATGGGGGTTTCGTTCACATACATGAACTCCGAAGTGAAAAGTGCCGGGCGTATCCTCGACATCCTTGAATATCTCGCCGGGCTGCGCGAGCCGGTGGCGCTCGCGCGCATCATTGCTGATCTAAGCCTGCCCAAAAGCAGCGCCCACGCGCTGATCCAGACGCTGGCCGGCCGCGGCCACATCGTCCAGAATGCGAGCGGCCATTATGTGCTGGTCGAATCAAGCCGCCACGGCTTTCCCTTTCGGCGCCACGAGGAGCCGCTGGTGGTGAAGGCCATGCCGCTCATGGAACGCCTACGCGACGCGTCCGGCGAAACGGTGCTGCTCAGCACCATCAATGCCCATTGCGATATCCGCAGGCTCGCCAAAGTCGTCAGCCAGCAGCCGATCCGCTACGACGTCAGCATGGATTCGCCGATCACTGCCTATTGCACGGCGACCGGCCGGGTTTTGCTCGCCCATGCATCAAAGGAGATCGTCGAAGACTATTTTTCTCGCATTCGGTTCCAGTCCTACACGCGCTTCACGGTCACCGACGCCGATCAACTGCGCCGGCTGCTGGCCAAAGTCCGCCGCGACGGCTTTGCCACCAACGACCAGGAATTCATCACAGGCTCCACTGGCGTCGCTGCCCCCGTGCGCGACGCCAGTGGCCAGGTGATCGCAGCCCTCAATCTGGGCACGTTGACCAGTCGTTATGTGCAGAGGCGCGAGGAGTTGCTGCTGCTGTTGCGCAGCACGGCGGACGAATTGAGCCGGGTATTGGGGTTTGCGCAGAAGCGCGCCATCAATGATCTCGTCGATAACGCGACCGCTGAACCGCAAACCGGCCGATAGCTTTTCTATCGCCAAGATTGACATGCACCAAGGGCGCGCACCAAAGGCGTTGAATCTAAAGAGCAGCATATTGATGACTATATCACGGAGTGATATATATGCCCGTAAGAATTTTGCTAGAATTGGAATTCGCCGACTGGGCAACTGACAATGATGTCACCGATTCGATGCTACTCAAAGCCGCCGAAGAAATCGAAACTGGATTGGTGGATGCCCGACTTGGTGGATTTCTGGTGAAGAAGAGGATGGCGGCACCCGGACGCGGCAAGAGAGGCGGTTATCGGGTCATCCTCGCGCACCGACAGGCAGACCGACTGATATTTCTCTACGGGTACGCAAAAAACCAGCGGGAGGATATCACCAAGGTTGAAATGATTGCTTTGCAGAAATTCGCTGAGGTTTTCATGCAGGTAGACAGCAGCAAGCTCAACGAGATGATTGCAAAGAGCACGATATTGGAGATCAGGCATGAGCAAGATACTGGATAACGTCCATAAATCGGTAACGAGGCTGCATGGCGCAGGCTTCATCGACGACGTGACCATGCGCGATTTCGATGCACTCTGCCTGCCACCCCTGCGGCACTATTCGCCGGCAGACATTCAGCAGATCCGCAACAAGGCCATGGTCAGCCAAGCCGTTTTCGCCAGATACATCAACGTAAAAACCATTACCGTTGCCGCCTGGGAGCAGGGAACGAAGAAGCCGAATGGCACAGCTCGGAAACTGCTCGACATCGTCGAACGCAAGGGCCTGGAAGCACTTCGTTAAACGCGAGCCAACGCACCCCTCGCCCATAAAAAAGGCCGCTCCCGAAGAAGCGGCCAATCCGAGGTCACTCAGATAAAAAGATTACGCCGACCAGGGCGCGAATTCGGGCATGTGGACCGGCACGAATTCGCGGGCACGCACGCGCTGGCTTCGGGCCGGCGCTTCTACCACTTCATACGCACTACGATCGTTCAACAGCGCCTTCAGCGCATTGGCATTCATCTTGTGACCGCCGCGATAGGAGCGGTAACAGCCGATGAACTGGGCGCCGGCAAGCGCCAGGTCGCCGACGGCATCGAGCGTCTTGTGACGGACGAACTCGTTTTCGTAGCGCAGGCCTTCGATGTTGATCACGGTGTTGTCGTCAGAAATGACGACGGAATTTTCAAGCGATGAACCGAGCGCGTAACCGGCCGCCCAAAGGCGCTCGACGTCACGCATGAAGCCAAAAGTGCGGGCGCGCGACAGTTGGGTTTTAAAAGTTTCCGGTGTCAGGTCGCCCTTCCACATCTGCCGGCCGATCAGCGGGCTGTCGAAATCGATCTCGACTTCGAAGCGGGTGCCATCATAGGGGCGGAATTCCGACCAAGAGGCGCCGGCCTCGATTCGCACCGGCTTGATGACGCGGATATAGCGGCGCTTGAAGCCGAGCGTGGTGATGCCGGCCTGTTCGATGGCGTCGATGAAGACATGCGAGCTGCCGTCCATGATCGGCATTTCCGAGCCCTCGACTTCGACAACGAGGTTGTCGATGCCGAGCGCGTAAAGGGCTGCCATCACATGTTCGATGGTGGCGACCGACTTGTCCGGCATCTGGCCGAGCACGGTGCACAGATCGGTATTGCCGACCTGCGACGACACGGCGCGCAGTTCGGTGACGCTGCCATCGTCATGCATGCGGTTGAACATGATGCCGGTGCCGGCTTCGGCGGGCTGGAAGGTGATGGATACCGGTGCCCCCGAATGCACGCCGGTGCCCGAAAGGGTGACCGGATTGGCAATGGTGGTCTGGAAACCGAGTAAACCCATGGTCATGGTCGCAATGCCTTTTATCTGTATCCCGATCCAGGCGTCTTCAAAGTGCCGTTGCGATCGGGTCGGTCTGGATCGGTTTCAGCAGGCAAGCCATGCGATTCCGTTCTGTTGTCCTTCTACATACGGACCTGAACGACACTTTCCAAATCACTGTTTCTTTCCGATTGTTACGAAGTCATCCCGTTGAAATAAAACGAAATAATTTGACACAAACGGTTCATGAAAGACGCCGTCGAAACAGGCCGTGAAACTTAAAAAAATGCCCGGACCTTTCGATCCGGGCATCGGTATATTTTCCGGTTCTGAAAAACCTCAGTTCGACTGGCGGCGCAGGAAAGCCGGGATTTCCAGCTGGTCGTCCTCATGGCTCTGGCCGGCAGGCGGTGTCGAACGGCCATGGTCGTCGAGCTGGCCACGACGCGGGGCGTAGAGGCTGGCTTCCGGCGACAGGGCCCGGCGCTGCTGCGAGGCAGCGTTCGGGGCCGAAGTCATGTTCTCGGTCGGCACGGCTTCTTCTTCCGTGTGACGGCCAAGCGAGTTGGTGATCCGCTTCAGGAGACCCATCGGGCCGCGTTCCTCGATCGGAGCGGCGGTCTGCGGGCTGGCGCGGCGGTCCATCTCGGCCTTGATTACCGGCGGAAAGTCTTCGACCTTTGGCATGCGCACCTGTTCGACCGACTGGCGGATCACAGGGGCAGCAGGTTCCTGGCGGAAGGTCTGCTGCGGGGCCTGTGGCTGCGGGGCGGCCATGCGCGGAGCCGGCTGGCTCATAACGGGAGCCTGCATCGGAGCCGACTGGCGCGGTGCTTCCATTACCGGGGCTGGCTGCGAAAACAGCCGGCTCTGCGGACGGAAGTCATCCTGCTGCGGAGCCACCGGCTGCGGTGCCGGGGTATGTGTCGCCATGGCGATCTGCAACTCGCGTTCCATTTCGGCTTCGGCCGAACGGATGGTCTGGGCGATCACGTCTACTTTGGGTGCCTGCGCGACTGGGGCAGGCTGCACTGCGGCCGGAGCCGGAGCAACGGCCGCCGAAGGACGGATAAGCGGACGCGAGGCGGCAGCGTGGTGGCTGTTGCCCTGTTCGTTGATGGCGCGGTCGATGCCGGTGGCAACAACCGAGACGCGGATGATACCTTCCAGCGCTTCGTCGAAAGTGGCGCCGAGGATGATGTTCGCGTCCGGATCGACTTCCTCGCGGATGCGGGTCGCGGCTTCGTCGACTTCGAACAGGGTGAGGTCACGGCCACCGGTGATCGAGATCAACAGGCCCTGGGCGCCCTTCATCGAGGTCTCATCCAGCAGCGGGTTGGCGATCGCGGCTTCTGCAGCCTGCATGGCGCGACCTGCGCCGGATGCTTCGCCGGTACCCATCATCGCCCGGCCCATTTCGCGCATGACGGAACGTACGTCGGCGAAATCGAGGTTGATCAGGCCTTCCTTGACCATCAGGTCGGTGATGCAGGCAACGCCCGAATACAGAACCTGGTCGGCCATCGCAAAAGCGTCGGCAAAGGTGGTCTTGTCGTTGGCGATGCGGAACAGGTTCTGGTTCGGAATGACGATCAGCGTGTCGACCGACTTCTGCAGTTCCTGGATCCCCATTTCGGCCAGACGCATCCGGCGCGCGCCCTCAAAGTGGAACGGCTTGGTGACGACGCCGACGGTCAAAATACCCTTGTTGCGGGCAGCCTGGGCGACGACCGGAGCAGCACCGGTACCGGTACCACCACCCATGCCGGCGGTAACGAAGCACATGTGGGTGCCGTTCAGGTGATCGATGATTTCGTCGATGCACTCTTCGGCGGCCGCACGGCCGACTTCCGGCTGCGAACCTGCGCCAAGACCTTCGGTGACGCTGACGCCGAGCTGGATGATGCGGCTTGCCTTGGTCATGGTCAGCGCCTGGGCATCCGTGTTGGCGACGACGAAGTCAACGCCCTGGAGGCCTGCGGTGATCATGTTGTTGACGGCATTGCCGCCGCCGCCGCCGACACCGAACACGGTGATGCGCGGCTTCAGCTCGGTGATGTCTGGCTTCTGCAGCTGTATAGTCATGGGTCCGTTCCTTCTTTCTCTGGCTGCGTCGCCACGCCGGCCAATTCGTTCACTTGTTCGCCCTGCCCTTTTGTTGATCGCCGTCTGGCGGCGATCAGGCTAAGGCACTCAAAAACTTTCCTTCAGCCACATGCCCATCCGGGCGATGCGGCTGTTGTTGCCACCGAGCGACGAGAGCAGGCCGCCCTGCGTCGCATATGTCTCCAGTTCCGCGACCTGCGGGTAGATCATCAGGCCGACCGCCGTCGAAAACGCCGGGCCCTTGGCCGCCGTCGGCAGGCCGGACACGCCCATCGGCCGTCCGATCCGCACGTTGCGGGCCAGAATTCTGCGCGCCACGTCCGGCAAGCCGGTCAGCTGGCTGGCACCGCCGGTGAGCACGACCCGCTTGCCAACAATCGGGGAAAAACCCGATTTCTGGATGCGGTCGCGAATCAGTTCCAGCGTCTCCTCAATCCGGGCGCGAACGATGCGCGAGACCAGCGCACGCGGCACCTGGGTCGGCTGGTCGCGGTCATCATCGCCGATCGGCGGAACCGAGATCAGGTCGCGATCGTCGGCGCCGCTTGCCAGCGCCGAACCGTGAACGACCTTCATCCGTTCGGCATCCTCGATACGGGTCGACAGACCACGCGCCAAATCCGTGGTCACATGATGGCCGCCGAGGTTGATCGCGTCGGTATGCACCAGCTTGCCCTCGGCAAATACCGAGATCGTCGTCGTGCCGCCGCCCATGTCGATGGCAGCGCAACCGAGTTCGACTTCGTCATCGACCAGCGAGGCCAGGCCGCTGGCGTACGGTGTCGCCACCATGCCCTCGACCGAGAGATGCGCACGGTTGATGCACAGCTCGAGATTTTTGAGTGCCGTCCGTTCGGCCGTGACCACATGCATGTCGACGCCGAGCGCATCGCCATACATTGCCAGCGGATCGCGGATGCCGCGCTCGCCGTCGAGCGAAAAGCCGGTCGGCAGCGAATGCAGCACGGCGCGATCCTGGCGCAGCGACTGGTGGCTGGCGGCTGCCAGAACCCGCTTCAGATCGTTGACTTCGACTTCCTGGCCGCCGAGATCGATGGTCGCCGTGTAGATGTCGCTGGTCAGACGGCCAGCCGAGACGTTGACGATCAGACTGTCGACCGTCAGGCCCGCCATGCGTTCGGCCGCATCCACCGCCAGGCGGATCACGCTCTCGACCGCATCGAGATCGGCGATCACGCCGGATTTCATGCCGCGCGAGCGCTGGTGGCCGATGCCGATGATTTCGATGCCGTGGGTACGGCCGGGCAGAACCTGGCTTTCCTTGCGCGGCGTCAGGCGACCGATCATGCAGACGATCTTGCTCGAACCGATGTCGAGCACGGAGACGATATGCACCCGCTTGGAAGACAAAGGCTTCAGGCGCGGCAGGCCGAGATGCGAGGACCCAAAAATGCTCATATGTGCTGTCCCGCCTTCTTCAACGCTTTTGTACGCGCATCGAGCACTGCCTGCCGGCGGATGTCCGCCTCGGCGGTCAGCTGGATCGTCGTGCGGTCGGCCAATCTGAGATCGATCGCGGCGATATCACGATCGAGAACCTGCTGTTCGGTCTGCAGCGTCGACAGAACCTGCAGGGCCTTGCCGACATCGTTTTCCGGCAGCTTGACAACGATACCGTTGAACAGATGCAGATCCCAGCGGCGGCCGGCGACGCGGACATAGGCCTTTACCTGCGCCTTGATCTTCGGCCAGTCGGCGAACTGCTGCTCGAACGAAGCGGCTGCCGTTTCCGCATCGCGGCCGACAAACAGCGGCAGGTCAGCAAACTTGTTATCGCGCAGCGGCGCAATGACGCTGCCGCTCTTCTCGATCACAGACAGCTCGTCCCCGTGCTGCCAGATGCCATACGGCTGGCGCTCGCGCAAACGCACTTCAATTGTCCGCGGATAGATCTTTCTGACTTCCGCATCCTGGACCCAGGGCAGTTCAGCCAGGTTGCGGCGTGCCTGGTCGATGTCGAGCGCCACCAGCGAGGTGGTGCCGTCGAGCCCGAGCAGCTGCAGGATGTCGATTTCCGAAGTCTGGGCATTGCCGGACACTTTCACGTCCTCGATGGCAAAGCCGGCAGCAGCTGTCGTTGCCTGCGCCACGGTTTGCGTGTGGCCGCCAAGCGACATGCCGTAAAGGCCGGTTGCGGCAAACAGGGCGACAGTGCCGAGCGTGCCGGTATGGCGCGGAATGTGAATGCGGCCGGAGGCCAGGCTGACGAGAAAGCGCACCGATTTGCGCAGCGGCCGCGGCAGCACGAATCGGCCCTCGGAGCCCTGCGGCGCCGATCCGATATCGCGCGAAAACTGTCCCGCTCTTTTGCCGATCATCGCTGACACGAAGCGTCCTCCACCATCCAACGGACAAGATCCCCAAACGAATGACCGGCATATGCGGCCAATTCGGGCAGAAGCGAGGTCGGGGTCATGCCGGGCTGCGCGTTGATTTCCAGCCAGATCAGTTCACCATCCTCGGAGAAGCGATCGTCGTAACGGAAATCGGACCGGCTGACGCCACGACACCCAATTGCTTGATGCGCCTTGAGGGACAGTGTTTGTATTTTTTGGTAAATAAATGGTGAAATTTCTGCCGGAACGACGTGTTTCGATCCACCTGCCGCATATTTGGAATCATAATCATAGAAACTGTTGCTGAGCGGCACGATCTCCGTGACACCCAGAACCACGTCTCCCATCACGCCGCAGGTCAGCTCGCGCCCAGCGATATAACGCTCGACCATAACCGTATTGCCGTAGCGCCATTCCGACGAACTCAGAATCTGCGGCGGATGCGACTGGTCTTCCTTGACGATGACGACACCGAAGGACGAGCCTTCGCGCACCGGCTTGACCACATAAGGCGGCTTCATCGGATGTTCGTGACCAATATCGAATCGGTCCATCACCTGGGCTTCCGCCACAGGGATACCGGAGGCCTTGGCCACATGCTTGGCCAGCGTCTTGTCCATGGCGAGCGCCGAGGCGAGCACGCCGGAATGGGTGTAGGGAATCTGCAGATATTCGAGCACGCCCTGGATGCTGCCGTCTTCGCCATAAGGGCCATGCAGCGCATTGAAGGCAACATCGGGCTTCAGTTCGGTCAGCACGGCCGCAATGTCGTGACCGACATCGACGCGGGTGACCTGAAAACCTTCAGCTTCGAGCGCGTCCGCGCACGGCACGCCCGAGGCAAGGCTGACCGGCCTTTCCGAAGACAAACCGCCCATCAGGACCGCTACATGCTTGCCGACCATCAAAATTCCCCGAAACCTAGTCTCAAAAAGCCTGAACCGAATCTCACATCCGAACCGGTGACGCTCACGCGCCAGGTCCGCCGACGCCGCAACATCTATCCCAATATGGTTAATGAACCGTTTACTTTGGTTAACCGGCGCGAAGCTTGCGACTGCCGGACCCTTCCGAATCATTCGGATTAACCCCAAGGAATCAGAGTGTTGCCGATGGCGCAAGCAGCAGCTTGGCAACACTTGGCCGCGACTCACGGCGCGGGATTCAAAAAACCGCGCAACTGCCGGCTTTTGCTCGGCTATGACAGTTTGCCGCGATCTGCTGTTTTCGCCCAGGTGATGCGAAATGGATTCAGTCGCTGTAGGGTGACAGCAGAGACGGCGTCATCCGCGCAAGATAGGCTGGCATCCGGGCAATCACGATCGCACGAGCACGACCATACGCACGCGCCACGCCGCTCGAACGCCCCGGTCGATCGAATACCCGCATCCCTGTTTCTGACGCACATGCGTTTTTCCCCACCAGGACTTGCAACCGAAGGTTCGGAAAAGTACATTTGAACCACGACAACAGGGATGTGTTGAAGGGAGTTCTCACGATGCCGCTTGCGCTCTACGGCCACCCATTCTCCTCCTACACCCAGAAAGTGCTGATCGCGCTTTACGAAAACGGCACTCCGTTCGAATTTCGCTCGATAAGCCCAGATACGCCGGAACACTCGGCCGAGTGGTTGAGGCGCTGGCCGCTGCGAAAATTCCCGCTGCTTGTCGATGGCGACCGCAGCATCGTCGAGACCAGCATCATCATCGAACATCTGCAGCATGCCTATCCCGGCCCGGTGCGCCTGCTGCCGGAAGACCCGGTCGCGGCGCTGGACGTGCGCTTTTTCGACCGCTTCTTCGACCTGCACGTAATGAACGCGGCGCAGATCGCGGTAGACGGGGCGCTAACCGGCGATCCGGTCAAACGCCGCGACGGGCTGGTGCGGGCGAAGGAAAAGCTCGAGCGCGCCTATGCCTGGCTCGAACGGCAACTTCCCGGAAAGACATGGGCGACCGGGGAGGATTTCACCCTGGCCGACTGCGCCGCGGCGCCAGCGCTGTTCTACGCCGACTGGACGCATCCGATCTCGGCCGCCTATACCGGACTGCACGGCTACCGTGCCCGCCTGCTGGCCCGCCCTTCCTTCGCCCGGGCGGTGGAAGAGGCCCGGCCATTCCGGCCGCTGTTTCCGCTCGGCGCACCGGATCGGGATTGACGGTCGGTTGGAGTGCTTGAATGCTGGATGCGCCGTCGAGACGACCGGCAATTCGGGCTTTCGCCCCTATCCGCGCAGCCGCAGCGCCAGAACGACGTTGCGGCCACGACTAACCGCAGTCACCGCTGCACCGACAACGACCAGCCATAGCGCCACCGTCAGAACATAAACGTGCCCCCACCATAAAACTTCCACGGCCGAGAGGACCGCGCCGAGCGTGATCGCCGCCATCCGGTGCTGCTTGGCCATCGGCCCGGAGAAATCGGCCGGCAACCCATTGGCCCGTCCAAGCTCGCGCACATAGGCAGTCAGGATCGCAAAACCCGCCCCTGCCCAGCCCAGCGCCGGCAAGTCGAGCCCATAGCCGACCCCAACCAGAATCAACAGATCGGCGATGCGGTCGGGAACCTCGTTCCAGAGCGGCCCGTCCGCGGCCCCCTTGCCGCCCTCGACCGCGACCATGCCGTCAAACAGGTTGCACAACAGCCGCAGCTGGCAGCACAGCGCCGCCCCGATCAGCAGCAGCGCCGACCAGCCGCCGACCGCCTGCCCCGCACAATAGAACGCGCCTCCGGCGAGCGCCGCGGCAACCATGCTACCTTGCGAAATCTGGTTGGGCGTGATGGCCCGTGCCGCCAGCCATCGGGCTAGACCCTGCGCCCAGCGTGAATTGCGGCTGGCCAGCGGCCGGCGATCGCCCAAGGTTTCCATCTATCGCTCCCCTGTATCGACTGTTGCCGCATGTTTGCCGACCATGGTCGCATTGTAAATTATCGCATAGCTGCCCGACACCAGCAGCGGCACAGCAATGGTTTTAAAAATTTCCGGCGTACCGCTGAGATAGTGCATCGTCACCAGCAGCGCGACAGACCCCAGCAGGGCGATCAGCGGCGGCGCCACATAACGTAACGCACCGGAAAACCTGGCCCGAAGCCGATCCACCACCGATTTCAGAAACAGCGTGAGGCCGGCCGACAGGATTCCCTGGACAACGCCGGCGAGGACCGGTCGCGGCATCGGGTGCAGGCGGTTGGCCCAGAATGCCCAGCTGCCCATCAGCAGAAAGGCCACCAGCATATGCACCGCACTGCTGCGCGCCAAAGGGCCGAAAACACCGCCGTTCACGACAGTGACCACCAGTAGCGCACCAGATGGAAGAAGATCGGCGCCGAAAACACCACCGAATCCAGCCGGTCGATCAGCCCGCCATGACCCTCGATCAGATGCCCCCAGTCCTTGACGCCACGGTCACGCTTGATCGCCGACATCACCAGTCCACCAAAAAAGCCCATCACGGCGATGACGAAAGCCAACAGCCCCGCCTGCACCGGCGTAAACGGCGTGATCCACCATAGCGCGGCGCCGATTGCGGTCGCGCTGAGAATGCCGCCGACAAAGCCTTCCACGGTTTTCGAAGGCGACAGTCTTGGCGCGATCTTATGGCGACCCAAAAGTTTGCCCCAGACATATTGCAGCACATCGCTCAGCTGCACGACAATCACCAGAAAGGCGATCAGCAGCACTTCCCGCCCCTCGTAGCCAGGAATATTGAGGCTGAGCAGCGCCGGCACATGCGAGGCGCAGAACACGCAGATCATCAGCGCCCACTGCACCTCGGCGATGCGGACCAGAAACCGCTCGGTATCGCCGCGCAGCACCGCGATGATCGGCATCAGCAGGAAGGCATAGACCGGAATGAAGATCGAATAGATGCCATAGCGCTCGATGGCGATCAGATAGTACTGGATGGGCACGACCACGAAGAAAGCAGCGGCCAGCGCCCAGTGGTCGGCACGCTTGGTGTTGGTCAGCGTGATGAATTCGCGCAGCGCCGCAAACGAGCAGAAGGCAAAGAGCACGACGACGCCGACGCGGCCCGCGAGAAAGGCGATGCCGATCAGCACCACCATCACCCACCAGGCTTTGATTCGCGCATTAAGATTTTCAATGCCGGCATTGCCGCCATCCGGTGACAGCCGCCGCTGCAGCCCATAGCCAATAACAGAGGCGAAAATCAGCACCCCGCCGATGCCGAGCAGCAGCGAGATCAGGTCGGATGTGGCGGCACTCATTCAGCGCTCCCCGAAAATTTCGGCGACAGCGACAGCAGCGCCATCTCCGCCCTCTGGATGAAATTGGCCCGCTCACCGTCGCCATCGACATGCAACGGCGCCCCGAACGTCACGGTGCAGATCAACGGAATTGGCACGATTTCGCCCTTCGGCATCACCCGGTTGAGATTGTCGATCCAGACCGGCACGAGGTCGATCTCGGGTCTGGACTTGGCGAGATGAAAGAGGCCGGCCTTGAACGGCAGCAGCGGCTTGTCCGTCTGGTTGCGCGTGCCTTCGGGAAACAGAATCAGCGAGGCACCCTCATCGACCGCCGCCACCATCTGGGCAATTGGATCGGACGTCCGCAACCCCCGGTCGCGCTCGATCAGCACCGCATTGAACACGTCACGGCCGATAAAGCTGTTGAGCCTGGTCTTCAGCCAGTAATCGGCTCCGGCCACCGGCCGGGTTTTTCGCCGCAGCCTTGGCGGCAGC
>Ga0247730_1001194_pt1 | contig 15024 bp, 20 predicted proteins | sample UWRJL073202C2_FD_180959 | JGI IMG/M metagenome (GOLD analysis project Ga0247730, IMG submission 180959) | Plant litter microbial communities from Arlington Agricultural Research Station in Wisconsin, United States - UWRJ-L073-202C-2 | ecosystem: Environmental > Terrestrial > Plant litter >... | reverse complement strand
GGGTGAAGAAGTGGAAGCCCTGCAGCCCGTAGGCCTTCGAGTCGCCGAAGATCGAGTCTTTGAACCCGCCGAACGAGTAGTACGCCACCGGAACCGGGATCGGCACGTTGATGCCGATCATGCCGACCTCGATCTCGTTCTGGAAACGCCGGGCGGCCCCGCCGTCGTTGGTGAAAATCGCGGTGCCGTTGCCGAACGCGCCGTTGTTGATCAGCTCGACGCCGTCTTCGTAGCTGTGCACGCGCACGACGGAGAGCACCGGTCCGAAGATCTCCTCGGTGTAGACGCGGGAGTCGAGCGGGACCTTGTCGATCAGGGTGGGTCCGAGCCAGAAGCCTTCGGATGCCCCGTCGACGTCGATTCCGCGGCCGTCGACCACCACGTCCGCACCGTCGGCGATGGCGACGTCGATGTAGCTCGCCACCTTGTCGCGGTGCACCTCGGTGATGAGCGGACCCATGTCGCACGAGCGGCGGCCGTCGCCGACGGTGAGCCGCGACATCCGGTCTTTGATCTTGGCGATCAGTTCGTCGGCGACGGGCTCGACCGCGACGACCACGGAGATGGCCATGCAGCGTTCTCCGGCGGAGCCGAATCCGGCGTTGATCGCGGAGTCGGCGACGAGGTCGAGGTCGGCGTCGGGCAGCACGAGCATGTGGTTCTTGGCGCCCCCGAGGGCCTGAACGCGCTTGCCGTTCTTCGACGCGGTCTCGTAGATGTACTTGGCGATCGGGGTCGATCCGACGAACGAGATCGATTTGACGTCGGGGTGCTCGAGCAGTCCGTCGACGGCCTCTTTGTCGCCGTGCAGCACGTTGAGCACTCCGTCGGGCAGGCCGGCCTCGGTGAACAGCGCGGCGAGCCAGTTGGCGGCCGAGGGGTCTTTCTCGCTCGGCTTCAGCACCACCGTGTTGCCGACCGCGATGGCGATCGGGAAGAACCACATCGGCACCATCGCCGGAAAATTGAACGGGCTGATGATGCCCACGACGCCGAGCGGCTGCTTGGTCGAGTAGACGTCGACGCCGGTGGAGACCTGCTCGGAGTACTCGCCCTTGACGATGTGCGGAAAGCCCGTGGCGAGCTCGACGACCTCGAGGCCGCGGGTGATCTCGCCCAGTGCATCGGAGAGCACCTTGCCGTGCTCGGCGGTGAGGATCTCGGCGAGCTCGCCCTTGCGCTCGTTGAGAAGCTCGCGGAATCGGAACAGCACCTGCTGGCGCTTGGTGATCGAGGTCTCGCGCCAGGCGGGGAAGGCTGCTTTCGCGGCGGCCACGGCGGCGTCGATCTCCGCGCCGTTCGCGAGGGCGACGTTCTTCGTCTGCTCCCCCAGCGCCGGGTCGAAGACGGGGGCGGTGCGCCCGCTCGCGCTCACAACGGTCTTGCCGTCGATGTAGTGCTGCACGATCGGCAGCATTGTCGTTTCGCTCATGTCATTCCTCGGTCGACGTCGGGAGGGGATGACACCACCTTAGGAGTTTCGGGGGCCGCGACATCCGCAATTCTCGTGTGAATTGCCTCGGATCAGGCCCGAGCGACGACCGGGCGCTTCGCCTCGGCCGCCGCGGCCAAGAGCTGGAGAGCATCGAACTCGGCACGGCGGAAAAAGCCGAAGGGTCGGCGCATAACGACGATCTGAACGGGTAGAACTACATCGCTGAATCTGGCATCGATTGCCAGACCGGTCATGGGATACGCTCCTTGGTCGATTTCGGTAGGCACGATTGCCATGATGTCGACCCAGTGGAGGAAGTACTTGAGCTGCGGCTCACGGCTTCCGCCCCAAATGCCCACTCCGCGCGAATCCACGACGACGGCAAACGAATTAGGGAACGATCCGAGCGCGGTGCGACCGGCCGCGGCAGGGCCGGTGAAGGCGCGCTTGTCTCCGACTCGCGCCGCGAAGACCAGGTCGTCGGGGTGGTCGCGTTGGACCTTTCGCAGGTCGCTGAGCGTTAGGGCCCGATACAGGAACATGCAGGTTGCAACAAACGCCGCGATCGCGAGAAAAATGATGATCGATACGGGGAGCTCGGCAGCGCCACCGCGCCTGAACCCCCCGTAGAGCCCAAAGCCCGTAACCAAGAAGACCACGACGGTGTAGATCGTCTTGGACACGCGCCCACCCACTTGCCGCCCCGTGTCGAACTTGCTCTCAGCCACGCTTCCCCCGTACGTCTGTCAGACATCACCCTAGGTCTGGTGGGAGAGTGGTGAGCACCCCCAATACAAGGAGAACCATGCCCGTCACCTCGCTGCTCGACCTGCACATCGCGCCCGGATCGCTCGCGGACGCCCCCGCCGTCATCGCGGACGTTCTGACCGCCACCCGCGCGTTCGACGGAAACCTCGGCGTCGAGGTTCTCGTCGACACCGCCGACCCCGCGCACTTTATGGCCGTCGAGACGTGGGAGTCGATCGCCCACGACGACGCCTACCGCGCGTGGCGCGCGACGCCCGAGGGCGCGAGCGCGCTCGGCAGCATCCTCGCGGGCCCTCCCACTCTCACGCGCTACGAGCCCGCTGCGAGCTGACTCCGCTTCTCGAGCACCTCGAGGTAGTGCGGGTTGTGCATGATGCCCAGCACGTTGCCGAAGGGGTCGATCACGGCGGCGCCGACGAAATTCTCGCCGAAGTCGCGCGGCGGCTGGTGTGGCTGCGCACCGAGCTCGATCAGCCGGTCGTAGGCGGCCTGCGCATCATCGACGTGCCAGTAGACGATGGCGCCGCCGGGAGCACTGACGATGGCGCCGCCGGGGCCACCGCTCCCCTGATCACCGCCGAGGTCGGGTAGGTATTTGCTGTCGAGAATGCCGAACTCGTGTTCGTAGTCGCCGATGCGAAACTCGACGTATTCAGTGCGGTTGAAATAGGGCTCGATGCCGAGCACCTCGGTGTACCAGTTCTTCGCTGCTTCGAGATCGGCCGCCTGATAGGCAACAGTCGTGAGTCCGCGCAACATGGTGATTCCCTTCGCCGTCGTAGGTTTACCGTGCTTCCACGGTAGGGCCGGCCACTGACACCGAAACCACCGTTGACGCGGCCGAAAACGGCGGTGAACGGCGCCCGAGAAAAGGGATTGAGGATTAATACGCTACAGTTGGTGACGTATTTCGAAGAGGAGACTTCCCGTGCGCATCACCCGCCGTTCCGTCGTCTCCTCGGTGCTTCTACTCGCCGCGATCTGCCTCGCGCCGGTGCCGATCTCGGCGGCCAACGCGGGCAGTGTCGACTCGGCGGGCGGCGTCGACTCGACCGGCGGCATCGACTCGGCGGGCACGATTGCCGACTCCGAAGCCGTCACCGTCGACAAGCGGTACCCCGCGCCGACGACCGGTACGGATGCGACCGACGCCGCCGTCGCCGTCGGGCTCGCGCTCGCGGTCGGTGGCCTCACCGTGTTCACCGCGCGGTCGATCCGGCAGCGCCCGCGACGGTCGTCGAGCCGCGCCCGCTGACACGCTGCTGACGAGTCGCCGACGAGACGCCGACACGCTAGACCCTGTTCAGACGGCGGCGAGAGGCGTACTGTCGCAAGCCGGAGTGGGAGGCGTATGCGAGTCGCGAAAATCCGCATCGGCGGCAGGATGTTCATCCTGAGCCCTGAGCAGGACCTCGATGTACTGCGCCGCGATATTGTCGCCGCCGCGACATCCGGTGCCGGCTTCGTTCATTTCACGAGCGCGACCAACGTCGCGGTCTCCGCTCTCGTCACCCCGCACCTGCCGGTGCGCATCTCAGAAATCGAGACGACCGCGGAGCCGGGCACGTCGACCGAGCAGATACCGCAGATCGTCGAGGACCCGCCGTTCGCGGTGGGGACGCAGTTCGACGGCTAGTCGGCGTTAGCGATCGCCTCGCGGAACACCATCGGATAGTTGCCGATGAACGACCACCGGCTCGCCGGCCAGTTGATGACGAACGCGGTGCCGACGACGTTGGCTATCGGTACAAAACCGCCGGCGTTCTCGTCGCGGTGGAACACGGAGTCTTTCGAGTTGTACCGGTTGTCGCCCATGACCCAGATCTTGCCGTCGGGCACAACGACCTCGAAGGTCGCGGGGGCGGCAGGGCTGGTGGTGGTCGGCAGCACTGCGTAGGGCTCCTCGAGCGGAACGCCGTTGACCATCAGGTGGCCGAACGGGTCGCAGCACGCCACGGTGTCGCCCGGAAGACCGATGACCCGCTTGATCAGGTGATTGTCGCTGTCTGACGCTGCCAAGCCGATGACAGACAGCACCGTGTCGAGCGGCGACGAATCGTCGACGGGGGCGGGCAGCCACCCGCCCGGATCCTCGAACACCACGACGTCGCCGTTCGACAGCGGAACCAGTTTCGGTGCGAGTTCGTTCACCATGATGCGGTCGTCGATCTGCAGCGTGTTCTGCATCGACCCCGACGGGATATAGAACGACCGGATCAGGAAGGTCTTGATGAGAAACGACGCGAGCAGCGCCACGACCAGAATGATCAGGATGTCGCGGACGAAACGGGCCGCGCCGCGACGGCGCGTGCCGCCCTGGGTTGACTCTGCCGTCATCTTCAGCCGCTCGTTCCGGTGCTCGGGGTCGAGGTTCCAGAGTAGGCGAGGCGGGGTGAAGAAACGCTGCGCGCGGTTCATCTGACGCAATGATCATCCCAATTGATGACGGGCCCCTCCGTCGACGCTTGGTCACACCTGACCCGGTCGATCGGTCTTAGCTGTCAGAACCGTCCACACCGTCGCCGCTGGAGCCACACCGACTCCCGCCGACCCGAACCCGATTGAGCGCCCTCGTGAATCTCGACGACCTCCTGGCCAACCCGACCTACCGCATCGCGGCGCAGCAGACCGTGGCGGCACCGCGGCAGGTGGTCTGGCGGGAGCTGGTCGCGCTGCCCATGTCGGCCCTGCCGCTGGGCTTCGCGCTCACCCTCCTTCGGCACGCGCCCGACGTGATCACCGGCTCCGAGCGCCGGGTGCGGGGCACCGACACGTTTCTCGATGCCACGCCGATACCCGTGCTGATCGACGACGCGCCCCGACAGATTGTCTCCGCGGGATTGAGCCAGGCGTGGAAGATCGTCGGAGCCGATGCCGCGCCGCGCCTCGGCCTCGAGGCGTTGCACGACTGGTCGGCGCCGGGCTGGATCAAGGTTGTGATGTCGTTCGACCTCGACGAAGTGTCTCCTGGCTCCACCGAGCTGCGCACGGAGACCCGCATTTCCGCCACCGACCCGCGAACCGCGCGCCGGTTCGCCCCGTACTGGCGGGTCATTCGAGCGAGCAGCTCTCTCATCCGCCGCGAGGTCGTGGCGCAGGTGAAGCGTCGCGCCGAGTCGGGGTCTTGAGCACTGAAGCAGCCCCCTTGACGGGCCGAACGCGAGAGGTCGACCATGGGCCGCATGTATCTCGCCCTTGTTCTCGGCCTGATGGTCGTCGTTCCCGCCGCGTCGACACTGATCGAGTTCGCGGCTGACGGCGGCGGCAACCCGCTGCTGCTCGCGGGCAAGTGGTTCACCTTCTGGGGCATCGGCGTGCGACTGTTCATCGCCGGCCTGTCGCAGACCCTGCGCCCGGGTTTCACGGCGCAGAACATCCTCGGCGCAAAGCCCGATGCCTCGGCGAACCTGATCGTTCAGGAGCTGGGCTTCGCGAATCTCGCCTTCGGTCTTGTCGGCATTCTGTCGCTGCCGATTTTCGGATGGCTCGTGCCGGCAGCCCTCGCCGGAGGCGTGTTTCTCGCGCTCGCGGGCATCCGTCACATCGCGAAGCCGCACAAGAATACGAAGGAGTGGATCGCGACCCTGACCGACCTGCTGGTCGCGGCGGTGGCCCTGGTCTTCGTGGTGTACAGCTGGCTCGGCTGATTCGCGCCGTCCATTCGGATGTGATGGAACCATTCGCCGCGTGCCGGACAATACAGAATATGAGCGTTAATCCGGATGACACGCAGGCGTGGAGCAGGGCGCTCGCGGGCGACGGCGACGCATTCGGCGAGCTGTTCGACCGGCACCGCGACCGCATCGAACGGCACTGCCGCCGGCTGGTGGCGAGCGGTCACGACGTCGACGATGTCGTTGCGATCACGTTTCTCGAAGCTTGGCGGCTGCGCGACCGGGTGGGCATAGTCGACGGCTCGGTTCTGCCCTGGCTGCTGGTAACGGCGACTCACTCTGCGCAGAACCTAAGCCGCGGCATCCGTCGCTACCGGGCCCTGCTGCAACGACTGCCACTCGAGGCGGAGGCGCCGGACCACGCGGATCGCGACGACCGCGGGCCCGCATCCGACGCGCTGAACTACCTGTCGCTAGCCGACCGGCAGGTGATCGCGCTCTGCGTGCTCGAAGGGCTCACGGCCAACGAGGCAGCGGACGCATTGGGCGTGCCGGCGGGAACCGTCAAGTCGCGCTTGTCGCGGGCGAAACGAAAACTCGCGCACCAGCTGGCGCCGCCGACTCGATTGACAATGACGAACCCGGAGGAAGCAAAATGAGCACGCCAACGAACCGGATGGCGCGTCTGCGCGACGAACTCGTGGCGACCGTCAACGCCTCCCCCTATACGAAGCCGCGATTCGACCACCGTGTCGCAATCGCGGCCGTGGGCGCCTTCGCGCTCGCGGGCGCGATCACCGGGGGTGCGATCTCGACGGCCGCGATCTCGGCCACGCCCGACACCACGCTCAGTGTCGACGTCGACACACTTGCCCAGAACCTGATCGGGCCGCGCGCGCAGCTCTTCGGTACCCCGATCTTGCTGTCGGCAAGCGGGACGTCGAACATCGACCTCGGCGTCCGCCCGACGGGGGCGACGTCGATAGCGGTCGCGTTCACCTGCCTCGATGCGGGGGATTTCTCCATCGCCATCAACGGCGTCGTCGTGAGTGGCAATTCCTGTTCCGAGAACAGCGCGGGATCCTCGTTTGGCTTCGGTTCGAGCACCGGCACGCAATTCCCCGTCGGCGGAGCGGGCCGCCAGACCCTCACCATCGATTCCGGCGGCACCAGCCGGTATGCGGTGTGGGCGTCATGGTCTGCCGAAGACCCGATCCCGCCCACCTCGGCCGCCCAGATAGCCGAGCTCGCCGACGGACAGGTCACCCGGGACGAGTACGTCGCCGCCTTCGACCGGTTCTCCGCCTGCATGACAGCGGCGGGCGAGCCGTTGATGGGCGTCGACAAGAACGGCACACTCATCCTCTACCGGGTCACCAACGAATCCGTCGACGCGGAAATCGACGCCCATTGTTACGAACCCGAGTTTCAACACGTCGACGCGGGCTGGCAGATCGCTCACGAGGACACACCCGAGGAGCGCTGACGGCACGTCGCACTGACGGCACGTCAAGGCCGCGCCATCGTCGGCCGCCTGTTCTACGCTCGGGAACCGTGAGCACCTCCCTGCAGCGCACCTACCGCAATCTGCGCGTCGGCATCGCGGGCACCGTCGTGCTGCTCGGGGTGTCCGTGATCGTGGCGGCGACCACCGTCGGAGTTCTCCCGTCGATCAGCGCCTACTACTACACCTCCGCCCGCAACGTCTTCGTGGGTTCGCTGATCGCGGCGGCGATCGCGATCCTCGCGCTGTCGGGACGTGGCCTGCAGCGCGCCCTTTTCGACGCGGCCGCGCTCTTCGCCCCGCTCGTCGCTCTCGTACCCACGCCGATCCGCGCCGGCACGGTGCCCGGCTATGAAGAGGCGTGCGGCGCCGCCGCCGACTGCGTGCCCGCAGAAGTGATTGCCGACGTCGACACCGGCGTCGCCACGTACCTCATCGTCGGCGCCCTCGCCGTGGCGATCAGCGTGGCCGTCACCATCGTCGCCGGCAATGGTTCGTTCGCTCGAAGTCTTCCCTCCCTGTCGATCGCCGCGGTCGTGCTGCTCGCGGTTTTCGTTGCCTGGGCGTTCTTCCACACCGCGTTCGTCGAGAGCGCGCACCTGGCTGCCGCGGTGGCGTTCGTCGGCATCGTCGCGCTGGTTGCGGTCGCCAACGCGTTCGACACGTCACCGAGTACTATGCCGCGGCGGTGGAGGCGGGCGGTGTACTGGGTCATCGCAGCATCCATGACCCTCGACATTCTCGTCATGGTCATTGTGGTCGCCGGCGGCAACAGCGCGGGTGGCGCTGTGCCTCCGGTGCTGCTCGGCGAGGCCGTGGCGCTGCTGTTGTTCGTGGCGTTCTGGGTGGTGCAGTCGATTGAGAAGTGGGACGACGCAGACCCGTCGATTGCGGCGTACCGTTGAGCGAGTGCTACTGACGATGTTCGCTTCCAAGATCCACCGCGCGCGGGTCACCCACTCCGACCTGCATTACGTCGGTTCGCTCACGGTCGACTCCGACCTGCTCGACGCCGCGGGAATGCTGCCCGGTCAGCAGGTCAGCGTCGTCAACGTCGACAACGGCGAGCGCTTCGAGACCTACCTGATCGCCGGCGAGCGCGGATCGGGCGTGATCGGCGTCAACGGGGCGGCGGCGCACAAGGCGCAGATCGGCGACACCGTCATCCTCATCACGTATGCGCAGATGACCCGCGACGAGGCGCTCGAGTTCGCGCCCGTGGTCGTGCACGTCGATGCAGACAACCGCATCGTCGACATCGGCCACGATCCCGCGGCACCCGTCGCCGGCACCGAAGCGCCGCCGTTCGCCACCCCGTTCGCCACCCCGGCGAGCTAAGCGCTCAACGCACGAGGCGATCCCTGATCACCCACGCCGGCCCGCAATCGCGCACCAGACGGTCGGACGCCTGCGACCAGAACCAGCGCTCGAACCGTTCCCAGTCGGCAGGTCGGTCGTCGGTGAGCGGCGCGGTGCTTCCGCGCGGCTCGCGCTCGACGAACGTCACCGCCATGTCTGCCTTCTCCAGCGTCGGCAGGTACTCGAACAGCCGACGGTCCTCCGACCGCGGCGCCCAGCGCACGACGCGGTAGCGGCCTCCGCTCGGCCCGTCGGGCAGAAACCGCACGACGGCGGCGGGTTTCGCGGGGTCATCCCGAACGATCAGCCACTCGACCTCGGACACGGCGATCATCGGCCACGGCGGCTGCCAACGGGGTACTTCCACGGTTGCTCCTCGATGAAGACGAAGCAGCCGGCCACTGCGATTGAGACGACGATACGGCCTGCTTACGACTTTGTGACGAGCACCTCGTCGAGCATCACCGCGAGGTAGACGGCGGCCCGCTCCGGACGCAGCCGCACCGAGTAGCCCAGACCGCAGGTGAGGATCATCAGGTCGAGCGCATCGAGCCCCGGCCGCAGGCTCGACTCGTTGCGCGAGACCAGCGCCGCGAACGCCCCGATCAGCTCGTCGCGGAGTTCGCGGGTCTCCTCCCGCACGGGGTTCGCGTTCACCGACGCGGAGGCGAACGCCGGGTCGTCGACGAAGACCCGCAGCGATTGCGAGAGGAACCCGCGCAACGCACCCAGAGCATCCGGATCTTCGGCGGCCGACCGGGCGTCGGCGATGAGCTGGGCGAACCGGTGCTCGACCAGACCTTCCGAGAGGGCCTCGGGCGACGCGAAGTGGCGGTAGACCGTTCCGATGCCCACTTCGGCATGTCGTGCGACCGTGTTCAACTGCAGCGATTCGCCGCCCTCGCTGAGTTCGCGCGCAGCGGTGATGATGCGTTCGCGGTTGCGGGCGGCGTCGCGACGGAGGGTTGCCATGCTGCCAGCTTACGCCGCGAGGGGCCAGATCCGGATGACACATCGAATCGGATAACTCATCCACTTAATGTTACGGTGAAGTCATGACGAAAGAGAAGATCACCATCGACGGCAGGCAGCGCTCGTACGAGCGAATCGCGCCCACCTCCCCGCGGGCTGGCGCGCCACTGCTGCTCGCGCTCCACGGCACGACCCAGAACTCGCGCGCGATGCGCAGCTTCAGCGGCGGCACCCTCGACGCCCTCGCCGAACGTATCGGCGCCGACCTGGTCTACCTCGACGGGCACCGGCGGGCGTGGAACGACGCCCGCCGGCTCAAGACATCGGCCGCGCAGAAGAACAACGTCGACGACGTCGGATTCGTGCGCGCAGTGGTCGAACACTTCGGTCGGCCCACCATCGCGGTCGGGTATTCGAACGGCGGCCAGTTGCTGCACCGTGTGTTGCGCGAAAAGCACGGCTTGCTCGTGGGCGCCGCGCTGATCTCGGCGGGGCTGCCGGTCGACGACGATTTCACCCTCGTCGGCACCAACCCGGACGAGATTCCGGTTCTGCTCTTCCACGGCACGGCCGATCCCGTCGTGCCGTTCGAGGGCGGCGCGACCAGGCTGCTCGGCCGCACCCGCGGGTCGGTGCGGTCGGCCCGCGCGACGGCAGAGAGCTATGCTCCCGACGCCGAGCCGGTGGTGGCCAGGCACGGCGACATCGAACGTGCGAACTGGGGCCGCGTGCGCCAGGTGACCCAGTTCGGTGTCGGACACGTGATTCCGAACCGCACGACGTCGCCGTCGCCGCGCTTCGTCGGCCCGTCGCATCACGATCTGGATGCCGGCGAGGAGATCGAAGAGTTCTTCGGGCTGACTCCCGCCGCCTAGGAGGCGGCCGGAGCTCCCCCGTCGTGGCTCCACTGCGGTTTGCCGCCCGCTGCGTTCGAGGTGATGCTCGTGCCGATGATGAGGAAGCGGGCCTCGTTCTCGGCGACGGGACAGTGCTCGACGCCGAGCGGCACCACGAACAGGTCTCCCGGGTCGAGGTCGACGTCGCGGTCACGCAGCTGCACGCGCAGCCGCCCCTCGATCACCAGAAAGATCTCGTCCTGGTCGTCGTGGGAGTGCCACGTCGTCGAACCGATGCCTTTGGCGACCTTGAAGAGTTGGCCGTTGCCGGTCGCCACGACCCTCTGAGACCAGAATTCGGTGAGCGTTGCGGCTTCGTCTGCGAGCGTTACTTTGTCCATGTTCTCGAAACTACGACTGGGTACGACATTGCACCCGTGCTAGGAATGGCACATGTCGCAACGATCCGGTCAGCCTTCCCGCACGCCCATCGAGGTCGCCCTGATCGTCGACCAGGGCTCGAATCCGTTCGAGATGGCCTGCGCCTGCGAGATCTTCGGCGCCCGCCGTCGGCCGGAGATCGGCTTCGAGCCCTATCGGCTGACACTCGTCTCGCCCGAGTCATCCATCACCATGCGCGACTCGCTCTTTACGATCACCGGCGCCTCCGACCTGTCGGCGCTCGACGCGGCGCACACCGTCATCGTGCCCAACCGTCCCGACGTCGACAACCCAAGCCGAACGGCGCTGCTCGAGGCCCTGGTGCGAGCCCACGACCGCGGCGCCCGCATGGTGGGCCTGTGCACCGGCGCGTACACGCTCGCCGAAGCGGGGTTGCTCGACGGGCGCTCGGCCGCCGTGCACTGGCAGCTCGCCGACGACTTCGCCGCCCGGTTTCCGTCGGTGAGGGTCGAGCCCGACGTGCTGTTCGTCGACGAGGGCGACGTGCTCACCTCGGCGGGGAGCGCGGCGGCCCTCGACCTGGGGCTGCACATCGTGCGCTCCGACCACGGTTCGGAGGTCGCCAACTTCGTGAGCCGCCGGCTCGTCTTCGCGGCGTTCCGCGACGGCGGCCAGCGGCAGTTCGTCGAGCAGGCGGTGCCCCACGCCGCGACCGCGTCTCTCGGCCCGACGCTCGAGTGGGCTCAGGAGCGTCTGGCCGAGCCGCTCGACGTCGAGGCTCTCGCCCAGCACGCCCACGTCAGCCCGACGACGCTCCACCGACGGTTCCGCGCGGAGGTCGGCACCACCCCGCTCGCCTGGCTCACGCTGCAGCGCGTGCAGTTCGCCCGCCGGCTGCTCGAGCAGAGCGACCTGGGCATGGACCTCGTCGCCCAGCGCAGCGGACTCGGCACCTCGGCGAACCTGCGGGCGCAGATGCACAGGCACGCGGGAGTGAGCCCGACGGCCTACCGGGGAAGGTTCACCGCCGCGGGGTGAAACGTCAATGCCGCGCGTCAGGTGCGGCGCGGCCATAGGCTCCGGGCATGTCGTTTCAAGATGTCGTCGAAATCGCGTCCCGCATCATCGAGGGTGCGGGGGTCGGGATCATTGTCGCGGGCGCACTCGTGTCGAGCGTGATCGCGCTAATACGAGTCATCCGTCGACGCGATCGCGCCTATCGCGGTTTCCGGCGGATGCTGGGGCAGTCGATCCTGCTCGGCCTCGAGTTTCTCGTGGCGGCCGACATCATCCGCACGGTGGCCGTCAGCCCGACTCTCGAGAGCGTCGCGGTTCTCGGAGCCATCATCCTGATCCGCACGTTCTTGAGCTTCTCGCTCGAGCTCGAGATCACGGGTCGTTGGCCGTGGCAATCGAAGGGCGCCGCCGACGTCGACGACGTGAGGGCGGCTCCCGCGAGCGACTAATGCCGCGGCTAAGAACGCCCGGTCGGGTCGCTTGCGCTCGCCCACACCCGGTCGTGCGATCCGGCCTCGACCGGCTTTAGCCCGAACTCTCGGGCCAGACCTTCGAGCGCCACTCGTCGGTTGCGCTCCTCCGGCACCATCGGGTTGATCATGACCTCGTCCGTCTCGTAGAGCTCGGCGAGGCCACGAAGCTGCTCGGCGACCTGCGCCGCGGTGCCGGACACGAGTCGCCCGGCGTTGCGCTCGCGCACCGCCAGCTGATGGTCGGTCCACTCGTGTGCGGCCGCGAACTCCAGGGATGGGACGCGGTCTAACGGCGTCGCGGTCTCGGCCGTGGTCAGCCACAGGTGGAATGCGTCGGAAAGGGCCGCGGCCTCCTCTTCGGTCTCGCCGACCGCGACGAACACCGCCACGATCACCGCGGGCTTTGCGAGAAACGCACTGGGGACGAACGATTCGCGGTACTGCCGGGCCGCAGCCACCCCGCGGCCCGACGCGTTGATGAAGTGCGCGAAGGTAAAGCCGAGGCCGAACGAACCGGCCAGGGCCGACGTGGTTCCGCTGGCAGCGAGCACCCACGGTATCGGGATGGTCGCGGCGACCGGGGACGCCGCAATGCCCGCGTAATCCGAACCGGGAACGTGGTCTCCGGTGAGGAAGCCCACGAGGTCTGCGACCTTCGCCGGGTACGGCAGCGTGCCCGCCTTCTTGTCGTTGAGCGCCGCGGACACTCGCGCGTCGGCGCCGGGTGCCCGGCCGAATCCGAGGTCGATCCGCCCCGGATTCAGGGCATCGAGCGACCTGTAGTTCTCCGCGACTTTCAAGCTGCTGTAGTGCGGCAGCATGACACCGCCGGAGCCGATCCGGATGCTCGACGTGTTCGCCGCGAGGTGGGCCATCACCACCTCCGGGCTCACACCGGCGAACCCGGGGATTCCGTGGTGTTCCGAGACCCAGTAGCGCGAGTACCCGAGAGCTTCCGCTTCCTTGACCAGTCGCGTCGATGCCGCGAGGGCGTCGACCGCCGTGAGTCCGTCGTCGATCGGTGAGTAGTCGAGTACCGCGAGCCGCATGGTCTTGTCGCCCCTGTCTTATATTCGGAGAGTATCTCCGTTTGATACAGCGTTGCCTGCGGCCTATACATTCCCGATCGGCACACGGGGTCGGAGGGTGGGTGCGCTACACCCCGTATGACCCACCCTTCTTGCCCCGTAGACGCGGGCCGAGACTGTGAAGCGCGGGGAAAGACCCCGCCACGTTCCCCTGGAGATTCAGATGCCACTCGATTCGTACACCACCCTCGGAACCTCTGGACTGCGGGTCAGTCCCCTCGCCCTCGGCGCCATGACCTTCGACGACGGTTCGTGGGGTTCGGCACCCGAGACCTCGTTCCGCATCCTCGACCACTACCTCGACGCCGGCGGCAACTTCGTCGACACGGCCAACCAGTACAACGGCGGCAAGTCGGAGGAGACGCTGGGCGCATACTTCGAGCAGAGCCCGTCGCGGCGCGACCGACTCGTACTCGGCACCAAGTTCGGCGGCACCCTTCACCCGTTCGACCCCAACGGCGGCGGCGCCGGGCGCAAGGCGATCTACAGCCAGCTGAACGAGTCGCTGAAGCGCCTGAACACCGACTACATCGACCTGTACTGGATGCACCAGTGGGACCGGCACACCCCGGTCGACGAGACGCTGTCGACGCTCGACGACCTCGTGCGCGCAGGCAAGATCCGAGCGATCGGCGTCTCCAACGTTCCCGCCTGGTGGGTCGGCGAGGCCGTCGGCGTCGCACGCACCCGCGGCATCGAGCGCGTCGCCGCGCTGCAGGTCGAATACTCGCTGCTGACCCGCACTCCCGAGGGCGAGCAGTTCGGCGCGGCCCGCGCTCTGGGCCTCGGCGTGACACCGTGGAGCCCGCTCGCGTCGGGAGTGCTCTCGGGCAAGTACTCACGGGCGGTGCGCTCGGTCGAAGACTCCGGCCGCTCGGGCTACGCGGCGCCGAACCTGACGGAGTCGACGTTCGTGCTGCTCGATGCGATCGCAGAGATCGCCGACGCACATTCGACGACCGTCGCGGCCGTGTCGCTGGCGTGGGTCCGCCAGCAGTCAGCGGTGACGTCCACGCTCATCGGCGCACGCACCGAAGCGCAGCTCGAAGCGAATCTCGCGTCGGTCGACGTCACGCTCGCGGCCGACGAGCTCGCACGACTGTCGGCTCTGTCGGAGCCCACGCTCGAATATCCGATGAATGTCATCCGCAGCTTCGCCACCGGATTCCAGCAGGGCGACACGACCATCAACGGGTTGAACTCGAGCGCCTTCGCCCGCGCGTAGCGACCGGGCGTCAGCTGGGCTGCTGCGTGGGCACGATGACGCCCTGACTGAGATTGATGTGCCGCGCGCGGCTCGTCAGGTAGCCGATGAGGTCGGCGATGTCCTCGGGCGCGAGTCCGGGCAGCACCTCGAACGTTCCGGCCAGCACTGCCGAGTGCTCGGCATTGTCGATGTGGTTTCCGAGCTCGGTTCGGGTGAGTCCCGGTTCGAGGTTGGTGAGCCGCACGTCGAGCGGCCCGAACTCCTGGCGCAGCGACGCGGTGAGATGCGTCAGTGCCGCCTTCGTCGCGTTGTACACGGCGTACTCCTTCATCGGCATGTGCGCGGCAAC
>Ga0247730_1001193_pt1 | contig 15035 bp, 10 predicted proteins | sample UWRJL073202C2_FD_180959 | JGI IMG/M metagenome (GOLD analysis project Ga0247730, IMG submission 180959) | Plant litter microbial communities from Arlington Agricultural Research Station in Wisconsin, United States - UWRJ-L073-202C-2 | ecosystem: Environmental > Terrestrial > Plant litter >... | reverse complement strand
TCATCACGGTCGCCCTCATCAGCGGCGCGATCGCCGACCGGGCCAAGTTCAGCGCCTGGCTCGTGTTCGTCGTCGTGTGGGTCACGATCGTCTACTTCCCGGTCGCGCACTGGGTCTTCGACTTCGGTGACGACGGCGGCTGGATCGCCACCAAGCTGGAGGCGCTCGACTTCGCCGGCGGCACGGCCGTCCACATCAACGCCGGTGCTGCCGGCCTGGCCCTCGCGCTGGTGCTCGGCAAGCGTGTCGGCTGGCGCCGCGACCCCATGCGTCCGCACAACCTGCCGTTCGTGCTCCTCGGCGCCGGTCTGCTGTGGTTCGGCTGGTTCGGCTTCAACGCCGGCTCGGCCGTCGGCGCCAACGGCCTCGCGGGTCTGGCGTTCGTCAACACCGCCGTCGCCACGGGCGCGGCCATCATCGGCTGGATCGTCGTGGAGTACGTGCGCGACAAGAAGGGCACGAGCCTCGGTGCCGCATCGGGCGCCGTCGCCGGCCTCGTCGCGATCACGCCGGCCGCCGGTGCGCTGTCGCCGTTCGGCTCGATCATCCTCGGCGTCATCGCCGGCATCCTGTGCGCCCTCGCCGTCGGCCTGAAGTACAAGCTGGGCTACGACGACTCGCTCGACGTCGTGGGCGTCCACCTCGTCGGTGGCCTGGTCGGCACGATCCTGATCGGCTTCCTCGCCGTCGGCGACGTCGGACTGTTCTACGGCGGCGACGCCTCGCAGCTCGGCAAGCAGCTCGTCGCGGCGCTCGTCGTGCTGGCCTACTCGTTCGTCCTGACGTACGTCATCGGTAAGTTGATCGACGTCACGATCGGCTTCCGCGTCAGCGAGGAGGACGAGGTGACCGGCATCGACCAGGTCGAGCACCTCGAGACGGCCTACGACTACGGAAGCAACAGCGGCGGATCCAACCTCTTGAAGGAGCTCTGAGCATGAAGCTGGTAACCGCGGTCATCAAGCCGCACAAGTGGGAAGAAGTCCGCGAGGCGCTCGCCGCAGCGGGCGTCGCCGGCATGACGGTGACGGAGGCCAGCGGCTACGGGCAGCAGAAGGGCCACACCGAGGTCTACCGCGGCGCCGAGTACGACGTGTCCTTGGTGCCGAAGATCCGGCTCGAGGTCGTCGTGGACGACGCCGACGTCGAGAGCGTCGTCGCGACCATCACGTCGTCGGCGCAGACGGGCAAGATCGGCGACGGCAAGGTCTGGGTCATCCCGGTCGACTCCGTCGTCCGCGTCCGCACGGGCGAGACCAACGAGGCCGCGCTCTAGCCAGGACCTGGGGCGGTGCGTCAGCGTCCATCTCGCCGATCGAGGTGGACGCCGGCGCACCGCTCCTGTCATGTCCGGGGTGTCCTAGCCTGTGGGGGTGACCGCCGACCTCGACCTCGCCCGACGTCGCGCCGACCGGGCGCTCGAGGCCGACCGCAGGCTCCGCCAGCTCTTCGCCGCGGCGTCCCCCGCGCAGGGCGACGACCCGCGGGAGGGGTCGGGCCTGGCCCTCGTCGCGGTGGGCGGCTACGGACGGTCCGAGCTCTCGCCGTTCAGCGACCTGGACGTCGTCCTGCTCCACGACCCCTCGATGGACGAGTCCGTCGTGCGGGAGGTCGCGGAGGCGATCTGGTACCCGCTGTGGAACGACGGGGTGGCGCTCGACCACTCCGTGCGCGACGTGATCCAGATGCGGCAGGCCGCCGCGACCGACCACCGGGCAGCGATGGGCATGCTCGACGCCCGCCCGGTCGCGGGCGACTCCGGGCTCGTGATGTCGCTGCGCTCGCAGGTGCTCGCCGACTGGCGACGCGACGCCCGCACCCGCGTCGAGGAGGTCCGCGAGGCGCGCGCGGCCCGCATCGAGCGCGCGGGCTGGCTCGCGCACTCCGCCGTCCCCGACCTGAAGGAGTCCGGCGGAGGTCTGCGCGACAGCGTGATGCTGCGGGCACTCGTCGCGACGTGGCTGATCGACGTGCCGCACGGGGAGTCGGAGACACTGCGCAGCGAGCTGCTGGACGTCCGTGACGCGCTGCACGAGACCGTGGGCCGCCGCACCGAGCGGCTCGACGCCGAGGTGATCCCCGACGTGGCCCGGCTGCTCGGGATGGGCGCCGAGGAGCTCGACCTGCACACCCGGCACGTCGGCCGGCGGATCGCCCACCTGGCGTCGCTGGCCTGGCGCAAGGTCGACGACGCGCTGGAGCCCATCACGCGCAAGGGTGCGTTCACGTCCCGCGGGCCACTCGTGACGGTGCTCGACGACGGGGTCGGGGTGCTCGACCGTGAGGTCATCGTGACCAAGGACGCCGATCCGTCCACGGATCCCGAGCTGGCGCTCCGCGCGGCGTCGGCGGCGGCCCGGGCGGGGCTGCCGCTCAGTCCCGGCTCGGCGCGCCGGCTCGCCACGACGATGGGCGAGCTGCCCGATCCGTGGTCGCCGTCGGCGACGCGGCACCTGGTGGATCTCCTGACAGCCGGTCCCGGGCTCCTGCGGGTGTGGGACGAGCTGGACTTCGCCGGTGTCGTCGACCGGCTGCTGCCGGAGTGGGCGCCGATCCGCCTGCGTGGCTCGTCGTCACCGGTGCACCGCTTCACGGTCGACCGGCACAGCCTCGAGGCCTGCGTCAACGCCGCGGGTCTCAAGCGGGACGTGGCGCGTCCCGACCTGCTCGCGGTCGCCGGGCTGCTGCACGACATCGGCAAGGGCGTCGCCGGCGCCGACCACTCCGTCGCCGGTGAGCCGATGGCCGTCGAGATCGCGACGCGCTGGGGCTTCGGCGTCGAGGACGCCGCGGCGATCGGGAAGCTTGTCCGATGGCACCTGCTGCTGCCGACCACCGCGACGCGCCGCGACATCGAGGACCCCTCGACGGCGGCCAACGTCGCCGAGATCGTCGGCACCGAGGACTTCCTCGACCTGCTCAGCGCGCTGACGGCGTCCGACGCCCGTGCCACGAGCCCGACGGCGTGGTCGGGCTGGCGCCAGGGCCTCGTCGAGGGACTCGTCACGAAGGTGCGCGAGGTGCTCGACGACTCCGTGCCGACGCCGGACGCCACGACGTACGAGGGCTGGCCGGCGCACGTCCCGATCCCGGTCTGGGGAACCACCGGGCCGTCCGACTTCACCCTCACGGTCGAGTCGCACCAGGGCGGGTCGCTGCTCACGATCGTGACGGCCAACCGTCCCGGCGTCATGGCCGACCTGGCCGGCGGACTCGCCCTGGCCGGCCTGGCGATCCGTTCGGCGCGCACCGTGACGCTGGGCGACGCGGCGGTGTCGCTGTGGGAGGTCACCCGCGCCGACGTCGACCCGGCCCGGCTGGGCGACCGGCTGCGGCCGGCGATGGCCGGGGAGCTCGACCTGTCCGGCCGGCTGGAGCTCTCGTCGATCCCGGACGCTCCGGACGCCCGCGTGCGCCTGCTGGGCCGCGTCACCGAGACGGCCACGGCGATCGAGGTGCGGGCCCACGACCGGCGGGGGCTGGTCTGGACGGTGTGCGACCGGATCGCGTCGCTGGGGCTGTCGATCCGATCGGCGCACATGTCGACGTACGGCGAGGAGGTCCGCGACGTGTTCTACGTCGTCGACGCCGACGGGCAGCGCCTGGACGACGTCACGGCCGAGACGCTGCGCGAGGGCGTCGCCACGTCACTCGCCTGATCGGAGCGGTGGCCCCGCCACGTGTGGAGACCCCCGACAGGTGGCTGACCCACCGCCTCCGTGACGAATGCGTGGCTGGGGCACCGCCCCATGCGGGGGAGCGGGATCGGGTCCTCGGTTAGAGTTGAGCAGACCGCTTTTCTTCCACCTGAGGACGCCGCAGCCACATGTTCGACACCCTGCAAGACCGCCTGCAGTCAGCGTTCAAGAACCTGCGTGGCAAGGGCCGGCTCTCCGAGGCTGACATCGACGCCGTCGCGCGCGAGATCCGCGTCGCCCTGCTCGACGCCGACGTCGCGGTCTCGGTCGTCCGCGAGTTCATCGCCAAGGTCAAGGAACGGGCGCTCGGCGTCGAGGTCAGCCAGGCCCTCAACCCCGCCCAGCAGGTCATCAAGATCGTCAACGACGAGCTCGTCGAGATCCTCGGCGGCGAGACACGGCGCATCCGCTACGCCAAGAACGGCCCCACCGTCATCATGCTGGCCGGCCTGCAGGGCGCCGGCAAGACGACCCTCGCCGGCAAGCTCGGCCTGTGGCTCAAGGAGCAGGGCAAGTCGCCGATGCTGGTCGCGGCGGACCTCCAGCGTCCCAACGCCGTGACCCAGCTGCAGGTCGTCGGCCAGCAGGCCGGGGTCACGGTGTTCGCGCCGGAGCCCGGCAACGGGGTCGGCGACCCGGTCCAGGTCGCGACCGCCGGCCTCGCCGAGGCGCAGCGCACGCTGCACGACGTCGTGGTGGTCGACACCGCGGGCCGCCTCGGCATCGACGCCGAGCTGATGCAGCAGGCCGCCGACATCCGCGCCGCCGTCGATCCCGACGAGGTGCTGTTCGTCATCGACGCCATGATCGGCCAGGACGCCGTCGTGACGGCCGAGGCGTTCCTCGAGGGCGTCGACTTCACCGGCGTGGTCCTGACCAAGCTCGACGGCGACGCCCGCGGCGGCGCGGCCCTGTCGGTGCGGTCGATCACGGGCCGGCCCATCATGTTCGCGTCCACGGGCGAGAAGCTCACCGACTTCGACGCCTTCCACCCCGACCGCATGGCCGGACGCATCCTCGACATGGGCGACATGCTCACCCTGATCGAGCAGGCCGAGAAGGCGTTCGACGCCGACCAGGCCGCCAAGGACGCCGAGAAGCTCATGGGCGGGTCGTTCACGCTCGACGACTTCCTCAAGCAGATGGAAGCCATCTCCAAGATGGGCTCGATGTCCAAGATCATGGGCCTGATGCCCGGCATGGGCCAGTACAAAGAGCAGCTCGACAACTTCGACGACCGCGAGGTCGACAAGATCAAGGCCATCATCTTGTCGATGACGCCGGCCGAGCGCGACAACCCCAAGATCATCGACGGCTCCCGTCGCTCCCGCATCTCCAAGGGATCCGGCACGCAGGTCAAGGACGTCAACGGCCTGGTCGACCGCTTCTTCGACGCCCGCAAGATGATGCAGCAGATGGCCAAGGGCGGCGGCGTGCCCGGCATGCCGGGCATGCCCGGTCTCCCGGGTGCAGGTCGACGAGCCGGTGCCAAGCAGAAGCCGCAGCAGAAGAAGAAGGGCAAGCGCGTCTCGGGCAACCCGGCCAAGCGGGCCGCGGAGGCTGCCGGAGCAGCACCCAAGACCGACGGTGCGAGCGCGTTCGGGTTCCCCGCGGGGGGCGAGAAGGACTTCGAGCTGCCCAAGGAGCTCAAGGACCTGCTGTAGGACGGCTCCCGCCGGCTCCCGCCGGCTCCCGCCCGCTGTCGCGCGCGGTGCGGCGCGAGCATAGTGTTCCGATCATGGGAGCAACACCGTTGGTCGTGGTCATGGGCATCTCCGGAGTCGGCAAGTCGGCGGTGGGCCACGAGCTGGCCGACCGGTTCGGCGTCGACTACGCCGACGGCGACGACTTCCACTCCGAGGCCAACATCGCGAAGATGTCGGCCGGCACGCCGCTGACCGACGACGACCGGTGGCCGTGGCTGCAGGACATCGGCCGGTGGCTGGCCCAGCACGGCGCCGACGGGGGAGTCATCAGCTGCTCCGCGCTCAAGCGCGCCTACCGCGACGTCCTGACGGATGCCGCGCCCCGCACGATGTTCCTCCACCTCACCGGTGACCACGACCTCATCAAGTCCCGCATGGAGCATCGCGACCACTTCATGCCGTCGTCGCTGCTGGAGTCGCAGGAGAAGACGCTCGAGCCGCTGCAGGACGACGAACGCGGCTGGGCCTTCGACATCGCCCCCACGCCCCCGCAGATCGTCGACGCGTTCGTCGAACGGTCCGAGCTGTCCGAAGGAGACCACGCATGATCGCCACCTTGGTGAACGCCGGACCCGAGCCCGTCGAGGCCGTCGCCGGCACGACCCAGCTCATCACCGCCGCCCTGGTCGGCATCGCGGTGCTGGTCGTCGCGATCACGTTCTTCAAGCTGCACCCGTTCATCGCGCTGATCCTCGGCTCGCTCACGGTCGGGGCGATCGCCGGCCGTGCGATGCTCGACGTCGTCGACAGCTTCAGCACCGGCGTCGGCGACACCGTCTCAGGCGTCGGCGTGCTGATCGCGCTGGGCGCGATGTTCGGCAAGCTCCTGGCCGACTCCGGCGGCGCCGACCAGATCGTCGACACCATCGTCGGCCGGTCCAGCCCACGGATGCTGCCGTGGTCGATGGCCGCGATCGGCGCGATCATCGGCCTGCCGATGTTCTTCGAGATCGGCCTCGTCCTGCTGATGCCGGTCATCTTCCTGGTCGCGAAGCGCGCCGAGCGGTCGATCATCTCGCTCGGCATCCCGGCCCTGGCCGGCCTGTCCGCGATGCACGGCTTCGTGCCCCCGCACCCGGGGCCCCTGGCCGCGATCGACGCGGTCGACGCCAACCTCGGGATGACGCTCGGGCTGGGCATCATCGTCGCGATCCCGACCATCATCGTCGCGGGTCCCGTCTTCGCCCGGTTCGCCGACCGGTGGGTCCCGGTGCCGGCCGGCGACCTCTACGACTCCCAGCCCGACAAGCGCGAGCGGCGTCCCAGCTTCGGCGTCACGCTGGCGACGGTCCTGCTGCCGGTCGTCCTGATGATGGGCAAGGCGTTCGGCGACATCCTCGTCGACGACGGCACGACGCTGCGCAGCATCCTCGACTTCATCGGCGAGCCGTTCGTCGCCCTGCTGATCGCCGTGCTCGTCGCGGTGTTCACGTTCGGCATCGGGACGGGCATGACGAAGGACGACGTGTCGGGCGTGCTGAGCAGCTCGCTGCCGCCGATCGCGGGCATCATCTTGATCGTCGGCGCGGGTGGCGGCTTCAAGCAGACGCTCGTCGACACCGGCATCGCCGAGGTCGTCGCCGACTTCGTGCGGGACAGCAGCGTCTCGGTGCTCCTCATCGCCTGGCTCGTGGCGGTCGTGATCCGGGTCGCCACAGGATCGGCGACCGTGGCGACGATCACCGCCGCCGGCATCATGGCGCCGATCGCGTCCGACCTGGCGGGCGCGGAGGTGTCGCTGCTGGTGCTCGCGATCGGGGCCGGCTCGGTGTTCTTCTCGCACGTCAACGACGCCGGGTTCTGGCTCGTCAAGGAGTACTTCGGGCTGTCGGTCGGTCAGACCATCAAGAGCTGGTCGATCATGGAGACGGTGCTGTCGGTCATGGGTCTGCTGGTCGTCCTGGTGCTCGGCCTGGTCGTCTGACGCCCGAGACGCCTACGCCCTGAGCGAACCACGACGTCCGTCATGCCGGAACGTCGTCGCACGGCGATAGCCTGAGCCAATGCTCCTGCCGCTCCTACGGACGTATCTCGCGCCGTACAAGCGGCCCATCGCGATCGTGCTGTTCTTCCAGCTCGTCCAGACGCTGGCGAACCTGTACCTCCCGGGGCTCAACGCCGACATCATCGACGAGGGCGTCGTCCTGGGCGACACCGGCTTCATCGTCCGCACCGGCGCGATCATGCTGGCCATCACGGTCCTGCAGGTCGTGTGCACGATCGTCGCGGTCTACTACGGCGCCCGCACGTCGATGGCCCTCGGACGCGACCTGCGCGCCGGCGTGTTCGGCAAGGTCGAGACGTTCGCCGCCCGCGAGATGGCCGAGCTGGGCGCACCGACCCTCATCACCCGGTCCACCAACGACGTCCAGCAGGTCCAGCTCATCGTGTTCATGGCGCTGACGCTGCTCGTCACGGCGCCGATCATGTGCTTCGGCGGCATCGCGATGGCGCTGCGGCAGGACGTCGAGCTGTCGGGCCTGCTGCTGATCGTGATCCCCGCCCTGGTCGTCAGCATCGGCTTGGTCATCCGCCAGATGCGTCCGCTGTTCCGTCTCATGCAGGTCAAGATCGACACGATCAACGGCGTCATGCGGGAGCAGATCATGGGCATCCGCGTCATCCGGGCCTTCGTCAAGGAGGACTACGAGGCCGAGCGCTTCGGCGACGCCAACCGCGACAACATGCAGGTCGCGATCGCCGTGGGCCGGCTCATGGCCATGATGTTCCCGATCGTCATGCTCATCATGAACGTCGCGGTGGTCCTCGCGACGTGGTTCGGCGGCTACCGCATCAGCAGCGGCGACCTCGACGTCGGCACCCTGACCGCCTTCCAGAACTACCTCGTGCAGATCCTGATGTCGGTCATGATGGCCACGTTCATGCTGATGCTGTGGCCGCGTGCCGAGGTGTCCGCCGAGCGCATCACCAAGGTGCTGCGCACCGAGCCCAGCGTCCAGGCGCCCGACGACGCCCCGCAGGTCACCCTGACGCGAGGACACGTCGACGTGCGGGGTGCGTCGTTCGCCTTCCCCGGGGCCGAGAGCGACGTGCTCCACGAGATCGACCTGGTCGCCCGGCCCGGCGAGACCACCGCGATCATCGGCTCGACCGGCAGCGGCAAGTCGACCCTGCTCGGGCTCGTCCCACGGCTGTTCGACGCGACGGCCGGCACCGTCGAGATCGACGGGCACGACGTCCGCTCGCTGCACCCGGAGGACGTGTGGTCCGCGATCGGTCTCGTCCCGCAGCGGCCGTTCCTGTTCTCCGGCACGATCGGCTCGAACCTGCGGTACGGACGTCCTGACGCGACGGACGACGAGGTGTGGGCGGCGCTCGAGATCGCGCAGGCGCGTGACTTCGTCGAGCGGATGCCCGAGCAGCTGGACGCACCGGTCGCGCAGGGCGGCAGCAACGTCTCGGGCGGCCAGCGTCAGCGGCTCGCGATCGCCCGCGCGATCATCAAGCGTCCGCCGATCTACCTGTTCGACGACTCCTTCTCGGCCCTCGACTACGGGACGGACGCGGCGCTGCGGGCGGCCCTGCGCACCGTCACCGCCGACTCCGCGGTGGTCATCGTGGCCCAGCGGGTCTCGACGATCCGTGGCGCCGACCGCATCGTGGTGCTCGACGAGGGACGTGTCGTCGGCACCGGCACGCACGCCGAGCTGATGCGGACGTGCGAGGTCTACCGGCAGATCGTCCTGTCGCAGCTGACGCTCGAGGAGGCCACCGCATGAGCGGGGCCCGGCCGGGCGGGCCGGCGCTGGCGGGCATGGGGATGGGCCCGCAGCGGGCGAAGGACTTCAAGGGCACGCTGCGACGGCTGGCCGACCGGCTGCTGCGCGAGCGCCTGCTGGTGTGGGGCGTCGTGGCCTTCGGCGTCCTCGCGACGGCGCTGTCCGTCGTCGGGCCGAAGATCCTGGGCCACGCGACCGACATCGTCTTCACGGGCTACCTGTCCGACCAGTTCCCGGACGGTGCCACCAAGGCCGAGGTCGTCGCCCAGCTGCGGGCCGACGGTCGTGAGCAGCTCGCGTCGCTCGTGTCGTCGGTCGATCTGCAGCCTGGTTCGGGCATCGACTTCACGAGCCTGTCGTGGGTGCTCGGTGGCGTGCTGGTGCTCTACGTGCTGGCCTCGCTGCTGCAGTGGTTCCAGGGTCGCGTCACGACGATCGTGGTCCAGCGGACGGTCGCCGAGCTGCGGGACGACGTCGAGGCCAAGATCAACCGGTTGCCGCTGTCCTACTTCGACCGCACCGAGCGCGGGGAGGTGCTGTCGCGCACGACCAACGACATCGACAACATCGCGCAGTCGTTCCAGCAGACCATGAGCCAGCTGCTGACGTCGCTGCTGATGGTCGTCGGGACGCTCGCCATGATGTTCGTCATCTCGCCGCTGCTGGCGCTGGTCGCGCTGGTCACGATCCCGCTGGCGTTCGTCATCACCAAGGCCGTCACGAAGCGCTCGCAGCCGGAGTTCATGAAGCAGTGGGCCAGCACCGGACGCCTCAACGGTCACATCGAGGAGGTCTTCACAGGCCACGAGGTGGTCAAGGTCTTCGGCCGTCAGGCCGAGGCGCGCGCCGAGTTCGACTCCCGCAACGACAACGTCTTCGATGCCTCGTTCAAGGCGCAGTTCATCTCCGGCGTCGTCCAGCCCGTCATGATGTTCGTGTCGAACATCAACTACGTGCTGGTGGCCGTCATCGGTGGGCTGCGCGTCGCGTCGGGGGCGCTCAGCATCGGCGACGTGCAGGCGTTCATCCAGTACTCGCGGCAGTTCACGCAGCCCCTCACGCAGCTCGCGGCCATGATCCAGGTGCTCCAGTCCGGCGTCGCCTCCGCGGAGCGGGTCTTCGGCCTGCTGGACGAGGCCGAGGAGCGCCCCGACGAGGCCGACGCCCCGTTCCCCGACCCGGTGCGCGGACGGGTCGTGTTCGAGGACGTGTCGTTCTCCTACTCGGCCGACGAGCCCCTCATCGAGCACCTCGACCTGGTCGCCGAGCCGGGGCAGACCGTCGCGATCGTGGGACCGACCGGGGCCGGCAAGACGACGCTGACCAACCTGGTGCTGCGCTTCTACGAGATCGAGTCGGGACGCATCACGCTCGACGGCGTCGACATCGCGCGGATGGACCGCGGCCCGCTGCGCGACAACTTCGGGGTCGTCCTGCAGGACACCTGGCTGTTCAAGGGCACGATCCGCGAGAACATCGCGTACGGGGCGCACCGGGCCACCGAGGAGCAGGTCATCGCGGCGTCCGAGGCCGCCTTCGTCGACCACTTCGTCCGGACGCTGCCCGACGGCTACGACACCGTGATCGACGACGAGGGCACCAACATCAGCGCAGGGCAGCGCCAGCTCCTCACGATCGCGCGCGCCTTCCTGGCCGATCCGTCGATCCTCGTGCTCGACGAGGCCACCAGCTCGGTCGACACCCGCACCGAGTCGCTCGTGCAGGGCGCCATGGAGCAGCTGCGCTCGGGTCGTACGTCCTTCGTCATCGCCCACCGGCTGTCGACCATCCGCGACGCCGACCACATCGTCGTGATGGAGGACGGCCACATCGTCGAGCAGGGCACGCACGACTCGCTGCGGGCCGCCGGCGGAGCGTACGAACGGCTCTACTCCGCCCAGTTCACGACGCCCGCCACCTGAGCCCTGCACCGCGTCCGTGCCAGACTGGCGGTTCGCAGCACGACCCACGGACGGACGTCTCGCATGGCCGACACCACCGGCAGCTTCTCCCGCCTCTCCGAGCAGGAGTGCCGTGACCTGCTCGACACCACGACCGTCGGCAGACTGGCCTTCGTCGACGGCGAGGGGCAGCAGCTCGTCCCGGTCAACTTCGTCGTGCACGACGGCGACATCGTCTTTCGCACCATGGCCGGGACCATGACAGCCGCGCTGGCCGACGGTCACGACGACGTGGCCTTCGGCGTCGACCACCACGACGACACGTTCCAGCAGGGATGGAACGTGACGGTGGTGGGCTCCACGTCGACTGCGGACGACGAGGTCGCCGCGGCGCTGGCCGGCCGGCGGCCCCGTCCCTGGGCTCCCGGCGAGCGGGACCTGCTGATCCGTCTGCGGCCCCGCCGGATCGACGGCCGGAGGGTTCGCCAGCACTGAGCTGCCTGGCGGTCAGGCCAGGAAGGCCGGGACGCGGTCCTTGGGACGGCCGATGATCGCCCGGTCGCCGCGCACCAGCACGGGACGTTGCATGAGCCGGGGGTGCTCGACGAGCAGGTCGGCGACGGAGTCGGGGGTCGTGTACGCGTCGGGATCGAGCCCGAGACCCGTGAAGAAGCCGTCCTTGCGGACCAGGTCGGCCGGAGGATCCTCGAGCTTCTCGATCAGGTCGAGGAGCGCCGGCCGGTCCAGCGGCGTCTTCAGGTACAGCACCACCTCGGCGTCGATCCCGGCGTCGGACACGTGCTCGAGCGCGTAGCGGGACGTCGAGCACCCGGTGTGGTGGAACAGGGTCAGGTCGGCCATGACGTCATCGTAGGACTTCGCCGAGACGAGCGACGGTCGTCGCTCCGATGTTCCTCCTCGCCGTCGCGCGCGGGGTATCGTGCTCGGGACGGCGTGCCAGGGGGCCCCGCAGCATCATCGGGGGATTCCACATGACCGCAGACCGACGAGCACGCATCTGCGCCGCAGTGGCGGTCCTGATCGGCATCACCGCGAGCGGGCTGGTGGCCGTCGCGCAAGCAGCCGATGCGGCCACGCAGGAGGGCACCCCGTTGTCGCCGCGGCCCCAGACGCCATTCGCGTCGTGGAGCGACGGGCCGGGGTCGGCATCGAACACCTACGTGGCGATCGTGGAGCAGCCGTACGACGAGGCAGCCGTCAGGACGCAAGTCATCCGCCGTATCAGCGACGGAGCGGTGATGCGCACGATTGCCGATCCTGTGCCGAACAGCCAGGGCTCGCCGTCGGTCATGGAGAACAGCATCGTCCAGCTCTCCGCCGGCGATCCCCATGGCCCCGTCGACACACTGAGAACCACGGACATCGCCACCGGGGTGGCGACGACGCTGGCGTTCCCGGCGGGGGCACCGCTCGACTACGGGCCCGGCTGGGTGCTGACGTGCGACCGTCAGCCGTCGAGTGCTGACTGCGACCTGCGACTGCTGACCTCGTCCGGAGTCAACCGGCGAGTCGGCGTGACCGCCGCGCGCCTGTCGATGTCCGTCCCCGACGGGCCGGGGCGAGCCGTGGTCGTCTCGTCGACCGCGGACGCACGGTGGGCCGTCGACACGGCGACGGGGGAGAGCGAGCAGCTTCCGTACCTGCCCGTCGAGGTCATCGCAGGAGGGCGAGCGTTCTGGAGGGAGGACGACAGATCGGCCGGCTCACAGCGCACGATCCTCCGCTCGGCGAAGCTTGACGGCACCGACGAGTCCGCCGTCGTCGTCGACACGCCGTTGTACGGGCAGTCCCTCCTCAGGTACGGTCAGCGGATCGCGCTGCTCCGCGCACCCGAGGACGGCAGCTTCACGCGGCAGGAGCTGCGACCGGTCAACCTGGTCACGGGCGCGCTGGAGCCCCCTGTCGCGCGGTCGATCCACCGTGCGCTGCCGCTCCCGGACGGTCGACTCGTGCTGGCACTGGCAGACACCCCCAGCGGACGCGTCGCTGTGGTCGACGACGGCGCAGCTCCCACGACCGTGATGGAGATGCCACCCGTGGGCATCGCCGTCGACGACCTGACCCTCAGCGCGGGGATGGTCGCAGCCACCTGGTCGGCTGGCGCCGACGAGGACCAGGACATCTACTTCTCGTCGACGGCTCCGGGCTCCCAGTGGTCGACCACCGCAGCGAACGGTGTGGAGGGTGTCGAGCACAGCCGGGCAACGGGCGCAGCGCAGTACTCGGGCGGGACTCTCGTGACGCAGATCCCTGGCTCTCAGTCCGCGGGCGGCGACGGCTACCTCGTCGACTGGGGCAGCGGCGCTCGCTCGGTGGTCAGCGCGTCCTCCCCGGTCCGGGTGGGTCACGGCGGTGCTCTCGTCAGCCGGAGCGCCTTCATCCGTGGCAGCGGTGTGCCGCGGGTGACGGAGATCCAGGACGCGCGCACGGGGACGGTGCGGATGGTCCTGCCTGCATCCGCTGCGTTCGACCTCGACGGCACGTGGATCTGGACGTTCTCGGCCGACAGGACCGCTCTGGTCGGGACGGACACCTCCTCGGGCGCGATCCGTGACCGACCGATCGGGCAGAGCTGTGGTCAGTCCGTCTCGGTGATCCAGAACTGGGCACTGGTGAGCTGCGACGGGTCGAACGCCTACGCGGTCGACCTCACCGGCTCCGCCGACAGCTGGCGTGTTCCGTTGCCGGAGCAGTTCGAGAGCCTCGTGCTCGGGGGCGGGTTCGCGGCGTGGGTGCCTGCGCAGACCGATGATGCGGCGCGGATCGTCAGGGTCGTGTCCTTCGCGTCGTCGCACGAGGTCAGGACATACGGGCCAGCGCGCGGTGAGGTGTATCAGCCCGGTCCGACACTGGCGACCGACGACTCGGGCATGCCGGCTCTGGTGTACGCGGATTCGCGTCATCAGCCGCGACTCGTCGACACCAGCTGGGCCGTGCCGGCGCCGGCGTCGGGACCACCGTCGGGCCCAGCTCCAGGGCCTTCGTCATCATCTGACACTGCCCCTCCGTCGCTGGGTGCAGTCCGGGTGACACCGGCACTGGGACGACGCCCGGGCGGTGTTGCCACGGTGTCCTTCAGTGCGAGCGACGCAGTCGGGCCGGTGTCGTACACCGTCTCGCAGCGAGCCCATCGCGGCTCTCGTGGGTTCAGCGCGTGGACGGAGCCGGCAGACTGGTCCGGTCTCACCTCGACCAGCGTGAGGTCTGCCATCGGCGGCGGCACCACGGAGTGCTTCCGCGTCCGCGCCAGAGACGGTGCGGGCAACGCCTCGGCCTGGTCGGCGGAACACTGCTCGTCATCGCCGCTCGATGACCGGTCCCTGGCTTCGAAGGGCGCCGTCAAGCGGTCCAAGGACCGTGCCGCCATGGGACGCACCGTCTCGGTGCTTGCGAAGAAGGGGGCGTCCCTCCTCAAGCGCAGCCAGCGGGTCCACGGTGTGTACGTCATGGCCCGTCGCGGGCCCAAGGAGGGCGCGGTCAAGGTCTACGTCGGCCCGTCCCTCGTCGGCACGGTCGATCTCAAGAGCTCGGCCTCGGGCATCAAGCGGGTGCTCGTGTCGTCACGCGTCGAGCGACGCGGCGACGTCCGGCTCGTCTCGACCTCAAGGCGTCCGGCGCGGGTGGACGGGATCGCCCTGCTGCCCTGATCGAGGCGTCCGCCGTCCGGACCGAATTGGAGAGCACGCCGGTGTTCTGGCAGAATGGCTCCTTGCGTCCGGTACGCGTGGAGACCCTCTCATCTCCGTGCCCTCCGGCTCACCGATTTCGTCGGCCGTGTCCCCATGCGGAACCGACTAGTCAACCACATACACACATCTGAGGAGACACCACACTCGTGGCAGTCAAGATTCGCCTGAAGCGTATGGGCAAGATCCGTACCCCGTTCTACCGCGTCGTCATCGCCGACTCGCGCACCAAGCGCGACGGCCGTGTCATCGAGGAGATCGGCACGTACAACCCGAAGGCCGA
>Ga0247730_1001192_pt1 | contig 15037 bp, 20 predicted proteins | sample UWRJL073202C2_FD_180959 | JGI IMG/M metagenome (GOLD analysis project Ga0247730, IMG submission 180959) | Plant litter microbial communities from Arlington Agricultural Research Station in Wisconsin, United States - UWRJ-L073-202C-2 | ecosystem: Environmental > Terrestrial > Plant litter >... | reverse complement strand
GACAAAGGAAGGTGCAGAATGGGGGTCGTGCCTTGGCCGACAAATTGGCGTTCGAATTTATCCAAGAACTCCAATGCAAGCTTATCCTCAGATGACAGGGCTTCCTCTCCTACGACAGCCTTCATAGACGCTGCATCTCGTCCGATGGCATATTTGGCATACTGTGCGGAACAGATAAGCATCGGCCAGTGGCACGAAGATTGGAAACAACACACGAGCTGGTTCGAGACATCACCATGATCCTTCCTAGTCAGTTTCTCGCCAATGGCACTCTTCATAAGACGGGACAGAGAGGGCAAAACATTGATGGGGGGATAGATCTGTCTGTTGTGCAGCTGACGGTCGATGAAGATCTGCCCTTCAGTGATATAGCCAGTCAAATCCGGAATAGGGTGCGTAATATCTGTAAAACGTAGCAGTTTAGCCTAAGGTCATCGCGGCTACCAATCCCGGCCGTACCGTCGTTCGGCATGGTCAAGATAGGGATTTGAGTGATAGAGCCATTACGGCCTTGAACTCGTCCGGCTCTCTCATAGATCGTAGACAAATCAGTGTACATGTATCCAGGATATCCACGACGTCCAGGGACTTCTTCACGAGCGGCAGATACCTACATCTTCGGTGAGCTAGGGGGATTAAGGGGACCAAGATTGAGCTTACCTCACGCAAAGCATCCGCGTAGGACGACATGTCTGTCAATATGACCAGAACATGCTTCTCCAGTTGATATGCGTAGTATTCAGCCGTCGTAAGGGCGAGACGAGGAGTGATGATTCGTTCGATGGTCGGGTCGTTCGCCAAATTCAAGAACAACGTGACCCTGTCGAGACTACCGTTCGACTCGAAATCTTCTTTGAAGAATCGGGCGGTTTCCATGTTAACACCCATTGCTGCGAAGACAACCGAGAAGTTGTCCTCATGTCCGTCTAAGACGCCCTTTGATGGTCCTTTCACCAAACCTGCTTGTCGCACAATTTGTGCGGCAATCTAGGAAAGACATTAAGACACGACGCCATGAAGTGAACACAGATTCACCCACTTCGTTATGTGGAAGACCGGCAGCCGAGAAAATAGGAATCTTTTGACCTCTGGCAATAGAGTTCATGGTGTCAATTGTGGATATACCTGTTTGGATCATTTCTTCGGGGTAAATACGAGAATATGGGTTAATGGGGGAGCCTGTTCTTCATCTGAGTTCTCACCGCCCTGATCGACATTGAATTTAGAGCGTACCGTTAATATCCAGGTAATCCTCAGCGAAAACCTTCGGCCCATTGTCGATCGGGTTGCCAGAACCGTTGAAGATACGTCCCAACATGTCTTCTGCGACTGGGAGCTTCATGCTGCTGCCAGTAAACTCGACATGGGTAGCTTTGACATCGACGCCGGATGTTCCCTCGAAGACCTGTACAATCGCCTTCTTCCCTTGAACTTCCAGGACTTGCCCTCCACGAGTAGTTCCATCGGGGAGAGTCAGTTGCACGATTTCATTGTAGGAAGGGAACTAATAAATGGTAAGCACCAGCGACTCTTTTTCGGGAGCAAGACGGGTTACGGACCTTGACGTTGTCCAGGATAACAAGAGGTCTGACATGCAGAGGTCTGTAAATCGGGTTGTTCGTGGTGTATTACGCCAAACTCTTACCCGTTAATGGCGGATACAGTTCGGTAATCTAAGAGGAGGAAATGAGTTCACAATTCGAATACCGATTGACAGAACACGCACCAAGGTGAGGCTGAACTCGATATTCTCTGGTAACCGCAGCTGCGTTGATTGCAGCTGCCTCCTTGTCTGAGATTCGTGGATCACTCATGGTATATGCGTGGATTGCCGGTAGATTACCAGCGAACGGGATACGCGACGAGTGTGAAGTTAGGATCGAGCTGTGCAGGTTCAAGGCGAGGCAATGATGTCGGCGGCAGACAGACGGCTTGTTTGTCCATTTTCTCACGCCTCTACAGCGATCACCCACAACACACCTCAAACATCGCGAACACATATTGGACGTTCATCGCTTTGTTATTGTACATTAAACAAATCTGGACAATTCATATAGACTTATTTTGCGAGCAATCCATCTGCAACGCTTTGCGCAGTCGCGCCCATGTCCGGCATTTCAGCAGACCTAGTGTGCAAATTAGAGAAAGATAGACACCAGAAATATTACGCACCATTCAGTCTCCAAAAGAATATTTTCCACTTCTTCAGTGTCCACGGGTACTTCCATAGTTTGAAGTGCCATGTACAAGTATTCGGCGGACGCCAGGCGAACCTGTGTCTTTCGTTAGCATCCACGATTTCTCACCTGGAAAGTCTGCTCACAGTGGGAAATCGGTGATTCAGAAACTCTGGTATCTTCGCGACGCATTCTTCGTACAAGGGCGGAAATGCTGCCAAGTTTATGACTCTGCAGTTCTCGTAGTGGTCAATTGCAAGATATAAGAATGTTAGGGAGATCTTACATTTTCAAACTTTCTGTTATCCTCTGCGAGCTTTTTAATTTGCTGAAGTTACGACAGCATAATCCCAGAAGACGCCTCAGGCTATATTTGCAGGACAAAATTTAGTTATTTCTCTCTATTCAAAGGAGCCTGACCATTGACCAAGTGATGCCTGTAATATCTTGTCCGATATTTCGCAGGGATCCAGCTTCGAGAAGTACATTGAAGGTTTGGAAGGTCGGGACAACGATTGCATTAGAGGTCATGTTCGGTTCTAGAGACTGTACAAGATCCGTGCACAGTGCGACGAGAGAGTACGACAGCGAGTTGGAGGGAGGCACTACTGGCATGTCAGCTACATATGCGGTTAGGCTATTGGCGAGTGGTCGTTGCTTCGAAAACAGAAAATGAGCAAATAACAGAGGGGATACGAAAGCGCTCACCGTGCTGTCGGTCTTGCTGCCCAAGCTTACGATCAACCCCTTCAAGACTTGTTTGCGATACAGCGGGACCTCCAAGAAATGCACAGCCTTGCTGAAGAGCCAGACGCCATCACTCCAAGGCATGGTTTCCTCCTCGTCTCTGAATGTTTCACTTCAGCGATTAGTGTGAGACTCGATTGAGAAAAACATACGGAATAACGAGGCCTCTGAAGTAGGACGATTGTTCAATCTCCCAGGGTGCGGATGGGGCATCCAATCGAAGCATTCGGACGAAGCACAGACCAGCCTCATTTCTCACGTTATCCAATCGTTCCACACCCTGCCGCAGTATTCCTCCGATGGCTTCATGAAATTTTTTAGGCGGTAAAAATGCTTCCAGACCAATTTCGCGGGCTCGCAATACTAATAGTTCCGTTATTGTTGCCAGGCCACGAATACAGGCCATGCGAACCCAAGAGCCAACGTCGCCCCTTTCGTCTAATGAATAGTCCTCCAGCCCATTCAAGAGAGTATCGAACAGAGCGCAGGATGTAATGGGGGTGATCCCTATGTTCATATAATTAGATGAGCCATGCGAGAGCTAGAATTAGGGGCATACTTTCATTGATATTCCCAATGATATTGCTGAAGAGTGCTGGCATCGCAATATAACAATTTCGGCGCGCCTCCACGTTGTTATTGAAGGGACCATTCTGCATGAACCATTAATATATCGTGGAAGAGAAATAAGCAAGTGCTCAGAACCTCTCTGGAGGCACATTCCATCAGCGTGTCAATGCTCCGACCTAGACAGCTAGGAAACCGATCGTAGTCGATTGCTCCTAGCACACGCCCTAGACTCTGTTGCATAGCTACAGATCCGGGCTTCAGCTCTCTTATCAGCGTATATAGAACAGTCAGGTGGGCGAAACGGGAAGGCAAGGACAGTCACTTATCTATCCACAATCGCAGAACAATCAACTAGTTTGCTCACAGAGGCGATGGAGGCAGTAGCAGCTTCTTGTACGGAAGCATTTCGATGCTTTAATCCGTGATCTAGCAGCCTTCTCCAAGTAGGGACAGAGGATTCCTGGCCAAGATTGATCTCTGCCAGTGTGATTGTATGTGCAATAAGTGTGCACGCCCCGGCGGATACCAGCTCATTCCTAGGCCCAGATAACACACTATGCGGCACCTTATTCAAAAGTTGGAAGATCTTCCCCAGAGATCAATGAGTAAGATCCTAGGAAGCGAAGGCAGTAGTATTTCCCTCACCTGCCTCTGGTGCTTTTCGTCATTGACAGGATCGTTAGCGTAGTATTGATGAAACGCAATGGATAGCTCTTGAAGCCCTAATAGCGCTCCATGTACGTCGATGACATCCGGCGATTCAAGGAGTCGCTCCTGTGTCGTTAGATCAGATACACGAGGCAGACCAGTATATCCTTGAACATCATTACCAGTTTGGACAAGGCTTGGGGCCCAGTTATCGCAAGATCATACATGCATATCAGACGGAGAGATTGAGCACCAGGTTCACGCATGGCGACATCCCAGTGCCTCAAAGTGACATCGAGAATATGGTCGAACAAGTACGGGCGGTACTCTGGGTGTCTAATATCGGGATGATATCAGCGAATATAGTTGCAGAAGACTGAACAGTCTTACTCCGCAACTTGAGGCGCAGATACGAGAAAGGCGTTTTTCCGTACACTGATCGCGTAGAAATCTGTTTTTCGTAGAACATCTATCCCATGGGGAAACAAACTCTGTATAAAGCACAGGCAATTAGAGAGAAATTGAAGGCAAACGCGCAGATAGACCACTTACCGTTCTTCCTACGTATTCTTGGAACGCTGCGCTGGAAGCTCTTCGTATCTGAATCTCCCTGTCGAAGAGTGCAACAGTAACTAGTCTCCTAGCCAAACTCGACATGTGTGGCGCTAGATCTTCCGTACTCTGAGTTCTTGCCAGCGCCCAGAGTACATACGCTGCTGCATCTCGCACGTTAGATCCTACAGAATGGGCCCCCTTTCTCACATCAAAATACAACGCTCTGGAAAGCCATGATATCAGCTCCTCAAGTCTTTCTGGAGAAACTAAACCTCGACGAGCGATTTCCGCGCAAGCCAAGCAAGCGCCATGCCATGTTCCTTCTGCAATTGAAGGGACATCGTATAAAGCTGCCGCTGCGATTGAGTGCACCGAGAATAAGCCGATAACCGTTTCCAAGACTTGGTCGGCGAAATCGCTAGGCAATCTCTCAGCTATACGAGCAACCCCTTTCGCAGCTGACCAGCGAACAATGGTGTCCTAACAAAGTTTAGGGAGAAGGCATATCTTCCAAGGTAATATGATCAACTACTTACCTTGTCTTGAAGGGCCTCGAATAGTTGTTCCAGAACCAGCTCTACATCTTCAGGTACAGCAGTCTCATCCACCACATCGCGGGATTCGGGAATCTCTGCTCCGCTTAGAACTTTGGCTACAAAATTTAACCTTAAGTAGAATGTATGCAACTCATCACAAAAGCCTACTCACCTTGTCGTCGACTAAATCCTGACCTTCCAGGTAAAAGTCTTAGAACAGCCCTGGAAATCACCTTTGCTTTATGCTTGCGTATCAATGTATTCGCTGAGAGCGTTTCTGATGCGTTCACGATAGTCCCTAACTCTAGGAAATAGGCAATATATGGTGTTACTTGTGATGCAGGTCCGGATTGAATGACTTCGGATAGAACTTGCAAGTGGCCCATAACCTGTAATCAACTTCTAAGTAGCCAAAAGGAGCTTGGAGAGAACAAGTTTCGCCTGACAGTAAGCAGCTCTCCATCTTTGTTCAGAGTATCCTTAACACGGTCTAGAAAAGCCCCATATAATTCTTGAGCATCCTTCCTGAGAAGCCGGCGTAAGCCAGGACGAGAATAAAAGAAGGTAAATCTCACCGCATGTACAGTCTAGCAAGAAGCAACGACGAAGCGTCTCTTTCCAGTCCTGCATTTCCAACATATTGGAGGCCAACCTTTTCAATAGCCATCTTCGTCGCACCAGAGCCATCCTTCTCGTCAAACTGACCCAGATCAAAAGGAATACGACAGATCAAGCTCAGCCATAAGAGAGACACATAGCGCAGCTCCCAGTAGCCAGCTTTACTGACTGGACTTTCTGGAAGTTGAACGAAAGAGAGTACGATAGATAGATCAGCAATTTCGTGTGGGAAGAATCTAGCTAACACAAGGGCCGTTCTATGAGCTTAACGCGATGAGACGAAAGACACATAGAACTGACTGATTGTCTTGTGCCCTCGAAATTTTATATAGCCGTATATAAGCGATGAAAGACGGAAGACTCTCATAAAGGTTGCTGTCTTTTGGTCTGGATCCAACACGAATTTCTTCGCGAAGGATTTCAATGCTTCAATGACAGGCGTCACAAGCTCTTCAAGAAACGGATCGAGTAGATATGACTGCTCCTGATATTCGTCAAGCTATTCATAATGTCAGCAGAGAACAATATTTACAGGAAGCAACAACGCACTATGATCAACAACTTGTACAATTGTTGATGTTCCGCCTGGTGGTCTATATCATCCTTCTCTGGCCACAAATCAAGCGCTAGGAAATCATTCTGGGCAGAAATAAACTCTTTTCGTTTCTCGAAAGTCCCAAATGTCTTGCCTTCCGGTATGTTCTCCATGACCGATTGATACAAGAGAGGTTAATGAGCACAGCCACAATGCACATCCGAATTCGATTCCGTCTTGATTAACCCTAACCCCATATTCCCTCTCTTCCTTCATCTTTCTCCAGAAGAAATGGCTGGGAAGCGCAAACGCGTTGAAACACCGGCAGAGGTAATATTTAATCAAACATAATCGTATATTCCACCTATTTATTGAATGAAATCTAGGACCCAAGTATCAAGATCGCAGGGAAACTGGTGAGTTTCTTTACTGTCCTTCCACCGTTTTTTTTTGGCATTCAACTCTAAAGACCCAGTCTCACAGCACCATGACCTCAAAGAAGTGAAGAAGGCCGCAAAGAAAGCCAAAGTTTTTGAGACTCAAAAGCTTGCAAGGAAGCTCAAGGCTCTCAAGTGCGTCCCTTTACTGTGCCTCATGTTTCCATCACTTCACTAAATGAATGGATGAATAGATTGAAAGATGAGGCGCCAGAAGAAATCAAAGAATGCGAGGCATTACTCGAAGAGCTTAAGGTATGTCTACTCTGGAATATCGGTTCGCCTGCAGCTAACAACCTACACTAAGATCCTCAATCATGACGCAGTAGCGAATACCGCCGTCAAAACGAAACTCTTGAAAGATAGATTACTCTCTGAAAACCCCTCCATTCAATCTGCCATAACTCAAGAACTCTCCACCGCAGAATTCGTGGTGCCTGCTGCAGCACGGAGCGCACAGGCGAAAGTGCAAAGCAGATTCCTGAGCTCGAAACTTCTAGCTTCGGAGGTAGCATTGTTGGTTGCAGACCTCAGAAACTTCATCATCTCTGCGAACGCTGAAGAGGCTGAAGAAGAATCAGTGGGCAGTGCGAGGCCTAGCAAGAAAGTGGACGTAGGACATGAGCACGAGGCAGAGGCAGAGGAAGATATGGAGATGGATACAGACCCCAGACCAGGACCGTCGATGGATATTGCCAACAAGATGAGACGAATGCATCTAGAAGTTGATGATGAATCTATGGACGGCTGGGAATCCGGAACTGTCGACGGCGAGAACGATTCAGACGACTCTGAGGAGATTGCCGAACTAGCAGACGACGAATTGGAAGGCGGCCCCCACGAGATCATGGGGTCACCAACGAAGACCAGAGCACTCTCCCCCAGATCTTCAAAAACCAAATCTGCTGCTTCACAGTTTCTCCCTTCGTTATCGGTAGGATACATCCCTGGTGGTGATTCGGATGGCTCAGATTGGAGTGATGGAAGAGAAGATGATGATATTGCTCCCAAGAAGAATAGAAGGGGACAGCGAGCACGTCGAGCGTAAGCCGATCCATTTTTAGCAGCTGCATGTGCTGACATCTTGAAAGTATTTGGGAAAAGAAGTATGGGCGCGGTGCAAACCATAAAAAGAAAGAAGCACAGGAGGAAAAGACAGCGAAGAAGTCGTTGCCGCCTCAAAGAAACGCAAGTACCTTCCGAGGAAAGAAACAGCCAGAGACAGATGCATCTCGGGTGACCGATTCCGGTTGGGGGAGCAAGCCAAAGCCTGTTGCATACGTCCCGAAACCGCCTGCACCAGCACCTATGACTTCCGCTCAGCCAGATGTACACCCATCGTGGGCAGCAAAGTTAAAGCAGAGAGAAAGGGAGAGCGCGACGATAACACCGGCGATACAGAGTAGGAAAATAAAATTCTAATATGTATATCTGGGACATAATTATTGTGTAAAAACATTTGTACAACAGCATAGCATGGAATGAACCGGCAGATAGCAAGGACGAAAACACGTACATGAAGGAAGGAATGGTTATAAAGGGCGAGAGCAGATATGGCGTTTGCCTCCGACGAGACGGCATTCACGCGAACACCAGATATCGTCGCAGCGTGGGCATTTTGGGAAGTTCCCACCTTTCTTTCCACAGGTGCAACATTTCATCACATCTCGGAAGAACTTGGACTTTTTCTCCACAGAGGCTAGGATAGGATCAAGAGGTAGTGTTTTACTACGTCTTTGCGACATAGAGGGCACGTCCAACAGAGTAGGCGACGAGGAGATGGACGACATGTTATCGATAGGAGATGGCGGGCTGCAAGGCGGGTGAACAATGATCACTGGGGATGGTGGGAGAGAGGTGGAGGAAGACAAGCTGCCGTACTGGCTATGCCGTCTGTCTCGTTGCTGACTTGTGTGGAGGAATAGATTCTTCAAGGACGACGAGGCAGACTCCGTAGGAGAGAAAGAACCCTGCGCAGAATGCGTGCCTAAGATGCTGGGAGCCGGTGTAGATGGTCGTGCGCCATACGAGCTGGTAACAGAGTTGACGGACAAAAGAGACAGCGTCCTACGCCGAAGCTCCACGTTTCTCGACTGGAAGTTCTGGCAGTATTTGCGATAAGTTATGGTCAATGCTGGGTCAAGTAGAGCTCACCGGTCTGCGCGTGTCCATGGTGGGAGTTGCGGTGAAGTAGATGTGAATGGACCCGGTAACACAGGTCTTATTATATACCATCGACATCAGTTCCAGAATCACCGTGGGTAGATCTAGAGGACATACTGTATTCCGCAGAGTATCAGAAGGAGTGGGAGAACTGCAACGTCAATAGGACTTCTTGTGGCGTGTGTATTAGAAAGAGAATCAAACGACAGACTGGTGTAAACGGGTAGGAGATGATGGCGGTATGAAAAGAAGAGCGGCGGGATCTAGGGGGCGTGGGAATAATGACCTCAACATATTCTCCCAATTGGGACAGTTGTTGACCACGTTATCCCGAGGCTATCCGCCGGCCCACAACTGTATTTGGTGGTGCACGGTGCCTCAATGTTCCCTGGCCCGCGATCCGGTGGGATATACCGCAGAATTCTCGGGGCTTTTCCGTGTCTGTTTCTTGTCGACGAACAATGCGGGGAAATGCAGCTGACCGCCTCCTCCCCTCTTTCTTGGCGCCTCCAGTCTCCTGCTGACCTTTTCCCCAGTCTGGGTTGTATGGACAAGACTTTTGTGAATTGATCGGACCTCGGGTGGTAGACCTCCTGCTGAAAACATATAAAAACGTGAATTTTTCTGGAACCTCCTCCCGTCCTTGTCCTGCCCTCTGACTGCTGGATTCTCTGCCAACCATGGACTCCCCTGCCGACGACGACAAGAAGTTTGACCCCAGCGTCGAACATGTGGATCATTTCGAAAGCCGCCCCGGAAAGAAGCCTTATGTGACTCCAGAACAGAGACAAGCTGCTCTCGAGGAGGCCATTAAACAGGATCCTGGAATCCACAAGTTCAGTTGGGTTCAATTCCAGGTAATGCTACTCGACGGCACGCCCCCTTTTCTCTTTCTCTGAACGCGTCTTTTGGTAGATGTATCTCATCACCTTGGTCGCCTGTTGCTGCTCAGGAGACAGCGGCTTCGACGGGACGGTACGCACCATTCCTCCTCCTGCATCAGCATGTGCTCACCGAGATCGAAATGTTTCAAGGTCATGGGAGGCATTAACGCCATGGCACAATACCAATCCTACTTTGGCTTAGAGGGTTCTGCAAACAAAACCAGCATCGTCTTTGGTATCTACACAGTGTATGTATCTGATTTTTTGTGTAGTGCAAATACTCATATAGTTGGCTGACTATCTCCCACTACAGTGGTAACATTTGTGGAACAATCCCAGCTTGTAAGTCCGCCATCTAGCACTCAAGCCAATTGGCAATGGCTGGTATTGATCTGCATTCTTCAGCCTACCTTCCCGACAGATTCGGTCGTCGCTTTTCCATGTTTGCTGCCAATGCCTTCCTTCTGTGCGTGTTTATTCATTGTTTCTTCGTTGCTCTCTTTTGTTTACATTTTCCTCCCTGTCAGCGTCGGTGCTATTTTGACAGCAAATGCGAAGAACGAGTCCATGTTCTTAGCAGGCAGATGGATGACTGGCGTCGGATCTGGTTGTGCAGGAGCTTCCGCAAAGTCCTACTTGGCTGAAATCACTCCTCCGGCAAGCAGAGGTGCCTACATGGGCTTCTTGAATTCTTTGTACGTCTCAGATTTCATTGTAATGTCGCATCTTTGGCTTATAGCGCAAACTCGGACAGCTACTACATTGGTCAAATGGCTGCGACGGGTATGATGGTTTCAACCGGTCGCTGGAATAACGAACTTTCTTGGAGGCTTCCCCTTTACATCCAAGCTATCCCGGCTGGCCTCAACGTCCTCCTTGTCTATCTCTGCCCTGAATCTCCTCGTTGGCTTTACTCCATTGGACGCAAAGACGATGCGCGCGCCATCCTGGCCAAATTCCATTCGAGAACAAGAGATCTCAACTCGCCTGTCGTGAACATCGAGATTGACGAAATCGAAGAAAAGGTCACTCTCGAGGGCGCTGACAGTACGTTTATGCAATTGACATCTCGTATAATTTCTAACAAGGTTTGTAGAGAGGTGGTGGGACTTCAGACCTCTGTTCAGGACGTCAACAGATCGTTACCGCATGTCGATGGTCATCATGATTGGTGCATTCGGTCAGCTCTCCGGCAATGGGATGATCACCTACTTCCTCCCTACCTTATTGAGGAACGCTGGTATTTTGGGTGAGTTGGCTACCTGCTTTTTCAACGTTCTCGTCTGATTGCCTTTACAAGATCAAAACAGAGTTTTGACGCTCAACTTCGTGAACAGTGTGACTTCCTATGTGTCTGCCCTCGGTGTGAGTATCTATATCGCTAAATCTCATTCCTCTGACTGTATACTGATATCTATTATTAGGGATCCTTCACTGTGGATTACTTCGGTAGACGTAAAATCCTACTCTTCTCGACTGGAGCAATTACCATTTGTTTGGCGATTGTAACTGGGCTTCTCAGCAACCCCTCAGATACAAACCCTGTTCGGTGAGTATCCTGCGTTACCTGCAATTTGATCGTACTGACGATACATTTTTCAGAGTCAATGCTGGAATTACATTCATCTATCTCTTCATGTGTCTTTTCTCATATGGTTGGACACCTATGCAAGCACTATATCCGGCTGAAGTTCTTGGATACGAGAGTCGTGCCAAGGGTCTTGCATTCTTAGGACTCGTACGTCTACACCTTTTGCTGTCTTTCAATGTTCCGCTTGCTGACTTGCTTTACAGATCACAAGCGCCTCTGGATGTATTAATACCTTCGGATTGCCCGTTGCGCTTGAGAAGATTACCTGGAAGAGTGCGTCTTCACTTGTTACCGTTCCATCTAGCCTCTCTGACCTTGTGACACAACGCACAGCCTATTTGATTTTTTGCATCTGGGACGCATTCGAATTTGTCGTAATCTACTTCTTCACCGTAGAGACGAAAGGATATAGTTTGGAGGAGATTGAGGAAATTTTCGATCAACCTTCGCCTGTCAAATATAGCAAGGAGTTGCAGAAGGTCAAGAGGGAGGCTGCGAAAGCGGCGAGAGGTGATGCAGAGGGAGGTGGATCTACTACCTGGTGGAATAAGCACCGCAAGTAATATACCACAGTCAATTTGTATTGTATTTTGTAGTATTGGGATTATGCCATGATTTTCTGATTACGGGTCATGATGGTTGAAAGAGGATTGCTGTCCAAACAAGGCATGCTTGCTCCATCAAACAGCAGAAAACTCGCCAAAAAATTAATGTGCTCATGTGCTCCTGCTGTCTGAATAGCACTAAGTATTTCGCCGTTCTCTAGCCCATTTCGACATCTCAACGCAACCTTGGAAAATGAGCTGAAAAACCAAATTTTCGTCATGCATAAGCCGGAAAAGGCAACTCGGACAACACTGCCAAACTCGGATTTGGGGAATTGCAAAGCGGCATCTGAAAACGCCTCTCTTTCCTTATCCTCTGCCACCACCATCGCATCTCTTTCACTGCCTGCGCCTCAGTTAGACCACTGCACTTCCTCGGATACTCTATCAGCTGGTACCACGACCAATTACCCTCACTTTACTCCATCATTTGCTGCTGAAGAATAGGAGCAATTTAAGCCATGGTGCGTACTGGTCTTGAGACATTCTGTTTGGCATTCTCACATCCCTTGCTTGATAAAAGGGTCAAACACTCTCAGCACCTGGTATGCATGGTTGCAATGCACTACAGATCCAACCACTCATTGAATCGCGTCTTTTCTACAGCGGTTCGCAAGACCTCTGAAACAAACCAGAGCGACGAATATGTCTACTCAGTGTCAGAGATGCAAGGATGGAGAATATGTTTGTCGATTTCTCCTGTCGTTCTGTTCCTTTGAGCAACGCCTCAACTGGATGTTTAGCCATGGAAGATGCACACGCCGCAGTATTGGCACTAGAAGCGGAGACACCCTCAACCACGAACTCATTCTTCGCAGTCTACGATGGTCACGGTGGTGCGTGTTACCCTGCTCTATCCACGAGGCTCACAATAAGAGATCGCTCAATCCGTGTTTGTAGGTGGAACTGTGGCAAAATTTGCAGGCCAGAATGTGCACAAGAGGTTGGTTACAGAACCAGCTTACAAGGAGAAGAAATATGAAGATGCCTTGAAGCGAGCATTCTTGGGAACGGACGAAGATCTCCTTGCTGGTGCGTCGGCAACCTCAACTATATTACCTGTCTAGCCACTGATGAGTCGCCTGTCTCCAGACCCTGCACATGTCCGGGATCCATCAGGCTGCACTGCTGTTGGCGCTCTGATAGCTGATCGCAAAATCTATGTCGTCTGTCTCACTTTACTCCTTCGCAAAGGCGTCATTTTAACCTCATTTCATGTATCAGGCCAATGCCGGTGATTCTCGGTCGGTTATCAGTGTGAAGGGCGAGGTAAAACCCCTCAGCTTCGACCACAAGCCAACAAATGAAGGTATGTTTTCGAAATAATATCTCAATTTATTCTAAGTACAAACCTCCTTTTCCTTTCAGGCGAAAGGGCTCGAATTACTGCGGGAGGAGGTTACGTGGAGTATGGTCGAGTCAATGGTATGATCGTGTGCTTCGTCATACCAAAGCTTCCTCCTAACAGCCGCTTTAGGCAACCTTGCATTGTCTCGCGCAATCGGTGATTTCGAGTTCAAGAAAAACGCTGCTCTTCCAGCAGAAAAGCAAGTCATCACGGCTGATCCAGACATTACGATCCACGATATGACTGATGAGGATGAGTTTTTGATTATTGCCTGCGATGGTGTGCCCCGTTTCTCGTTTTTATCAGGTACAACTTGATTAATTATTTATGAGGTATCTGGGATTGCTTAACCAACCAGCAAGTCGTGGACTTTGTCCGTCGAGGTGTTGCAGAAGGGAAAGAGCTCTCAGAAATCGGCGAAGCTATGTGCGACCATTGCTTGGCCCCCGACACCTCTTCGGGCGCAGGAATTGGATGCGATAATATGACAGTCATGATTATAGCTATTCTAAATGGGCGCACGAAGGAACAGTGGTATGACTGGATAAAGGAGCGTGTGAACTCGAATTACGGCTACACCACTCCGACTGAACCACCACAGCTATATGCTGCGAGTCGTCTTGCTGCTTTCAAGATTCGCCAACAGGGAAGTCAGCAAGCGAGGGATCAAAGGGGTCAGAGCGAATTTGACGATAGCCCTGCCGCAAGCTTCTTGAACGCTGCTGGGTTAGGAGGATTCGCTCGAGTGCTAGGAAGCACTGGGGGTATTTCATTCCAGCCTGGCGGAAGCATCATGAGCGATAGTGGGAACCTGATGTTTGGACCCGAAGACAGTGACGAGGACAGTGATGAAGACATGGAAGGTGGCCATTTCTTTAGCGAAGCCATGGCGTTGGCAAATAGTGAAGACTCTGACACTTCGCCAGATGCCGCTTCGGTGCTGAAAGCAAGGATAGAGGCGTACGAGAAGGATTTGCATGATAATTCGGATTCGGACGACGACTTTGGGGTGCAGACTACCTCCTCGACCGAACAGACAGAATCCTCAAGTTCCAACCCTACGACGACAGGTGTAGAGGCCACTCCACCTCCACCAACCCCAGACTCTGCCGTATCGCCTGTACCACAACTCAAGTCGACGCCGGGAGGCGATGAAGCCAGCCCTGCTGTCAAAGCTGAGGGCTTGATGGATACTAGCGAGGACCCAACAAAGGCTTGAGGTTCCTTGCACCGCACAAAGTGATTGCTTTGTTGGACAGAGCAAGCAGGCATGTTTTTCTTGTTATGTATATTGGTGTTTCTTCCTTTCTTTGTACTGTTTCGGTTTTTCTATATCCAGTGTGTAGCATTTTCGCAGTGTAGACATGGACTGTTCAAAGTTGCAACTTTCATACTCCATCGTACTATAGCGTTCCATCCAGTCCTTGTTGTGAGTACGTACTAATGGTTCCATAGTTACATAATGCTCTTGTAGTTACTGCAATTTATTTCCTCTCTCTCTCTCTCTCTATCCAAGACATGACCTTTTGAAAATTCTCACCGCATCGGTAAACTGAAGGAAAAGCAAAAGTACTTTACTGAGGTTATCAAAGAATGGCTTGGGCTGGAAAAAAAAAAAAAACA
>Ga0247730_1001190_pt1 | contig 15048 bp, 27 predicted proteins | sample UWRJL073202C2_FD_180959 | JGI IMG/M metagenome (GOLD analysis project Ga0247730, IMG submission 180959) | Plant litter microbial communities from Arlington Agricultural Research Station in Wisconsin, United States - UWRJ-L073-202C-2 | ecosystem: Environmental > Terrestrial > Plant litter >... | reverse complement strand
ATCCGAGCGGTGCGGCCAGGCGACGACGCGCGCCGATACTCTTGGCTCACGCGCGCCCGTAGCTCAGCTGGATAGAGCAAGAGCCTTCTAATCTCTAGGTCGCAGGTTCGAGTCCTGCCGGGCGCACAGCTCGCACTCCTTCCCGGCCTCGGGCGAGGGGTGTCCGACCTCGAGCCAGTGCGGGTCGGCACCGGTCACGGACGACCAGGCGTTGAGCGTGATGCGGCGGACGCCGTGGCTCTCGGTCTCGGCGTTGGTGATGGTCTGCCGGCTGACGCCGACGAGCTGCGCGAAGTCTTCGCGGCTGAGGGCCATGTCTTCGCGGGCTTTGCGGAGGCGATCTCCGCGAGTGAACTCGGGCACGTATCCGCCCGACGCGATCTGAGCAACTGTCATGTGCACCATGCTGCACGGGTCTGCCAAGTTTGGCAAACCGACCGGCGTGTCGGCATTGCGTTCGGTGCTCGCGTGTTGCTAAGTTTGGCGCTATGCAAACACGAGACGTGCTGACCGTCGCTCAGGTGGCGAAGCTGCTGAACCAGCCCCGCCGCACGGTCGCGGAGCAGGTGCGGACCGGCGCGATCCCCTCGGAGAAGCTCCCCGGCAAGACGGGCGCGTATCTCATCGATCGCGCCGACGTGGAGCAGCTGCGTCAGCAGTCCCCGGTGGGGTGACCACGAATCACAGGAGAGAACGACCACGACGGAGGGCGATCGACCGGGGCTGACGGGCCTTGGATGGTCGCCCTCCTCGGCGCTTCGGACACTCGAGGTAGTTGCTCAACCTCGACCGCAGTGCTAAGTTGTGGACTTAGCAGGGGTTCTTGACGGAGGCCCCGCGAACACCATCAGGAGAGCACCATGGCAGCACTCGCAACACGTCCACCTACGGGCAAGGTCCCCTGGCCCGTCGTCCTCCTCGAAGGCGAGGAGAAGGCCGGCAAGTCGTACCAAGCCGCGCTGTTCACCCGCGACCAGCGCGTCGGAGCCGGCTACTGGCTCGACCTCGGCGAAGGTGCCGGCGACGAGTACGCCAGCATCGGCAAGTACGACGTCATCGTCCACGACGGCACCTTCGGATCGATCTACGGGCAGCTCGAGGCGGTGAAGGTCGAGGCACAGAAGGCGGTCACCGCCGGCGACCCGCCTGTCGTGCTCGTCATCGACTCCGCGACGGCCGTCTGGGACCTGCTCAAGAACTGGGCCCACCACCGCGCCTCGACCCGCGAGTCGAACCGCAAGAAGCTCGCCGCCGACCCGACTGCCGAGATCGTCATCAGCATGGACCTCTGGAACGACGCGGGCTCGCGCTACCGCAAGTTCATGACCCTGCTGCTGACGTTCCCCGGCATCGTCATCATGACGGCCCGCGGGAAGGAGGTCGCCGACCTCGGCGACGACGGCAAGCCGAAGAAGGACGCCTCGAAGGTCTGGAAGGTCGAGGGGCACAAGTCGCTCGCGTTCGACGTCACCGCGTGGCTGCGGCTCAAGCGCGACGAGCCCGCCACGCTCGAGGGCGCACGGTCGCTGTTCTGCGGCGTCCGCCCCGGGTACGACCGGGCCAAGACCCTCCCGGACGAGTGGGACCTCGGCTGGTTCATCTTCGAGCAGCTCCGCGTCGACCCCGGCACGTCGCACGTCCGCGACGTCATCCCCGTCGGCGGCACCGAGGGCCTCCCGGTCGGCATGGCCTACGTGTCGGCGCAGGACTACCTGCCGCGCGTCGCTGAGGTCTGGAACGACATCGACGGCATCGGCGTCGTGTACCGCGAGGCGGTCCAGCGTGGCATCGCCGACGACGAGGTCGGCCTGCCGGACGGGTCGGCCCACATCCTCGGCGAGTTCATCCAGGCGCGGGGTGTCGAGCTGATCGACGCACCGCCAGCCACGGCCCCGCCGCAGGAGCAGCCAGCGACCCAGAATCCGCCGGAGACGGCCCAGGAGCCCGACCGGGCACCCGAGCCCACCCCGGAGCCGGAGCAGCCCACCGAGGATGCTTCCGCGGCGAGTCCGTTCGCGCTCCAGGCCGAGATGGACGACCTCGTGCAGGCGGTCGCGATCGCGGAGACCCCGGAGCTGCTGCGTCAGCTCTGGACGTCGGCCGGGCAGGCGAACCTCAAGACCGCGATCAACGCCGACGGCCTGATGCTCGGGCAGTACATCATCGAGCGCCAGAAGGCACTCGCCGCCCGTCAGCAGGTCCCGGCATGACCGCCGTCGGCGTGGGCAGGATCGACGTCACCGTGGTCTGCGAGTGCGGAGAGATGAACGAGCTTGACGACGTGACAGACGGGGCGCACAGTTCGGTGCCGTGCGACGGCGGATGCGGACGTCGCGTCGGCGTTTGGGTCGACGTTCGAGCGACCTGCAAGGTTGAGTCGTGATCGCCATGCCGGGTGTGCCGGTGGAGGTCACCGAGGCTGCGGCACGGGACCTACTGGAGTCCGACGCGATGACGGGCGCGGGTGGCGATACCCCGACGCATTACATCGTGGACCCAGAGAACGTCGAGTACCTTGTCAGCACGATCGTCACCGCCGCTGTTCCCGTCCTCCGCGAGACGTGGGAGGCGCCGATCCGGGCGATCATCGAGCAGATCGAGGCACGCCACACCAAGGGCGAGCCGGTCGAGCTGATGCTGCACCACGCCGGCGTCGAGCCCTGCGAAAAGTGCTCAGATGGTGAAGGCCACCTCGTGCCGGTCTGCGACGGCTGCTACCCGACCTACGACGACATGCCCGGCCACGCGGTCTGGCCGTGCCTCGAAGCCAAGTCTGCCGCTGCTCTCCGCGCCCTCCTCGCCTCGGAGGCGACCTCGTGAGCGCCGACGACGAGGACCTCCGCCTGATGGCCCACCGCGCCCGCGCCGAGGAGGAGAACTACCAGTTCCTCACCGCCATGGGCCTATCCCACGAGCTCGCATGCGCCCGGCTCGGCCGCACCCCCAAGACGATGGAGCGCACGCGTCTGCGGCGCGCAGAACGGCAGGACGCCCAGTGACCCACACAGCACTCCCCCACGCCTACCGGCGGCCCCGCTGATGAGCGGGGCCGTGACAGGCGAGCGCGTCGTCTGCCCGACGTGCGGTGCCGCCGTAGGTACCCGAGTAGTTCGTCATCCCGACGGCGACGTGCTCAAGCTGTACCCCCACGAGCGCTACCTCGAGCCTGGCCCATGCCCGGCCGGCGGGACGGTGTACTCATGAGCGTCGAGGCGATGGCGATCGTCCTGCACCACTCACGCGCGAAGGGAACAGCCAAGGTCGTGCTGCTCGGCATCGCCAACCACGACGGCGACGGCGGCTCCTGGCCATCCATCACGACCCTCGCCGGATACGCGAACGTCGACGAGCGGTCCGCCCAGCGCGCCGTCCGCCAGCTCGAGGACCTCGGTGAGGTGTCCGTCCGCGTCCAGGGCGGCGGCGACAGGAGCACCCGCAACGACCAGCGACCGAACCGCTACGACGTGCTCGTCATGTGCCCCGAGGGGTGCGACCGGACGAAGAATCACCGCGTCACGGAGCCTGTGGATAACCGCTCTGACGGGGTGACAGGAGTGTCACCCCGTGGATCGAACGGGGTGACACTCCTGACGCAACGGGGTGACACTGGTGTCGCGAACGGGGTGACGCCAGTGTCACCCGAACCGTCCTTTAACCATCCTGAACCTGCTGCAGCGGGCGGCGGCCGTGTGCCGGTGGGGAAACTCCCGTCCGGCGTGACGTCGCTCCGCGCCGCCTTCGCCGCCCGCTGGGGCATCTCTCAGGTCTCGTGGACGCACCTGTCCCGAGAGCAGGCTGACGAGATCCAGAGCCTCGTCGAGCTGCACGGCGTCGAGCGGCTCGCGTCCGTCGCCGAGGCCACGAAACTCCCCGGCGGTGCCCGGTGGGTCCAGGCGTTCCTCGACGACTGGCGAGACCTCACGTCGACGACCACCGTGGCCGCTGCTGGTCCTCGCTGCCCTGACTGCGGGCTCATGGTCGACCGCTGCGACGCGATCGCCCGCGAGCAGGACCCGCAGGACCGCTGCCGTGGCGCGGAAGACCGCATGGATGACATCTGCGACAGCCAATCCGCTTGCATCCCGGATGACCGGGTGCTAAGTTCTGGACCTAGCGCGAGGGTGACGGTCCTCGCCACCACAACCGACTCAGGAGACCCATCATGACCCAGTACGACCTCAAGGCGGAGTCCGAGCGACTGCTCAAGCTCACGACCGAACAGACCCGCACCGGCACCCTCGTGTCCCGCGCCCGCAAGCGCGTCGACGCCGGGATCCGCGAGCTCTACGACGCCTCCGGCGTCGTCGGCAAGTTCAAGATCCGCGGCCTCGGCGAGGTCCGCCTCGACGGCATCGACGCCGAGCCGAAGCCCTACGTCGCCAACGCCGACACCTACTCCAGCTACGTGGCCGAGCGGAGTCCCGAGAACGTCACCGCGACGATCGAGGTCCCCTCCGCGATGCTCGAGGACGCCCTCGCGGCACTCGACATGGGCGGCATCGAGGTGCTGATGTCCAAGGCCGTCGTCCGCGACGCCTACACGACCAAGCTGCTCGCCGATCTCGAGCTCGAGGAGAACCCCGCGCACGCCGAGAAGCCGACGACCGAGTCGAAGTGGATCGCTTTCGACACCACCACCAGCGAGCAGGTCCCCGGGATCGCCGGTCGTCAGTCGTCGCCGACGCTCAAGGTCGTGCTCGACAAGGAGTACAAGGCCGGCGTCGAGGAGGACGCCGAGCAGGAGGACGTCGTGGCGGCCCGTGACCTCGGGTACGGCGTCAACGACGACCAGGCCCAGGACGACGCCGCTGTCGCGGCCCACCTCGACGACACGAAGGCGGCCGTCTGATGGCCGGCGAGACCACGATCACCGTCATCGGCAACCTGACGTCCGACCCGGAGCTCAAGTTCACCCCCTCGGGCGCCGCCGTCGCGAACTTCACTATCGCCTCCACCCCGCGCACGTTCGACAAGACGACGAACGAGTGGGTCGACGGCGACGCGCTGTTCCTCAACGCCGCCGCCTGGCGCGAGCTCGCCGAGAACGTCGCCGAAACCCTCACCAAGGGCATGCGCGTCGTCGCCGTCGGCCAGCTCAAGATCCGCAACTACGAACGCGCAGACGGGTCGAAGGGAACGAGCGTCGACCTGCTGGTCGAGTCGATCGGCCCGGACCTCAAGTGGGCGTCCGCGAAGGTCACCCGCGCCGCCCGCGGCGGTGGAGGTGGTGGCGGAGGACGTCAGGCACCGGCCAACGACTGGGGTCACACCGGCCAGCAGCCGGCGGCCACCCAGCGAGTCGCCGCCGGCGACCCGTGGTCCACCGCACCGCCGCCCAGTAGCCAGCAGTCCATGCCCGAAGAACCCCCCTTCTGACCAGGAGCACCCAGACGTGAACACAGCTACCCAGACCGTCGTCGCGGCACTACGCGCCGAGGCAGACCGCCAGATCCGTGCCGGGACCAGGCTGTCGGCCGAGGTGATGCACGACAGGGCCACGACCGGCCGAGACATCCGCTCGTCGGCTGTGAAGATCGTCGAAGTCATCGGCACCGGTCAGGCGCTCAACGAGGTCGCGACAGGGCTGGAGTCCGGTACGCTCCTCCTCGTGTCGGCCGACACCGCATCGTTGACGGCCGCCGAGCCTGACGGGGCCGACGACGAACCACCGACCCCACCCGATGACGACCCGGACGGAGGTGACGACGATGAGCGACGAGTCACCACAGCCCAAGTCGTCGACATCTTCTCCCAGATCGAGCGGGAGGAAGCGTCCAATGCCGGCTCCTGAGGACCGCACCCTGTCGCAGGCGCTCGGCGTGCAGCTCCAGGAGGCCCGCGAGGCGCGCGGCATCAGCCGTCGAGCGATGGCCGAGGAGAACGACATGTCGGACGTCTCGCTGCTGCACTACGAGCACGGCACGGCGAACCCGACGCTGTCGAAGATCGAGACTGTCGCCGCCATGTACGGGCTCGAGGTCGACATCGTCACCCGCCCCGCCGAGGACTGACCCGACCCGCCGCTCCGGCCCCGTGGCACAGGTGTCACCCCGTGTGGTTAGCGAAACGCCAAGTCCTAGCGTCAGAGAAAATGTTGGTGCTGCGCCAACCTGACGGGTATCCTCGTGCTAACCCTGCAACCTAGAACCGTCGGGCAGGGTCTTGCGGGTGACGGCCCGGGAGGAGCGAGGATGGCGGCACGGACTTGTCCAGCGTGCTCCCGGAGGTACGCCGGTCTGGTCGACCCGGGCTGCGTGATCTGCCAAGGCGCGGGTGTCCTGCGCCTCGGCCACGCCGGGCTCCATAAGAACGAGCCCGCCGTCGTCGCCCGAGCCATCGAGGGGTACCTCGAGGCGTACCTGCGGTCCGTCGACCAGATGCTGCCGATCGGCAACCCGAAGCTCGAGGCCCTCGCCTCGGCGGTGTCCGAGCTCGTGCACGCCGGGATGATTCTCGACCCGCTGACCCCGGCCGAGGTGCCCGCGTGACCTTCGACTGGCCCCTCGCGCCGGCGTCCGAGTCGCCGACGTCGATCATCGAGACCGAGGCCGCCCGGCTGGCTGGGATGCTCGGCGCGCAGATCACCCCGGCCGACTTCGCCGCGCTCGACGCCCCGCCGGTCGTCTACGGCATCACCGACCGTCCCCTCGCTTCCGGGCGACTGCCCGAGGTGTCGGCCGCCGGCGCCCCCGCCTACCTCGCGCGAGTCGCTGACCCGAAGAACCCGCTCGGCGACACCCCGTCCGAGGCGATGGAGCGCGTTCGCATCGAGCACCGCGCCGACGTCTACGCCCGCGCGACCGAGCGGCTCCGCAACCGGAAGACCTCACACTCGCCCGGGCTCGGCCCACGGCCCGACGCCTCGGTTCTGCTGTTCGGCGACGTCACCCGCGACCGGCTGGAAGGCGACGCCGATGACTAGCAGCGGCGACATCATCTCGGCCGACACGCTGCGGAAGGCCGACAAGGCGCTCAAGATGCGCCGCGAGGGCAAGACGTACCGGGCGATCGCGGACGAGCTCGACCTGTCGAACCCGGGCAACGCTCACCGCCTCGTGAAGCGCGCGCTCGCGATGACGCTGCAGGAGTCCGCCGACGACCTCCGCCAGCTCGACGCGTCGCGCATCGACGCGCTCATCGCCGCGCACTGGAAGGCCGCCACCGGGGTCTCCTATGACGACGAGGGGAAGGCCGTCGCGCCCGACGCTGCCGCCGGTAACCTCGTCCTGCGCGCCATCGACCGGCACGTGAAGCTGTTCGGGCTCGACATGCCCACGAAGGTGCAGCTCAGCGGCGACTCCGGTAACCCGCTCGTCATCGAGATATCCCCCGACCTGCTGCCTGACGCCCCAGGGGGCGGCGATGCTGGCGTCAGCTCGTAGAGCACCCGACGCACCGACCTGGCGGTACCCCTACGCGCCGACCGAACGGCAGCGGGTCGCGCACAAGGTCGTCGCCGACGAGATCCTCTACGGCGGTGCCGCCGGCGGTGGGAAGTCGGACTGGATCCTCGCCGCGCACGTGACCCTCGCGCTCATGGTGCCCGGCTCGCGGTCACTGATCCTGCGACGCACCTACGGCGGCCTCGAGCGGTCCCTGATCCCTCGCCTCCTGCTGCGGATCCCGAAGGCCGTCGCGTCGTACAACGCCGGCAAGTACACGTGGACGTTCCGCAACGGCTCGGTCATCGAGTTCGGGCACCTCCAGCGCGAGAACGACGTCCTGAAATACCAGTCGGCCGAATACCAGCGGATCAGCTTCGACGAGCTCACCCACTTCACCGAAGGCCAGTTCGACTACATGCGCTCCCGTGTCCGAGCCGGCGGAGAGGTCCGGCTCACGATGATGCGGCTCGGGATCCGCGGATGCGTCGCCGCCGCGACGAACCCCGGCGGGCCCGGCCACCACTGGGTCAAGCAACGGTTTATCGACCCCGCACCGTCCGGGACCGTGTTCCGTGCCGAACCGACGCTGGAGAACCCACGCCCCGCGATGCGCGTGTTCATCCGGGCCATGCTCTCGGACAACCCCCACCTGGGGCAGGAGTACGCCGACACCCTGGCCGACCTCGACCCGATGCTGCGCCGCGCGCTGCTCGAGGGCGACTGGGACATCCTCGAAGGTGTCCGCTTCTCAGCCTGGCGCCGCAACATCCACGTCATCGAGCCTGAGCAGTTCCCGGTCCCCATCGGCGGCGGCGTGCCCCGCGCGGTCGGTGTCGACTACGGCATCGACGCCCCGTTCTCCGCGCACTGGGGCGCGAAGTTCGGCGACGGTCTCATCGTCGTCTACCGCGAGGTGTACGAGCGCGGCCTGACCCCGAAGCAGCAGGCCGAGGCCATCCGGGACGCCGAGGCCGCAGACGAGCGCGGCCCCACCCGTCCGATCCCGATCGCGCTCGACCCCGCGTGCTGGGCACGGGACCCGACACAGCTCGTGAAGTCGGACCTGCATGACAGGGACACCCCGCCGCCCGGGTCGATCGCGTCGTACTACCGCGACGTGTTCGGCTCGTCCGTCGTCAAGGCCCGCAACGACCGCCTCGCCGGTGCCGCGCTCCTCGACGAGAAGATGCGTCGGCGCCCCGACGGGCTGCCCCGGATCCTCGTCTACTCGACGTGCACGAACTTCATCCGCACGCTGCCGGCGCTGCCGCGCGATTCACGCCACCCCGAGGACGTCGACACCAAGGCCGAGGACCACGCCTACGACTCCGTGCGCTACCTGCTGATGGAGATGGAGGGGGCGGCACCGAAGCGGGCCGACCAGCCCGCGGGTGGGGCTCCACCGCCGCCTCCGGTGACCGGTGGGCTGCAGGAGGTGGGCTTCTGAAATACGACAGCGAGGGCTCAGTCGGATCGACGGGGTGACGGCCCCTACTCGACAAGCGCCTCGCTGTCTCTGGGACTCAGGAGAGAACCAGATGCGCCCAGTGTATTGCCCCACAGCCCGACGGTGTGAGCCGTGGGGCGACTCATTGCACCACCCCACACTCGATGCTAAGGTGTGGGCTTAGCGGGACTTCTTGACGGAGTGTCCCCGGACTCAGGAGCACAACATGATGGATCCGACGACCGCTGCCCAGGCAGCCGCAGACCGGTACGACGAGCTGGAGACCTACGTCCGGCTCTACAAGGAGCAGTACGGGCACACGTTGAACGTCCGCCACCTCGCCGCCAACGACGACGCCTACCAGGAGCTGACCGCAGGCACGGTGACGGCCCGATGAACCGCGAGCTCGTGCTCGACGCAGCCCGCTGGCGGGTGGCCGAGTTCGGCATCCCCGACCCCGCCGACTACGCCGACCAGCGCGTCATCATCGGCTTCACCGGAACCACGCCAGTCCGGGCGCCCGCCGGCACCTGGCTGAGGCTCTGCGAGGCAGTCGACCGCGCAGCCCGGCTCGACGCCGGCGCCGACCTCGACGACTTCCTCGACGTCCCCTCCCTCCGCATCCCGCACCAGCAGGCACGCGACGAGCTGCACGCCGAGTTCCACACGGACATCGACGAAGCCGTCGCCGCGGTCCTGGCCGAGGTCCCCGCTCACCGCTGACGCCCACCCCCACAGGCTGCGTCCCACCGAAAACGACCGATCCGGTGCCACCATTGGCACATGCCGACCACGACGAAGCCGTCCACGACCGAGACCGGGCACCCCGGTGGCATGGGCGCCTCGTGGGACCCTCACACCGGCCCGTCGTTCGTCGCGTCGTCCTACGAGACGACCCTCGAGCTCGCCTTCCCGTACAACCTCGCCGTCTACGACCGGATGCGCCGCGAGGACGGCCAGATCGGTTCCCTGCTCCGCGCGATCAACCAGCCGATCCTCAAGACGCCGTGGCGGCTCAACACCGACGGCGTCGACCCGGCGGTCGCGAAGTTCGTCGAGACCGAGCTCGGGCTCCTCGCCCCCGGCAAGGCCCGTCAGCAGCGACGGCGCGAGGGCATCGTCTGGAAGGAGCACCTGCGGCAGGCGCTCCTGTGCCTGCCGTTCGGCTTCATGCCGTTCGAGCTGACGTACATCGTCGGCCCTCCGACCGCTGAGCAGGCCGCGGCCGGCATCGACGGAGACGTCGCCCACATCCGCAAGCTGGCGCCCAGGCTGCCGCGCACGGTCCGCGAGATCCGCGTCGACCGCGACGGTGGGCTCGGCGGCATCGTGCAGACCTCCCGCGGTTGGGACATCGCCCAGCAGGGCGCCCGGGTCTACATCAGCACCACCGGCGTGGCGGGCTTCGACGACAAGCTGATCCCAGCCCGCGACCTGGTCATGTATAGCCACGAGCGCGAAGGTGCGGACTGGGCCGGGTCGTCGATCCTCCGCACCGCGTACAAGCACTGGCTGCTCAAGGACGTCCTGTACCGGGTCGGCGCGCAGTCGGTCGAGCGCAACGGCATGGGCCTGCCGATCGTCGAGTACGACGGCAAGAAGGGCAACGAGGCGAAGGCGCTGGAGATCGCGTCCGCCGCCCGCGCCGGCGCCACCGCCGGCGTCGCGCTCGAGTCCGGCGTCTACAGCATGAAGCTCCTCGGCGTCGAAGGCGCCACGAAGGACGAGCTGCCGCTGGTCAACCACCACGACCAGTCGATCGGCCGTTCCGCGTTGGCGATGTTCCTGAACCTCGGCCACGACAACGGTGCCCGCGCGCTCGGCGACACGTTCGTCGACGTGTTCACCGACTCCCTCAACGCCGAGGCCGGCTTCCTGGCCGACATCGCGACCGAGCACATCATCCGGGACCTCGTGGACATCAACTTCGGCGAGGACGAGCCCTACCCGACGCTCGTCCCCGACCAGATCGCCGGGGACAGCAAGGATGCATCGGACGCCCTCGCGACCCTGGCTGACGCCCGGCTCATCACACCGGACGACAAGCTCGAGGCCGAGATCCGCCGCCGTCGTGGCCTGCCCGAGGCGGACAAGGCGTCCGCCCGCCCGGCTGATGCGCCGGGTGCGCTCCCCGCATCCGCAGACAACCCCTTCGACCCGTCCGCAGCCGCCCCGTCGAAGGACAGCGACCCGCTCGCGATCGCCGCGGCCGAGTTCGTCGCCCGACTGAGCCAGCTCCGCAGTGGCGAGTAGCAACGGCGTCGCGGTCGTGGCGGAACTGTTCGTCGCACGCCTCGCGCTGGAGGTCGTCGCCGAGGAGGTCGCGCAGGGGTGGTCGTTCCCCGGAGCGAACCGCCCCCTATTCGAGCACGAGATCAAGGCACGGACCCGCTTCGGGGACCTCGAAGACTCCTCACAAGCCGCTCTGCGCGCCATCCGCGCCGTCACCGACCCGTTGTGGGGCGACGTACTCAACGACGTCCTGAGCGACCTCATGGAGCATTCGGACTCCGCACCCGACCTCGCCCGCCGACTCGGCGACCTCCGTTCCACCCAGGCAGGCATCCCCGGTATCGACTCGAAGGTCGCCGACGCCCAGGCGCGGATCTACCAGGCTGTCCTCCAGGCACGCCACGACTGGGCACAGCACACCCTCCGCGAAGCCATCGCCCAGGGCGTCGACCTGATGACTCTCCCGGCCGTCAACGACCTCAAGCCGACACCCGCGCAGCGCGCCTACCTGGAGCAGCGCGCCCGCGAGGTCGCCCAGCACCCTCTCAACCGGGTCGTGGAGATCGCGTCGAAGACTCTCGGCGCCCGCGACCTCCTCGAGGTCGACCCGCTAGACGCGATCGACGCCATCCGCACCGCGGTGGGTCAGGCTTCTCACGACGGCACCGACGACGTCGCGAAGCAGGCCGTCACCGACAGCGGCAACCAGGGCCGCGCGTCGATCGCCGCCGAGGGCCCGAAGCCGAAGTACGTGTACGCGTCCGAGCTGCTCGACGGGTCGACGTGCGTGCCGTGCTCCCACCTCGACGGCCACGTGTACGCGTCGATCGAGGAGTCCGCGACGGACTACCCGAACGGCGGCGGGTACGTGAAGTGCGAGGGCGGCCGGCGGTGCCGCGGAACCCTGGTCTACGTGTGGCCCGACGAGTCCGACCCCACCGTCGGTGCACCCGACATCCCCGACGCTGTCGCGCCGGCCGCCGCCGACGGCCCAACCCCGGAACCGGAGTTCGTGGCCCGCCTCACCGGCCTGCTGCACGCCGGGAAGCTCACCCCGCAGAAGCTCCGCGAGCAGGCCGCGAAGGCGTCTCCGCTGGGCAAGGCCAACGCCGACGCCGCACTGGCCCAGTACGAGCGCGAGATGGCCGAGCGCGCCGCGGCGGCGCCGCGCAAGTTCAAGAACATCGCCGAGGCGCGCAAGTGGGCGACCGACCAGTGGGCTGGCCCCGACGGCTACCCGGACGACGAGCTCAAGGTCCTGCGGGACTACACCGGCTCCGGCTACGGACCGATGAACAACACGCTCCGCAGCAGCAAGGGCAAGCGGACGAACGCGAAGATCCGCACCATGGACGCCGCGATCGAGCGCGCCGCGCCGGTGCCCGAGCGCGTAGAGCTGGTCCGCAACTCGACCCTGCGGCAGCTCGGCATCACCACGACGAAGGGTGACCCGAGGAACCTCGTCGGGTCGGAGTTCGTCGACCACGGCTACATGTCGACGTCGCTGTCGCGTGGCGGCGCGATGCAGGGTGATGTCCGCATGATCCTCAACGTCCCTCCAGGCACGAAGGGGATCTACGTGTCCGGTGACGGCGGTAAGAAGGGCCCGCAGATCATCTCCGACTACGGCGGCGGCGAGTCCGAGATCATCCTCGCCCGCGGATCTCGCTTTGTGGTCACGAAGGTGAGTAAGGTGGGCGACAAGTGGCACGTCGAAGCCGACATTGAGCAGGGGTGATGACCGATGAACGATCCTGAGGTCTCCACGTCCCCGCACTTCGACGACTTCGCGCCCGAGCTCGTTGAGCGTCCCGTCGAGGACGTTCCGGCTCTGTCGTCAGATGACGACGACACGCGTTCCTGAACCACTTGACACCGCTAACCTGACGGCTTAGCGTTAGTCCTGTCAGGCACCCTCCTCCCCCGACTTGTCGGAGGCGGTCGGCAGACTGACACCACACCCACCGGGTGCGGCTCGTGACGGAGTCCCGCACCTACCGGACTCAGGAGAACGCACCGTGATTCGTGCTACCTATTTGCCGACCCCTCAGGGGACCGGCACCACCTGGATCGACGGCCACATGCTGGCCGCGGTCCCCGCCTCGATCCTGCTGGCGATGCTCATCGTCCGCGTGATCAACGCCCACCTGGCCCGCAAGCACGGTGGCCAGTGATGAGCGCCGACCTTCGGACTCGACGCCTGATCGTCACCCTCCCGGACGTGTCCGGCGAGGAAGCCGACATCGCGATCGGTGAGATCGAGACCTACCTGGGGGACACCGCTGTCGTCGGCTACCGCGTCGAGCACGCGCTCGACGATGCCCCGATCAGCGGGATCACCGTTGCTACCCAGAAGGGCCTGATCTACGTCCAGCAGTCGAACCCGACGCGGCCCGATGACATCGTCGGCCTCGTCGACCCCGGCGAGATTCGCAAGCTCGCCGCGCTGCTGCTCCGCGCTGCCGATGAATCCGAGCGAGGTGCGGAATGAGCGCCGCGCAGCAGCTCGCCGCCGACCTGCGGGAGATGGACTCTGTTGGCGCGATCAGCCTCGCCGCCTGGCCAGCGGCAAGCGAGTGGCTCACCGAACTCGCCGACGGCGAACCTCAGGGTCACTGCTGCGACCCGAACGTCCCGTGCCCCAACGGTGTCGAGGACGGCACCCAGTGAGCGCCGCGATCCAGGCACAGCTCGACCTCGAGTCCATCACCGGCGAGCCCGCCCCGCCGATCGAGCCTCTCGACGTCCGCCCCTCGCCCGCCGACGACCTCGCAGAAGGACGACGACGTCGCGACGAGGGCATGGCCCTCACCGAGGAGGCCGACGTGTTCGGCCGCGACAAGGCCGTCATCGACCAGGCGATCGCGCACCTGTGCGAGCAGCAGGTCCGCTTCTCCGCGAACGACCTCCGCGAGCTCCTCCCGCACGTCCGCCAGCCCCTCATCGGCGCCCGTGTCCGCGCGAACGCCCGCGCCGGCCTGATGCGGCACGTCGACTACACCCCGTCGACCCTCCCAAGCACCCACGGTCACGACATCAAGGTCTGGCTCGGCGTCACCGAGGACGGCGACGCATGAACGGCGTCACCGCGACCGCGACCCGCAACTGGCGCGACAGCAGCCCCCACCACGGCTCCGGACACGTCGCCCGCCTCAACCCCCGCGGGCCCGGCCGCTCCTCCGGACGCCGCGTCCAGCGCGGCGTCACCACTGAGGAAGCCGACTACGCCGACCGCCTCCGCCGCTCCGCCGGATGGGCACCGAAGCATCGAGCAGACGCATGACCGGCATGTTCGTGCTCGCCGGCTACGGCGTGCTGATCGTCGCGGCCACGGCATGCGCGTGGCTCCTGACCGCGCGCATCGCCCGGGGGGAGTTCCGATGACGGACCTCCTCGACTTCCTCGACGTCACTGACGGGGGCCGGCGACTCGGCGACCACGTCTCTGTGACCCACGTCCTCACGCCCGACATGGGCACGCTCTGCAGGGAGGACAACCTCGCTGCTCGGGCGGCAGGTGACCGCATAGACATCAGCCCGCACCACGACGACCGCGATCGCATCGAGGTCGACCTGCCCGGCCGTTCCTACAAGGGCCTCCGATGGACCCGTGTCCGATGGCGCAACATCACCTGCCCGTGGTGCCGGTCTCTCGGCCACGCCTACTACCGCCACTGCGTCCGCACGATGACCGGGCGGCAGGGATGAACCGCAACGAGTGGGCTCTGTTCTGGCAGGTCGAGCGGGGATGGCCGATCGTGTGGATCATCGCGGACTTCCCCCGCGCTCGTGAGGCACTGGTTCAGGGTCAGCACGGCGGCACTAGCCTGCAGCTCCCCGACGGTCGCGAGACGTGGTACCGGACCACCGGGAAGGGCCTCGAGGCGTTCAGCACCGGATGGATCGACGACCCCGAGACGACGAAAGCCCCTCGGTACACCGAGACCGTGCACCTGCGCCTCACGTGGGCCCAGATCAGCAGGTG
>Ga0247730_1001187_pt1 | contig 15066 bp, 6 predicted proteins | sample UWRJL073202C2_FD_180959 | JGI IMG/M metagenome (GOLD analysis project Ga0247730, IMG submission 180959) | Plant litter microbial communities from Arlington Agricultural Research Station in Wisconsin, United States - UWRJ-L073-202C-2 | ecosystem: Environmental > Terrestrial > Plant litter >... | reverse complement strand
ACCAACTTCCCGCTGACCGCCGTGTGTTACCCGGGTGATGACCTTGGTTTGCACCTGTCCTACGACCAGCGCTACTTCGACGAGACCACCGTGCAAGGCATGCTCGGCGAGTTCAAGCGCCTGCTGCTGGCGCTGGTGCAGGGCTTCCATGGCGACATGGCCGACCTGCCGCTGATCGGTGAGCAAGAGCGCGGGTTCCTGGTGGAAGGCTGTAACCAGAGCGAGCACGACTACCCGCTGGAGCGTAGCTATGTCGAACTGTTCGAGGCCCAGGTATCCGCGCATCCTCAGCGGGTTGCCGCCAGTTGCCTTGATCAGCAATGGACGTATGACGAACTCAATCGCCGCAGTAACGGCCTGGGCCACGCGCTGATCAGTGCGGGCGTCGGTCTGGATCAACCCGTGGCGTTGCTGGCCGAACGCAACCTCGACCTGCTGGGCATGATCATCGGCAGCTTCAAGGCTGGTGCCGGCTACCTACCGCTCGACCCAGGCCTGCCGAGCCAGCGACTGCGCAGCATCATCGACCTGAGCCGCACACCGCTGCTGGTGTGCACTGAGGCATGTCGCGATCAGGCCATCGAGTTGCTGGAAGGCTTCGACTGCCAGTTGCTGGTGTGGGAAGAAGTGCCTGCACGCGGCGAAAATCCCGGCATCTACAGCGGTCCGGACAACCTCGCCTATGTGATCTATACCTCGGGTTCCACTGGCCTGCCCAAGGGCGTGATGGTGGAACAGCGCGGCATGCTCAATAACCAGTTGAGCAAGGTGCCGTACCTGGCCTTGAGTGACGCAGATGTGATCGCACAGACCGCTTCGCAGAGCTTCGATATTTCCGTGTGGCAATTCCTCGCCGCGCCGCTGTTTGGCGCGCGGGTGGACATCGTGCCGAATACCCTCGCCCATGATCCCCAAGGTTTGCTGGAGCACGTTCAGGCCCAAGGGATTACCGTGCTGGAAAGCGTGCCGTCGCTGATCCAGGGCATGCTGGCCCAGGAGCGTATTGGCCTGGACGGTCTGCGCTGGATGCTGCCGACTGGTGAAGCCATGCCGCCGGAGCTGGCGCACCAATGGCTGTTGCGCTACCCCCAGATTGGCCTGGTGAACGCATATGGCCCGGCGGAATGCTCGGACGATGTGGCGTTCTACCGCGTCGACCTGGCGTCGACCCGTGGCACTTACTTGCCGATTGGCACACCGACCGACAACAACCGTTTGTACCTGCTCGATGGGGCGCTGGAGCTGGTGCCCCAAGGCGCAGTTGGCGAGTTGTGTGTCGCCGGTACGGGCGTCGGTCGCGGTTACGTCAGCGACCCACTGCGCACCGCCCCAGTGTTTGTACCGAACCCCTTCGGTGCCGCGGGCGAACGGCTTTACCGCACCGGCGACCTAGCGCGCCGTCGCAGTGACGGCGTGCTGGAGTACGTCGGGCGCATCGACCATCAAGTGAAGATTCGCGGCTACCGTATCGAACTGGGTGAAATCGAAGCGCGCCTGCACGAACAACCGGAAGTACGCGATGCGGCGGTGGGCGTGCAGGAAGGCGTCAATGGCAAGCACCTGGTCGGCTACCTGGTGGCGGCTGATGCAGCGCTGAACCCCGGCGAGCGCCTGGACCGCATCAAGCAGCGCCTGCGGGCCGAACTGCCGGAATACATGGTGCCGCTGCACTGGCTATGGCTTGACCGCCTGCCACTGAACGCCAACGGCAAACTCGACCGCAAAGCCTTGCCGACCCTGGAGATCGGCCAGTTGCACAGCCAGGACTACCTGGCGCCGCGCAACGAACTGGAAACCACCCTGGCCGCCATCTGGGCCGAGGTGCTGAAAGTCGACAGGGTAGGGGTAGAGGACAACTTCTTCGAACTGGGCGGGCATTCGCTGCTGGCCACGCAGATTGCCTCGCGGGTGCAGAAAACCCTGCAACGTGACGTACCGCTGCGGGCGATGTTCGAGTGCAGCACGGTGGCGGAGTTGGCCGAGTACATCGATGGGTTGGCGGCGAATGAGATCAGCGCCGAGAAGGTGGACCGGTTGAGTGATTTGATGGCGGAGTTGGAGGGGCTTTAAGCTTCGTTGTCTGTCAGGGCCTCATCGCCGGCAAGCCGGCGATGGCGTCAGACTGGACGCTGCTGACTTTGGACCAAGCAATTTCAGCTAAGCGATCAACGTCGCGTTGGCATCGAGTGCAGCACGGGGAAGAAGTTGGAAGAGGCGCAGATAACCACTGGGCGGGAAGGGCGGGGTATAACGCCAAAACTGTCAATTCTCACAGTAGGCGAATAAGCATCAGAAGAGCTCACTGATGGGTAGCCCTCGTCCGCACACAGGATAAGGGTATACCCTCGGAACACGGAGTTCTTTTCATGGCTAAGCAAAAAAAAACACCTCGCGAAACCCCATCAAGCGCTGACAGCGCTCCAAAGCCCAAAAGCTCAGATTCCCAAACAGCCAGGCTGGACGCAGTTGAAGTGAATGCCCCGCTGATTTCCAGTGAGGTGGGCGCAACCATTGTTCCCTCCCAAATGGAGGGTTCATACCTGACCGTCGATTCACGCATGGACAGTTCAGACATCACCGTCATATTCCTCGTGAAGGAGGCGCCTGAGCTGGTATTCCACGATATTGTGGATTCAAGTGGTGAGTCAGGCGCCAGGAGGATTGCTATCCCTCTGCATTATCTGACGACCTCCATGGGGTTCACCCTGCTCATTTCCTATAAAGGGCGAGCAAGCGGGCAGCCAGCGGCTTCGTTGGTCAAGGAAGTGGGGATATCGTTCTACCCAGCCAGTGAAAGTAAAAACTTGGCCCCTTACCTGCTTCATGAAGAAACTGTTAATAGCACACCTACCTATAACATGAAAGATCACACAGGAGACGAGACGGTGTTGGTGCCTGTCCCTCCTCTTGCGAAAGCGGGCGATAAGGTTTATTGCACTGCTGTTACCGAGCAAGACGCCATTCCATATGTGTTCTACACCGTGATTTATGGTCACGTGTTGAGCCCTGAAGAGGCAGTCGACGGCTACGTACTTAAGTTTTTTATCGCCCGTGGTTGGCTGGCGCGACGCAAGCCATGGAGATCGATTACCCTTCAATGTGCCTGGATCACCAGTAGCTTGGCCGCCGAACCTCCCGCTGAGGTTGATCCTCGCCTCGAAACACGCCTGCCAAGAAATGCGCTGGAGATTCAACATCGTCGCACCGCTGCATTGATTGTGGATCCCGGCATTGAAAACCTGCCACCTCCCCATCTGCAGCAATCTGTGTTTTACAACGACGAGTGGTGTCTTAATCCTGAATTGACCAGGGATGGTGGGGATGTAGATGCCTCCAATCTGGATACTCATGCAGGTGATAGCGTCTGTTTCTTTGTGAGGGGCTCCGGCAATGGAAGGAAGCCGCTTGGCTGCGTGGCGATAGCGCAGGATGGGGATCGGGCGTCCGTCAAGCTACCCGCCTGTACCGTTGCGTGTTTCTTCAACAAACCCATGACGCTGAGCTACACCCTTGCCTTCGGCGAGAGTGAACTGCCATCACCTGATCGTGTAGTTAACGTCTTGGTGCCTCAATTCCCCAGTACGGCGATCGAGGAAGCCACTAACCATACAGTGGACCTGGGAACGTTTTCAGGAGACGCGACGGCTACAGTGCCTGCATGGGCCTATAGTGAATGCTCGAAACTTTGCTGGATGTGGGTCACTGGTAAAGGGGAAGACGGGCGTGATTTGAGGTTTGATCTCTTGAGGGGGGCACCGGTTACGGATGACTGGAAGGCGCGTGGTGTCGAGACGCCGCTCTCCAGGGTTGATTTGCAAAAACTGGCCGATTGCAGTGATTTTGAACTGCACTTTGCGGCAAGCTTTTGTGAGGCGAGTAATCTGGTGGACGCCCAAGAGTTCCTTGTTGGTCGTTTCACTATTCAGCAGGCTCCTCTGATGCTGCCAGCGCCCAAGGTGACTCAAGCAGTGGGCGATGACCTGACCGTCTGGAATGGACGTAACGGTGTGGATGTCGAGGTGGATTACGTCGGTAACAACACCGAGCACAGCATCAGCGTCTGCTGGCAAAAGCCGGATGGTACTTGCTGGCCGTTGGCATCCAAACCCGGCAGCGCTGCGGGGGCAGTCATCTTCGCTCTGCCACGGGAAGCGGTGATCGAAAGTATGGGCAAGACGGTGAAGATCAATTACACCGTGACCAGCGCATGCAAGGTGCAGACGTCTGCGGATTTGAACTTGAAAATCAGCGCGCCTGTGCGACTGCCGACACCGGTAGTGCCGGAGGCCACGCCACCCGCCCAACAAGGTGGCATTCTGGATTTGGCCAGCTTTTTTGGGGACGCCTCAATCACTGTTGAACCCTGGTGGTTTGCGTTGGAAGGAAAGCGCGTCTGGCTGAAATGTACGGGCATTAAAAAGAATGGAAGCAGCTATACGTTCTACGTATTAAGCGGTCGACAAATCACACTGGCAGAGGTCAATAACGGACTTGTAGAGGTGATAAGTCGAGCGGAGCTGGCTCTGTTGAAGCATGACACTCCCCTTGTCGTCACGTGTATTGCGGCACCCGACGACGGTGAGCATGAGAGTGACGCAATTGTTTTTCCTGTGTTGAACCTGATTATAAAGAAACCGCTTATCTGTGAGGTGGAGCGTTTCGAGGAACTGGCGCTGGGTACATATCGCGCAGGTAACAGTATTCAAACCCCATTGATGAAAATAACTTTTCAACAGGGGTCGGGTACGGCGGGTATTGTTAGGTTCCGTAATAATGAGTATTACTCGGGTCAGCACTATGGATTGTGCATAGAGTGCGATCATCAAATTCCTCCGCAGGAGCACCTGTTTGAGTTCACTCACGCATTAGAGCAGATTCGCTATAGTTGGTCGTGGAAACAACGGCCCGCGACAGCCACTTTTTATGATGAAGACGGAGAAGTGGTTGAAGTAAAAAGTTATCCGGACGATTGGTACGAGGGGTTTTGGGTTGAGCACACAACGCCGCCGGGAACCGCTTTCAAATGGATGAAAATTGTTGTGCAGGATTATTCATTCCTTGATAACTTTAGCGCGTGCTACCGAGCCTGAAAGAGTCAGGTTGATAAAAGCCCAGCTATGTTTCATTTTGAATAAGCTTGATCAAGGTCTAGCCATAACAGGGCCTCCAGGTATTGGAGGCTCTTTTATTGCAAGCGTAAATTACTTCGGCCCAAGAATCTTCACCCGCTTCTCTGGCGACGCCCGTTGCTGTTGCAGCACGGTAGCGGAGTTGGAGGGGCTTAAGAACGAAGTTGGTGCTGTCCGTTGATCGGACAGCGTCTTTTTTGGGGTTATAACTGTGAATTCTGACAGTAGGAAAAGCCGTTTTTTTCCGATTTGATAGGGCGGTGCCTCATAGGCGAATACTTCGGCCGGCTTGGCACTCACCGTCCATTGGAAAGGAGCTTTTAGCATGCCCAAGTCATTACCGGATGTTTTTGAACCGCCCAAACCCGAGTTGGTCGAGGCAGAGGGCGCACGAGAGGTTGACTCGCTGAAATTGCTTCACGGGGCGACCATACGGGTTTGTTATGACGGGATGCTTCGCACGGATCGGATTGCCGTGTGCTGGGAGTCCCGACCAGGTGAGTGCGCGCCCATTGAGCCGCAGTATGGTGTTGACGCGGGTTGCGTCGATTTCGATGTTGAGCCGTTTGATGTGGGGCTACGCCTCGACGCCATCGTCAAATTTTCCTATACCGTTACCCGTGACGGTGAAACGCATCCGTCGCGTGTGGCCGAGGTCAGAATCAAGCTGCCCTCCAACCTGCCCGCACCCGAATTTCTACAGGCCACTGATGGTGTGCTGGACCTTTCGCTGTTGTGTTGCCGCGATCCTGTCGTTTCGGTTGCGCCTTGGGCATTTATCAATAATGAGCAGAGTGCCGGGCTATATTTAAGTGGCACTTATGCAGGGGGTGGGCGTTTTTATGAGGAGTTCTTCAAGGGCGAGAAGATCACCGACGAAGAAGTGCTGGGCGGATGGTCTAGGCCGTTGCCAATGGCCTTGCTCAAGCAACTTGAGCACAATAGTCGATTGATCCTGATATTCGACGTCAAGCTCCATGGTCACGACAACAGCTTTTCGCGACTCTTTCCCAGCAGCACCACAACGCTGCTCACACTGCCCCACCTGGAACTGGGCGCGCCCAACGTCGTTCAAGCGGTGGAGTGCACGCCCGGCGAGTTCTCACTCAACCCAATCAACGCTAGGGACGGCGCCACGCTTCGAGTGGCTTACGATCACCCCTGCCCCAACGATAATGTGTGTGCCTACTGGAAGGGTACTGCCGGGCCGGGAACGCCTTATCTGGGCTGCCAGGAGATGGGGACCGAAGGCTTTATCGACTTTGTCGTGCCGGCTTCGTCCATCAGCGCGAACCTCCAGGAAACCGTGACGGTGTGCTACACCGTGCAGCGCGGTAGAGAGATGTGGCAATCGCCGTCCCGCGATATTCATGTCCTGAACATCAGCGATCTACCCATGCCCGATGTGAGTGAGGCCACGGGGAAAACGCTGGACCTCAATACCTTTTCCGGCGACGCCGAAATAACGGTCCACCCTTGGTGGCTTATCGATGAAGTCCATCCGCGCTGGCTCTGGGTGACCGGGATTTCGGAGGGCGACACGCCTTACAGTATTGATGTCCTGCAAGGTCAGTCGGGACCGAGGACCGGCGTCAGTGAAATTCTGCTGCGAAGCGAGCTTCTAAAGCTATCGGATTGCAGCACCGTATATGTGCATTTCGCGGTGAATTTCAATGGCCGGTTGGACAAGGCCAGCGCTGAAGCATTTCCAGTGCTGGCGTTAGAGCTGGTGCAGCCTGATCTAGTGCTGGATGCCCCTACGGTACGGGAAGCGGTAGGTTCTGATTTGACGGTATGGAATGCCCGAAATGGGGCAACTGTTCGAGTGCAGTACCCACGGATGAGTGCCAGAGACATGATCAGTGTGTGCTGGAAACAGGAAGGCGCCTGTTTGCCATGCATCAGTAAACAAGGCAATAGTGATCCTGGCTACGTCGAGTTTCCTGTTTCTCGCAACGCGGTTATTCATGGAATCAATAAAACAATACCGATTAACTTCACCGTTGAACGCGCGTGTCAGCAGGCAACTTCTATGGACTTGGAACTGAACATCAGTACCCCAGTAAGGCTCCCCGAGCCGACTGTTCTAGAAGTGACTGAATCAGTATTGGATATGCGTACTTTTCTTGGAGATGCCCACGTTAGTTTGGATGCTTGGTGGTTCATATTGCCCGGACAGTTAGCGTGGTTGGAGTGTCTTGGCACAGGCGAGGATGGCTTGCCGTATACGATCAAGGTGATGGCCGGGGAAAAAATTGAGCAGGATGGTCAACATAAACTGCAGTGGCCGATCGAGCGGGATGAGCTTTTAAAGTTTAAGGATAAAACATCTTTATTGATCCAATTTAAAGTCACCGCTGATGGCGACCCAAATGTGGGCAATGCAATTGTATTTCCGACGTCGATCATTACTAGGTTTACCAAGAAAATGCTGGATGCAACTGAATTTATTGGGGAAAATTGGAATGGTTGGGCGCCGGGGGGCGGTTCAAGCCACCCTGAAGATTTGAAAATCAAGACTGATCCTGATGGTCGCGTTTTTTTGTTTGACTGGGGATACACCGACACCAGCAATCCATTAACGCAAAGGGAGAAATTGGTAAAAGTCTACAATAATCTCGAACCAGGCTTTCGCTATGAATTTAGAGCAGATGTACGAAATAACAGTGGTGCTAGCCCTCCTCCAAAAATTGGCTTGGTAGCCAATGGAGTTGATATTTATCCGGCGACTGTTCTGGCTTCCAGGGTTTGGATGACCATCAGTGGTACGTTCATAGCGAACTCAACCACCGCCAGGCTCAGTATTGACAATCTGCAGATGGGGAAACAAGGTAATGACTTCGACATGAGTAGAATTATTCTGGAGGAAATTTCATAGCGGTTTGAGAAATAGGCCCTCTACACACTGCAGAGGGCCTCGATTTATTTCGGTCCAAGATTCTTCACCCGCTTCTCTGGCGACGCCCCTTGCTGTTGCAGCACGGTAGCGGAGTTGGAGGGGCTTAAGAACGAAGTTGGTGCTGTCCGTTGATCGGACAGCGTCTTTTTTCGGGTTAGAACTGTGAATTCTGACAGTAGGAAAAGCCGTTTTTTTCCGATGTGATAGGGCGGTGCCTCATAGGCGAATACTTCGGCTTGGCACTCACCGTCCATTGGAAAGGAGCTTTCAGCATGCCCAAGTCATTACCGGATGCCCTTGATTTGCTTAAGCCAGAGTTGCTTGAGGCCGAGGGAAAATCTGATGTCGATTCACTCAAACTGCTGGATGGAGGGACGGTTCGGGTCATATACGACGATATGCGGGCCAGTGACCTCATCACCCTGAACTGGCCCATTGAAGGTAGCCCTTATCCGCCGCTCGAACCTCAGGAAGGTGTCGACGGTGGTTATATCGACTTTCATATTCCGGCGCACTACATAGCGCTGTGGCTGGATGACTATGCCATTTTCACCTACACCGTCAGCCGGAACGACGAGGAGCAAACATCTCGACAAGGTAGCGTAAGAATCAGCCTGCCTTCCAACTTGCCTCAGGTGGAGCTTCCCGAAGCGATCGATAGCAAGCTGGATCTTTCCTTGCTGTGCTGTAAAGACCCTACTATTTTGATTTCCCCCTGGGCATTTGCAGGCACGAACCAGACAATTAATTGCTATCTGAGCGGGACTTATCTCGACGGCACCAAGGCCAGACTCTATCCATTCAAGCATGAACCCGTTACCGAGGAAGACGTGCGCACGGGCTGGCGCCGGCCTCTGCCAAGGGATGTACTCCTGCAACTTAAGCATCACAGTGAATTATCTATTTTATGCGAGGTTCGCTTTCGCCAAAGCGCCGGAGCAGTCTACAGACTCTTTCGCTCGCTACTACTAACCCTGCACACTGAGCCCCACCTGCAGTTGTCGCCGCCGGAAATGCGGGAGGCTGTTCATACTGAGTTCGATGGCTGTGTGCTAAACCCGGTGAATACGGTTAAGGGGGCACATGTCGTGGTGGCCTATGAACGCGTGTGCAGTGATGACCGGGTGTGCCTGACGCTCTCCGGTACGCCGGGGCCAGGCTCGCCGTCACTGGATTGTCGTGAAGTGGGCGAGGGTGAAAGCAGCGTGGTGTTTGCAGTGCCACCTTCGGCGATCAGCGCCAACTTTAAGAAAACCATTACGCTGGCTTACAACGTGAGGCGCTGCGATGGCAGCCAATGGTTCTCGCCCAAGCGTACCGTAAAAGTGCTTGGCATCGATGGTTTGTCGAGACCGAATATTGAACAGGCTACCGGCTACGTGCTGGACCTCAACACCTTTGATGATGATGCAACCGGCGTGGTGCCCATCTGGGATTACGCGGCACTGGGGCAGTCTTGCTGGATGTGGTGGGTGGGTGTGCTGGAGGACGGGAGCCCTTATCGTTTTGACATATTGATAAATGAACCGCTGACATCATCCTGGTTGGAACATGGCGTGGATGCAGCGATACCCAGGGCCGAGCTTCAGAAACTGGCGGATTGCAGTGATTTGCATCTGTATTTTGCAGTGAGTTTCGATGGGCTGGGTGAACTTGGGGCTGTTGAGTTTCCGTTTAAAACTTTCCACCTCGAACAAGAACCCTTGGTGCTGCTTGAGCCCAGTGTGACCGAAGCGGTGGACACTGACCTGACCGCCTGGAATGGGCGCGACGGTGTTCATGTCGAAGTGGATTACGTCGGCAACAACACCAAGCACAGCATCAGCGTCTGCTGGCAAAAGCCGAATGGTACTTGCTGGCCGTTGGCGTCCAAACCCGGCAGCGCTGAGGGGGCAGTCATCTTCGCTCTGCCACGGGAAGCGGTGATCGAAAGTATGGGCAAGACGGTGAAGATCAATTACACCGTGACCAGCGTATGCAAGGTGCAGACGTCTGCGGATTTGAACTTGAAGATCAGCGCGCCTGTGCGACTGCCGACACCGGTAGTGCCGCAGGCTACGCCACCCGCCCAACAAGGTGGCATTCTGGATTTGGCCAGCTTTTTTGGGGATGCTTCAATCACTGTTGAACACTGGTGGTTTATTCTGTCAGGTCAGCTTGGCTGGTTGGAGTGCGCGGGGATCGCCGACGAAAATGGCGCGCCTTACATCATAAAAGTGTCTACTGCCGATCCGATTACCTCGTATGACGTGGACGGTGGGTTGAATAAATTACTCAAGCGTACAGAGCTGGAAAAACTGCGTAATGCAACGCCGTTGGTTGTGACATTCAAAGCGACGCCGGATATTGGTGGTGGGGTGGGTAATTCGATTGCGTTTCCGGAATTGCATTTGAAGATTCGTAAGGCTTTCTGCGATTACACCGATTTCAACCCTGACGGTGAAAGCTGGAATAACTGGGAGAAAGGGCCAGGTGCCACACATGAAGACGATCTGAGGCTTAAGGAAGGGGCTGTACCGGGATCGACGAATGGGTATTATTTGGAAGACTGGGGGTTCACCAATACGAAGAACCCTGTCACCCAGCGTGTGAAGATGTACAAGGACTTTACCCAACTGGAGGTTGGGCGTCTCTACAAGTTCAGTGCCTGGGTACGCGACTCTTATCAACCAGGAGATGGCAGAAAGCCTCTTTTGGTGCTCGTAGCTCAAGGGGAAGAAATTTCCTCGAGAACGGAGCCTGGTACACCGTGGGAATTGCTTCAAGGTACTTTCCTGGCCGGTTCAGATACCACGAGACTCTCACTTGATAACCTTCATATGGGCAGAGATCCGGTCAATGACTTTGATGTGACCCAGATCACTGTCGAAGGACTGTGATCAGACCCTGGTAAGAATAAGGCCTCCGATGGTCGGAGGCTTTATTTCGGCCCCAATATCTTCACCAGCTTCTCCGGCGAAGGCGCCCCTTGCTGTTGCTGCAACCCCCCCTTGTCATCCAGATAGAAAATCGCCGGCGTCGCCGACAACTCCAATTCATCCATCAACTTCATATTCCCATCAAGCTTGGCCTCGATATTCGCCGGAATCTTCTCCAGCGCCTGCAACTTGCTGCCTTTGCCCGCGGCTTCATGTTCTTCCAAGGCCTTTTGCGGGTCTTTGGCGGCAAACAGCGCGGCGGATTTGCCCGGGCTGTCTTCGCGGATAATGCCCACCATGATGTGGCGCAGCTGCACCTTGCCGGCCTTCACCCAGGGGCGGGCCTGTTCCCAGAACATGTTGCAGTACGGGCAATTGGGGTCGCTGAACAGGTAGACGATGCGCGGCGCGTTTTTGTCGCCGTCCTGGATCCAGCTGCTTTTTTCCATTTTGGCCCAGACTTCCTTGGCCATCGGCGCGTACACCAGTTTTTCCAGGGGCGCGCTGCTCAGGTCGTTGCCCTGGGCGTCGTACAGGTTGCCGGCGATCACGTTCTTGCCGTCGGCGGTCAGGTACAGCGCCATGCCACGGTTCTGGTACTGAGCGGCGTAGCCGGTGAGGCCGCTGGGAGCATCGAATTTGCCGAGGATCTTGGCACCCTTGGCTTCGATCTGTTTGATCGGCGCCGGCCAGTCTTCGGCCTGGGCCAGGGTGGCGGCAAGCGTCAGCGGCAGCAGGGTCAGCAGGTGGCGGAGGCGGGGCATGTCGGTTTCCTTGTGGCAGCAGGAGCGGAGTCGAAGGGTTCCATGGCACGGGCCAGGCTGGCCTGGGACAACTCGCCCAGGTGGCTGTTGATCAGGCGCCCGTCGGCGCGATAGAACAGGGTGGTAGGCAAGGCCATCGAGCCCACGGCCTGGCCGAGCCGGCCGCTGGCGTCGAACAGCACGTTGTCGAGGGTCAGGCCCTGGGTGGCGAGAAAGGTGCTGACGCTTTGCATGCTTTCGGCCTGGTTGACGAACAGGAAGGTCACGTCCGGGCGTTGATGTTGGGCGCGTTCCAGCACCGGCATTTCACGCCGGCAGGGCGGGCACCAGGTGGCCCAGAGGTTGATCACCAGCGGGCCGCCCTTGTAGTCGGCCAGTTGCACCACGTCGCCATTGGCATTGCGCAGGGTGATGTCCGGCAGTTGCGAGCCTTTGTCATACAGGCTCAGGGACAGGCTGGCCATGCCCCAGAACACCAGGCCGGTGATGACCCCGGCACTCAGCGGCTTGCGCAGGGCCGGGCGACGCCAGCCGTAGGCGAGTGCGCCGAGCACCAGTGCGATCACGCCGGGCCAGGCGAGGAAGCCGCCGTCACGCAGGTCGACCATTTGCAGCCAGTCGTTGCGGTAGTCACTCCAGTACATCAGCACAAAGCTGACGCGGGCCACCAGCATACCCAGCAGGAACAGGCTGAACAGCACCGACTCCGGGTTTTCACCGCCACGCTTGGCCACGCGCCAGCCCACAAGGGTGGCGAGGATCAGCGCGCTGATCAGCAGGATGTGATTCAGGGCGATGGCGAAGGTGCCAATGGTCAGCGTCAGCATCAGAGGGCGTCCCGGGCTTGCGTCCAGCGTTGCAGGAAGGCGGTGGCATCCACTTCGCCGGTGATGCGCTGGGCACGGCGTTCTTCACCGTCCGGGCCGATCCACACGAAGCTGGGTGGGCCGGGGACTTTATAGCGGCCGAGCAGCTCGCGGCTGGCGGCATTGTCGGCGGTGACGTCCAGGCGCAGCAGGCGCACGTCTTTCAAGGCGTCGAGTATTTCAGGTTTGCCGAACACCTGTTTTTCCATGATCTTGCATGACACGCACCAGTCGGCGTAATAGTCCACCAGCACCCATTGGCCCTGGGCCTTGGCACTGTCGAGCTGGCTTTGCAGCACGGCGGGGTCGCTGATGGTCATGAAGGCGTCGTGGGCGGTGGGGGCGGCGGCGGCCCGTGAGCCACTGTAGACCTTCAGCGGTTGCCACAGGTCATCGCTGCCACCCGCTGCGCCCACCACCAGCACGGCGCCCCACAGGCCCAACACCAGGGAGCCGGCGCCGAACACTTTGGCGGCGAGGCCGTATTCGCGGGCCAGGGTCCAGCCGCAGTAGGCCATCACCAGCGCGAGTGCGCCCCACAGGCCGACCCACAGGTTTTCGCCGACCACCGGACGAATCATCCACACGGCGGTGCCTAGGAACAGGAAGCCGAAGATGCCCTTGAGTACGTTCATCCAGGTGCCCGGCTTGGGCAGGAAGCGGTTGCCCACGGTCACCAGCAGCAACAGTGGAATACCCATGCCGATGCCCATGTAGAACAGGATCAAGCCACCGTGCAGCGCGTTGCCGCTTTGCGCGATATACAGCAGCACGCCCGCGAGCGGCGCGGTCATGCAGGGGCCTACCAGCAGGCCGGATAGTGCACCGAGCACCCCGGCGCCTACCAGGCTGCCGCCGCTTTGCTGACGGCTGACGTTATCCAGGCGATCGCGCAGGAACGCCGGCAGTTGCAGCTCAAAGAAGCCGAACATCGGCAGGGCGAGGATCACGAACAACGCGGCGAAACTGCCGAGGATCCAGGGCGTCTGCAGCAGCGCGGCGAGGTTGCTGCCGAGCAGGGCAGCCAATACACCCAGCGCGGCATACACCAACGCCATGCACACCACGTAGCTGCTGGCCAGGGCAAAGCCGCGACGCGGGCTGGCGCCACTGCCCACCACCAGGCCGGCGAGAATCGGCAGCATCGGCAACGAGCACGGCGCAAACGCCAACAACAGGCCCAGGCCGAAGAACAGCAACAGGCTCCAGCCCAGGCTGCGCTGCTGCAAACCACTGGCCAGGCTCTGGTCCTGGGCTTCGGCGGTGGCGGCCACGGCCGGGTTGCCACCCAGGTCCACGGTGATCGATTGCGGCGGGTAGCACAGGCCCGCGTCGGCGCAGCCCTGCCAGCCCAGCTTGATTTGGCCGGTGGCGCCGGCCGGAATCTTCACTTCCAGGCCCTGGCGATACACCTCCTGGTCGCCGAAGAACTCATCGCTGTGGGCCTCGCCTTGCGGTAGCACGGGCTTTTCGGCCAGGCCATCGAATTTCATGCGCTGCTTGTACAGGTAATAACCGTCGGCAATCTGCCAATACAGCTGCGTCTCGCCACTTTCAAGACGTTCGGAGGTAAAGGTGAAGGCTTTGCCCACCGGAAGGAAATCAGGTTTGGTCTCAAACGGGTTGCCCGGCGCGGCCTGGGCCAATCCCGCGAACAACACCAGCAGTAAGGTAAACAGATGCCGCATGGTCAAGCCTTAGTTCGATGCAAGTGAGGCACACAATGTGTGGCGTTGATTAACCGATGATTAACCGAGGCTATTCTAGAGTCTTAGTGGGCGTCTTTTCACGGCATAATCGGCGCTTAATCCACGGCACTTTTAATCTCCCGATCTTTTATGAAGGGTTCAGCATGCACGTATTGGTCTGCGAAGACGACGAACTCATCGCCAGCGGCATCGTGGCCGGCCTCACCGCCCAGGGTTTTACCGTCGAGCGCGTGGCCACGGCGGGCGCCGCACGCGCGATGCTCAAGGCGGCGACCTTCGACATCATGGTGCTCGACCTCGGCCTGCCGGATGAAGACGGCCTCAAGCTATTGCAGCAACAGCGCAGCCAGGGCCTGGAAATCCCGGTGCTGATCCTCACCGCGCGAGACTCGGTGACCAACCGCGTCGATGGCCTGCAAGCCGGCGCCGACGACTACCTGCTCAAACCCTTCGACCTGCGCGAACTCGCCGCGCGCCTGCAAACCCTGCTGCGACGGGTGGCAGGGCGCAGTGTCAACCTGATCGAGCATGGCCGCCTGGCCTACGACCCCAGCAGCCGCGAAACCTTCCTGGGCGGCGAGCCGGTTGACCTGTCGCGTCGCGAGCAGGCGCTGTTGCAAGCCCTGCTGCACAACAAAGGCCGGGTACTCTCCAGCGAACAGCTCAAGGACAGCGTCTACGGCTTCAACGACGAACTGGAAAGCAACGCGCTCAACGTGCATATCCACCACCTGCGGCGCAAGTTGGGCAACGGCATTGTCGAGACCGTGCGCGGCCTCGG
>Ga0247730_1001186_pt1 | contig 15074 bp, 9 predicted proteins | sample UWRJL073202C2_FD_180959 | JGI IMG/M metagenome (GOLD analysis project Ga0247730, IMG submission 180959) | Plant litter microbial communities from Arlington Agricultural Research Station in Wisconsin, United States - UWRJ-L073-202C-2 | ecosystem: Environmental > Terrestrial > Plant litter >... | reverse complement strand
CGCGCCTTCTTTGGCCGGCAGCAGACCCATCAGGCACTTGAGCAAGGTGGTCTTGCCCACGCCGTTACGGCCGAGCAGGCAGGTGACTTCGCCGACCTTCACCTCAAAGGACAGCCCGCGCAGGATGTGGCTACCGCCGTAGTACTGGTGCAGCTTGTCGACTTGCAGCATTCTCAAAACCTCCTCGGTTCCCGTTTGGAAACCGGATCAAATGTGGGAGCTGGCTTGCCTGCGATAGCGGTGTATCAGTTACACCGAGTTGCCTGTATCGCAGGCAAGCCAGCTCCCACATAAAGCAGTCCGTGTCCGGCTCAGCGACCGAGGTACACCTCGATGACGCGTTCGTTTTCCTGCACCTGTTCCAGCGAGCCTTCGGCCAGCACGCTGCCCTGGTGCAACACGGTCACGTGGTCGGCAATCGAGCCGACAAAGCCCATGTCGTGTTCGACCACCATCAGCGAATGCTTGCCCGCCAGGCGCTTGAACAATTCGGCGGTGAAGTCGGTTTCGGCGTCGGTCATCCCCGCCACCGGTTCGTCGAGCAGCAACAGCTGCGGGTCCTGCATCAACAGCATGCCGATTTCCAGGAACTGCTTCTGGCCGTGGGACAGCAACCCCGCCTGGCTCTGCGCCAAGGCGGTGAGACGCAGGGTGTCGAGCACCTCGTCGATACGGTCTTTCTGCTCGCCACTCAGGCGCGCGCGCAGGCTGGCCCATACGGATTTGTCGGTCTTCTGCGCCAGCTCCAGGTTTTCGAACACGCTCAGGGCTTCAAACACCGTGGGCTTCTGGAACTTGCGGCCGATGCCAGCCTGGGCGATCTGCACTTCGCTCATGCCGGTCAAGTCCAGGTGTTCGCCAAACCAGGCGGTGCCATGGCTGGGGCGGGTCTTGCCGGTGATCACGTCCATCAGCGTGGTCTTGCCGGCACCGTTGGGGCCGATGATGCAGCGCAGTTCGCCAACGCCGATGTAGAGGTTCAGGTTGTTGAGGGCCTTGAAGCCGTCGAAGCTGACGCTGATGTCTTCCAGGGTCAGGATGGTGCCGTGGCGGGTGTCCAGGCCCTTGCCGGCGGCCTGGCCAATGCCGATGGCATCGCGGCCGCTGCCTGCATCGAAAATAGGTTCAAGCATGACGTTCCTCATTTCTTCAGCAGGCCGATGACGCCCTTGGGCAGGTAGAGGGTGACGATGATGAACAACGCCCCGAGGAAGAACAGCCAGTATTCCGGGAAGGCCACGGTGAACCAGCTTTTCATGCCGTTCACCACGCCGGCACCGAGCAACGGGCCGATCAACGTACCGCGCCCACCCAGGGCCACCCACACGGCGGCTTCGATGGAGTTGGTCGGCGACATTTCGCTGGGGTTGATAATGCCCACTTGCGGCACATACAGCGCCCCGGCCAAGCCACACAGCACGGCGCTCAACACCCACACGAACAGCTTGAAGCCTCGCGGGTCGTAGCCGCAGAACATCAGGCGGTTCTCGGCATCGCGCAGAGCCGTCAACACCCGGCCGAACTTGCTCTTGGCCAGGCGCCAGCCGATGAACAGGCTCGCCACCAGCAACAGCACCGTGGCCACGAACAACACGGCGCGTGTGCCTGGCTCGGTAATGCCAAAGCCGAGGATGCTGCGGAAATTGGTAAAGCCGTTATTGCCGCCAAACCCGGTCTCGTTGCGGAAAAACAACAGCATCCCGGCAAAGGTCAGCGCCTGGGTCATGATCGAGAAATACACGCCCTTGATCCGCGAGCGGAAAGCGAAGAACCCGAACACCAGCGCCAGCACCCCCGGCGCCAGTACCACCAGGCACAAGGCCCAGAGGAAGTGCTCGGTGCCCACCCAGTACCACGGCAGTTCGGTCCACGACAGGAAGGTCATGAACGCCGGCAGTTCATCGCCGGACGCCTGGCGCATCAGGTACATGCCCATCGCATAACCGCCCAGGGCGAAGAACAGGCCGTGGCCGAGGGACAGCATGCCGGCGTAGCCCCACACCAGGTCAAGGGCGAGGGCAACAATGGCGTAGCAGAGGATCTTGCCCACCAGCGTCAGGGTATAGGCCGAGACATGAAGCGCGTTGTCCGGTGGCAGCAGCGACAGCAACGGCAGGGCCAGCAGCACCACAAGGATCAGCGTGCCGACGGCAATCGTCGCCTTGGGGCCGGCCTTTTGCGTGGCCGTAAGCATCAATGGCTGGTTCATCAGTCGATCACCCGTCCTTTCAGTGCGAAGAGTCCCTGCGGGCGTTTCTGGATAAACAGAATGATCAGCGCGAGGATCAGGATCTTGCCGAGCACGGCGCCGATCTGGGGTTCCAGGATCTTGTTGGCGATGCCCAGCCCGAAGGCCGCCATGACGCTACCGGCCAACTGGCCGACACCACCCAGTACCACCACCAGGAACGAGTCGATAATGTAGCTCTGACCGAGGTCTGGGCCGACGTTACCAATCTGGCTCAGCGCCACGCCGCCCAAGCCGGCAATACCGGAGCCGAGGCCAAAGGCGAGCATGTCCACGCGGCCAGTGGGCACGCCGCAGCAGGCGGCCATGTTGCGGTTCTGGGTGACGGCGCGCACGTTGAGGCCCAGGCGGGTCTTGTTCAGCAGCAGCCAGGTGAGCACTACTACGCACAGCGCGAAGGCGATGATCACGATGCGGTTGTAGGGCAGTACCAGGTTGGGCAGCACTTGAATGCCTCCGGAGAGCCATTCGGGATTGGTCACCTCGACGTTCTGCGCCCCGAACACCAGGCGCACCAGCTGGATCAGCATCAGGCTGATCCCCCAGGTGGCCAGCAGGGTTTCCAGTGGCCGGCCGTACAGATGGCGGATCACCGTGCGCTCCAGGGCCATGCCGATGGCGGCGGTGACAAAAAACGCCACCGGCAGCGCGATCAGCGGGTAGAACTCGATGGCCGCAGGCACATAGCGTTGCATCAGCATCTGCACCACATAGGTGGAGTAGGCACCGAGCATCAGCATTTCACCGTGGGCCATGTTGATCACGCCGAGCAAGCCAAAGGTGATCGCCAGGCCCAAGGCCGCCAACAGCAAAATCGAACCCAGGGACATGCCGCTAAAGGCCTGCCCGAGGACCTCGCCGACCATCAGTTTGCGTTTGACCTGTGCCAGGCTGGTCTCGGCGGCGGTGTGCACGGCGGCGTCGGCTTCGACGCCGGGGGCGAGCAGTGCCTCAAGGCGGGTACGGGCCAGCGGGTCGCCGGTGCTGCCGAGCAGACGCACGGCGGCCAGGCGCACCAGCGGGTCGGGGTCGACCAATTGCAGGTTGGCCAAGGCCAGGCTGAGAGCGGTGTGCACGTCCTCATTGGTTTCGGCGGCGACCTGCTGCTCGAGGAATTTCAGTTGCGCGGGTTGCGCGCTTTTTTGCAGCGCTTGCGCGGCGGCCAGGCGTACCTTGGGGTCGGCGGCGAGCAGTTGCTGGCTGGCTTGTACGTTGTCGATCAAGCCGCGCAGGCGGTTGTTCAGGCGTACGGTCTTGGTTTCGCCGTTAACGGTGAGTTGGCCTTGTTGCAGGGAGTCCACCAACTCGATGCGGGCCGGGTCGGGCTGGGCAGCCCAGTCCTGGAGAAGCTTGGCCTGCTGGGTCGGGTTGGCGGCCAGGAAGTCGTCGGCGTCGCTGGCGTGTGCGGTGAAAGACAGCAACAGCAGGGCCGTGAGGATGAAGCGGTACAGGGCAGTGGGCATACCAAAATGTCCTGATCATGCGCGGACGGTGTAGGCACTGGCTTTGTGTGGGAGCTGGCTTGCCTGCGATGGCATCGCTGCGGTGTACCAGGTACACCGAGTTGTTTGCATCGCAGGCAAGCCAGCTCCTACATTGACCGTGCCCGACAATAGAGGCTGGTTGAGGCTTTAGTTGCTCTTCACGGCGTAATCCGGCTTTTTGTCATTGCCTGGAATGTACGGGCTCCACGGCTGTGCACGGATTGGCTCGTTGGTTTGCCACACCACCGAGAACTGACCGTCGGCCTGGATCTCGCCGATCATCACCGGCTTGTGCAGGTGGTGGTTGGTCTTGTCCATGGTCAGGGTGAAACCTGACGGCGCGGCGAACGTCTGGCCGGCGAGGGCTTCGCGCACTTTGTCGACGTCGGTGGATTTGGCTTTTTCGGCCGCCTGCGCCCACATGTGGATACCCACGTAGGTGGCCTCCATCGGGTCGTTGGTCACGGCTTTATCCGCGCCTGGCAGGTTGTGTTTCTTGGCGTAGGCCTTCCAGTCGGCGACGAATTTCTGGTTCACCGGGTTCTCGACCGACTGGAAGTAGTTCCAGGCGGCGAGGTTGCCCACCAGCGGCTTGGTGTCGATGCCGCGCAGTTCTTCTTCACCCACGGAGAAGGCGACCACCGGTACCTCGGTGGCCTTCAGGCCCTGGTTGGCCAGCTCTTTGTAGAACGGCACGTTGGAGTCGCCGTTGACGGTGGAGATCACCGCCGTCTTGCCGCCGGCCGAGAACTTCTTGATGTTGGCGACGATGGTCTGGTAATCGCTGTGGCCGAACGGGGTGTAGACCTCTTCGATGTCTTTATCCGCGACACCCTTGGCGTGCAGGAACGAACGCAGGATCTTGTTGGTGGTGCGCGGGTACACGTAGTCGGTGCCGAGCAGGAAGAAGCGCTTGGCGCCGCCGCCTTCTTCGCTCATCAGATATTCCACGGCCGGGATGGCTTGCTGGTTCGGCGCCGCGCCGGTGTAGAACACGTTTGGCGACATTTCTTCGCCTTCGTATTGCACTGGGTAGAACAGCAGGCCGTTGAGTTCTTCGAACACCGGCAAGACCGATTTACGCGACACCGACGTCCAGCAGCCGAACACCACGGCGACCTTGTCCTGGGTCAGCAACTGGCGACCCTTTTCGGCGAACAGCGGCCAGTTGGAGGCTGGGTCGACGACCACGGGTTCGAGCATCTTGCCGTTCACGCCGCCCTTGGCGTTGATCTCGTCGATGGTCATCAAGGCCATGTCTTTAAGGGACGTTTCGGAGATAGCCATGGTGCCGGACAGCGAGTGCAGGATGCCGACCTTGATGGTCTCGGCAGCCTGCACCGTCCAGGTCATGCCCATGGCGGCAATGGATGCCGAGAGAGTGAAAGCCTTGATCAAGCTGCGACGCTTCATGGTGCGATCTCCGAGATCGATTTTTTAAGGGGCAGATGAGTGACATTACTGAGGTGATAGCAAGGGGTGTGCCGAACTCGTCCACCCCGCACAGGCAAGGGGCGGGCAAATGTGCAGATCGAATGGGTCGCACCAAAGTGGCGCCCGATTGCGGTAAACGGGCACGACTGTGTGCTGTTGTGGTGCTTGGTGCTGTCGCTACTTATCTACCGGTCAGAAGTAGCTTTGCACTCCGAGAATGAAAGGGCCGGGCGCTGTGCTCAGGCATTCATTCAAGGAGTTGTCATGGCGATCAGATTGTCACGTGAAGAGCGGGCTGCCAGCTCAAACCGTGGGGCTACCCAGCTGCCACCACTGAGCCCTGCTTTTCTGCATGAGGCAGATGCGGCTTACTGGGCTCATCAGGAAATTGGGCAGCGACGAGACGTCGAGTACGGCGGGGTGATTGTGCGAGACCCTTCCGGCCAGTATTTCTCGACTCAGCCGGTGGCGGGCAAGGGAATGCAGTTCGATTTACTGGCTGTGGTGGGTATCGGCAACGATGGCTACTATCTTCAACCACCGGGGTATACCTGCGTCGCCTGCTACCATTCGCATCCTGCTCAACATGAAAAGATGCTCCAGAGAAACCCCACCTTTGATGTACGCATGGCCAAGGCGGCTTTGGGGTTTCTCTCCGGTGCGGATTTTTATCGGGATGTGCATGATCGTAGTTTTTTCCCGTCTTCCTATCTCTCTGGACCGGACGGATCCCTCATCCGCCATACCCCTTCCGGATCCAGGGCGGAGTTCAGCTTCGCCCTTTGGGTACAGGCCGGAAAACCACCCGGTAATCCGGTGGGTGTGTACGGCGGCTATGATGAGTTCATCAAAAAGATCTCGACCTTCGGCTCGTTAAACTTAATTGTGCCGACCGCATTGTGGGGTGGCTCTCGCGGCAAGGTGCCGCCCGATTGGGTCGTTTTCGAACCTTTTTCCTCGTCGGCGGTGACCGAGCAACCGCTGTTCACGGCGATCTTTCCTGAGGCATCGTTGGCGGTGACGGCAGCGTTTCCCCCGCAGCCAGAGACCGTTGAATCGCGCATCGGCGTGGTGCTCAAGCACGTCAGCCTGGATCGTTACGTCGCAACCTTGGCAACGCCCGGTCTCGAACCGTTATTTTCTCTCGATACGCTCTTCCCCAAGGGGCCGGATGGGGGGCTGCAATTACCCGCCGACTATCGCCTGGAAGCCCTCTATTTCAGTGAGGGGTCTGAAGTGAGTAGGGTTGCTGCTCGAGAAAACTGGCTGGTCAATGTGCTTTTTACACCGATGCAACTGGGGGCCGCCATCCGAGCGGGAAGCGGGACGTTGGCTCTTCAGGACCCGAAGCGTGGACTGTCCCTCTACATCAATACCCTGGATCAAGCGTTGCTCAAACTTAAAGTCCCTCTGGCGTATCTGGCGGCCGAGCTGTTTAAACGCAGCAGCGATGGGGGGATCAATGACAGCGGTGCCCAGGCCGAGATGGCCGCTGGCACCCTGACACCACGCGACTTTTTGCGCAGGGTGATCGATGTCACGGACCTGTGGGTGGTTCGAGCAGGCCAGGTCTGGCGTGAGGTCGGGCGGGTGAATAAGCAATCGACGGTATTGTCAACAGAGCACCCGGTGACCTTGAGTGGCTCGTTTCTGTCATCCCGGGACGCTGCGTCGTACGCCCATGAGCAGATTGGCAACTCCCGAGGTAGTTACTACGGCGGTTACGTGTTGATAGGGCCTGACGGTCGCTTCGTGATCACCCCGCCCAAGCAAAGCCTTGCCAACCCATTTGCGTTCATGCTGTTTTTCCCCGTAGACGAGCAAGGCGCACTGATTCCTCCCGAAGGCTATGAGCTGTATGCACGCTATGGTTCCCATCCGGCACTGTCCATGATCGATCCTGACTGGGTTAAGCAGCGGCGGTGGACGCGGCAGGAAGCGCTGATCAACCTGCAGGTATTTTCCTGCGATGAGATGTACTCAATACTCCTATCCGGGCGGGTGGCTTACCTTTCCGGAGCGCAGGATTGTCTACTGGAATATGCCCCGAGCCATTCGTCCGACGAGCAGTGGCTACTGGAAACTCTCAACCCGTCTGCCGGAGAGCTTGGCCTTGCACGCAAGATGGATCGCGGCGTGCTAAGACCTGCTGATTGGGTCACGAGGTTAGCCGCTGCGGGCGAATTCAAAATTGTTCAGGGCAATTCGTTGTGGGGGCCGCGCGGGGTTGTCTACAGCGATTGGACGCCTGACTTTGAATATGCACCCAGAATCGGCCCGCCCGACTACGTCACCTATGGTTCCTTGTTCACAAGCCTCAATGACGCCGCCCGCGATCTGCATAAGCGAGTGCATGGTCGCAATCTTGCCGCGCAGGCCTGTTTCGCATTTATCCTCAAACGCAAAGGCCAGGAACAGTACATTGGCACTGAGGTAGAGAGCGCTCTCTCCGCCGGCGACTTGTTCGACCTCGACAAATTGTTTGCTCGAACGAGCCGTGACGAGTATGTGTTGCCCGAGGGGTTTGAGCTACATGCCTTGTTTAGGTCACAGCAATGGTCGCCGAAGTGGAACACTGCAGCGAATGCTTGGCTGACGTTGTATTTCGTCACGCCGAAAGTACTGTATTCCGCGCTCTATGAAGCCCAGCGTAATCAAACACGCAACCTGCCCATCTATTTTTCGACGCTGGACGGTGCACTGTTAAGTTTTCGCGCCTCGCCTATCGACGTGAAAGCCGGCGGCGAGGCGGACACCCTGTTAGCGCTGGCACAGACGCAGTTGGATTCTGGCATAAAGACCCATTTTGACTTTGTCAGACAGTGGGCAACCAAGGGCGAGCTACAAGTGGTGCGGACCAGTCAATGCTGGGATGAAGTTGGCATTGTGAATAAAGACTGGACCGGCTACAAAACCTTGACTTCACGCCGCTTGAGCCCGGCGTTTGCCTCGGCTGATGATGCGGCCCGTTATGCCCTGAGCTCCATTGGCAACCACTTTCGCCGCGCCTATGGTGGCGTCATCCTCAAGCTGGTCAACGGTCTATGCGTGGCCACTGAACCCTTGATATTGCCGCCGCGGGGGGTGTCGCTGAACTGGATCTACCCGGATGCCAGCGTTGCCTTGGGGCTTTATCCCGGGGGGAGCACGATCATCGCTCGCTACCGCTCCCTACCCATTCAAGAAGTCCCTCTATTGCTGTCGGCCCTACAAAAATCGGTCTACCAAAGCATGATTCCCAGTGCTGTGCTGGCAGAGCTGCTAGACAAAGAGGCGCATATCAAGCGCGACTACGTTTTCGGAGCGAACGGGGCGATTCTCAGCTACGACCTGTCAGACTCTGAGGAGGAAAAGCTGCTGAACCGTAAGTTGCTTGCTCTTAACCGCGTCAAAGGTGATTTGGCCGACAACGACTATGAGCAGCAACTTCGCACGGGAACGCTGTCACCGCAGGATTTCGTCAATGCAGTGGCCAAGGCTGGCCTCTTGCGGGTTGTTAAGGGAGATGCATTGTGGGGGCATCCGAGGACACTCAAACCTGAGTTCGCGCTGAATCAATACATCCCAAACCCATTGGAGGTGCGCCAAGTCGCAGCGGACTCACCGTGCAGTCCGATATTCACCCGTGCCCTTGATGCCGTCCGACACGTCCAGCTGGCTTGGAAACCACAGGCTCAAGTGGCGTTTGGTTATGTGCTGAAGGCATTCGGACGGGACCTGTACATGGCGACGTTACCTCTTGTCAGAGCGCAATTTAGTGCATTGGCAGCCGTTTTTGCCGGCGGCCAATTACCCCAGGGTTACCTGATGCATGGCTTGTACTTGTGCGCATCGACTGAACCGATTGCCCCGGCGAAAGACGAAATGGCCCGGTCCTTCTTCTCGCCTGTCACGATTGCGAAAGCGCTGGCTTACATGACCACCCCCCGTAATGGACTGACACTGCCGCTTTACCTGTTATGTGCCGACGGTGCGTTGCTGCGGTACAAGGTGCCTAAATCAGATGCTGTGACGCAGTGGCAGAATGACCAGTACCACATCGCCGAAGGCGTGAATAAGGGCTACTTGACAGTGCGGGACTACGTACGTGAGTTGGCGAGCATTGGAGAGTTGGACATCCGGGTCACCAGCCCGATCTGGGGCCGCAAGGAGCTGGTCGATGCCCTGTGGTCTCCCAATCGACTGCCGCACGATTTTGCTGACGACCCTTATTACCATTCATTCTGCGGTCCATGGTATTTCTATGCCGATGACGCCGCCCGGTACGCTCAGCGCACGCTTGCCCGCTTTGTTGATCGTTCGTATCTAGGGGCAGTCCTGGTGCCGCCGAGAGTTGGCGGGTTTGTCGCAATCGATCCCGTGGAGGATCGCCCCGGTTTTGGCGACAGTACGTTGGAAGGTTTGTTCTGGAAGGATCACGCCGGATTCGACGTACCGGCGACCAATGTGCTGCGCAACTACAAGATTGCAGCGGTGCATGTCTTTTATAAGACAATTCCTGGTACGCCCAGTAAGCTCCAAGTTGACATCAACCTGCTGGCTAATTTTGTCTCCGGTACTGACCTGGACAATTATCTTTCGGTCATACGCAGTAATTTACCTGACGCCAAGAGCATCTACCTGTCTTGCCGTCGGGGAGCGCTGCTCAAGTACGACCCTGCAATGACAGCAGAGGAAGCCAATCTGCTGCGCGCCTGGCCAGCGCTCACTCCCAGTGTGCTGGTGAGTCGGTTGCGGCGCATAGGCAAGCTGTCAGTGCTGGTCGCCGACAGCTTCTGGAACGCACTGGGGCCTTTGAATGAACAGTCGGATCTTATGAGGATCGGGGCAAATGAGCCCTGGTATGGCCGCAACAAGGATGAGCTTTGATGAGCATCCTCCACGCAACTGCCTGAAACGCCTCATTCTGATCAGCGCCGGCGCATCAACCCGATAAAAAACAGCCCGCCGATGGCTGCGGTGGCCACGCCGATGGGCAGGTCTTCCGGGGCGATCAAGGTGCGTGCGGCGACGTCGACCCACACCAGGAACAGGCTGCCGAGCAGGGCACACACCGGCAATAGGCGGCGATGCTCGGCACCGACAAGACGCCGGGCAATGTGCGGCACCATCAGCCCGACAAAGCCGATGGAGCCGCTGATGGACACCAGCACGCCGGTCATCAACGAGGCCACCAGGAACACCTTCAGCCGCACGTTGCGCGCATTCAGGCCCAGCGTCACGGCGGTCTGCTCACCGGCCATCAGCGCGTTCAAAGGCCTCGCCATGCCGAGCAGTACCAGCAGCCCCAGCAGCACCGTGGCCGTGGGGATCGCCAGCAACTCCCAGCGCGCCAGGCCCAGGCCGCCAAGCATCCAGAACATCACCGCCGACGCCGCGCGATGGTCGCCCATGAACAGCAGCAGGTTGGCCGCCGCCATCATCACGAACGACACTGCCACGCCACACAGCAGCAGGCGGTCGCTGTCCAGTCGTCCGTTGCGACTGGCCACCGCCAGCACCACCAGCATGCTCAGCAGCGCGCCGACAAAGGCGGCGATCGGCAGGGTCAGCAGCCCGACTATTTCGCCCACGTGCAGCACCACGATCACTGCGCCGAGGGTGGCGCCCGACGTGACGCCCAGCAGGTGCGGGTCGGCCAGCGGATTACGCGTCACTGCCTGCAACACCGCACCGATCAACGCCAAGCCGGCGCCCACCAACGCGCCGAGCAACAGGCGCGGCACACGGATCAGCCAGACGATATGCGCCTGCCCGGCCGGCCAGTTCACCTCACCGATGCCAAAGGCCTTGTACACCACGATTCGCCACACCACGTCCACTGGCACCCGCGCCGGGCCGAAGCCCAGGGACGTCACGCAGGACACCAGCAACACCAGCGCAAGCGCGGCAAGCAGCCAGGCGTAGCGACGGGTGATCATTCGCCGTGGAACCCCTTGGCCAGGGTTTCCACCGCCAGTACGTTATCGATGCCTGGCGTCGCCTGTACGTACGGGATCACGATAAAGCGCTGGTTCTTGATGGCGTCCACCGCTTGCAGCGCGGGGTTATTCATCAGGAACGCCTGCTTCTGCTCGGCGGTGATTTCGCTGTAATCGACGATCACAATCACCTGCGGGTTGCGTTCCACCACGGTCTCCCAGTTGACCCGGGTCCAGCTGGCGTCGATGTCATCGAGGATATTGCGCCCACCGGCCGCCGTGATCAGTGCCTGGGGCATGCCAAGGCGCCCGGAGGTCATGGCGCGGTCTTCGCCGCTGTCATAAAGGAACACCCGCGGTTTCTCGGCCGGCAGGTCCTTTTGCACCTCGGCGACCTGTGCCTGCATCTGCGTGATCAAGGCAGTGGCGCGGTCCTGCACATCAAAGATTTTGCCCAGGTTGCGCAGGTCGTTATAGGTGTCGTCCAGGGTGGCGGCCGGGCGCTTCATCACGAAGGCACACGACTCGGTCAACTCATACACGTTGATGCCCAGGGGTTGCAGTGTGTGCGGGGTCAGGTCGCCGCCCACGCGCATACCGTAATCCCAACCGGCGAAGAAGAAATCCACGTTGGCGTTGAGCAGGGTTTCCACCGACGGGTACTTGCTCGCCAGCTCCGGCAAACCCTCGAGCAGGTGTGCCATTTCCGGGGTCACCGACTTCCAGCCGGTGACGCCGCTGTAGCCGGCCATGTGCGACTTGAGGCCCAGGGCGAGCATCATCTGGGTCATGTTGATGTCGTGGCTGACCGCGTGATTCGGGACCTCCTGGAAGGTCACGTCGCGGTTGCAGCTCTTGACGGTGACCGGGTAATGGGTGGCTTCGGCAAGCGCCTCGGCGGCACTGAACAGCAAGGCAACGGCAAGCAGGGGGCGCAGGCTCATGGTTGGGTTATCCAGGTGATTCGGGGGTAGCCGGACAAGGGGTGAGTGTCGATCAGCGCTTCGACGCCAAACACGTCGCGCAGCAAGGCGGCCGTGAGTACTTGATGCGGCGTGCCGCTGGCGACGATGCGCCCGTGGTTGATCACGTACAGGCGGTCACAGAATGCGGCCGCCAGGTTGAGGTCGTGGATGCTCGCCAGGGTGCCGATGTTCAGGTGCTTGACCAGCCGCAGCAACTCCAACTGATAGCGTGGGTCGAGGTGGTTGGTGGGCTCGTCGAGGATCAGCAGTTGCGGCTGCTGGGCCAGGGCGCGGGCGAGGATCACACGCTGTTTTTCACCGCCCGACAGGGTGGCGAACCCATGGTCTTCGAACCCCTGCATGCCCACCGACACCAGCGCTTGCTGGATCAATTGCCGGTCCTGCAGTGTGTCGCCATCAAACAAACCCTTGTGCGGTGTGCGGCCCATGGAGACCACTTCATCGACCCGCAGGCCGAAGGCATCGGGAAACTCCTGCAGCACCACGGCAACCCTTTGCGCGCACCATTTCGCGCTTTGTTTCCACACATTCTGGTGTTCGAGCAGCACGTCGCCCTGCGCCGGTTTGCTGAACCGGTAGGCGCAGCGCAACAGGCTGGTCTTACCGCTGCCATTGGGCCCGATCAGCCCGACGAACTCCCCGGCACCGACCTGCAGGCTGGCGTCACGCAGTTGGAACTGGTGATGGCAGTGCTCATGCCCCGAAGGGGTCCAGGCCAGGTCGGTGAGGGTGAGTGAGCTCATCAGAAGGTGTAGTCCGCCGTGACGAAGAAGGCGCGCGGTTCACCCAGGATCCACTGCTGGCCGTCGTTGTACTGGCTGACGGCATAGGTGCGGTCGAACAGGTTGTTCAACTGCAGGCCCAGGGTGGTGTTGCGCATGGCTTTCCACGACACGGTGGCATCGACAACGGTGTAGCTCGGCAGCTCGTTCTGGTTGGCCATGTCGGCATACCGTGCGTCGACGTAACGCACGCCGGCACCGGCGCGAATGTCGTCGGTCACGGCCTTGCTCAGCCACAGGTTGGCTGTGCGGCGCGGTACGTCCACCGGGCGGTTGCCGTCGCGGGACACTTGCACGCCGCCAACGTCCTGCGCGAAGTCGTCGTACTGTGCGTGGACGATGGCCGCGTTGGCCTGCAATTGCCAGGCGTATGGCAGTTGCAGGTCGAGGCTGGCTTCCAGGCCGCGTGACGATTGTTGGCCGACTTGCTGCTTGAGGTCCGGGTCGCCCGGTACGTCGGTGAGCAGTTTTTTCTTGACGATGTGATACGCCGCCAGCGTCCATTCACCACGCTGGTCCCAGAAGGCCTGCTTGATGCCGATCTCGGTCTGCTTGGCGGTCGACAGGTCAAACTGTTGCTGGCTCGGGCTCAGGGAAATCAGGCCGCCGACGCCATCGGTGCTGGTTGCGTATTGGCCGTATACCGAGGTGTCCGGCGTGATCGCATAGACCAGGCCGGCCTTCCAGTTATTGCCGGTGAGGGTCTTGTCGGACTGGCTGCCGGTGCGCAGGTCATCGCGGTCGACGTGGGCGTAGTCGCGGCGGATGCCGGTGATCAACGACAGTCGGTCGGTGAGTTGCAGGCGGTTTTCCGCGAAGCCGGCAACGGTTTTGGTGGTGGTGGAGAACAGCGGGCTGAATGCGCTCTGGCTATCGAATGCGGCGGGCGCCGGGTGATTGATATCGATCGGTTGCCCATCCGGCAGCACATCCTTGAACGGCGAGTTGCTGGCCAGGCGGAAGCGAATGCGGTTGTACTCCACGCCGGTCACGGTCTGGCTGTCGAGGCCGAACAGGGTGTGCTTGAAGGTGAAGGTCTGGCGGTCGCCCACCTGTTCCTGGTTGTGCTTGATGCCGAAGTTGCCGCTGCGGGTGAGTTGCCCATTGCTGAAGTTATAGTTCTCGGCGTTCTGCCAGCGCCGCTGGTTTTTCAGGTAGAACAACTCGTTGGTGGCACTGACGCTGTCGTTGATCTGCCACTCGCTGGTCAGGCGCGTCCACTGGTCGTTGTAGTGCTGGATGTCGTCACTGACGTTGTAGTTTTTGTCGCGCAGGCCTTTGTGCAACTGGCCGTTGATCAACGGGGTGCCGAAGTAATTTTGCGGGCGCTGGTCGCCATAGTCGCTGGCCAGGGTGAAGCTCAGGTTGTCTGCCGCCTGCCAGCGCAGGGCGCCGCTGACAAAGTCGCTGCTGGAGTCGCCATGGTCGATGAAACCATTGCTGCGCAGGCGATTGAGGTTCAGGCGATAGCTCAGGGTGTCGGTCAGCGAGCCACCGCTGTCCAGGGCTTCTTGCTGGCGGTCATGGGAGCCGTAGCCCAGGCGGATGTGGTTTTCGATCTCGTCTTCAAACGGCTTTTTCGGCACGGTATTGACCACCGCGCCAGTAGCCCCTTCGCCGTACAGCACCGAGGCCGGGCCGCGCAGCACGTCGACGCGTTCCACCGACCAGGTGTCCACCGGGAACGTCGATGTCCCCATGCCCATGTACATGCGGTTGCCGTCGTACAACTGCATCACCGAGCCCTGCCCGGTAAATCCACGGGCCGACAACGACGTACCACCGTCACCCGGCGAACCGGTGCGGCTGATGCCGGTGGCGCGGGAAATCGCGTCCTGCACACTCACGTCGCCGCGTGCACGGATCTGCGCGCCGGTCTGGCTCTCGACACTGCCGGGGGTTTGCAAGGCCGTGAGGTTCAGGCGCGAGCCGGCGGTGGTCGGGGTCTTGAGGTCGACGCGTTCGTCGTCCACGGCGGGTGCCGTGACGGGGCTGGCGGGCAGAGTCAGGGCCTGGGCGCTGTGATGCAGGGCGAGCAGGCACAGGCCGGACGCGAGGTACTTGTTCATCGGACGGAAAATCGCTTCTTCGAGGCAGCGCTCGCCGCAGGGCGCGGCGAGCTGAGGTATGCAGTAAGTGTTATAAGTTAACACTTCCTGCGTCGTGGGCGAAAGCCCGCGTAAGACTACATAACGCCTCTATGTAGGGCATCTCGCCGA
>Ga0247730_1001184_pt1 | contig 15081 bp, 15 predicted proteins | sample UWRJL073202C2_FD_180959 | JGI IMG/M metagenome (GOLD analysis project Ga0247730, IMG submission 180959) | Plant litter microbial communities from Arlington Agricultural Research Station in Wisconsin, United States - UWRJ-L073-202C-2 | ecosystem: Environmental > Terrestrial > Plant litter >... | reverse complement strand
CCAGCGACGGCAGGCCCGTGGCTTCGGTATCGCTGCCGGATTCACGATGGGCCGCCAGCGAGAGATTTTCGCCCCAGGCACGTCTCTCCAGTTCAGCCAGCTCTTGCGCCGGAAGCACCTTGTCTTTTCGCAACTCTGGCATCAGACGAACCAACTCCGCCCACTCACCGCGTTCGCGATACAAGCGTTGCAATTGACGCAAGACCTGCGGGTTATGCGGATGGCGTTCTTGCATGGCCTGCAGGGTAACCAGTGCTCCATCGAGGTCGCCACGGTCCACCTGCAGCTGCGCGTGACTCAGCGCGATGGCCAGTTCGGCCTGTGGCTGACGCTCAAGCGCGCGCTCGAGCAGGTTATCGCTTTCTTCATAACGGCCCTGCTCGTTCGCTGCCCGGGCAGCACCGAGGTAGTACAGCAGCGGCTGACGCTCCGCTTCAGCGGCGCGATGCAAGTTGCGTTGCGCACTGGCCCAACGTCCTTCTGCGAGATCCATCTGCCCTTGCTCGATCGCGTTCTGCACACGACGGCTTCGATTGCGGCGTGACCAGGGATTGACCACCCCGCCAGAGGTCGTCAGCAACGTGATCAGCGCGCGCACCAGCCACAGAATAAAGAGGACGGCGACCAGCAGCGCCAGCGCTGCCCAGATGCTCGATTCGTAGCGGAAGGTGTCGTAGGAAATCAGCACGTAGCCCGCATGACGGGAGATCGCGACGCCTATTAGCGCCGCCGCCACGACCAGCACAAAGAGGATGACGTAAGCGCGCTTCATGGCTGTTTCCCAGGCTGCGCCTCGTCAGAGCGTTTCTCCAGCGCACCGCCGACAGGCGTATGACGCTGTTCGAGATACGCCTGCACCGCCGCCAGACTTTGTGTCAGGTCAGGGGTCGCGACGGAGACCGGCTGTTTGCTGAGCTCGTCCAGACGCTGCCCAAGCACTTTGCTTTGCTGGTTATCGCGATTGAAATTGTCGTCCAGGACGCTGCGCGCTTCAGCCATGGCCTTCTCGTAGACCGGAGCCTGGCCGTTAAGCGCAGCCCATTGCGCCTGCTCGATTGCCAGGCTCAACGCCAGACGAACCTGGGTCAGGCTCTGGCCTGCCAGCAACGGACGAATATTCTTGTCTGCGTTAAAGTCGATGCGAACGAACTGGGAAATCTTGTCCCACCACTTGGCCCAGTAGCTGTCCTCACTGCCATCGGTCAAAGCGAACAGCGAATCGCCCTTGTCCTTGTATTCCGGCGCCAGCTCATTCAACTGCGCGACTTGATCCCGCACGGCCGCCAATTGCAGAAACAGTCCGGTGCGATCCGGTCGGTCGACGCTGCGCAGCGCGGTCAGGCTTTTGGCCAATTGCTCGCGAGCCGCGAACGCACCCGGATCGTCCTGCTCGCGCAGAATCTCGTCGGCGCCCTGAACCAGCGCTGCAGCGCTGTTGATGTCTTGCAGTGCAGACAGTCTCAGGCTCGCCAGCCGTAGCAGATGCTCCGCCTCGGCCAGACGCCAATCCTTGCGGCTGGCGCCGAGGACAGTCTCCACACGCTGGCTCAGTCGCTGCTGATCACCCTGCAACTGCGTAACGAGGCGACGGCGATCCTCCAGCTCCTGGGCCGGTGGCAATTGCGCCAGACGTGCGGCGATTTGCTGCTCGCTCTGCTTGAGCGCCTGGGTCTGCGAACCGATGTCCTGCAGTTGACCTGACTGCTCCTGGTGACCGGCCTGCATGGCGCGCAGTTGCCAAACACTCCAGCCGCCAACGGCAACGCCCGCAGCGCCCAGCAACAGCGCCAGTATGGCGAGCCCGTTGCTGCTACGGCGACTCGACGGTTCTTTGTACGCTGGATCCGGCAGCGGCTCAGGTTTGGCCAGTACCGGTTCAACGTCATCTTTTGGCAAGACTGTTTCGCTCACGTATCCATCCTTTGCATTTTGGGCGTCGCGTAATCCGACTGATCGACCCTTACGCCTGTAAGGCAGGCGCGGGGTGTTCACGCAATGCTGCCAACAAGGCCGGGGCGCTGGCGCCACGGCAATCCACTACGGTAAGGACCCCGGCAGCACGCGCCATTTCGGCGACCCGGGGGCTTGGTACAAACAAAGGCATCTGCGCAAGCGTAGGCCAGGCGTCGCCCGCCAACTCACGCAGATGCTCGAAACCCTGTCCACTGCTGACCACCAGCCCATTCAAGCGTTCCGCCTTTACGGTATGAGGCAGTGTGAAAGCCGGGTATTGCGGCAGGTTGCGACGATACAGCGGCAGGTAATCGACCACCACACCACGATCACGCAACCGTTCGGCCAGCAGCTCGCGACCGTCTTCGCCACGCATGATCAGCACTTTGGGGTCGTAACCCGAGACGGCCTGTTGAAACTGCGGCAGGTCGAGAAGCGCTTCGCTGTCGTCGCCATGCTCGGGGAAGAACACATGCAATCCGTAGTCATCAAGAATTTGCGCGGTGGCGGCGCCCACGGTGAACCACTTCTGCATTGGCGGCTGTGGCCAGACTTCATCGAGCATCGCCAGCCCCAGGCGCGCGGCCGGCTTGCTGACGACGATAACCGCGCAGTACGCGGCGAGGTCGTAGATGATCGAGCGGTTGGCTTCTGACACCGGCAAAGGCTCGATCTGCAGCAGCGGGAGGCTGGCGCTGTGCACGCCAACCTCAGCCAAGGTCTGCGCAAGCGCCTGCGATTCTTCAGTCGGACGCGTGAGCAGCAGGCGCCAGGCTTTCACTCGCCGTCAGCCTCGCCGTATACCGCTTTGAGAATCTTCGCTGCACCTTGAGCCAGCAGCGCTTCGGCCACTTGCACGCCCAGCGCCTGGGCGTCCACTTGTGGCGCGCGCGCTTCTGCGTGCAGCAGCACGGTGCCGGAGGGATCGCCCACCAGACCGCGCAGCCACAATTGCTCGCCTTCCAGCACGGCGTAGCAGGCGATCGGCACCTGGCAACCACCGTTGAGGTGCTTGTTCAGCGCGCGCTCGGCGGTGACCCGCACGGCGGTGTCGTCATGGTGCAGCGGGGCCAGCAATGCATGAAGTTCGATGTCGACGCTGCGGCATTCAATGCCCACTGCGCCCTGCCCGCCGGCCGGCAGGCTATGGTCGATGCTAATGGGGGCGGTGATGCGGTCTTCGAAACCCAGACGGATCAGGCCGGCGGCGGCAAGGATGATCGCGTCGTACTCACCCGCGTCCAGTTTGGCGAGTCGCGTGTTGACGTTGCCACGCAGAAACCGGATTTGCAGGTCAGGCCGACGCGCCAGCAACTGAGCCTGTCGACGCAGGCTCGACGTTCCGACCACGGCTCCGGCGGGCAGCTCATCGAGACTGGTGTAAGTGTTGGAGACGAAGGCGTCGCGCGGGTCTTCGCGTTCGCAGATACAGAACAGACCAAGCCCCTGAGGGAAGTCCATCGGGACGTCTTTCATCGAGTGGACGGCGATGTCGGCTGTGTGCTCCATCAGTGCTGTTTCCAGCTCCTTGACGAACAGACCCTTGCCACCGATTTTCGAGAGCGGCGAGTCCAGCAGCTTGTCGCCGCGACTGACCATCGGCACCAGCGTCACGACCAGGCCGGGATGCGCCTGCTCCAGACGCGCCTTGACGTACTCGGCTTGCCAGAGGGCCAGGGCGCTTTTGCGGGTGGCGATGCGGATTTCGCGAGAAGACATGAACCGGTCCGTACTGAGTGAATGCGGCGAATAATAACAGCTCGGCCGGATCGGACCGAATGACTGTATTCAATCGTTGCGCATCATGATCTCAATCAACCTGCCCACGCCATGCGACGGCATGTCGCCCGCATCGCACGGCATCTCCTTCGCGGCACTTGCTTACAACTGCTGCATCATCTTGCGCACACCGGCAACGTGCCGGCGGCTGACGATCAACGCATCACCGTTGAGCCCCTTGAGGAACAACTGGAAATGGCCCAGCGGCGTGCGCTGCAGGCGTTCGATGCGCTCACGGGCAACCAGCGCGTTGCGGTGAATACGCACGAAGCGATCGCCGAACTCATCTTCCAGGGCTTTAAGCGGCTCATCCAGCAGCACTTCGCCGCCTTCGTGGCGCAGGGTCACGTATTTATGATCAGCGATGAAATAGATCACCTCGGCGAGCGGGATCAGCTCAATGCCCTTTCGGGTACGCGCGCTGATGTGACTGCGCGGGCCGGCGCCGCTTTCCGCAGCAGGCCGGGTCATCGCTGCCAGCTGCACGCGATTTGGCCGCTCGGCCTTGCGCAACGCATCGATCAAGTGCTCTGGACGAACCGGCTTGACCAGGAAACCCACGGCGCTGACCCGGAAGGCTTCTAGCGCAAATTCATCGTGGGCCGTGCAAAACACGACGGCGGGAGGGGCGTCGCGCTCGCACAATTTTGCCGCGACCTGAAGTCCATCCAGGCCAGGCATGCGGATATCCAGCAACACCACGTCGGGTTTCAAATTTTCAATCAGCTGCAATGCTTCTTCGCCATTTGTGGCGCTGGGTTCCAGAACCTTGTAACCCTCGAGCTCGCTTACCATACGGCTCAGGCGCTCTCGGGCTAGGGGTTCGTCATCAACGATCAGGACATTCATATTGCTCTGGCTTCCTGCGTGAGTCTCGCACAAGGATAGCGTAGACAGGTGAAGTGACGACCGTCTCGGCGCTCCACGCTCAGACTGGCGAGAGGGCCGAAAAGTGCCGTGAGTCGAGCGCCGATGTTTGCCAAGGCCTGCTGAGTGCCGCTCGGGTTTTGCCCCAGGGCGGCCTCATCGTAAGGATTACTGACGCGCAATATGAATACTCCCCGTTCGTAGTCCGCCTCAACTCTGACCACGCCGCCTTCAATGCGGGGCGCGATGCCGTAAATCAGCGCGTTTTCCAATAATGGCTGCAAGGTTAGCTGGGGAATTGGCAAGTCGTCGGGAATTGCACTTATGGCCCAGTCCAACTGTAGACGCTCGCCAAGTCGATATTGCTCAATCGATAAATAGCGTTTCGCCAAATCAAGCTCTTCACGCCATGTCGTCAGGCTGCCGGGCTTGCCCAGACTGGCCCGAAACAGGTCAGACAGATCAAGCACCGCCTGCTCCGCCTTGACCGGATCACTGGTGACCAGGCTGGCGATGCTATTGAGTGTATTGAACAGAAAATGCGGGCGAATACGCGCCTGCAGGGACTCGATCCTGGCCTGAAGTTCGGCCTGCTGCTGTTTTCGCCACTGACTCTGCAGGTAGAAGTACCGCAGCATCAGTGCGGACATGATCAAGGCGATCAGGGCGTAACGCAGGTACCGCTCGACGACCCCATTGAACGAGGTCGGGGGATTCACTGGGTAATAGTCCGTCACGGCGGTGCACATCAGCGTCACCGCGACCACCAGCAGACAACCGATGCAGCCGGCCACGCCAGCACGCATCCGCGCCAGCCAGGGACGCAAGCCACACAGCAGCGCGGCGGACAGCAGCACGATCCACTGCACGAAAAGAGAAATCAGCGCCAGACGCACCCAGTCGAACTCCGGCCGCATGGGCTCGATGAGCACGAGCACGAAGACCAGCAACTCCGCCAGCACCACCAGCATCAGCAACGCCTGTGGCAGGCACAGTTCCGGGAGGAAGAACTCTTTGCCGGGCGCACTGCTCTGCCCCGGTTGTTTGCGCTCGTTTTGCATGGCCGCCAGTCTCTTCGCTCATACCGTCGCAGGCAAGCCGCCGGGGATAAATAAGCGGCAATGCTGTTATCATCGCCCGCGTCTTTAGAATCGGCCGGCGCCGGTTTTTCATCAGTTTCAGCCACCAGCAAAGCAGCGAGCGAATCATGAGCACCGACAAGACCAACCAGTCCTGGGGCGGCCGCTTCAGTGAACCCGTCGACGCCTTCGTCGCACGCTTCACCGCCTCCGTCACCTTCGATCAGCGCCTTTATCGCCACGACATCATGGGCTCCGTCGCCCACGCCACGATGCTGGCCAAAGTCGGCGTGCTGACCGACGCCGAGCGCGACACGATCATCGACGGGCTGAAGAGCATTCAGGGCGAGATCGAAGCCGGCACGTTTGACTGGCGCGTGGACCTCGAAGACGTGCACATGAACATCGAAGCGCGCCTGACTGATCGCATCGGCGTCACCGGTAAAAAGCTGCACACCGGGCGCAGCCGCAACGACCAGGTCGCCACCGACATCCGCCTGTGGCTGCGTGACGAAATCGACCTGATTCTGGCTGAAATCACTCGCCTGCAAGAAGGCCTGCTGGGGCTCGCCGAACGCGAAGCCGGCACCATCATGCCGGGCTTCACTCACCTGCAGACCGCGCAACCCGTGACCTTCGGCCACCACATGCTCGCGTGGTTCGAAATGCTCAGCCGTGATTACGAGCGTCTGGTCGATTGCCGCAAGCGCACCAATCGCATGCCCTTGGGCAGCGCCGCGCTGGCCGGCACCACGTACCCGATTGACCGCGAACTGACCTGCCAACTCCTGGGCTTCGAGGCCATCGGCGGCAACTCGCTGGACAGCGTCTCCGATCGCGACTTCGCCATCGAGTTCTGCTCTGCCGCGAGCATCGCGATGATGCACCTGTCGCGTTTCTCCGAAGAGCTGGTGCTGTGGACCAGCGCGCAATTTCAGTTCATCGACCTGCCTGATCGCTTCTGCACCGGCAGCTCGATCATGCCGCAAAAGAAAAACCCTGATGTTCCTGAACTGGTCCGTGGCAAAAGCGGCCGCGTATTCGGCGCTCTGATGGGCCTGCTGACCTTGATGAAGGGCCAACCGCTGGCCTACAACAAGGACAATCAGGAAGACAAGGAGCCGCTGTTTGACGCTGCCGACACCCTTCGCGACTCGCTGCGTGCCTTCGCCGACATGATCCCGGCGATCAAACCCAAGCACGCCATGATGCGCGAGGCCGCGCTGCGTGGCTTCTCCACGGCAACCGACCTGGCCGACTATCTGGTTCGCCGTGGCTTACCATTCCGTGATTGCCACGAGATCGTGGGTCACGCGGTGAAGCATGGCGTGGAGACCGGCAAGGATCTGGCCGAGATGACGCTGGACGAGCTCCGTCAGTTCAGCGACCAGATCGACCAGGACGTCTTTGCGGTGCTGACGCTCGAGGGCTCGGTCAACGCTCGTAACCACATCGGCGGCACGGCGCCGGAGCAGGTCAAGGCCGCGGTTGTGCGTGGCCAGCATTTGCTCGCCACCCGCTAAGCGCATAAACGGCGTCGCCCGGTGCGGGCGATGCCATTCAATTGGCAGGACATCGAGAACGACATGAGCGACAACATCGAAAACGACGAAGAAGAGTTTGCGGAAGCGACGCTGATTGAAGCCATCGAAAATCAGATCGAGAGCGACAACCCGCCAGCGGCCAAAGCCACCTACAACAAGCTGACCCTTGTGGGCATCGAGCGCGAAGAGATTCTGCAGATGATGGCCCACATTCTGGCATTGGAGATCGACGGGATCCTGGCTGAAGATCGCCCGTTCAATACTGCCTGGTACGAAGCCGCCCTGCGTGCACTGCCCGATATGCCGCCGGGCGTGCGACTGGCGGAAGACGAGTAACACCTGCCAGATATGCCGGTCGCTCACCCGACCTGACGACCGGCCAGATACTTCCTGCAAAATCCCCAGACCTGACTACACTCCAACAGCCTCGCTGCCGCATGGCGACGGGGCCGTCACGCCTGCGATTCTGATCGCGGTGTATCCACTGGAAAAAGTCTGGAGCACCTATGTCGTTTACCCCTGAATTGGTTGCCGAGCTGGAAATCCTGTCGCTGTTCAATCTGAGCAACACCAAAGAGGGACTGAAGGTCCACCACCATTCCGCGGCTCCCGCAGCCATCGCTGCCGCCCAACGACTCTTCGACAAAGGCCTCACCACACAACACGACGGAGGCTATTTGACCAGCCTGGGGCTGGATGCCGCCGACCACGCTCAATCGCTGCTGATCATTCTTGCCACCAGCCAGGAAGCTGCCTGACTCGACCCTCGCGAAACCTTTGCCTGTACGCATCAAATAAAGGTTTCGCGAATCCTCCATTTCGACGATGCTGCGCCGATAAAATAATGGCGCCATAAATAAGACCCGCGATTGTGCCGTATCGGCCTGACGCCACGCTGTCTTGATTATCGCTACACCTTTACTTCATGCAGTGCCGCCCGCCGGCTTCGAGTCGCGATGACGCGTAGTTCCGAAATTCGCCCGGATCTGGATGAGGGCATTGATCGCAAGGTCCTCGCTCAGTTACGCAGCCGCTTCCTGGCCCTGAGTGAGAGTCGACTGGCGCGCGCATACGAAGGCTTATCGCCCCGCCAGCAAAGCGTGCTATCGCTGCTGCCGCTGTTTTTCCACGTTAATCATCCGCTGTTGCCAGGCTATGTGTCGGGCTCCACCCCCGCTGGCGTTTCCCATTACGAGCCTGACGCCCAGGCCCTTGCCGAAGCGCAGCGCCTGACGCGGTCGTTCTCCTACAAACCACGCCGGGTGAATCCCCCCCAGCCGATTCACGGCATCTTTCTGATGGGCAGCCTTGGGACCCTTGCCCAGGCTGACCAGAGCGACATGGACGTGTGGATCTGCCACGACCCGCTGCTGTCGGCCGACGAAATCCAGGAGTTGCGCAGGAAGTGCCAGTCCCTGGAAAGCTGGGCGGCGAGCATGGGAGCCGAGGCGCATTTCTTTCTCGTCGATCCGGAGCGTTTTGTCGTCGGCGAGCGCGACGCGCAGCTGAGTGGGGAGGACTGCGGGACGACGCAGCACTATCTGTTACTCGACGAGTTTTATCGCACTGCTATCTGGCTCGCCGGGCGCACCCCGATGTGGTGGCTGGTGCCGGTCTATGAGGAAACGCGCTACGCCGAATACACGCACACCCTGCTGTCGAAGCGCTTTATTCGTGCCGATGAGGTGCTGGACCTCGGCAACATGTCGCACATCCCACCGGGCGAATTTATCGGCGCCGGGCTCTGGCAGTTGTTCAAAGGCATCGAATCGCCCTACAAGTCGGTGCTCAAACTGCTGCTCACCGAGGCCTACGCCAGCGAACACCCGCAGGTGCAGTGCCTGAGCATGCGCTTTAAGAACGCCGTGTTCGCCAAGCGAGTAGACCTCGACGAACTGGACCCGTACGTGATGGTGTACCGGCGCATTGAGGAGTACCTGCTGGCACGGGGCGAGCCCGAGCGGCTGGAGCTGGCACGTCGCAGTTTGTACCTGAAAGTGAACAAGAAACTCACGGGTGCCACTCGCCATCGCAGCAACGGTTGGCAGCGTCTTCTGCTGGAACGGCTGGTCAATGAGTGGAACTGGGACGATCGTCAGCTGGCGCTGCTCGACAGCCGCAGCCAATGGAAAGTGCGCCAGGTCGCCAGCGAGCGTCGCGCACTGGTCGGCGAGCTCAACCTCAGTTACCGCTTCCTGACCCAGTTCGCGCGGGCGCAAAAGGCAGTCAATTCGATCAGCAAGCGCGACCTCAATGTGCTCGGGCGCCGGCTGTATGCGGCCTTCGAACGCAAAGCCGGCAAAGTGGAATTTCTCAATCCGGGCATCGCGCCGGATCTGGCAGAAGATACGCTGACGCTGGCGCAACTGCCGAACAAGCGCGAGCCCGGCAGGTATCAATGGTGTCTCTATAACGGCAACCTGAGTGCCCACGAGCTGGAGACGTTTGCGCCGATCAAGCGCAGCCGCGAGTTGCTGGAGCTGCTTACGTGGTGCCATCGCAACAACGTCATCGACAGCAGCACGCGCCTGGCGCTGCACCCTGGCATCAGCGATCTCACAGAATTCGAGCTTTTCAATCTGCAAAGCGCGTTGCAGCAGAGCATTGCCCTGCCGCTGGGCATGATCGATGAAGACGTACTGCTGAGCCCGAGCGTGCCCCGCGAGATCCTGCTGTTGGTCAACGTCGGCATCGACCCGCTCAGGCACCACAAAGACCTGAACATCCTGATGACCACCGAGCGAACAGACTCGCTGAGCTACGCTGGCGTCCGCGAAAATCTGGTGCTGACCTTCGACCAGATCACCCTCAACAGCTGGAACGAGGTGCTGGTCAATCGCTTCGACGGCCCCCATGCACTGCTGGACTGCCTGACAGAATTGCTCAACAGCCTGCCGGAAAAGTCCGCAAGGCCTGTCATCCGCGTGCGCTGTTTTTGCCACAACCGTGCGCAGGCTATCGCCCAGCGCGTGGAAGAGCTCATCGGCACCGCGCAACTGCTGCTGGACCGGCGCCTGAATCATCGCTATCTCATTCAGGTCGAGCAGCGTTACCACGTTCTGGAAATGATCCCCGGCCAGGTCAGCCACGTCACGCTCGAACACATGCCGGCACTGTTTGATTATCTGGGTGAAGAGCTTTCTGCCTACAGCCCGCTTCATCTGGACCCGCAAGCACTGGACGACTCGGACTTGTCGCTGTTCATCCCGTACGGGCAGCCCGAGTGCATTCAGGTTTTTTACCGGATCAACGAACCCAATGCCGACCTGTACGTGCTCGATGAGCGCAATGCGTTATGGCATCAGCAGGTGCCGTATCACACTGAATCCAGCCTGCTGGTGCCGCTGCAGCGCTTCTTTGAGTCGCTGATGTACCGACGCGTAGCGTTGTTGCCGATGGATAACCCGCTGGAATCAACCTCGCTGGAGGCTTTGTATTACCGCATAACCCCCGATGGATCAGGGCGAGCCCGCCGCGTCGAGCAGCGCTCGCCCCCGGCAATGCTCATCGAAAAACCATTCTTCGATGTGCAGGCGATTATTGAGGAGGCAAGCCCAGGCCAGGTCAGCGTGACGCTGTATTGCGACGGGATGGAGTTCTCCGACCTCGAATTCGGCGATCAGCTGTTCAGCGTCGTGGCGCGGCGAATTCTCGACCAGCGCCGTGAGCCGCAACGTTACCGCTGTTACATCACCGACCTGGACCTGTCCGGGATTCTCGGGGATGCGCGCGGTCAGACCATCCTGTTCCTGCGCTACAAGGCCGAGCTGGAACAGTCACTGAATGCCGCGATGGATGAGGTTTGATGACGACCGGCTCGCTACAGACGATTCAGCGTGCGACGGAATTTACACTGCGACGCTGATCCGCCTGCCGCACGATCTCACGCCGACGCTCATCGGTCGCCGCCCGCCACTCGCGGATGTCTTCGACGTGGCGCTGGCACCCCGTGCAGACTTTGTCCTCATCGAGCCGGCAGATGCTGATGCAGGGCGACGGAACAGCCGGGCTGACGTTGCTGAACAGCGGCTTTGGCGGTTTGGCCGGCGTTGCGTTAACGGTCACTGGCGGTTGCCATCGCTGCCGTCGAGGGCATCGAAGTCGATCTCTTCGCCGGCCTGCTGCTTCGCCAGACGATAGAGCATCTCGCTCAACAGCTCTTCGCTCTTGTCGCAGATCCAATGCTTCGCTTCTTCGTCGTAGTCAAAGTGAAAACCACCCGACGCAGCCGCCAGCCACAGCTGACGCAACGGCTCCTGACGGCTGAAAATGAACTGCGAGCCGTTTTCGAATTTCACAGTCAGCACACCGGCCGAACTCTCAAGGTCCAGATCCAGACCGCTCTCGTCGAAGATGTCCTGGAGCTTTTCCTGGGTGGCATCGACCAGATCGTGAAAACGGGCTTCAGTCAAACTCATTGCATGAACCTCAAAAGTGTCGGCGGATGGCGCAGCGACGCACGATACGGTCGCTCCCCGGCAAATGCAAAGCCTACCCGCCCAACTGCAATGGCGGGACCGGCTTTTGTCGGGAAGGTACCGAACGTCAATGCATCACAGACTGCGTCAGAAATCCGCGCGTGCTGCTCAGTCTAATTGCGTGACGGCGTCAAACCCCCGCCGGACGGGAACTCCAGCGCATAGGCAATCTGTCGGGTGGCCGGTATACTCGGGCGCAATTAATGCTTATACAAAGGATTTCGCCATGAAGCGCCTGATTTCCTCCCTGGCCGCGCTGCTTGCAGTTGCGTGTCTGGTCTCTGCCTGCGGTCAGAAAGGTCCACTGTATCTGCCCGACGACGACTCGTCCGACGGCTCCAGCCAGACCAAGTCGCACTCGCACAAGCATCAGACTTCGACCTACTAGGAATCAGTCATGGACGCCTTCAACTACCGCGACGGTGAGCTGTTCGCGGAAGGAGTGGCGTTGTCTGCCATCGCCGAACGCTTCGGCACGCCGACATACGTCTATTCCCGCGCGCACATCGAGGCGCAGTATCGCGCCTACGCCGACGCCCTGAGCGGCATGCCGCACTTGGTCTGTTATGCGGTCAAAGCCAACTCCAACCTGGGCGTTCTCAATGTCCTGGCGCGCCTGGGCGCCGGTTTCGACATCGTTTCCCGTGGCGAACTGGAGCGCGTACTGGCGGCAGGCGGTCAGGCTGACAAGATTGTCTTTTCCGGCGTCGGCAAGACCCGTGATGACATGCGCCGAGCCCTCGAAGTCGGCGTGCATTGCTTTAATGTCGAGTCCACCGACGAACTCGAACGCCTGCAAGTCGTCGCCGCCGAAATGGGCGTGCGCGCCCCGGTTTCGTTGCGCGTCAACCCGGACGTCGACGCCGGCACCCACCCCTACATCTCCACCGGCCTCAAGGAAAACAAATTCGGCATCGCCATTGCGGACGCCGAAGACGTTTACATCCGCGCCGCGCAGCTACCGAATCTTGACGTTATTGGCGTCGACTGCCACATCGGCTCCCAACTGACCACGCTCTCGCCTTTCGTGGATGCCCTGGATCGCTTGCTCGATCTGGTCGACCGGCTGGGCGATTGCGGCATTCTGCTGAAGCATATTGATCTGGGCGGCGGTCTGGGCGTGCGTTATCGCGACGAAGAGCCACCACTCGCGGGCGAGTACATTAAAGCCGTCCGTGACCGTCTTGATGGCCGCGATCTGGCGCTGATGTTCGAGCCCGGCCGCTTCATCGTCGCCAATGCCGGCGTGCTGCTGACCCGCGTCGAGTACCTCAAGCACACCGAGCACAAGGACTTCGCTATCGTCGACGCCGCCATGAACGACCTGATTCGTCCGGCGCTGTACCAGGCGTGGATGGACGTAACTGCGGTCAAGCCCCGTGACGACGCCAAGCGCACCTACGACATCGTCGGCCCGATCTGCGAAACCGGGGATTTCCTGGCCAAAGAGCGCGAACTCGCACTGGCTGAAGGCGATCTGCTGGCCGTGCATTCCGCCGGCGCCTATGGCTTCGTGATGAGCTCCAACTACAACACCCGCGGACGTACGGCCGAGGTGCTTGTGGATGGCGAGCAAGCCTTCGAAGTGCGTCGCCGTGAAACCGTGACTGAGCTGTTTGCCGGCGAAAGCCTGCTGCCGGAGTAATCCCATGCTGCTGCGTTTTACCAAGATGCATGGCCTGGGCAATGATTTCATGGTGTTGGACCTTGTGAGCCAGCACGCGCACATTACGCCCAAGCATGCCAAGCAATGGGGCGATCGCCACACCGGCATCGGCTTCGATCAGTTGCTGCTGGTCGAAGCGCCGAACAATCCGGACGTGGACTTCCGTTACCGGATTTTCAATTCCGACGGTTCCGAGGTCGAGCAATGCGGCAATGGCGCGCGCTGCTTCGCCCGTTTCGTGCTGGACAAGCGGCTGACGGCCAAGAAGCAGATTCGCGTCGAGACCAAAGGCGGCATCATCGAGCTGGACATCCGCAACGACGGCCAGATCAGCGTTGATATGGGCGCGCCGCGCCTGGTGCCGGCGGACATCCCGTTCGATGCGCCGGAGCAGGCCACCTGCTATTCCCTTGATGTCGATGGCGAAACCGTCGAGCTCGCGGCCGTGTCCATGGGCAACCCCCATGCCGTGCTGCGCGTCTACGACATCAACAACGCACCTGTGCATGTGCTGGGCGCGAAAATCGAACACCATCCGCGCTTTCCGGCTCGGGTGAACGTGGGCTTTCTCCACGTCGTCGACCGTCAGCGCGCGCAATTGCGGGTGTGGGAACGCGGCGCCGGGGAAACTCAGGCCTGCGGCACCGGAGCCTGCGCGGCAGCGGTCGCGGCCATTACCCAAGGCTGGATGGATTCGCCGATGCTGATCGACCTGCCAGGCGGACGCCTGTCCATCGAGTGGGCCGGTCCTGGCCATTCAGTGGTGATGACTGGCCCGGCGGTCCGTGTTTACGAAGGCCAAGTACGTCTATGAGCGAGAGTATCCAATGACCGATCAGCCTCAGACTTCAAACGACACGCCCGGCCAATCCCCTGCCGAGAACGCAGTGCCTGCCCTTGAAGCCGAGGCGGTTGCGGCCTGGCTGCAACAACACCCTGATTTCTTCGCCGAACACGACGAGCTGCTGGCGATGATGCGCGTCCCGCACCAACGGGGCGACACCGTCTCGCTGGTCGAACGCCAGCTTAAACTGCTGCGCGAGCGCAACATCGAGATGCGCCACCGGCTCTCGCAACTGATGGACGTTGCCCGGGACAACGACCGGCTGTTTGAAAAAACCCGCCGGCTGATTCTCGATCTGATGGACGCAACCAGTCTGGAAGAAATCGTCATCTGCGTGGAAGACAGCCTGCGCCAAGAGTTTCAGGTGCCCTTCGTCAGCCTTATCCTGTTCAGCGACCACCCGATGACCGTTGGCCGCTGGGTCAGCGCCGCCGACGCGCAGAAAGCCATCGGTGGGCTGATGTCGGGCGGCAAGACCCTGTGTGGCGCGCTGCGCGAGCATGAACTCGAGTTCCTGTTCGGCAGCGAGCAAAGCAAGGAAGTGGGCTCAACCGCCCTGGCGTCCCTCACCCATCAAGGGTTGCATGGCGTTCTGGCCATCGGGAGCCGTGATCCGCAGCATTACAAAAGCTCGGTCGGCACGCTGTTTCTCAGTTACATCGCCGACGTGCTCAGCCGCCTGCTGCCCCGCTTCACCAACTCGCTGCGTTCGGTTCGCTAGTCATGAAAGGGCAACTGGACGCTTACTGCACGCACCTGCGCAGTGAGCGCCAAGTGTCGAGCCATACGCTTGAAGCCTATCGCCGCGACCTGAACAAGGTCCTGGCGTTCTGCGAAAAGCAGCACATCGACAGCTGGAAAGCGCTGGATA
>Ga0247730_1001180_pt1 | contig 15130 bp, 10 predicted proteins | sample UWRJL073202C2_FD_180959 | JGI IMG/M metagenome (GOLD analysis project Ga0247730, IMG submission 180959) | Plant litter microbial communities from Arlington Agricultural Research Station in Wisconsin, United States - UWRJ-L073-202C-2 | ecosystem: Environmental > Terrestrial > Plant litter >... | reverse complement strand
TCGTCGACCGCCTCCAGCAGCACGGCGACCTGCGGCGGGCCACCGATCAGGACGCTGGTCGCGGCGGCGTCGATCTGGGCCTGGCGCAGGCCGCGCCGCTGCGCCTCGTCCACGACCTCGGCCAGGATGTCGAGCGCCTCCTCGGGCTCGGCGAGGGCGTCGTACGTCGCCGCGATGTACGTGCGCCGGGCCAGATCGGTCTGCGGCAGCTTGGACGGGTGCTGCTCGGCGGCGGCGAGGGCGTCGCGCGCCTCGTCGATGCGTCCCGCGTGCACGAGGCTCTCGGCCGCGATCGCCTCGACCCATCCGCGGATCTGGTGCGGGTCGTTGGCGCCCAGCCCCGTGAGGCAGACGTCGGCACTCGCGATGGCCCGGGGCATGTCGCCACCGACCATCGCGAGGTACGCCTGCAGGCCGGTCGCGATGCGCCCGCTGCCCGCCCGGGCGAGGATGCCCGAGGAGTAGGCCAGGAGAGCGCGTTCGGCACCCGGGACGTCGAGCGCCGACACCAGTGCCATGATGTGCGTCTCGCGGGCGGTGTCGAGGTGGAAGGCGCTGACGGACTCGCGGTCGGCGATCAGGTTGCCGAGAGCGAACTCGGCGGCGTCGACGGCCTGGGTCGGGCGGGCCGAGTGGTGCAGGACGGCGGCCAGCGTCGCGAACGTCACGGCCCGGTTGCCCGGCGTCAGCTTGGTCGAGAACGCCAGCGTGCGCAGCCTGTTGGCGACCCGCTCGTCGCCGGTCCCGGAGGCGGTCTGCGCCAGGTCGGCCAGAGCCTTGACGGCCTCGCGGCGCCGACGGTCGGCGGGATCGTCGGCCGAGACGGCTCGGGCGACGAGACGATCGCGGTCGCCGTCGTGGTCGAGGAGGGTCACCCCCCGCAGGTAGGGGAAGAGCTCGTCCTCGGAGAGGTGCTTGGGGTCGAGATCGGTGAACATGCCCAGGAACGCCGTGTCGTCGCCGAGCTCGTTGAGCGCGAAGCCACGTTCGACGGGCACGATCGCGGCGTGCTCGTCGTTGTTCGCGGGATCGGTGTAGATCAGGGCACGCCGGTAGTGCCCCAGCAGGTTGGCCTCCCGTGCCGCCCGGGCCGCGAGGTCGACGGGCAGGAGGTGGCCGGCCGCCCGCCACCAGTCGGCTGCGGCGACCGAGGCGCCGTGGCGCCTGACGGTGCGGGGGAACGCGGTGGCGAACCGGTCGAACAGCTCGATCCGCCGGTCGTGCGACAACGACCGCAGGACCAGCGTCGCCTCCGCCTTCGACCAGAACACGATCGCCCCGTCGACCGTCGTGAGCCCCCCGTGCTTCGTCGTGGCCCGGTCGACGACGTCGGCGCCGACCGCCGAGCGCGCCTCGTCGACATCGAGCTCGCCGAGCAGCGCGGCCAGATGCACGAGGTCGCCCAGCGCCTCGCTGTCGGGGTCGTCGGTGGCCGGGGCGGTCAGCAGGCTCGTCAACCGGTGCCGGTCGGGCTCGGGACGCCCGGGGTCGAGCAGCAGCTCGCCGTCGCGGATGACGATCGCCCCCGACGCGTGGCCGGCGTCGGCGACGTCCTGCAGGACGGCGTAGGAGCCGCCGCTGCGCTCGAGGAGGGCCTCGGTGAGCCGCGGGCGAGGGGTGGCGCCGAAGCGGATCCGCAGGAGCTCGGCGACCGTCGCGTGGTCCAGGGGCGCCACCTCGAGCACCGTGCCTGCTGACAGCAGCGACTGCTGGACCGTGAGGGTCTCGGCCGTCAGGGTCGCGACGAGGCGGAGGGCGCCCAGCTCGGCGGCCCGCACCAGCAGGTCGACGCTCCCGGGATCGCACAGGTCGGCATCGACCAGGACGACCCGGGGCGGCTCGTCCAGGTCGCCCAGGCCGCGTTCCAGGCACGCCTCGGCCGCGGCCACCGCCGCATCGGGCGGCACGACCCCGCGGAAGAGCTGGCCGATCGCGAAGTACGGCATCTCGCGCTCGCCGTGGCGGGCGACGTGCCGATGCCTCGACGGACCCTCGGGGAGGTCGGCGACCTCGGCGGCGAGGCGATCGCGGCGGCTGTCGACGGGACCCACGACGATCAGCACCCGCCGCTCGGCGAGCAGCGCACGTGCCTGGTCGACGAACAGCGGCGAGAACGCCGGCGGCCAGACCGGTGCGGCCGCGACGTCGACGGGGTCCGGCACGGCGCAGCTCCTTCGATCGGCCCCCTGGCTGGTGCTCACGATAGTGCGGGCGGTGGACGCCCACACGTCGACCTCCCGGTGGCTGACCGACAGCGTCGGACGGCGTCGTCGGCGGTCCGTCGTGATCCGGCGCCACGTGCGGCCACCGCCCTGACGGAATGCCCCGCCTCGCCGGGTGGTTGGCCCTGAGATGCCCCTGCTCTTCGAGTCCCTGACCCTCCGCGGCGTCACCGCCCGCAACCGCATCTGGCTCGCGGCGATGTGCCAGTACAGCGCCTTCGACCGCGACGGCCGCCCCACGGACTGGCACCTCGTGAACCTGGGCCAGCACGCAGCCGGCGGCTTCGGGCTGGTCATGACCGAGGCGACCGCGGTCGTGCCCGAGGGACGGATCAGCCCGGAGGACGTGGGCATCTGGTCCGACGACCACGTCGCGTCGTGGTCGCGCATCGCCGAGTTCGTCCGCAGCCAGGGCGCGGTCCCCGCGATGCAGCTCGCGCACGCCGGCCGCAAGGCGTCGACGCACGGGCTGGGTGGCGGCACCGGGAACGTGACGGTCGCCGACGGTGGATGGGAGCCGGTCGGTCCGTCGGCCGTCCCGTTCGACGGTCTCGCGACGCCGCGCGAGCTGACGACCGCCGAGGTCGAGCAGCTGCCCGCCGCCTTCGCCGCCGCTGCACAGCGGGCCGACCGGGCCGGCTTCGACGTCGTCGAGATCCACGCGGCCCACGGCTACCTGATGCACCAGTTCCTCTCGCCGCTGTCGAACCGGCGCACCGATCGCTACGGCGGCTCGTTCGAGAACCGCACGCGGCTGGTCGTCGAGGTGGCCGACGCGATCCGTGCCGTCTGGCCCGACGACAAGGCCCTGTTCGTCCGCTTCTCGGCCTCGGACTGGGCCGACGGCGGCTGGGACGTCGAGCAGACCTCCCGCCTGACGACGGTCCTCGCCGATCACGGCGTCGATCTGGTCGACGTCTCGTCGGGAGGCGTCGTCGCGCACCAGCAGATCACGGTGGGCCCCGGCTACCAGGTGCCGTTCGCGTCGCAGGTGCGGGCCGCCGCCCCGCTGCCGGTCGTCGCGGTCGGCCTGATCACCGAGCCCGCGCAGGCCGAGCAGGTGCTGGCCGACGGGCACGCAGACGCCGTCATGCTGGCTCGTGCGGCGATCCGCGAGCCGGCCTGGCCGCTGCGCGCCGCCCACGAGCTGGGCATGGACCCGAAGGACGCCCCCTACCCGGCGCAGCACGTCCGCGGCGCCTGGCGCTGACCGCGACCGGCGCAGGGCGACCCGTCCGACCGACCTGGGACGGGGCGTCCTGCGCCGCTCGTGGGGATGTCGGGGGACAGGCGGGTGGCAGATAGGATCGGGGAGTGACTGACGCAGCCCCTCAGACCGTCCGGCAGAGTCTCGACACTGTCGCCCTCGCCTCCACGACACCCGATCAGTCGCAGCCCTGGGCCGAGCTGGGGCTCAAGACCGACGAGTACGAGCGCATCCGCGAGATCCTCGGTCGTCGTCCCACCGGCGCCGAGCTGGCCATGTACTCGGTCATGTGGAGCGAGCACTGCTCCTACAAGTCCTCCAAGGTGCACCTCAAGAAGTTCGGCGACCTCCCCCAGGAGACCCCGCTCGGCAAGACGCTCGCCGGCATCGGCGAGAACGCCGGCGTCATCGACATCGGTCAGGGCTACGCCGTGACGTTCAAGGTCGAGTCGCACAACCACCCCTCGTACATCGAGCCGTACCAGGGCGCCGCGACCGGCGTCGGCGGCATCGTCCGCGACATCCTCGCGATGGGCGCACGCCCCGTCGCCGTCATGGACCCGCTCCGCTTCGGACCGCTCGGTGCGGACGACACCCAGCGCGTCCTGCCCGGCATCGTCGCCGGGGTCGGCGGCTACGGCAACTGCCTCGGCCTGCCCAACATCGGCGGCGAGGTCGTGTTCGACGAGACGTACGTGGGCAACCCGCTGGTCAACGCCCTGTGCGTCGGCGTCCTGCGCCACGAGGACCTGCACCTGGCCTTCGCGTCGGGGGTCGGCAACAAGGTCGTGCTGTACGGCGCTCGTACCGGCGGCGACGGCATCGGCGGCGTGTCGGTGCTCGCGTCCGAGACGTTCGACGCGACCGGCCCGTCCAAGCGCCCCGCCGTCCAGGTCGGCGACCCGTTCATGGAGAAGCTCCTCATCGAGTGCACGCTCGAGCTGTTCGCGGCCAAGGTCGTCAACGGCATCCAGGACCTCGGTGGCGCCGGGCTGTCGTGCGCCACGAGCGAGCTGGCGTCGGCCGGCAGCGGGGGGATGCACGTCGAGCTCGACACCGTCCCGCTGCGCGACTCGACGCTCTCGCCCGAGGAGATCCTCATGAGCGAGTCGCAGGAGCGCATGATGGCCGTCGTCGAGCCCGAGCACCTCGACGCGTTCATGGCGATCTGCGAGAAGTGGGACGTCGAGGCCGTCGTGGTCGGCGAGGTCACCGACGGCGACCACCTGGTCATCGACTGGCACGGCGAGACCGTCGTCGACGTCCCGCCGCGCTCGGTCGCGCACGACGGCCCGACGTACGACCGTCCCTACGCCCGACCCGCGTGGCAGGACGCGCTGCAGGCCGACGGCGCCGAGCAGCTGCCCCGTCCGTCGACGGGCGACGAGCTGCGCGACCAGCTGGTCGCGGTCGTGTCGTCGCCCAACATGGCCGACAAGTCATGGGTCACCGACCAGTACGACCGCTACGTGCAGGGCAACACGGTCCTCGCGCAGCCCGAGGACGCCGGAGTCATCCGCATCGACGACCGGACCCACCTCGGCGTCGCGGTCTCCACCGACTGCAACGGCCGCTTCGCGAAGCTCGACCCGTACGCCGGCGCGCAGCTGGCCCTGGCCGAGTCGTACCGCAACGTCGCCGTCACGGGCGCGCTGCCGCTGGCGGTCACGGACTGCCTCAACTTCGGCTCGCCCGAGAACCCCGACGTCATGTGGCAGTTCGAGCAGGCCACCCACGGCCTGAAGGACGCGTGCGCGGTGCTCGGCATCCCCGTCACCGGCGGCAACGTGTCGTTCTACAACCAGACCGGCGAGACGCCCATCCTCCCGACGCCCGTCGTCGGGGTGCTCGGTGTCATCGACGACGTCCGCCAGCGCATCACCCAGGGCTTCTCGTCCGAGGGCAGCCACGTGCTGGTGCTGGGCGAGACGCGCGAGGAGCTCTCCGGGTCCACCTGGGCCGACGTCGTCCACGGCCACCTGGGTGGCCAGCCGCCCGCCGTCGACCTCGCCGCGGAGTGCGCCCTGGCCGACCTCATGGTCGAGGCTGCCAAGACCGGCGTCGTCGAGTCGGCCCACGACCTGTCCGACGGCGGGCTCGCGATGGCCCTCGCCGAGGCCTCGTTCCGGCACGGCATCGGCGTGACGGTCGATCTCGACGACCCGTTCCTCGACCTGTTCAGCGAGTCGTCCGCCCGGGCCATGGTCGTCGTCGCGGAGGACCGCCACGAGGAGCTGGTGTCGCTCGCCGAGAAGCACGGTGTCGAGCTGGCGTCGGTCGGCCGCACGGGCGGCGACACGATCGAGGTCACGGGTCGGCTGAGCATCGCCGTCGCGGAGCTGAAGGCCGCCTGGCAGGCCACGCTGCCGGCGGTGCTCGGAGCGCACACGGCCTGACCCGGTGGCCCGTTACACGCCGTTGACGCATGCGGAGTTCGCCGAGATCTGCGCCCGGCTCGACGCGGGCGAGCCGGCGCGCGCCGACCTCAAGGCGGCGACCAAGCACCTCGCGGCGCTCCTGGTGCTGAAGGCTCCGGGCGCGAGCGTCGAGGTGCGGATCCCGCCGTACGCCGCGATCCAGGTCATCGCCGGTGCGCGGCACACCCGCGGCACCCCGCCGGCGGTCGTCGAGATGGATGCGCCGACGTGGATCGCGCTGGGGCGCGGCACTCTGGCGTGGGCGGACGCCCGGGTCAGGGCGTCCGGCGAGCGGTCGGACCTCTCGGGCTACCTGCCGCTCGACGTGACCTGACGTTCACACGGACGGAGCACGAAAAGGGATGCCGCAAGACAGGCTGTGCCGATAGTCTGCCGGGACGACACCAGTGCGGGACAGACGAGGGTGCGACGTGGACCAGGGACAACAGGATCCGGCCGTGCAGTGGGCCGAGCAGCTCGCCCGGCTCCCGGGTGCGCGACGCGACGCCGTGACCGCCGCGCTGCGCCACTCGCAGGACACCGGCTGGCCGGCCTCGCAGGAGGCGGTGTCGCTCCTGGTCGCGTACGCGCTCGGTGAGATCACGTCGGGCGACTACGCGGCGGGCATCCTGCGGTCGCTCGGTGCGGCGTCCGAGATCGGCCGCCCCGCGCCACCGGCATCGGAGCCGGTGCGGGCACCGGCCGGCCCGACGACACCGACCTCGGAGGCGGTGCGGGCGCGCACCATGAGCCGCGAGGAGGCCGTGCAGGCCTACGTGACGGGACAGATCCCGGTCGGGGAGTTCCTCCGCCTCGCCCGCGGCTGACGTCACCGCACCGCGGCCAGCGCCCGCTCCGGATAGTTGGTCGTCACCATCCACACCCACGGGTCGTTCATCCAGCGGTCGAGCTCGTCGGGGCGGTCGACGGTCCACACCAGCAGGGGCAGTCCCCGCCGGTGGGCGTAGCTGCGCAGCGTCCACCGGGCGACGGCCTTGTGCGAGACGACCAGGTTCGCCTGGCTCAGCCACACCCGGGTGCGGGGGAACGCCGCCTGCAGCTGCACGAGGCGACGCCGCCACGGGCGGCCGTCCCACGACCGCGGACTCGACGACAGCCCGACCAGCAGCCCCTCGGCATGGTCCTTCGACCACGCCACGATGCGTCGCACCGACGAGTCCTCGGCCGTCGTGATGATGACGGAGTCGACGCCGAGCACGTCCACGATGTGCGCGACGAGCTCGACCTCGTGGCCGCGCACCTTCAGGTCGACGTGGGCGCGGACCCGTCCGCGGATCAGTGCCAGGACCTCGTCGAGCGTCACCAGCACGACGCCGGTGAACTCGTCGAGCCGATGACCGGCGATCGACCGCGCGCTGCCGTCGGCCAGCTCGTCGTCGTGGAAGACCACGGGCGTGCCGTCGGCGGTCAGGCGGACGTCGAACTCGACGTAGTCGCAGCCGAGGGCGATGGCGGCCTCGAAGGCCGCCAGCGTGTTCTCCGACGAGCGGTCGTCGCCAGCACCTCCGCGATGCGCCGAGACCAGCACCATGACGACGAGCCTAGACCGTCTGACCGCGCTGCAGCTCGGCCCACACCGTCGCCTCCGTCGTCGTGTAGCCGGGAAGCCCGCGTGCCGTGCGGTAGGCGCGGACGGCGTTGACGGTGCGCGCGTCGTAGACCCCGGTGATCTTCAGGCGTGCCCCGGCCGCGACCAGCGAGCGCTGCAGGCGCCACACCGACGGCCCGACCGACCCCTGCTTGAGCACCCGCGGGTTGCGACCCTTCGCGAGCAGCGCCGTCCACGTCGACCTGGACGCGGTGCCGGTGGGCGCCCAGCCCATCGTGGCCCGGAAGACGTCGACCGCGCGGGCCGTGCCGATGCCGTAGTGCTGGTCGACCGAGGACAAGAAGCCCTGGCGGCGCAGCAGGCACTCGAGCGCCTTGACCTGGGGACCCTTCGAGCCGATCTTGAGGGTCGCGTAGCGGCTGAACGACTGCGTCACCCCGCAGGGCTTCGACTCCTTGCCGGCGACGGAGCCCTTGCCGACGTCGAGGAAGTTCTTGTCGATCAGCACGGAGGCGCCGCCGTACGTCGCGATCGTGTCGAGCCGGTACTGGTGCAGGCGCTGACGCTTCCAGCCGCTGTCGGACAGGTACGGGCCGCCGTCGGTGTCGGCCTTGCCGTTGCCCCACGCGACCCACAGCTGGTCGGGCTCGGTGAAGCCGCGACGATCGGTGCGGCGTGCGGCGTCGATGGCCTGGATCGCGGCCGAACCGCTGCCGTAGACGCCGGACTTGTAGCCCTTGGCGTGCAGGTACTCGGTCCAGGCGTCGACGAACTCCAGGACGATGCGGTCGCAGGACGCCGTGCGGGCGTACCACTCGATGTCGAGGTAGGAGACGCTGTGCTTGCCGAAGCCGTACCGCTTCAGTGCGGCGATGGTCTCCTGCGCCTCGCCGCGCGCCTGCTGGCGAGCGGTCTTGGCGCTGCGCGACATCGTCTGCTTCTGCACCGTGCTCTGCGGGTTGTTCACGAAGCAGGGGGCCTGTCGGCCGACATGGATCGGGAGGAACCGCCACCCGTTCCGGGCGTTCTGCGCGACCCACTCGGGGCTGAGGTTGGGCTGTGCGGCGTCACCGCAGTAGCGCGAGCCGCCCGAGATGTAGATGCCGACGGCGGTGAAGGGAGACGTCAGGTTCCACGCATCCATGACCGCCTGGCTCGGCGCGACGCACGTGTCGAAGCCGTGGCCGGTGAACCCGCCGGGCGCCTGAGGGGTCGCGGCGCGGGCCGGCGCCGTCAGCAGGATCGACGCGACCAGGCCGGTGACGAGGCCGAGGATCGCGAGCCGTGCCGGGTGGGTGGGTCGGGTGGACGGGAGTCGGGGCGCCAGACGCATGCGGTCGAGGGTACGTCGTGATGTGAGGACCTGTCACGACGGTCCGACCGGTCCGGCTGATCGCACCGCCACGAGGTCAGGCGGTCTTGCCCCGCTGCAGCTGTGACCACACGGATGCCTCGGTCGTCGCCCACCCGCTGAGCTTGCGAGCCTTGCGGTACGCCGCGACGGCCTTGACGGTCCTGGTGTCGTAGACGCCGCTGAAGCCGGGCTTGAGACCCGCCGCGGTCAGCGCCCGCTGGAGCCGCCAGACCGACTGGCCGACCGAGCCCTCCTTGAGGACGCGCGGGTTGGAGCCCTTGGCCAGCAGGGCGGTCCAGGTCGCCCGGTTGGTCGTGCCGGAGGAGCCGAGGCCCTTCTTGCGGCGGAAGGCGGCGACGGCCTTGGCGGTGCCGTTGCCGTAGGCGGTGTCGACCTTCTTGAGGTAGCCCTGGTTCTTGAGCAGGCACTCCAGCGCCGCGACCTCGCGTCGCTTGGCACCGACCTTGAGCGTCGGATAGCTCGTGAACGAGCGGGTCACGCCGCACGGCTTGGACTGCTTGACCGCCACGGAGCCGCGTCCGACGTCGAGGAAGTTCTTGTCGATGTTGAGCGTCTTTCCGCCGTAGGAGACGTTGACGCCGTTGTGGTACTGGTGGATCCGCTGGTGATCGGTCCAGCCGCTGTCGGACAGGTACGGGCCACCCCTGGTGTCGGCGACCTTGTTGACCCAGGCGTTCCACATGTGGTCGGGCAGCGTGAAGCCGGGACGGCCTGAGAGGCGGGCCTCGTCGACGAGCTTGATCGCGGCGGACCCGCTGGAGTAGAGACCGGACCGGTAGCCCTGCGCGTGCAGGTACTCGGTCCAGGCATCGGCGAACTCGAGGACGACGTCGTCGCACGCCGCCGTGCGGGAGTACCACTCCAGATCGAGGTAGGACACGCTGCCGGGGCCGAAGCCGTACTTCGTGAGGGCGGCGATGGTCTCCTGCGCCTCGCCGACGGCCTCGGCCCGCGCCGTCGCGACGTCGGTCGACATCTTCTTCTTCTGCACCCGGCTGGCCGGGTTGTTCTTGAAGCAGGGGGACTGGCGTCCGACGTGGATCGGGATGAACCGCCAGCCGTTGTTCGCGTTGCGCTGCACCCAGGCCTTGGTCAGGTTGGGCTGGTAGCGGTCGCCGCAGTAGCGCGAGTTGCCCGACACGTAGATGCCGATCGCGCTGAACGGCGACGTCAGGTTCCACGTGTCCATGACCGACTGGCTGGGGGCGACGCAGGCGTCGAAGCCGTGGCCGGTGAAGTCGCCGGGCGCCTGCGGGGTCGCCGCGCGGGCCGGGGTGGACAGCAGGACGGACGCGGCGAGGCCGGTGACGAGACCGAGGACCAGGGACCGCTTGGTGGGGGAAGACACCGAAGGCATGGGGTGAGGGTACGTGTCGGGAAGGTCACTGTCACGAGACAGGGGCGTCGGACGGGACAAGCACCGCTCCCAGGGATACGATCGACCAAGCGTGGCCCCGGTCCCTCCCCTGGATGATCGGGGCCACGCGCTGTTCGGTGGGGGCTACACCTGACGGCCGTCGTCGCCCCAGTAGGGCTTGCGCAGATCGCGCTTCAGGATCTTGCCCGACGGGTTCCGCGGCAGCGCCTCCACGACGTCGATCGACGAGGGCGCCTTGTACGCCGCGAGCCGCTCGCGGGCGAAGGCGATGAGCTCCTCGGACGTGGCGGTCCGACCGGGGCGGAAGGCGACGACGGCCTTGACGGTCTCGCCCCACCGGTCGTCCGGGACGCCGATGATCGCGATCTCCGCGACGGCCGGGTGCTCGGCGAGGACGCGCTCGACCTCGGGGGAGTAGACGTTCTCGCCGCCGGTGATGATCATGTCCTTGAGCCGGTCCTCGATGAACAGGAAGCCGTCGTCGTCGACGCGTCCGAGGTCGCCGGTGCGCACCCATCCGTCGGGCGTGACGAGCTCCGCGGTGGCGTCGGGCCGACCGATGTAGCCGACCGTGGCCTGCTCGGTGCGGAACCAGATCTCGCCGGAGTGACCGGGCGGGACGTCCCGGAGCAGCCCGGGGTCGACGATGCGCATCTCGGCGCCCGGGACGGGACGACCTGCCGACACGAGACGTTCGGGGTGGTCGGCGTCGCGGTGGGCGGCGTCGTCGAGGATCGTGATGACGCCGCCGAGCTCCGTCATGCCGTAGACCTGCTGGAACTCGGTGTCGGGCCAGGCCTTCATCGCGGCTCGCAGCACCGGCAGGGGCATGGGTGCCGCGCCGTACCCGACGGCCCGCAGCCGACCGAACAGCGCCATCGCCTCGGGGCCGGCCGCGACCAGCGCCGCGACGACGGCCGGGACCAGGAAGGCGTGGGTGCAGCCGGCCAGCATGCCTCCCGCCATGAGCGTCGCGTCGACCTCGCTGACGACGTAGGCGGGGACGCCGAGCGCCGGGCCCAGCAGCGCGTACGACGTGCCGCCGACGTGGAACATGGGCATGGCCACGAGCATCATCGCGTCGTCGTCGAACGGGGTGTCGCCCGAGCCGATGCGGGTGTGCACGACCATCGCGTGCTGGGTCAGCTGGACGCCCTTGGGTCGGCCGGTGGTCCCCGAGCTGTACATCGCGAGGCAGACGTCGTCAGGGGTCACGTCGGGCCGGCGATCGGTCGGGGTGCCGGCGGCGAGCCACGCCTCGTACTCGTCGTCGGGCCCGCCGACCACGACGACCTTCTCGACGTGCCGCAGCCCGTCGCGCACCAGGGCGAGCTGGTCGAGGAGCTGGTGACCCACGAACAGCACCTTCGCCGCGCAGTCGTTGATGACGTAGTCGAGCTCGTCGCCGGCCAGCCTCCAGTTGACGACGGTCGTGGCGACGCCGAGCTGGCAGCCGCCGAGCAGCACCTGCAGGATCGCCGGGTCGTTCTTGTCGAGGAACGCGACGCGATCGCCCCGCGCGACGCCGTCGGCCTCCAGCGCGCCGGCGGCTCGGCGGACCGACTCCCAGGCCTCGGACCACGACCACGTCCGCTCGCCGAAGACCCAGCACGTGCGATCGGGCTGCTCGTGCGCGCGAGCGGCCAGGAAGTCGGGCAGGAAGGTGGCCGGGGGGATGGCAGCGGTCATGCCGGACTCCTGGAGGTGTGACGTGGGTCACTCCAGCGTAGATCGCCCCTTCGGCGCTGTCACGGCGGCGACCCCCGCCCGGTGCGGTGGATCCGCAACCTCATCGGGCCGGGTCGGTGGATCCGCCACCTCATCGGGCCGAATGAGGTTGAGAACTCACCGCCCCGGGACGGAGGCGACCGAATGCGGTGGAGAACTCACCGCCCCGGCCGAGGTCGCGTGGATCAGTCCTCGAGCCTCTCCGCGATGCGGTCGAGGGTCTTGCGCATGCCGTTCTCGGCCGCCGGGGCCAGCTTGCTCCGCTTGAGGAAGAAGCGCTGGCGGTCCTCGGACACGTCCCACGTCTCCTGCACCCGCGTCCCGTCCGCGACCGGCTGGAGCTCGTAGCGCCAGACGCGCCCGCCGACGAGTCCCTTCAGCCCGGTGGTCCGCCACGCGATGCGCCGGTCCTGCTCGAACTCCACGACCTCGTTGGACGTCCGGTAGCCGACGCCCATGTGCATCGACATGCCGAACCGGGTGCCGAGGGTGAGGGGCCGCGACGACTGGCGGGTCCCGCGAACCGTCCCCGACCCGTCGAACTCGCTGTGCTGGGCGGCGTCGGAGAGCAGCGCGAAGATGGCGGCGGCCGGAGCCTTGATCGTGCGTTCGACGGTGATCGTGTCAGAGGTCATCCGCCCATTCGACCGGTCCGCGACGCATGCTGCAACCCCGGTCCGGTGCGCGATCGCGCAGGTCATCGGCGTCACGCCGGAAAGATTGGGCGTCGCGCGCCGCCGCCCCTACACTGGGACCGTGCCCCGCGGAGATGGACGCCTCACCCACGACCTCGACCCTCAGGACGCCGGACCCCAGGACGCCTGTGGCGTCTTCGGTGTCTGGGCCCCCGGCGAGGAGGTCGCCAAGCTGACCTACTTCGGTCTCTACGCGCTGCAGCACCGCGGCCAGGAGTCCGCCGGCATCGCCGTCAGCAACGGCCGCCAGATCCTCGTCTACAAGGACATGGGCCTGGTGTCCCAGGTCTTCGACGAGGCCACCCTCGAGTCGCTCAAGGGCGAGATCGCGATCGGCCACGCGCGCTACTCGACCACCGGCTCCAGCGTGTGGCACAACGCGCAGCCGACGTTCCGTCCGACCGCGTCCGGCTCGGTCGCCCTCGGGCACAACGGCAACCTCACCAACACCGCCGACCTCCTCGAGCTGCTCCGCGAGCGCGACGCCGAGGCCGGCACCGAGTACGGCAAGGGCGAGACCGCCACGAGCGACACCTCGGTCATGGCGACCCTCCTGTCGTCCTACCCCGACCGCTCGGTCGAGGACGCTGCCCTCGAGGTGCTGCCGAAGCTGCGCGGCGCCTTCTCCCTGGTCTTCATGGACGAGAACACGCTCTACGCCGCCCGCGACCCGCAGGGCATCCGACCGCTCGTGCTCGGCCGGCTCGAGCGCGGCTGGGTCGTCGCCAGCGAGACCGCGGCCCTCGACATCGTCGGCGCCTCCTACATCCGTGAGGTCGAGCCCGGCGAGTTCATCGCCATCGACAAGGACGGTCTGCGCTCCGAGCGCTTCGCCAAGGCCGAGCCCAAGGGCTGCATCTTCGAGTACGTCTACCTGGCCCGCCCCGACACGACGATCGCCGACCAGCGGGTCTTCTCGGTGCGCGCGGAGATCGGCCGCCGGCTCGCGCGCGAGTTCCCCGTCGACGCCGACCTGGTCATCCCGGTGCCCGAGTCCGGCACCCCCGCCGCGATCGGGTACGCCGAGGAGTCGGGCATCCCGTTCGGCCACGGCCTGGTCAAGAACTCCTACGTCGGTCGCACGTTCATCCAGCCGTCGCAGACGCTGCGCCAGCTCGGCATCCGGCTCAAGCTCAACCCGCTGCGCGACGTCATCGAGGGCAAGCGCCTCGTCGTGGTCGACGACTCGATCGTGCGCGGCAACACGCAGCGCGCCCTGGTGCGGATGCTGCGTGAGTTCGGTGCCGCCGAGGTGCACGTGCGCATCTCGTCGCCGCCGGTCAAGTGGCCCTGCTTCTACGGCATCGACTTCGCGTCGCGCGCCGAGCTGATCGCCAACGGCATCTCGGTCGACGAGATCCGCCGGTCGATCGGCGCCGACTCGCTCGCCTACATCTCTCTCGACCAGCTCGTCGAGGCCACCAACATCCCCAAGGACAACCTGTGCCGGGCCTGCTTCGACGGCATCTACCCCGTCGCGCTGCCCGAGGACGACCTGATCGGCAAGCACCTCCTGGAGATCCAGGACACCCTTCCCCTCGAGGTCCTCTGACATGACGTCGTACGCGAGCGCCGGCGTCTCGATCGAGGAGGGCGACCGCGCGGTCGAGCTCATGAAGGAATGGGTCGACAAGGCCCGCCGTCCGGAGGTCGTCGGCGGCATCGGCGGCTTCGCGGGCCTGTTCGACGCCTCGGCGCTCAAGGCCTACCGCCGTCCCTACCTGGCCACGTCGGCCGACGGCGTCGGCACCAAGGTGCAGATCGCCCAGCGCATGGACAAGCACGACACGATCGGCTTCGACCTGGTCGGCATGCTGGTCGACGACCTGGTCGTCTGCGGTGCCGAGCCGTTGTTCATGACCGACTACATCGCCTGCGGCAAGGTCGTCCCCGAGCGCATCGCCGACATCGTCAAGGGCATCGCGCAGGCGTGCGCCGAGTCCGGCACGGCCCTCCTCGGCGGCGAGACCGCCGAGCACCCCGGTCTGCTGGGAGTCGACGAGTACGACATCGCCGGCTCCACGACCGGCGTCGTCGAGGCCGATCAGCTGATCGGCGCCGAGCTCGTGCGCCCCGGCGACGTGGTCGTCGCGATGGCCTCCAGCGGCCTGCACTCCAACGGCTACTCGCTCGTCCGCCACGTCTTCTTCGGGCAGGCCGGCTGGAGCCTGGACCGCCAGGTGCCCGAGTTCGGCACGACGCTCGGCGAGCAGCTGCTGACGCCCACCAAGCTCTACACGCTGCCGTGCCTGGCCCTGGTCAAGCAGGTCGAGGTGCACGCGATGTCGCACATCACCGGCGGCGGACTGGCCGCCAACCTCGAGCGCGTCGTCCCGCCGACCGTCTCGGTCCGCATCGACCGCTCGACCTGGACGCCGCAGCCCGTCTTCGGCCTGGTCGGGGAGCTCGGCCAGGTGGCGCAGGCCGATCTCGACCTGGCGCTCAACATGGGCGTCGGGATGGTCGCCCTGGTCGCGCCCGACGCCGCCGACGCCGCGATCCGCCTGCTCGGCGAGCACGGTGTCGACGCCTGGATCG